>Ga0209643_1000905_pt1 | contig 35818 bp, 24 predicted proteins | sample AutmiccBRH37_all_FD_187383 | JGI IMG/M metagenome (GOLD analysis project Ga0209643, IMG submission 187383) | Deep subsurface microbial communities from Mt. Terri, Switzerland - Autotrophic microbial communities BRH/37_all (SPAdes) (version 2) | ecosystem: Environmental > Aquatic > Deep...
GCGAAGAGGATCCACCCGTTCCCATTCCGAACACGGAAGTTAAGCTCTTCAGCGCCGATGGTACTGCATGGGAGACTATGTGGGAGAGTAGGTCGCCGCCGATTCTTTATAACTAAGCCCCTTTGAGAACTTTCTCAAAGGGGCTTTTGTTGTTTATACCATCGGAACCGTGAAGAAACTTGCAAAGCCTGTCACATTTTTTTATATAATCAAGATGAAGATTGTTTTCGGGATTGACTGACTCCTGCCAATATCCCGTTCGGCAGGGAGAAAAGCATACTTCTTTATCCCCCCGGACTAACATCAGATATCCACGCCCAAGAAAGGGGCTTTTCTCGTCCTCTTGCAGAAGACCTTTTTAAAAGAGCTTTTTGAACATATATAGACCCCAAGGGGGTACTCTTTTCAGTTCCCCTTGAGGATCTAAACAAGAAATGAAATTCCAGGGTACTAGAAGGACTATCCATGACATCTCCGCAACTTTCGATCATCATTCTGGCCGCAGGCAAAGGCACAAGAATGAAATCAGAAAAGGCAAAAGTGCTGCATGAAGTATTTTACGCGCCTATGGTTCATTATGTGTTGAACGCTGTCATTCCTCTCAAGCCTGAACAGACTGTGGCAATAGTCGGCCATCAGCAATCGGCTGTGAAACAGGTACTGAAGAAATTTGAGGTGGACTTCGCTGTTCAGGACCAGCAGCTCGGCACAGGACATGCAGTTCTCATAGCCGAAAATATTGTCAAGGAAGATACCGATACGGTAATGATTCTTTGCGGCGATACCCCGCTCATCAGATCGGATACTCTTGTTCGGATGTATCGGGCGCACAAGGAGCGTAAAGCAACTCTCACCCTTATGACCACCTTCCTTGCCGACCCGACAAATTACGGGCGTATTCTTTCAATTGGAGGCAAAGTAAGAGGGATTGTCGAACAAAAGGACGCTGACCCGGAACAGCTGCTTATAAACGAAATCAACGCAGGCATTTATTGCGTTGATAAAGAATTCCTTTTTTCAGCTTTGAAGATGGTCGGCACCGACAACAGTCAGAACGAAGTCTACCTGACTGATATCGTACGATTGGCCGTGGAAAGTAATTTCCCGGTAGAAAAAGTTACAACCATAGATCCGCTGGAAGTTCTTGGTGTCAACTCCCGCCTGGAACTCGCTGAAGCCCACCGGGAACTGCAGTTACGCAGAAACCGGGAGCTTATGATGCAGGGTGTTTCCATGTATGGTCCTGAAACAATAAGTATTTCACCGGAATCGACAATCGGGAAAGATACGCTGCTTGAAGCCTGTGTCCGTATCTCCGATGGCAGCACGATAGGCGAGTCTTGCACTGTCGGGCAGGGAACCATTTTAATAAACTGCAGGATCGGCAACAATGTGCAGATCGGCCCATACAGTTACTTGTCCGATATAACCGTAGACTCTTTAAGTACGTTGGCAGCATATAGCAGAAACTGTTGATAGACAAAGAGCACCGCAGGCATACCCGCAATTCACACCTCGCCTGCCGGGCAAAATTATTCATTCCAAGAGACCAAGGATAAAACTATGAGTGATATCAAGAAAATGTACTCTACTATTCTGGGCGACAGCTTTCCGATGGATATGACCATTTCGTTTGGTGACCAGAAGCTTGTTTACCGCAAGAAAACATGGAAGATTCGACAGGAAGACGGGACAATCGACGAAAGAGGGGTCCGTTACGGTGAAAATCCAGACCAGGAAGCCGCCCTGTACGAATTGGTCGACGGCAATCTGACCCTTGGTAATTGTCGGTTCATTGATCCAGGCAATGGACTTGTTTCTTCGATTGCCGTGGAAGACATGCTGCAGGTTGGTAAACATCCCGGAAAGATAAATCTTACCGATATCGATAACGGTCTGAATATCATCAAGTACCTGATGGATAAGCCGGCTGCGGTAATCCTCAAACATAACAACCCCTGCGGAGCATCCTACGGTCATACTATCGCTTCCGCCTTCAACAGGGCCTTGCGCGCTGATCGAATTGCGGCATTCGGCGGTGCGGTTGTTCTGAACAGGGCCTGTGACAAGGAAACTGCAGAACTGCTCGCCGGCAATTATCTGGAGGTAGTTTGCGCTCCGGAGTTTGAAAGCGGCAGCCTGGACATCCTGAAAAGGTCAAAAAACCTTCGCATCATTAAAATTGAAGGTATCGGCAGACTGACTGATTTTGAAAAATTCCGTTTCATTGATTTTAAAAGCCTTATCGACGGGGGAATTATTGTCCAGCAATCGGCAGTAAATTCGATCCGCAGCGGCTCCGATCTCAAACCGGCTGCCGCGACATGGCAAGGCCGGGAATATACCTGCGACCGTCAACCGACTGCCCGTGAACTCGAAGACATGATATTCGGATGGGCGGTAGAACACGGAGTCACCTCAAATTCAGTACTGTATGTAAAAGACGGGTGTACCGTGGGCGTCGGCACCGGCGAACAGGACCGGGTCGGTGTAGCGCAGATTGCCGTACATAAAGCCTATATCAAATACGCCGACATACTTTGTTTTGATAGTCACGGTATTGGCTACGCCGATCTGGAACTGGCTGTTGCCAAAGGGAAAAGAGACACAAGCGAGAAAGATGCGATTGATGAGCAGGTACGGAAGGATCGCGGCGGATTGCCGGGTTCGGTCATGATTTCTGACGCTTTTTTTCCCTTTAGAGATGGCGCCGACGTAGGCATAGCTCAGGGCATCTCGGCGATCCTCCAGGCCGGCGGATCACAGCGTGATTTTGAAACAATCGAAGCATGCAATGAAGCCGAACCGAAAGTCGCGATGATGTTCACCGGCCAGAGAGCATTCAAACATTAATTTTCTAGAGTGAACAATCACCCTCCCCGTTGGATCTTTTTACAAAACTCTGCGGGGAGGGATTTTTCACAGCACGGCCTGCACCCCTACATATTCAACCCTCGTTCGATACTTCTCACCACACAGGGCAATCGCACCCACCGTTACCCGATGTGGATGGGCTATGCCTATTGCCCAGCCCTGTCTTTCCGCTATGTGGACGAGTTTTTCGAGCTGGAGGCAGATCTTTTGTTCATCGAGAGTATTATCAAGAAATACATTCCTTCTCGCACTCTTGATCTCCGCTGCCCTGGCGACTTTCAAGGCGACACTGCCGGAGGTGGTAAAACTGTCAATAAACACCAGCGATCGGCCCTTCATCTCGTCGATGAGATTGGCCATAGCCGGCTCATCTTCTGTAAAAATCGAACCCATGTGGGTGTTGACTCCTGTCGCATGAGGGACTTCCAGCAAACATTTTACAAATTTCGCTCTTTGCATTTCCGGCGGATCGTGAAGATAGAGCGCCCCCGGACCAGGATTATAATTACTCCCCTTCGGTTGCAGGGGCAGGTGGAGGAAAATCGTTTTCCCCTTGAGATAGGCCAGATTCTCAAGTTTTCTGGTATGAGGAGCAAAAGGCAGGAACGAATAGGTTAATTCAAAGGGAAGGTTCAGTAATTGCTCTCCCATGGCTTCGTCATATCCCATATCGTCGATTATTATGGCCACCATCGGCAGATCGGGTTTCTTTACGGTAACATTTTCTGCCACAGGTTCGACAATCGGCTCTCTTGTCGGTTCTTGTGGATCAATCGGCTCTTTATGGACAGGAGGATTCGGTTCTTCAAATACAATCGCACTCCTGAGGGCAGGAAGAATCTCCTGGGCAAACACAGTCCGAAAAAAAATGACATAGCCGACGGCGCAAACCGAAACGGCCAGCACCAGAAATAACACTGCAAAAGCAAACAGCCTCTTCAAGCTGAAAAAGCTCGAATTTTTCCGGTTACGCCCCTTCTTGCGAGGACGTTTCTTGTTCTTCTGAATCATAATATAGCGATCATTAGCTTGAAAATGCGGGGTCTAACCTTCTGCCAACAGATCCCACGGGATCTTCATCCGACTATTTTTCTCTGGTAATCACATAACCGGCAAGCCCTTCCAGCACCGTTCGCTCGTGAAGGACATTTGGATCGGTAAAAATTTGCAGTGCTCGCACCCCGTTTTCAACAGCTGCCGACGCTTTTGCCTTCGCTGTTTGAAACCCCTGATATTTTTCTATTATCATACATACTTCAGGAAAATGTCGGGCTCTTTCCGACTTTTTTTCAAGTATGGACAGCAACCTGCTTCTGTCGCTTTCTTCCGCGGTATTCATAGTCAGGATAAGCGGCAGGGTAATCTTACCTTCAGCCAAATCGTTTCCTCTCGTTTTGCCGGTCTTTGCCGGATCGCCAAGATAGTCAAGAAGATCGTCCACTATCTGAAAGGCACAGCCAAGATGTACTCCATATTCTCTCAATGCCTTGACCGACTGCGCAGTTCCCCCACCATATAATGCTCCGATTTCACATGCAGCGGCAATCAGCAACCCGGTTTTTCCCATGATCGCATCATGATAATCGAGTTCCGAGAGATTATGCCTTTCAGCATTGCGCAGTTGCATAAATTCGCCATCTACCATACCAGTTGTGGCATTGCAGAAAATCTCCAGCCCCTTGTCGCCTGAGAGTTTACCGACAGTGGCCATAGCCAGGGCATGCAAAAAGTCCCCAGCCAGAATTGCCGCAGTGATGCCAAATTTCTTAAATACAGATAAATTTCCCCGCCGGGTTTCCGAGTTGTCGATAATATCGTCATGAAAGAGCGTAGCAGCATGGAGATACTCAAAGGCACACCCCAGTTTGTAGACATTTTCATCGGTATTGCCGCAGAGCCGAGACGCAAACGCCGTGAGAAGCGGTCGAACACGTTTGCCTCCATTGAACAGACCGTAATTGAGCACCTCGAGGAGTTTGGCGTCAATCCCCGGTTCCAAACGAGCCAGGTCTGCTCTCATGTATTGATCAATTTTTTGGGCCTCAGCGCGAAGAGCACCGAGAACTGCCTCCATGTGGACCATATCTCTCTTATATTTCCTTATGCTCTCCGGTTGCATTTGCCTTGCGATAAAACTGTTCTATATCACTCATTTTCCTTGTCACAGGCGAGGCCGGTAAACTGCCGAGGAAAGTTCGGCCATAGCCCTTGCTGAAAAGGCGGGTGTCCATTATCGCGATTACTCCTCTGTCGGTGGCGGAACGCATCAATCGCCCCACTCCCTGGCGTAAGGCCAGGATTGCTCTTGGAACTTGGAAAGCGAAAAAGGGATTGCCGCCTTGTTCTTTGATATCTGCAATTCTTGCCTGAATCACCGGGTCACTTGGAACTTCAAAAGGCAATTTATCTATAATAACGCAACTCAGGGCCTCACCGACAACATCCACACCTTCCCAAAAACTGGCAACTGCCAGAAGCACCGAGTGCGTTTCTTCACGAAAGCTTTGCAACAAAGAATTTCTCGATGCCGTCCCCTGCACAAGGATGGGATAGTCGACGACACCTGCAAGGTACGCGGCCAGGAAGTCCATCCCTTTAAAACTGGTGCAGAGAATGAGCGCTCTTCCTTCACTCAACTTTAATATTTCTTCCACCCGCCCGCTGACGCTCTTCAAGAACCCCTCAGCCGATGGGTCGGGAAAACCTGCCTCCGGGACATATAACAATGTTCGTTGCCGATAGTCAAATGGTGACCTGAATTGAAAATATTCGGCATTGTCGGCAAGCCCCAGCCTTTCCTTGATGTAATTAAACGATCCGCCGGACGATAAAGTAGCCGATGTCATGACACAGGAGGCCACCGCACCGTACAGGCACTCCTGCAATTCCCCGGCAACCGAAACAGGAGTAGCGGAGATGGTGATGGCTCGTTCTCTTTTTTCGTACCAGTAGACATAATCGTGGCCATTGTGGTCGAAAAAATAGGCGATGTCACGAAAATTATCATTGAGTTCCTTGGCCCTTTTTGCCAAGTGCCCCCAACCTTCACCATACGCTTCACAGCCTAGCAGTTTTTCAATAAGCCTTTTGATTCCGGTCGACAGAAGTTCCACTTCCTCACTCCATACCTCCCTGGAAACCTCGTCAAATAAAGAGTCAAGATGAAATCTGCCGATTTTGCCCGGAAGAATGTGGGCGAATATTTCTATGCGTTGCTGTAATCCGCTCAGCTGAGAGAGTACGCCGTCTTTCATCTCCAAACTCAGATCGGACTCAGCCTGGCGCTCGATATCGGCAAGCAGATCCAGCAGCTGATATTGGCTGAAACTCTTACTGAAAAAAACTGTGGCGACATTCTCGAGATGATGCGCTTCATCAAATACGACCGCTTCGTATCTTGGCAATAATTCGCCAAAGCCCCCCTTCTTCAGGGCCAGATCGGAGAAAAAGAGGTGATGGTTGACGATTATCAACCGGGAATTCCCGGCCTGTCTCCGCAACACATTGATATAGCACTCGGCAGATTCGGGACAGTCTCCGCCGAGGCATTGGTTGGACCGGCAGGATATCTTCGGCCACAATCCGGATTTGTCACTGAGCCAATCCAACTCAGCTCGGTCTCCGGTTGAGGTTCGCTGCAGCCATATATCTATTTTTTCCGCCCATGGCTCATCGTAGAGCGAGAGTTGCGGATTGCTTCGATACTGATACCACCGGTAGAGGCAGAGATAGTTTTGTCGGCCCTTGAGACAAATCGCGGGAATATCCTGGTCCAGAATCCTGGCCACGAGGGGAATATCTTTATTCAGGATCTGATCCTGGAGGTTTAAAGTAGCGGTCGACACTACCACTCTCTTGCCCGACAAGACGGCAGGAATAAGATATGCCAGTGTTTTGCCGATTCCGGTTTCCGCCTCTACCACCAGAACTTTTGCTGCAGCCTCAAGACATTCAGAGTCTTTCCCGGCAAAAAGCACTGATGCAACGGCTTTGGCCATCTCAAGCTGGCCCTCCCGAGCTTCAAAATGCTCAACACATGAAGATAACCCTCCACCCGGTTTGAAAATGTTTTCCAAATTCATCATCCTCTGCTCTGGTCATATCTATTGCCTCGACGGTCGCGCTGACTATACAACAGTATTGAGCAACAGGGTAATACGATTTTTATTCCTGAAGAGAATCTATCAAGATAATGATTGAGAATTATTCACTTTGCAGATGATCTCTTTTTTGCTAAAACAATACTATAATCTTTTCTCTTGACGAGCCTCTCAATCGTCCTCCGGACAATGGTATGGTAGAAATTCTCTTACCTCTGCATACATCTTCGACACTTGCATCTTCCGACCTCCTCGGGCCGGACGAAGTTGTTGCTGTAGTTGACGACTCGCCGGAAATCGTTCTTCTTCTGTCTCATTATCTCGCCACTCAAGGGATCTCCATTGTTAAAGCCGGCAGCGCGCGTGAACTCCTTTCACTGCTCGCCACGGAGAAAATCGCCCTGGTTCTCCTCGATATCGGTCTACCCGATCGTAACGGCAATGAAATACTTAAAGATATAGTCCCCACCAATCCCGATCTTGGCATAATAATGGTGACCGGCACCACCGATATTCAGGTGGCGCTCGACTGTTTACGTCAGGGTGCCGACGATTATCTGACCAAACCGGTGAATATCAAGCAGTTTACCCATACCGTGCAGAATACCTTGAAAAAAAGGCGCTTGGCTATCAGCAGCCGCATTTTCCAGCAGGAACTGCAAAAAACCAACACGAGAATGCGTTTTCTTCATCATCTCAACCTGAAGATGAATACCGCTTATCTGAATACAGTCGAATTACACGGCATTCTCCAGGCTATTCTGGTCGGTATCACCTCCGAAGACGGTTTACGGTTTAACCGGGCTTTCCTTGCTCTCTATAATGAAAATACCGGCTTCCTCCAAGGAACTCTCGCAATCGGTCCCTCCTCAAGGGAAGAAGCGGGCCGGGTATGGAACGCACTCAAGGAAAAAGGTCTGCAGCTTGACGATATTTTAAACTCGATTCAGGACAAGGGTCTCACTGAAGATGTCGAAGTGAATAAGGTTATCCAGACTCTTCGTGTATCGCCGGATGTTCACGACCACGTTCTCATCCATTCAAGCAGAACAAACAAACCTGTCCATGTTGTGCACGGCAGGGCTCCGGAGTGCCGGGTTCCGGACGACCTCCTCCAACTTCTCGGGGAATCGTCTTTCGTGGTAGTACCACTCCGCTCACCGAGCAAATTCCTTGGCGTGATGATCGTCGACAACTATATTACCGGAGCACCTATCTCGGCTGACGACATCAACGCACTGGAGATATTTGCCAGTCAGGCAAGCCTTGCCATCGAACACAGTCATCTCTACGCGGCAATGGCCGAGCAAATTGCCGCCCTCGAACTGGTGACACATGAGTTGGAAAAAAGCAAGGATCTGCTTATTGAGGCGGAGCGCACCGCCACAATCGGCCAGATGTCTGCTCAACTTTTACATGCTATCAGAAATCCTCTTACCTCGATTGGCGGAACCGCGCGGTTGCTCACCAAGAAATCAACCGACCCGTACATTACCAATTTTCTCAATATCATTACCCAGGAGAGCAATAAAATAGAGATTATTCTGGAAGACCTCTTCAGTTTCGTCGAAGACAAGGAACTTCATCTTGAAATGAGACCGATTTTCGCTCTCATTCGCAAGACGGTCATGATCTTCTACATTACAATGAAACAGAATAATATTGAGTACGCACTTGATTTCGAGGGACCCGGCCCAGCCCTGCCGATTGATGAAAACAAAATCCGGCAGGTTTTCCTCCACCTCATCAGGAACAGCCTGGAAGCCATGTCGAACGGCGGATTCCTGCGCATCTCCGCCCAGGAGAGCGATGAGTTCATGACATTTCATGTTATCGACTCAGGACCGGGTATACCTGTTGAAACTCTCCCCCATGTCAAGGATCCATTTTTTACCACCAAGACGTACGGAAACGGCATGGGCCTGGCCCTGGTCGAACAGATAGTCCAGCAACACGGAGGATTGTTCACTATCCGCGATGGACCTGAAGGTGGCACTCTGGCAATTGTGTCGCTACCGAAAAAAACGCCTATTCCCTTCGAGCAGAAATGATACATCCCGCCAGGGCAAGAAAGGAGGTCATAAGAAAAGTCGTTCGCAGGGCAAGAATAAAAGCGTTTTGGTCAGCCATCGAATAATCGGCTAACTGTCCACCGCCACTAAAGAAAGTAAACCACCAGGCAAAAAATGCCGCTGCCAGGGTGGCGCCGGCGACCATCCCAAAATTTCTGGCAGTCGCCAGAATTCCCGCAGTAATCCCGGAATGTTCTTCCCCCACCCGGGAAAGAACGGAAGCGCTGTTCGGCGACAGGAAGATAGATTGTCCCGCGCCCAGCAAGGCAAGTCTGATCATCACTTCGACAGGTGAACTTTCCGACGAAAGCCAGGCAAGGCTAACCAGTGCTGCGGTGCTGATCCCCATTCCGACTGTAGTCAACAACCTGGCCCCTATTTTATCGTATAGCCTCCCTGAACCAGGCGACAGAATTATAAGCGTTGCCGGAACTGCCATCATCACTTTACCGACCTCTTCTATCGGCAGCATGAGAATATATTCGAGATAAAAAGGCACCAGAACCAGGACAGAGAATAAAGCTGCAAAGGAAAGTGCGGCGGTAAGTACCCCCACCCAATAGTATTGCTTAACGAATAGCGACAGCGGCACAATCGGGTTTTTCGTCTTTTTTTCAATCCGAACAAAGAGTACCCCAAACAGGACAAGGAGAACAAAGATTACGACAGTGGAAATATTCAACAGCAGATCGATTCGATGAAAAGCCCACACGCCCAGAACCGCCATTGCTACCCAGCAGCTGCTCCCTTTCCAGTCGAATGAAATGGCAGGAGCAGATTTCTGCACGGGCATGCGACCAAGGAGAAACACTCGACCGAACAGGAGAACAGAGATGCTGACCGGCAGGGTCACAAGAAAAACAGCCTGCCATTCGAAGTTGCCGAGAACAAGCCCACTGACGAAAGGACCCGTCAGCAGCCCGCATGCCGTAGCAACGCCAACCATGCCCAGACTTCGGCCAAGGTGGCCGGCAGGAAAAACCATTTTGATTATTGCCGGCCCCGATGCCATCATCATACTGGCCCCGACAGCTTGAAAAAATCTGCTCAGCAACAGTTTTTCATATGTCGATGAAAAATAACAGGCGATGGAACCGAGGGAAAACAACAACATCCCGGTCAGATAGACCGAGCCACGCCCAAGCCTGTCACCGAGTTGTCCCCAGAACACCAAAGAAACGGTGATGGTGAGAAGGTAGAGTGTGACGATGAATTCTGCGTGTTCAAGACTGAGCTTGAAGGAACGCATTATGGTCGGCAAGGCGACATTGATCATGCCGCTGTCCATGGTGGAGAGGAAGACTCCGCTCATCACCATTGCCAGAACCTGCCAGCGTACAGATTTTTTTATCATGCGTCTCCGAGCCTGCACCAACAGCGAAAAAGATAAAAAAAAACCCGGTGGAGAAATCTCCACCGGGTCTGTACTGCTCGTCTGTCAGCTAAATCGTGAAAAATCCCGATTAGAACTTGAGAGAAACGCGTACACCTGTCTCGAGTACATCCTCGTCACCGGTAGCATCGCCAGCAATGAGATACGCGAAGATTGCTTCGGCAGTCAGGTTGTCATAGATGCTGTAGGTCAGTTTGCCATCGAACTCAACGCCAAGCTCGTCGTCGCCGGCAGCATTTTCTTCAGCAAGAGAAGCATACCATACATCGGCATCGATTCTCAGTTTGTCCATCGGCTTGATGGTCACACCGGCGTTGGCAGCCCAAACGTTGGTGATGTCATCACCCAAGGAACCATTGGAGACTCGGTTATCAAATGCCCCGTAACCCATGATCTCGGACCAGTAGTAGGAACTACCAGGAGCGGAGATGAATTGATCATTGTCACCATCGGTTGCATCGTCATCACCGGTTGCGTAGAAAGCCTGGCCATGAACCATACCTGCATCTGCACCAGCTGCTACCAAGAAGCCCATGTTGTCAACATCGTCGATAGTACCGCCATTGAAAATAGCGGTACCCCATACAGTGACAGCTTCCATTTTCATGTCCGCATCGATACCGACATAATAGTTATCGAAGTCTCCGGTGGCTTCGTGGTAAACAAAATAGGGAACAACCTTAATGGCATCGCTAATGTTTATGCTGGCCAATGCTGCCCATAAATTTTCGTCGATACCTTCTTTTTTAGATTTATGACCGTAACCGGCGAATTCTGTGACATCTTCATTACTGACAGACATATATACCAAAGGTATTGATACGTTACCGAATTTAGGGGTTACCATCACGCCGGAGAAGTCGTCATCAAAGATGAAACCACGGGCTACTGCGGCACCTTGACTACCGATCTTGGTGTTTACCGTGCCTACATTAAAATCGGCATAGGAGTTTTTAATCCTCCAGATGCTAGTACCGTCCGCGCCGATATCACCACCATTTGCATCACCCCAAGCGGTGTTGAACTCAAACTTGTTTACAAATTTAAAATCGTCACTGAATTTGGCGGTGTAGTAAAGACGGGTACGGCTGTCTGCCAAGTAAATGGATCCACTGTCTTGACCGTCAAAGTTATCCTGCAAGTACAAACGGGTACGCCAGTAACCGCCGAACTCGTTCTCCAAAGCGGAAGCGGTAGTTGCAGCAATACCACCGGCCAGCATCAAACCTACAGCAGAAGCGATAATCTTCTTCATTTTTTTCTCCTGAATACATTTTTCCCCCTTCTCTCGAGGGGATCACTTCCCTTCACCCGTTTCAACAGACTGACCACCAGCTGTGACTTCCTTCAACTCAAGAAGAAAACCGGTAAAGATATTTCGCTAATGCCGTACGTTATCCCTGGCTACGATCTTTGTCAAGTTTTTTTTACCCCATAGTATAATTTTTTATACTCACTCCCGCTATTTTATCATTTTGATTTCCCAGAAGAAAACTCCAGGTCGTACACTGTGAGTTCGGATTTGTCCGAACCCGGCAGCAAGGAGGCAAAGGACCCGCTGTTTGGAATTTGGCCGACAAACAGTCTGCCGACAGTTTTAGGATGATCGGACACGATGGATTGCCCACTCCCCCCATCGGTCTTATCCAGCAATGAAAAGCCATGATCCGCGACATACCCGCGGAATTTGCCGGTTCGCCATACCTCATTCATGGACTCGCCATTCCAGGCCAGCCCGACCACCATTCCTTCTTTATAGGTTCGCAACCTGCTGAAAAAGCTCAGCACCGGAGTGTTGGCAAAGCCGAGGGAAGGCAAGATGTTTTCGTTGACGATAATCTCCTCACGGCCATCCTTATCGACATCGGCAACGAGCAGCCTGCCGGGAACAAATATCAAATCGCGATCGGCATCCTCATCCACCGTGAGGTTTTTCCGGTCGGTTTCGCTTACCGCCTGGCCCTGACTCGGCCCCAGATAAATCTTGCTGCCGCCAAAGCTGCGCTGGCTTACCCATAACAGTTCATTTGCCTGGTTATACACTTTCATTCTTTCTTTTTGATCTATGGCGACCGTTTCCGAAACCCCGTCACCGTCGAGATCGACGTACACAAAATCGAACAGGTTGACTTTTTTGGGCAAGGCCAGACGCTCTCCTTCGTTCAGATCATATTTTTCATTCATCTGCAGGAGATAGACCCCTTCCCGCACAAATTGAATCTTATCCGCCCCCCGTTTCTGTCCGGCCAGGTTCCAACCCTTGCCCGGAACAAACAGCGGCCGCAGATACCAGGAAATATTCTGGGCGACAATTCGGAAGCCACGATCCTTGTCCCACTTCATGATCATCGATGCCACATCCAACCCAGCCGTAGCGCTTATATATATCTCCAGTTCACCATCATTATCGAGATCGGCCACATTGAGAGCATGACTTCGCATTGTTTTCGGCAAGGTGGTATTTGCCACCCTCTCGATCGCTTTCCCCTTCAGGTTATACAGTTCAAGCTTACTCCCCGATAAGACAAAAATCTCTTTAACGCCATCGCCATCGGCATCACCGACGCTCATCATGGTCATCTCGGATGGAATGGTGATATTCCGTTTGCTTCCCAAGGCGCTGGTCTGCACGATGCTGTCCGGTGCGCCGACTATCGTCCCGGAATACAGATTCTTCTTGAAGGCCGCCTCGGGATGGGCCGTTGCAAAGCTCGAGGTTCCGCCGGCTTCACGGGTTTGATTCCGATCTGCCTGCTCCGGCACCTTCCCTCCGATTGCCGCCTGAGCTATTTCGCCGGCAAGCTGCTCGATATCGGTAATCAGGGTCTCAGGTGTATTGGTGACAATCGAGAACCTCAAAATTTCCTTTTCCGGCACGAGCGGATAGAGAACCACCTGGAAATTCAGGCCGCTTTTCAAGCCATACAGAGTCCCTTCGACCAGAAAGTCGGCGATAGGAGATGCAGCTCCACCCTTTAAAGATGTTTTTTCATCTTTAAGGGTACTCAGTTCCTTTTCACTTATAATACGATCAATTACTTCAATTTTTTCCTTTGCCGCCAGTCGACTGACAAGCATACTTTGCATGCCATCCCGCAGATATGCATAGTTCCCCGCAGAACTCTCGTCGAATGTCGAAAAGATCAACCTGTAATTCTGTTTGCTCTCTTGACCGCAGACGGCGACGCTGTTTCCCAGCAAGAAGCAAAGAAGAAGAACCACCACTTTATTTCGCATAACATCTCCCAGTTTTAAATCACTTACAACCAACATTGATCGGGTTCAAGCGAACACCACTCATGAGATGCTATCTATATCGCAATTCGTAAAGACAAGCAAGACGAGTATATTGAACTGACAATGTTTCACTTGAACAACCCTTAGCCCGGATACTCCTTCTGTATGTTCATTTCGAGGGTAGCGGATGATGCTATGCCACTCCCCCAGGAGTCGCTCCACCAGGAGGTCATCAGGAACACTTTCCTCTTGACTTTTATCCGGGAAGGAGAGATTATATAGGAGTACAATATTTTGAACTCGAGGGCACCAACAGGGCAGGCACGCAGACCATCATCTCACATAATCTTGCTCAACCGGCAGAAAATGAAAAAATATATTTTTTGCATAATAACTGTGATATCAGTAATCGGTTATGGCCTTCCGGGTCAGGCCGAAGAATCGACCACCCATGTCTACAAGGTCACATCCTATAATCTCGGGGCGATAACGGATCCGGATAATATTGAGAGATCGCGTTTTTCGGCAAACTACTCCCCGCTTCTCATCACCGGCACCGCTGCCGACATATTCAATAGTGAACACAAGGCGACAGTATCCCTTGGCGAAACCGCCTCGACCATTTCCGGAATCAATGGCATTGCCCTCTCCGCCTCATTCGATGCCACAAGAAAGATATCCTTTCAAGGAGCATTCGGCCTTGCCCGGAATCTTTGGGCGCCCGATTCCATCAATTATGAAAGTGAATCAAGCTGGGAAGCAAATCTTGGGATCATCTATAAACTCCTCGACAACCTTTCCTTTGAATTGCACTTCGGATATATGGAAACCGGCGATATTTTCACCGAACGAAGCAGTTATACCGATGTGGAAAGCATTATCATGATCAGCAACAAGCTGACGATGGGATTTTAAAGGATATATAATCTGGTATTCGGCAATCGAGACCCGAAGAACTCTGTTCTTCGGGTTTTGTGTTTTGTCACCTCCAGGACACATCATAGCCGCCGGCAACAACTTGACAAGTCGTTGCCGGCTTGTCATAAATAAGTGATATCATCGGTATCCATTGTTCGATCTTATTCCCTTCCTCTCCTGTTCAGGCGATGCTCATGCATAAAGAATCTGCGGCCTACAACATTCTCATGTACTCTCATGACACCTACGGACTGGGACATATCCGCCGGACAATGGCGATCGCCAATCATTTACGTGACATCAACACCAATGTTCTGATTCTCACCGGCTCGCCGATTGCCGGACGGTTCCATTTCCCCGAGCAGGTCGATTTTGTCAGAATTCCCGGAATGATCAAGAAAACCAACGAGGATTACCAGTCGCTGTCGATTCGTATCGAGCAGGAAAAAGCCCTGTCCATCAGAACCAATATAATCCTTGCCACGGCGCGGGCCTTTCAGCCGCATCTGTTCATTGTCGATAAAGAACCACTCGGCCTGAAAAAAGAAGTCCTGCCAACCCTGGAATGGCTGAAGGAATCAAGCCCATCGTCTTTTGCCATCCTCGGTCTGCGCGATATCCTCGACGACGCCGAAGTCATTAAAAAGGACTGGCAGCAAAGAGGCATCTATTCCTATCTGGATCGGCTGTATGATGAAATATGGGTTTATGGCAACCAAAGTATTTACGACCCGATCGAGATGTATAAGATCCCCGGGCAGATCCATTCGAAAATAAAATTCACCGGATACATTCCGCGAAAAAAGCTCAATCCGCAAACCAAGGTCAGCGTCAGAAAACGGTATCGGATCCTGGAAGACGACAGTTTTATCCTCGTCACCACCGGCGGTGGTGGCGACGGGTATGAGGTCATCGATCATTATCTGGCCATGCATGACTATTATCCGACCTCACTTCCCTTTAAAACCATCATCATCACCGGACCGTTCATGCCGAAGGCAAAGAGTGAAGAATTGGAGGCCAGAGCCAAGATTCATGGCATCAAGACCATTCCATTCGATCCCAGGCTCGAGGACCTGATCGCGGCAGCCGACATGGTAATCTCCATGGGCGGATACAACACCATCTGTGAAATCCTCACACAACAGACTCCGGCCCTGATAATCCCGCGGGAAACTCCCCGTAAGGAGCAATTGATCAGGGCAACCCGACTGAAGAACGAAGGTCTTCTCGATTTCATTCCATTCAAGGAAGTGACGCCGCAACTGTTGCGGGAAAAAATCATCTCCCTTTTATCCAACCGGCGACACTACGTTGAAGCAATCAAAACTTTTGATCTTTCCGGGCTTGATACCATGCTCGCAAGACTGACCCATTTCAAGGCAAAAAATGGACACACAGAGCAGCAGCACGATGCAATTCCAAGGCAACAGGAGGAGTGTTCCTGAGCAATTTTCGCCGGCAGTTCTCGGCTACATTCTTAAAGGGTACCCGCGAATATCGGAAACCTTTATCTCCAACGAAATTCTTCTCCTTGAAAAACTGGGCTTTTCCATGCGCCTGTTTTCCATGCGCCAGCCGAGGGAATCCTTCAGTCATCCCTCGGTCAAGGAGATACAAGCCCGGGTGGATTATCTGCCCACCGAACTGCTGACCGATTTTTCCAGGCTGCTCCTCCCCGCCATTTTCCTTTCGGCAAAACGGCCCAAAGAGTTTCTCGCCGCTCTGCGCACAGCAGGCGAAGGCATTACCGAGGGCAAAGAACTTGCCACTCTCAAACACCTGCTGCAGGCCTGTTACCTCACCAACACCCATCTTCAGAAAGATAACAGAATTGTTCAACTCCACGGTCATTTCGCCCACTCGCCGACATCTGTCGCCATGTTTGCCTCATGCCTTTCGAATATCCCCTTCAGCTTCACCGCCCACGCCAAGGATATCTATACTTCAGACAAGGAAAAGCTGCGGCGAAAAATAGCGCGGGCAGGCTTTGTGGTAACCTGCACCAAACACAACAAGGAATACCTGCAGACCATCGCCGGAGACTGCCCCACCCCGATCTACTGCATCTACCACGGCATAGACCTCAATCTCTTTCAGAATGGTCTCAGCCGGGACCTTCCACGGGAAGACTATGAGATACTGACGGTCGCGAGAATCACCGAAAAAAAGGGCCTTCCGACTATCTACAGGGCGTTGGCCCTGCTGCGTGATAAAGGCATCCGATTCCGCCATACCTTGATCGGCGATGGCGACGACCGGGAAAAAGTACTTGCTTTGATACATTCCCTTGCGCTCGAAGACTCCTGCCGTTGTCTGGGGACCCAGACCCATGCGGAGGTATTGCATCATTTCAAGCAGAGCGATCTTTTTGTGCTCGGCTGTGAAATAGCCAAAAACGGCGACCGGGACGGCATCCCCAACGTCCTTGTCGAAAGCCTTGCGATGGGCGTCCCGGCCCTGTCGACCCACGTGTCGGCAGTCCCGGAAATTCTTATCAACGGTGAAACCGGTCTGACCGTGCCGCCCTCGGAGCCCGAGGCGATGGCTGCTGCCATGCAGCGCATCCTTTCCGACGGGGCACTTCGGCAACACCTGAAGGAAGGTGGGAAAAAAATTGTCAGGACGCATTTCGACAACCACCATTCAACCGAGGAACTTGCCGAAATCTTTCGAATCCACAACCCTCGACTCTTAGAGAATTCGGCGTCATGACCTCCGGAAAAAGCATAGCACTTACAACTTTCGGGTTGATGCGGCACGGCCGGACCGAATGGAATACCGAAAAAAAAATTCAGGGTTCGGGCGACTCACCTCTGACTGAAGAAGGCCGGCAACAGACGGCGGAGTGGATCGGGACCTTGAAAGGATACCGGTGGGACCGGATTCTGGCCAGCGATCAGGGCAGAGTCCGGGAGACAGTTGCCATCCTCAACCGGGACCTCGGCCTGCCTACCTCCTACGACCCAAGACTCAGGGAGCAGAACTGGGGCACATGGGAGGGACTAACCATATCCTTCATCCGGAAAAATTATCAGGTCGAACTCGCCCGGCGCGTTTCCATGGGCTGGGATTTTGCGGCACCCGGCGGTGAAAGCAGGAATGCCGTTAAAGAAAGGGTTCTGGCAGCCCTCATCGAAGCAGCCGAAAACCGGCCGGGCCGGCGCATCCTCGTGGTTTGTCATCAGGGGGTGATAAAAAGTGCGCTCTACCATATCACCGGCAGGGATTTTCTGCCGGGTGAAGACCCCTTGATGCATCATGACAGGCTGCATATAATTTCCTGTGACGGCAACAGCTTCTCCACCGTACAACTCAACATCCCGAGGCTTCTTTCACCATGAAAGTCTCTTTCTATTGTCAGCATGTCCTCGGCATCGGTCATTTTCATCGCAGCCTGGAGATCTGCAAGGCTCTCGCCGCCCATCACCCTACCACTCTCATTCTCGGCGGCCCGCCGGTTCCCGTCGACCACGAGGACATCAAGACATTGATTCTTCCGGGTCTTGAAATGGACCCGGATTTTCAAACGCTCGTCCCCTGCGATCCCGCAATGATCCTGGCGGAGGTGAAAGAAAAAAGGCGGGAACTGCTCTTTACCCATCTGCAGGAGGAACAGCCCGATGTATTTGTCACCGAACTGTATCCCTTCGGCCGCAAGGCCTTCAGGTTCGAACTGGATCCGCTGCTGGCAGCCGTTCGTGCCGGATCGCTGCCGAAATGTCTCTGCTGCTGCAGTGTCCGCGATATCCTGGTCGAAAAGAACAGCGGGCGGGAAAAATTCGAACAAAGGGTGGTAGATACGCTGAACACGTTCTTCGACGGTGTTCTGGTCCACGCAGATCCAGGCGTAATTACCCTGGGAGCGACATTCAATCGCCTTGGCGATATCGGCATTCCCGTCCACTATACCGGTTTTATCACCAGAGCAGGAGCTGGCGGCAACGAAACCTGCGAGAAATTTAAGCCGCTTGCATCGGACAAGCTCATCGTCGCCAGCATTGGCGGCGGCAATGTCGGAAGCGAACTGCTTTTTGCCGTGGCAAGTGCCTTCGAAAGCCTGCGGCTCGACCAGCGGGCCCATCTTCAGCTTTTCTGCGGCCCGTATTGTGATGAGGAGAGATATCGAGGGTTGCAGAAGCTAGCCGGACCTTCAATCAGTGTCGATCGTTTCACCGACCATTTTCCCGCATGGCTCGAAGCAGCCGATCTTTCCATCTCGATGGCCGGCTACAACACCTGCATGAATCTGCTCAAAGCCGGCATTCCGGCTCTGGTCTATCCCTATAAACAAAACCGGGAGCAACGTCTGCGGGCGGTAAGCCTCGGCACAAAGGCACCGATAACAGTGCTGGAAGAGAACGATCTGGCCCAAAAGGTCCTCGCCGAACTTATGCTCCGTCAGTTGGCCCGGCCACGCGGCAGACCGGACATCAATCTGAACGGCGCGGTCGAGACCGTACGGCAACTGGAAATTTGGCAGAGCGACAGGATCGAGCATGACTAAACCGACATCCCCCCTTTATGCAGTGAGCCATGATGAGGCAAGCAAAAGAATTGCTCGGCAGATCGAGCGGGGCTGCGAACGGGCAGCCGGCCATCCCCTGGTTTTTTTCAGGGCGGACGATATCGGCATTTCTTCCCGCAGTTTTTCCGAGCTGATCGAGAGTTTTAAAAAGCATGCCATGCCGTTATGCCTGGCTACAGTACCCGCATGGCTGACGGAAAAACGCCTGACCGACCTGCGAAAGGTGACCGGAGCGGGGAGCAGCCAATGGTGCTGGCATCAACACGGCTACACCCACCGCAACTTCGAGACGAGCGGCAAAAAACAGGAATTCGGTCCCTCCCGTGAGCCTGTGGAACTCACCAGAAGTCTGAAACAGGGCCGAGACCGACTGGCTCGCCTCCTCGGCCCTGAATTTCTGCCCGTCTTCACCCCGCCCTGGAACAGGTGCAGCGGTTCGACGCTGCAGGCCCTCGCCGAGCTGGGTTTTAAAGCGGTTTCGAGAAGCAGGGGGGCCCGCCCGGAGACTGTCGCAGCTTTGCCCGAGTTCCAGGTAAACGTCGATATACATACTCGAAAAGAGCAGTCGCCTCTGCCGGCTTTTGCCAATCTGCTGACCGAAATCGAGGAAGGGCTCGCCTCCGGCCGATGCGGCATAATGATCCACCACCAGAGGATGAACGGACGGGCTCTCCATCTGCTCGACATCCTGCTCGAGCACGTCCAAAACAACCGAAACATCATCCCGGTCCACTTCGGGGACCTGCTCAAGGAGAAATCATGACTGATCACTTCCAGGCACTTGAAAATTATTTTAAAAGAATCGCCAGAATCGACCATGCCAGAACCTTTCTCCAATGGGATCATATGGTAATGATGCCTCCCGGCGGCAATCAGTCGCGGTCGGAGGCGATGGCCGAACTCACTGCCCTGCGCCACGAAATGCTCATTTCCCCGGAACTGGGCGATCTTCTCGGCCGAGCGGCAGAAGGTTTGCAGGACCCCATCCGGCTGCGAAGCCTTCAGGAAATGGAGCGGATGTATAAACGGGCCATCTGCCTTCCCGCCGAGCTGGTAAAGGCCAAATCACTGGCCGGATCGATCTGCGAACATGGCTGGCGCAGCCAGCGGAAAAACAACGACTGGCAGGGATTTCTTGCAAACTTTCAGGAGGTGGTGCGGCTGGCCCGGGAAGAAGCCCAGGCCCGCTGCGATTTTCGTCCCGGTCATTTCCCCACACCGTATGACGCCTTGCTCGATTTATACTGTACCGGCGACAGCAGCAGCTTTATTGCCGGGATTTTTGCAGGGCTGAAACGGGAGTTGCCGGAACTCGTGCGACAGGTTGTGGCCAGACAAAAAACCGAAACCATTGCCGATCTGCGGGGACACTACCCCATAGAACTCCAGCAGCAGCTCAACCGGGAACTGATGATCTGCCTGGGCTTTGACTTCGACCGCGGCCGCCAGGACGTCAGTGCCCACCCGTTCAGCACCGGCGGTCGCGGCGACCAGCGGATCACTACCCGGTACCGCGACAACGATTTTCTCGATGCCTTGCTGGCCACCGCCCATGAAACGGGACATGCCGCCTATGAAGATGGCCTGCCCGCCGAGTGGGACGGCCTGCCGATAGGATTTGCCCGCAACATGTGTCTGCACGAGAGCCAGAGCCTGCTCTTTGAAAAACAACTGTTCCTGTCGCGTTCTTTCATCACCTATTTCCGCTCAGCCATCCACAGGTTGCTGCCGGCCACCGCAGAATTTGACGGCGCTGCCCTCTGGGCCGCCACAACCCGGGTCCAGCCAAGCTTTATCCGGGTTGAAGCCGATGAGGTTACCTACCCGCTGCACGTCATCCTCCGTTACGAGATCGAAAGCGGTCTGATCAACGGCTCCCTCCTGGCCCGGGACATTCCGGCGGTTTGGGATGCGAAAATGATCCAGTACTTAAACCTTTCCACCGAAGGCAACTACACTGACGGCTGTCTGCAGGATATGCACTGGAGCGACGGCAGCTTCGGGTACTTCCCCTCCTATACAATCGGTGCCTTGAACAGCGCCCAGCTCTTTGCCGCCCTTCGCCGGAACCATCCGGACTGGCAGGACCTGCTTGCCGCGGGCGAAGCAGGCTTTATCAGAACGTGGCTGAAAAACAACATATGGAGCAAGGCATCCTCCATGGACTCCCAGGAGATCATGCAAGCCGCCAGTGGAGAAAAAACCAATCCGGACTATTTTCTCAACCATATCCGCGCCCGATACCTGGAAGGATTGAACTGATCACGGCCCGGACAATCGTCGCGGAAATGGGCTGGGCGTACATTGACATGCTCTTTGATAACAACTAGATTTGACTGAACAGCGGCAATATAGTATTTATTACCAATTGACATTTACTACCAACTGTACGGCCGGAGCCCGATCCATGAGACGTCTTGTCGCATTGCCATTCGCCAAATCCTTCCAGATGGCTTACCAGTCGATCAGGGTCCGCTTCTTTCGTTCTCTCATTACCACCATGAGCCTGGTGCTGGCCGTGGCTTTTCTCTCATTCACCCAAAGCGGCAATATTATTGCAGGAGGATTGCTGTCAAGCGGCGATCCAGGATACATCGAGGCGCTCGTCAAGTCAGGCTATGATATTGCTCCGGGCGATACCAGTATTGCCAGTTCGAGCAAACAACGCTGGATCGTCTTTCTTTCCCTGCTCGTCTGTGTTGTCGGTATTATCAATGCCCAGCTCATGTCGGTGACGGAGCGGTTCCGGGAGATCGGTACGCTGAAGTGCCTGGGAGCGCTCGATCGGTTCATTGTCAGAATATTTGTCATCGAAGCGACTCTCCAGGGGCTGGCCGGCTCATTTGCCGGAGCGGTGCTTGGTGCTGTCGCTGCAATTCTCACGACACTCGGCAAATTCGGCGTGAATTCCGGGAGCTATCTACCGTGGCCCGAGATCGCCGCGACCCTCCTGTACGCCATATTCATCGGGACGGTCCTCAGCCTTCTCGGCGTGCTTTATCCGGCCATAGTCGCTTCCCGGATGCAGCCGGTAGAGGCAATGCGGGTCGAGCAATAGCCGGTCCGCCGGAAAATCCAGAGACAGGAGCGTAACGCAATGATCGACAAGAAGAAAATAGTTCGCGTCTCGGAAGTAACCAAGGACTTTGAACTCGGAAAAATCGTCGTCAGTGTCCTGAAAGGCATCGACCTGGAAATAGAAACCGGCAAATACATCTCGATCATGGGACCATCGGGGTCCGGAAAATCCACTCTCTTTAATATGATCGGCGGACTCGACAAGCCGACCAGCGGCAAGGTGTTCATCGACGAGGTGGATATCGCCCAGCTCGATGCCTATGAGCTGGCCTGGCTGCGCTGCCGGAAAATCGGCTACATTTTTCAAACCTTCAACCTCATCCCGGTCATGACTGCGCTGGAAAATATCACCATTCCCATGACCTTTGCCGGAGTGTCAAACGACCAGGCGATGCAGCGCGGCATGGAGCTGCTCGATCTGGTGGGTCTCACCGGCCGCCACACCCACCGGCCCTCGGAGCTTTCCGGCGGACAGCAGCAGCGGGTGGCGGTGGCCAGGGCTCTGGCCAACAGCCCGGCAATTATCCTCGCCGATGAACCGACCGGAAATCTGGATCTCACCACGGGTGAAGATATAATCCGGCTGCTGAAGGAGCTGAGTCTCGAGCGAGGCGTAACCGTCATTTCCGCTACCCACGACTATAAAATGCTGAACGTCTCCGACCAGGTGGTGTGGATCAGGGACGGCAGAATCGATAAGATTCAGGAAAGGAGTGAACTTGATATTAGAACAGGAGGCCTTGCCGCCGCTCACTCTTGATCTATCACGCCATAAAGGATTTCATATGACATGTCGTAATATGCATACCACGATTTAACGTAAGGCCTTTGATGACGACAAAAACTCTCTCTCAGACGGTCGTTCTTCTCTTTGTCTTCTTCGCCACTCAGTTCACCTTTCCGGTGCCGGGATGGGGAGCAGTCGACGCACCATCAGTCCGCGAAACCATTGCCGCAATGAGCAGTTTCGGCAGCAGGGCAACAGGATCGCCGGGCTATACCAAGGCCGCATCTTTTATTGAACAGCAGCTGCGGGATTTGGGGCTAGAGCCTCAGACACACGAATACGAGATCCCGGTCCGCGAATTCCTTGGAGCCAACCTGACGATAGACGGCAATATCCTTCCCCTTGCCTCCTTTACCAACAACGCCATTACCCCCCAGGCGATCGACGGAACCATTTCCGCCCCCCTCTACTACGTCGGCAGCGGCAACCTCGAAGATCTCGACGGCAAGGATCTGCGTGACAGCATCGTCCTGCTCGACTTCGACTCCGGCAGAAACTGGCAACAGCTCGCTTCCATTGGCGCAAAAGCTGCTGTATTTCTCGCCGACGACGATAGTCCCGGTCGCATTTTTTTTACCGAAAAAAAAGAGCTCACGCCGTTGCAGTTTCCCTGCTTCTGGCTGCAACGCCCGGTGGCGGAACAGATATTCGGCCAATTGGAAATCCAGGATCTTCCCCTGAACCCCCGAGTGCAACTCGAGGCAAATGCCTTCTGGAAGAACCGGCTGGCAAAAAATATTTACGCTCTCATCGAAGGCACGAACCCGGAGCGCAAAGAGGACCTTATTATCCTCGAGGCTTTTTTTGACACGGAAGAGTTTATCGTCGGCGATTCGCCCGGGGCAGACGCCGCTACGTCGATCGCCACTCTGCTTGAGGTGGCCAAATCACTCGTCAGCCACCCTCAGGAACAATCGATTCTCCTCCTGGCCACCAGCGGCCGGGCTCAGGCACTTGCGGGAATGCGCGATTTTATCTGGAGCATCAGCGCCAGGTCGAAGGATCTTCGCAATCAGAAGCAACAGCTGCAGAAAAATCTGAAAGAAACCGAAGCCAACCTGGAAATCCTGGAAAATCTTGTATTTCCTCTGGCAAAAGATCAGGACCGGGACAACCTCCTCGCCAAGGCCATTCGCCAAAGTCTCGACCATTCCGTCGATGAAGTGTCCAGGCAGCTGATACAACTCCGGCTTGGCACCCAGACAACGGAAACCAAAAACCTGATCAAGCAGACGGCCAACCGCCGGCTCATTTACCGAAGGCTGGGCTGGGCGACAGGCTTCGACCAGCTGAACGAGGAAGAAGACCTGCTGTTTCGGCAGCTTCTGCCCAAGGCTATTGCCAGAAATAAAGCGGTTGCCGAAGATATCGAAAGACAGCAGCAGGCCCTGCAGTCGGCATCCAGCCTGCGCGATACAGTCCGTGACTATCAGATTAAGGCCATCGTCAGCCTGCATCTCTCGAGCCACGGCAACGGAGTTGGCGGTTTCCACCGGGGCTGGCTCTATAATCTCAAACCGACCATAAATCGAACTGCAATATACAGCCCTCTGGCCGGTATCCTGGCCCAGGTTGCCGGGCAGCCGATCGGCCGGGCAGCCTATCAGGACACCCTCCGCCCCAGCCATCTGCAGACCTGGGATTCCTGGCTGCTCGATCAGCCGAATCTGGGCGGGGAGGTGAGCGCGCTGGCCGGTTATCTGGGACTCAGTCTGGTGACCACCGGGGACAGCCGCGCCATGTGGGGTACTCCCGGCGATACGGTTGAACATGTCGATTGGCAGTATGTTATCGATCAGACGGAGATGGTCGCAAGACTTGTAAGCGGCATAACCGGCGCCGATACTCTCTCTGGCGGAGGCCTGCCAAGAGACGGTTTTGTCACTGTCACGGCCCGGGCCAACCTGCTGTTGCAGGGCGAGCTTTTTGCCAACTATCCGGCCGGCGGCACCGCTATTCTTGCCTATCAGGGCAACAGCATGTTCTACGCCATGGTAAGCGAAACAGGCAGCTTCACCGTCAAAGGAGTGGCCGATAAAAAGAACGTGCTCGATAAGCTGATTATCGAAGGATACCGGTTCGATGAAGAGACCGGCGAGACACTCTGGGCCATCGACAAGAAAGAGACCGGCAAGGATAATTACCGGTTGAAGCTCCTGCGCAAATCGATGCAGACCGATCTGGTTCTGTTCAATTGCCGGGAAACGACCCTCTTCGACCTGCTTGAGCCGCGCAGTTTCGCCTACATGACCAAGATCCAGCTCTTCGACGGCAGACGCGACGCCCCTCCCGAACATTACTGGTTCAGCCGGATCGATACCCGTGATTCGATCATCTCTTCCATCTATACCGAGCCGGGAACCCTGCTTAAACTCACTCTCTCGGATACCGTCCTTACCAACAAGATGATCCTCACCAATGCGTCGGCCGAGAAAGATCTCGGCCACGGCTATCTGGTCGACGACCACCCTTCCATTCCGAACACGCTCCATCATGCCGCCGAAGATGCCTGGACCCTGCTTCTGCCCCGTATCGACAATCTCGAAAGCCACGGTATCTACGACGAGAAAATCGACGATCTGAAGAACAGGGGCCTTGCTGCCCTGCAGAAAAGCAGTGACAGCCTTGCGACCTTCACCTACTCGACCGGCAAAGAGGCGGCGGCGGAAGCACTGGCGCTGGCGGCCCGGGTCTATGTGCAAATCTCCAAGACCCAGAAGGATGTCCTCTTCGGTGTCCTTTTTTATATAGCCCTGTTCGTGCCGTTTGCCTTCGTCATGGAACGGTTTATTTTCAATTTCGCCGGTATCTACAAGCGGATCGTGGGATTTTCGGCCATCCTCGTGCTGGTCATCGCCGTCATCTACAACGTCCATCCGGCCTTTCAGCTGGCCTACAGCCCGATGGTGATAATTCTGGCATTTTTCATCATCAGCCTCTCCTTCATGGTGACCCTTATCATTTTTTTCCGTTTCGAGGACGAGATGATTCTCCTGCAACGCCGAACCTCCCACAAACGGCCGGAGGAGATCAGTCGCTGGAACGCCTTCGTCGCGGCATTTTTTCTTGGCATCTCGAACTTACGGAGAAGGCGGCTGCGGACCATTTTAACCTGTACGACCCTCGTGATCCTGACTTTTACCATCATGAGTTTTACTACCATCAAATCGAACCGGCAGCAGGTGCGCCTGGCCTTTCAACCTCTGGCGCCTTACCAGGGCCTGCTGCTGAAAAAAGTCAACTCGCAGAGCCTGCCGCCCCAGGCGACGGACATTCTCGTAGGCAGCATGCCGGCAGACAGCAAACCTGCCCCCCGGGTCTGGCTGGAAGGCCGCGATCCTTCGCGCCCGGTCATTGTCCCGTTGCGGCGAGACGGTCGGGAAATCGAAATCAAGGGACTCATCGGTCTGAGCCCCAATGAGGCCCATGTTACCGGCCTCGACACCATCCTCACATCCGGCCGCTGGTTCAACGATGAGGATAAGCTGGCTATCATTCTCGAAGAAGGCATGGCCGCCCGGCTGGGAATCGCCACGTCCAGCGAAGAGACCATAACCCTGATGGGCTCGCCTTACACCGTGATCGGCACTTTCCGGGCGGATGCACTGGAAAAGGCGCTCGACCTCGACGGCGAACCGCTGACTCCGGTCATCTTTCCGGAAGAAGCCGGCAGAGAGATGGCTGAAGAGGAATTTGAGGCACTTGAATCGGGCGAGGACATTCGCTCCTTTCAGAGCAGGTATCGGCATATTCCGGCCGGCCAGACCGCTATTATCCCTGCCGGAACCCTTCTCGCAGCCGGCGGCAAGCTGAAAAACGTCGCAATCAAACTGGATGATCCGGACACTATCGGCGTAATCGCCGCCGGTCTCACCGACCGTTTCAGCCTGGCGATCTTCACCGGCGAACCGGACGGGGTATGGCTTTACAATATCAGCGACACCCTCAATTACAGCGGAGTTCCCAATATCATCATTCCCCTGCTTATCTCGGTACTCATTGTCCTGAACACCATGATCAGCTCGGTCTATGAGCGCAAGGGAGAAATCGGGGTCTATACCTCGGTGGGTCTTGCCCCTTCCCATGTCGGCTTTCTCTTTGTCGCCGAGGCAATGGCTCTGGCCGTCATTTCCGTTGTCATCGGCTATCTGGTCGCCCAGATTTCCGCCGCTCTTTTCAGCGCCACCCCTCTCTGGGCCGGGATCACCGTCAACTATTCATCGCTTGCCGGGGTGGCCGCCATGGGTCTGGTTATAACGGTGGTCCTCATCTCGGTGCTGTATCCGGCAAGAGTCGCAGCCCGCATCGCCATCCCCGATGTCAACCGCACCTTCAGGCTGCCGCAACCGGTCGACAACAGCATCCTCGTCACCCTGCCTTTTCTCATGAAATTTCAGGAGCACGAGAGTATCGGCGGGTTCGTCTACAATTACCTGGCCAGTCACCGCGACATCTCCCACGGCCTGTTCTCGACCGGCGAGGTGCAGGTGGTGTTCAGCTGCTCGACTGTCGGTGAAATTGTCAGGATGGTGAAAGAATCGGATTCTCCCCACGAGCTCAAGTGCCTGCACATCCGCACCGATGTATGGCTTGCGCCCTTCGATTTCGGCATTATGCAGACTGTCGACATCCAGTTCTGTCCGGCCCGGGAGGGCCGGGACTTTCTGGAAATCAAGATAACCCTCTACCGGCAATCGGGCGAATCAGGCATCTGGCAACGCATCAATACCGCGTTTCTCCACGAGATTCGCCGGCAACTGCTGGTCTGGCGTTCTCTGGACGACACCACCCATGACCATCTGCGGAAATCCTTTCAAAGGGTCGTTGCCGCCGACGACCTCATCCGGGAGGTGTCCTGAAATGACAGTCGTTGCCGCCGCTACGCCTCCTCTCATCCTTCGTCTGCGGGCTCCGCTCCTCGGCCTCGTTCTGGCTGTGGCCATCTGCCTGTTGACCCCCTACAACAATATCTATCTCAGGGCCACCCCTTTAGGCGGCGGTCACTTCCCGCTTGCACCCTTTTTTATCTTCATCCTGCTCGCCATCGCCATCACTGCGGTTGCCCGGCTGTTCCGCGCCTCACTGCTGCTGACCGGACCTGAGCTGCTGGTCGTCTGGATTGAAATGGTCATCGGTTCCGGCATCGCCTATACCGGCCTGGCGCGAACCTTTCTTATCAACCTTACCGCCCCGATTTACTTAGCCGGCTCCGGGAACCGCTGGGACGAAACCCTCCACCCGCTGATCCCCCCGGCTCTCACGCCGTCCGACCCTCATGCCATCGAATTGCTCTATGAAGGCATAAGCGGCGGCCGGGACATGACCTGGCTTGAAGTCGTCCGGGCTATTCCCTGGTCGGCCTGGCTGCCGCCGCTTATGCTCTGGGGACTCTTTATCCTGCTCTCCTACCTGGTCATGCTTTTTCTTATCAATATCCTCTCCAGGCAGTGGATCCATAACGAGCGCATGAACTTTCCCCTGTTGAAAGTTCCCGAGATGATCGGCAAAGCAATGAGTGAGGGGCAAACCGCCGGTTTCTTTCTCAACCGCTTTCTTCTGGCCGGTCTGACAATTCCCGTTTTTATCCATCTGCTGAATGGCCTGAGTCTTTACTACCCATCTGTTCCGGCGATCCCGACGCTTTTTCTGGCCGGCTCCTACTTCCCGGAAAGCGGTATTTTCACCGGCTTTCAGAAACTGAAAATCTACCTCTATCCTTCTTTTATCGGTTTCGCCTTTTTAACTTCACGGCAGATCTCGTTTTCCTTCTGGTTCTTTTTTATCGCGGTTTCCTTCCTGTACGGCATTCTGGCGCTTCTCGGGTATTCAATTCCGGCAGCCGAACTGGGCGTTACCTTCGGACCGACGCTCGCACGCCCCGAAGAGATGCAGATGCTCGGTGCCTACGGCATATTTTTCCTTTTTCTCGTCTGGCTGGCAAGAATCCACCTTCTCGATGTCTGCCGCCAGTCATTCTTCCTGAAAAAACCATCGTCGGGCAGATCGGAATGGCTGGATGTGCGGATCTCTTTCTGGGGAGCGATTCTCGGTTTTGCCATGATTATCTGGTGGTATATCCGCCTTGGCATGGATCCGTCGACGGCATTGCTGGTAGTAGGTGCTTTTTTCATGATCATGATTGTGGCGACCCGGATCATCTGCCAGGGCGGCCTTGCCTATTTCACCCTCACCGCCGCACCCACCGACGGGCTGATCGCCTTATTCGGCACCAAGATGTTTGCCGGAGTCGGCGGGCTCCTTGCCGGCATGAGCCAGAAGGTCCTGTTTGTCGATCTGCGGGAATCGCTGATGCCCTCCCTGCTTCATGCCCGCCACCTGCAGCAGAACAGCAGACCCGGCCTGCTCCTTTTCTCCGGCCTGGCCCTGACTATTGTGGCATCGATGGCGGCATCCATCGTCGCCATGATGACCCTCTGTTATCGTTATGGCATCAGGGAGCTGCAGCTCGACTGGGCCATTCAAACGACAACCACGGTGTATGAAAATATCTACAGGCTGATCGCCGCCGACATACCGACCGGCAACTGGGTCATGATTTTTACAGTGATGGGAGCCCTGGCGATGCTCCTCCTCGTCACCTGCTACCACCGATTCTACTGGTGGCCGATCCATCCGATCGGCTACCTCACCGCCTACAGTTCGGCGATGCGTATTTTATGGATCAGTTTTTTCATCGGCTGGGCCTGCAACGCCCTTTGCATGCGCTATGGCGGAATAGTTCTGTTCAGAAAACTGCAGTATTTTTTTATCGGCTTGATTATCGGCGATTTTGTGATGGGCGGCAGCTGGGCTCTCTTGGGCTTGTTTACCGATGTGAGTTACCAGGTTTTGCCGGATTAGTGCCTTATCTATTGTGAACGGAGTCTAATGCAACACCAAAACTCCAACTTCCAGGCAAGGGATGCCAGCCATGTACGATGACAAGGAACTGAAAGAATATCGCGACCTGCTCCCGACGCCAAGCCACTTCGAAGAGGGCTTCGACTGGAAGACCATCATCGGCGCCATCTTTATCGGTTTTCTGATGATGCCCGGATCGATGTACCTGCAACTGGTGATCGGCCAGGGAATCGGTCCGGCCGCCCGCTGGGTGACCATCATCCTTTTTGCCGAAATCGCCAAAAGAGCCCACTCCGACCTCAAGCAGCAGGAAATTTTTCTTCTTTATTATATGGCCGGGGCCGCTTTAGCCTCCCCGTTCTCCGGTCTGCTGTGGAATCAGTATCTGGTTCAATCCGATGCGGCGCGGATGCTCGGCGTTACCGAATTCATTCCCGCCTGGGTCGCACCTGGACCGGAATCGCAGTCGATGATCGATCGATCTTTTTTCAACCGGGACTGGCTCATTCCCATTCTCCTCCTGGTCGGATCCCAGATCATTCAACGGATCGACCATTTCGGCCTCGGCTACGCCCTCTACCGGATAACCTCCGATGTCGAAAAACTGCCTTTCCCCATGGCCCCGGTGGCGGCACTTGGCACCATGGCCCTGGCTGAGTCGAAAGAAGAGAAAAAAGAGAGCTGGAAATGGCGGGTCTTTTCGATCGGCGGCGTGATCGGGCTTGCCTTCGGATTTATATATGTCCTTCTGCCCATTATCTCCGGTCTCATCTTTACCGAGCAGATCCGGCTGATCCCGATCCCCTGGATCGAACTCACCGGCTACACCGAAAGTATCCTGCCCGCCGTCGCCATGGGTCTGCAACTCGACCTGGGGCTGATCTTCATCGGCATGGTCCTGCCCTTCTGGGCCGTCATGGGCGGATTGGTCGGCCTTATCATCACCATCATCCTCAATCCCCTTCTTTATTCCTGGGGAATCCTCAACAGATGGCATCCCGGCATGGCAACCGTCGACACGGTCTTTGCCAACAATTTCGATTTCTACATGAGTTTCGGCATTGGTCTGGGTCTTGCCATCGGCTTTATCGGCGTGTGGAGCGTCATCCATTCCTTCCGCGGCAAGGAAGGCCGGGGCACCATGCACGATCTTTTCCATCCGCCGCCGGGACGGGGAGACTTCAATTTCTGGATAGCCATTGCCATCTATTTCTTCTCCACCCTCGCCTATGTCGGACTCTGTGTCTGGCTGGTGCCTACTTTCCCCTGGCTGTTCTTTCTGGCCTACGGTTTTATCTACACCCCGATCATTTCGTACATCACCGCGCGGATGGAAGGCATCGCCGGCCAGTTCGTCAGCCTTCCCCTGGTTCGCGAGGCAAGCTTTATTGCCGGAGCCCGGTTTTTCGGCTATCAGGGCATCGAGATCTGGTATGCACCTATTCCCATTCATAACTACGGAGAGGCAACGGTTCAGTTCCGCCAGATCGAGCTCACCGGGACGTCCCTGCGCGGCATTATCAAGGCTGAGCTGCTGGTTTTCCCCATCGTCATGATCGCCAGCCTGATGTTCTCGCAGTTCATCTGGCGGCTCGCCCCCATCCCTTCGTCGAGCTATCCGTATGCCCAGGAGCTATGGCATCTCCAGGCCTTGAACACCCTGCTCATGCAGACCTCAACTCTGGAAGGCAACTCGATGTTCTACCAGGCCCTGGACGGTATGACCGTCTTTTCAGGCCTTGGCTTCGGGTTACTGATGTATGCGGTTCTCAGCTTGATCGGGCTGCCGGTTCTTCTTATCTACGGGGTGGTGCGGGGGCTCGGCCAATCCACGCCCCACGGTCTTATCCTGGAGGTGCTCGGCGCGTTTCTCGGCAGGTATTTCTTCCTGAAAAAGTACGGCCCGATGTGGCGGCAGTACGCCCCGGTCCTGCTGGCCGGCTTCTCATGCGGCATGGGCCTCTCCGGCATGTTTGCCATGGGATTCGCCCTCATCATGAAATCACTCAGCCATATCGCCTTTTGATTGTAAACTGCAGGAAGGTCGGGGTTTACCCTCTCGCCGACAAAGCTTGACATGCTCTCGCCATAGTCTCATAGTTTGAGTACGGTCTTTTTACAAACCGAGCAACCCATTTCCAGAAGAGAGTGCCATGACGCAGAGAAGTTTTTTCATCCGGTTTTTCCTCATCGTCTTTTGCATCAGCTTGTTTTTGCCCACTGCGACCCCGGCAGAAAACGTGCCCCATGGGGTCGGCGGCATCGCCCTCGGCACTCATGTTGATTCTTACCCTGACATCATCCGGTCCAACTTCATGAAAGAGGTCGTGGTAACCGACTGGCACGGTTTCCGCAAAGGGGTTATCTCTTACGGAACATGCCGGCACGACGGCCTGATACTGAAGATGGACATGAAGTATGTGGACAGCAGTAGAGAGTTTTATGACACTCTGCTGGCAAAATACCGGGAAAAATTCGGTCAACCTCATTCCTATAGTGGAGATTCCTTCGGGGTCCTGCTCATCTGGAAATGGCATTTTGTCGACAGTGAACAGAACAAGGTAAGTCTGGCTCTGCAGCATAATGGCAAGAGTTCCAAGGAAAACATCGGCAATATGGTAAAACTTACCTTTCCGGAAAAAATTGAAGAGGAGCGGCTCTGTTTCATTGAAATGTGTGCGCAGCATAAAGAGGATACCGACGAAAACCGGCTCAAGGAATTAAGTGAAACAGACTGGTCGTATCTCATCCCGCAATAAACCGATGCAGGTGGGCAACTCTCAACACACACGACTGATTGCCTGGAATGGGGTACGGCTTGTCATCCCCGAGTTCTGGGAAACAAGGGTGGCGGCACCGTGCCACCTGGTTTTCGAGGAAGAATTTCAACCTCTGCTGCAATTGCGCTGGCAGAAGAAAACCGACAATTCGCCAAAAAACCTGCAGCAGATAATTTCGGCCTTTTCCGAGCAGGCCGAAACCGTTATTGCCACGGGAGAGCTTACTGGTCAGTGGCTGCAGCACGAGTCGAAGTTTGAAATTTTCGCCTGCTCGGGAGACAAGAACGGGACGCTGTCGGGCGGCATCTTCTGCTGCCCCAAGTGCCATACTCTTTTCCAGTTCCAGATTTTCACCGATACTCAACCTGTGCGCAGACAGGCATCGGGCAACGCCATCGTCAATTGTCTGGCGACACTCTCGTGTCACGGCCACCGGGAAGAACTCTGGCGGATCCAGGATTTTTCCCTCAGCACGCCGCCGGCCTTCTCTCTCACCGACTATTCTTTCGGGGCGGGATTGACGCGTTTATCCTTTCATACGCATGATCTGAAGCTCGATACCTGCAAGCTGGCACCGGCCGATGTCAGGCTGAGCCGCCAGTCGCTTGCAGAAATCCTGCTCACGCTCACTGCCGCGCCCGACCTGGAAATACGGGAAAGCCCGGATACCGAGTCCTGCGAGGGATTCAGAACCCCCGGCATCACCAGTCGAGTGCTCCTGCGCATGCGCCGCAATAAACCTTTTGTCCGGGCGGGTATCCGCCATGACAGCACCCATAATCGCCTGCTGGCTCTCGTCATCACCGGGTCACGTCCAATCCCAGGCGACATGCTGCCAACACTTGCCGGAAACTATGCGATTGTTTAAGAAAAAACCACTTCCCGTACAGCCGACCCGAACCGAGGCGCTGCGCTGTGTCCCGCAGAAGGCCGGGACTGCGACCTGGGAGGTTTCGGAAAATGGCGACACCCTGATCGAATATCCCCTGAACATCCGACCGTTTTTCCTGCAGATCGCCAACCGCTTTTACAAAAATGGCGTACCGCCGACACCGACCAAAAAACTCCAGCTCGACCACCTGGGAAGCATGGTCTGGCAGATGGTGGACGGCGAGAAAAACGTCGGCATGATCGTCAAGGAGTTTTCCGGCTCAAGCGGACTCACTCTGCAGGAGGCGGAAATTTCCGTCACCGCCTTTCTCCGCCAGCTCGGCCGGCGCGGCCTCATCCTGATGCGCTGAATACGAGGTCTCGTCTTTTTGCCGACGGCAAGACTGCAGCGGAAATGGCCGAGGACTGTTTATCAATCAAAGACCCGGCAAATTCCTTCGGTTCAAGCTGGGAATTCGACAGATAATAAAAAGTCATAACCTTCCCAACTTATCTGATTTCTCTCCATAAGTCCTTGAAGCAGTAATCTATTACGTCTTTCTCCTCTTCTCTCACTACTTGTCCTTTAGGCATTTTGCCTGGTTTCACCTAGGCGTTTTGCCTAGATAAAATGTGTGTTCTGCCTATAGACTTCTGCTGATTTTATATATATCCTCGCCGGTATTTCCCTGTAAATTGCAAAGCTTGCACAATCAACCGGAAGTCAGGAGTGAATGAATGAAACATTACTGTAAGGTATTAAACATCAAGCGTTCAACCCTTGTTGTCCTGTTTTTATTGGTTCTTGTTGTGAGTTTGCCACTTGCTGCTCTCGGCCAGACGCTCAATCCTGGATCTGTTGTCAGGTCGACATCATCAGACACCCTCTACCTCGTCACGCCTGCCGGGACCTTAGCGGCAATTCCTTCACCGTTTGTGTTCGACTGCCTGCAATTGTCTGGGAGAAAGCACTATACCCTGACACAGGAGGAGATAAATGCACTGCCAAAGTCAAGCCTCCTCCTCAAGGATTCCAGTCCGGAAATATACCTGATGGAAAATAATCTCAGACGGCACATCACTTCTCTTCAACTCTTCGAGCAAATGGGTTTTGATTTTTCCGAGGTGGTAACCGTACCTGAAGGAAACCTCAGCTGTATTGGTGAAGGAGATCCGCTGTATTATACAGGCGGTGGTAGTGGCGGCCTGACTCAGGAGCAGATCAATGCCATCACAGCCGTCATCGAAGCTCTTCGGAATGCTCAAAACGCCGCAAATGGCGCAGCCGGCAACCTGGCAACCCTGAATTCCCTCTACGCCAGTCTCAGCAATCTGCAATCAGCCTTTGCTGATTTAAAGGGTAAAGTGTCCTCAGCCATCACCACCATCAACAGCTCCCTCACTTTGGTCTCCGGCTATTTACAGCGGGGAAAAGCCCTCGGCCCTCAGGCATTTGAGATGATCGAACGCCAGGTGGCAATAGCCATTCTCCAGCGCGGCCTGGCCGAGATGGACAACAAAAACGGCCAGGGCAGCACAGCCGGTGACCCGGTCCTCATCGCCAGCGGTTTTGAAAGCTATAAGACGGAGGATCTGAATTATAAAGCGCTCAACGATCTCATCACTATCTCCCGGCATTTCCGCAGCAACCAGACCGATCTCAAATCATCCTTTGGGCGCAGCTGGTTTTTTAATTACGACACCAACATCGTTGCCGGCCGCAAGCCGTTGATCAAGGAACGGGAGATTCTCACCGAAGATCTGCGACAGCAGGCCGAACAATTGGCAAATCTCGCGGCGGGTGCCGCAACTGCCGCTCTCGACGCCCTGGATGCCGCCCGGAACGCAGCTGCAGCCGCCCAGGTAAAGGCAGACGAGATTGCCGGAGTAAGCAACAGCATTAATTCCCTCTCCGCCACCATCGCCGGCCAGGCAGCAAGCGCCGGATCGGCGGCCCAAACAGCTGCCCAGCAGGCTGGTGTGGCGGGAACAAGCGAGGCCGAGTCCCAGGCCAATGAGGCCCAGAGTGCGGCAAGCTCTGCCCAGAGTGCAGCCGATCAAGCCTCTGCCAGTGCAGGGGAGGCAGCAGTAATCGCATCAGGCAGCCATGCAGCCGCCTTGGCAGCAGCAGCCGACGTCACCCAAAGCGAACAAACGACCAACGTCATCAATCAGAAAAAAGGTGACGTAGAGGTGATTCTCGCCGAGCGGACAACGGAAGCCGCCGAGGCGGCGACCGAGGCCCGGCAGGAAGAGGCAATGTATCCGCTCGATCCCTATCCGCTCGACCAGAGCGTCTATTTCGGTCCCGGCTACGCCA
>Ga0209643_1000906_pt1 | contig 35809 bp, 39 predicted proteins | sample AutmiccBRH37_all_FD_187383 | JGI IMG/M metagenome (GOLD analysis project Ga0209643, IMG submission 187383) | Deep subsurface microbial communities from Mt. Terri, Switzerland - Autotrophic microbial communities BRH/37_all (SPAdes) (version 2) | ecosystem: Environmental > Aquatic > Deep...
CAAACAGCCCGGGCTCGCCGAAAGAATTGGAACTGGCATCATGCTGGGCTGCAAACAACGGCCCCCAGTCGACATAGACATAGTCTTCCGCACCGTCCGGCTCGCCGTCCCTGGATCTGGTCCGCACAAGAACCAGTTGTTCCTCGACCAGCAATTCGACCCGGAAGCCCGGCAGCAGTTTCGGTGCATACAACACGGCGATATCGAGAACGCCTGTCCGCAGTTGCTCCAGCAATTGATCGGGCACACCAACATTGGCATGAATGGCGATTTCAGGCTTCCGCTGCTTCATCCAGATCAGCCAGTCCAACAGCACCGGGTTCCAGAGACTGAGCTCACCTCCAAGCGCGACGACGCTGGTTCTGCCCGAGGGAATGGCAAGCTGATGCCGTGCCCGTTCCCATATCTGCACGAATGACTGGGCATAACGCTCGAACTCGCGGCCCGCCGGTGTCAGTTGTGCGCCATTGCGGTTGCGGATGAACAATTGTCGCCCCAGCACATCTTCAAGTGTGCGTATGCGGGCGCTGACCGTTGTCTGTGTGACATGAAGACGGTCGGCTGCTTTGAGAAAACTGCCCGAATGAACAATCTCGAGAAATGTCCGGGCGCGGTCGATATCCATCACGGCCTCCTTTAAATGCAATAATGTTGCATCAATAGAGCATTTAATTCCGTTTGCCTTCCGGTTTCTTCTGCCCGCATTCTGGATTGCGAAATTCCGCCGTCCCTTGTCTGCGGCGGGAACCGGAGCCCGGAATGACAAACGAAGAAGATCGCCCTCACCAGCTGGTGGATTATTCATCTCCAACCGGTTTCACGCCTGCGTTCGTCTCCGGAACCGGCGAACCATGATCGATGCCTGAATGCAGGGCGAATGTTTTCCGCTGGCGCAAGGCAGAACGCCGCCGGCTTCTTGATGCACGTCTCGCCATCAGCGCCGAAGTGCGAAAGGCCAAATCGGACCGCATCGCTGCCCGGCTGGATCAGGCTATCGGCAAGGTCAGCGGGCGGATAATCAGCTGCTACTGGCCGATTCGCGGCGAGCCTGATCTGCGCAATTGGGCGACAAGCATCATCGCGCGTGGCGGACGGATCGCATTGCCCGTGGTCATCAAGAAAGGCTGGCCTCTGGAGTTCCGCATCTGGTCACCCGGGGACCGGCTCGACCGCGGCATATGGAACACAATAGTTCCCGCCGGCGGACCGGCGGTGCAGCCCAATGTGGTGGTTGCACCGATCATCGGGTTCGATGAGGAAAATTACCGCTTGAGCTACGCTGGCAGCGTTTTCGACAAGACACTTGCAGCAATGAAGACGCGGCCGATTGTCATCGGGGTTGGGTTTGCAGAAAGCCGAATTCCAACAATTCACCCCCTGCCACACAATATCCCCATGGACATCATCGTAACGGAAGAATGACCCCGGCCCAGGATCCCGCGCTAGTCTGATTGCGGTGACGATGGCGGGGCATCACCTGTCGCCGCGGAGGGCACCGACAGCGCAAAATCCTGTTCCGAAAGCATGATGTCGGCCAGCGAGTAGTCGTCGAATGTGGAGATAAAGGCGGTCAGCGCCTTGTTGAGCAGTTTGGGCAGCCGGCACCGGCTTGAGATCAGGCACTCGTTGGTCGGGGTGAAGCACTCCACCAAAGCAAAATCCATCTCCGTAGCCCGGACTACCGCACCGAGATTGATCTCTTCAGGACGACGGGCCAGCGTGAACCCGCCAGAGCGCCCCCGCACGCCGCGCAGATAGCCGGCATTGGTCAGCACGTTTACGATTTTCATCAGATGTGCCTGCGAGATCCTGTAGAGCCGGGCGGTTTCCTCGATCGTCACCAGCCTATCGCCGGCGGCTCCCGCGTACATCAGAACGCGCAATGCATAGTCGGTAAAAGTGGTCAGCTTCATGAGATCTCCCGGTATCGATGGTCCATTGCATATCGTAGCAGGCGCGCCGCGAACATGGCCCAGTCAATATTTACGTTCCCATTCCCGCATTGATCGAGGTGCCCCACAGCACTACTCAAACGAACATCATTACAATGATTGCACCGAGCACTACCAGAACAAGTCCGGTGATCAGCATCGGCAGAAGCGCGTTGTCTGTATCGATATCGCGCGTCTCACAAGTCAGCGGTTTGTTTGGATCGGGCTTGTATTGTCACACCCGCCGCTGGCGCAGCGCGGAGGTCGGCAATCGCCATCCAGTCCCGCAGCAACCCCTGGTCCTCCTTCGAGAACCGGGCGCGCTGCTTCAGGTCTTCAAACGAGTCATCAGGATGCAGGCGATTGTATTCATCGCATACAAGCGCCTCCAGGATGGCCCATTCCTGATCCGTCCCTGGCCCGATGGCCTGCACAATTCCATTGGAAGCCATGTAAAGACTGTCTCTCGCGTGTTTCATCGGATCTCTCCTTCCGCTTTGTCTTTCCTTGCTTGCCGCACCCCCTCCAGCATCATCGCCAGGACACCCATGTCGCGGCAAAAACCTGTGTTCAACGCCATGAAAACCACTTCGGATGGATCAAGACTCGGCCGGTACTGCTGCGCGCTCCAGCTATCGAAATCCACATCAGGCCCGGCCTGCGGGCGGCAGCCGCCGTTTCCGGCATTGCACCCGAAAAGTCTCACCGGACTTCTCCTGCCTTGATTGAGATCCGAGCCGCGCCGGGATTACCATCTTCATATGTTTGTGCGGCCTCGTGGAGCGACAAGACATGGGCATGCAAGTGGGCCGCCGGGATGGGCGGCAGTATTCTGGCGAGAAGCGTTTCGAAATACGGCTTGAAGATGCGCCCGGTCACGCCGCGTTCGGCACAGAGCAGGTCAACGATGTTGGCCTCAAGCCGGGACTGCCCAGCCGGGACTGCCGCGATATCCAGAATGGCGTGCAAAGCACGCTCAATGTGATCCCAGCGGGCACCGGAAACATGAGTCATCACATTGTTGATGTGGCTGTGCGCCCGGAACCCAGCAGTCAATGCGCTGGCAAGAGCCGCGGGATCAATGCCCATTTGCTGCGGCACAATGTCTCCGTCACTTTTGTTTGCATCCCCACCGAAACGAAAACCGGGAGCGGCAATCAGATGCAAGCCGGCACCACGCTCAGTACCGCCAAAGGCTTCGACAGGCCGAGATTGCATCATGGTCATCGGTTGCTCCATCAACTTGCCGGACCTGGCTTCTCCGTGACCACCACAGGCCGGCAGGGGTCCTAAATCCATGGCTCGATAACTAACTCATAAAAGATACATTGACAATGTATCTTTAAAAAGGAAAATTGCACGCGGTCGAAGCGACAGGAAACCAACCGGTCGAAAAGACCACCGGCGCAACCAGCCCGGCCCGAGAACACAGGCGCAAAAGCCTCGTCTCCAGAAGGTCTGGCAATCACTTGCTGCACCGGCGTGATGGATCTTGAACAGAAGGAAACCGGAAATGACCGATACGACCGAAGCCGTAGACTTGCGCAGTCTCGTCCCCGCACAACGTCACGCGAAGATCTTCCAGCTTGTCCACGCGCTCGAGCCGGGCAAGGCATTCGAGCTGATCAACGATCACGATCCCAAGCCGCTCTACTACCAGCTCGAAGCCGAGTATCCCGGCCAGTTCTCCTGGGTCTACCGTGAACAGGGGCCCGAGGCCTGGCGTGTCGAAATCGGCAAGCTTGAACAGGCCGCCTGACGGCTGACGCGATGACGCCGGGCTTCCCCGGCGTCATCGTGGAGGAAAACATGATGCCTGGTGTCACCCTGTCCCGCTGGACGATGTCCTATTTCTTTGCCGCTCTCTCCGCGCTGATTGCCGGTGAGGTGCTGATGCTGGCCGGTTTCGGCTACCCGGCCGCAAGCCTGCGCGCGCCCGAAACCCTGGTACTGGTTCATGTGATCGCCATCGGCTGGCTCAGCCTGCTGATGTGCGGCGCGCTTTTCCAGTTCGCGCCAGTGCTGATCGCGCGGCGGCTTTACAGCGACACATTGCCTTTGCCTGCCCTTCTGCTGCTGATTGCCGGCCTTGGCTTGCTGCTTTCAGGCTTTCTGCAGCTTTCCGGCAGGCTTCCCGATCTGCCATCGCTGCTGCCGGCAGCCGGGATCGTCCTGAGCGCCGGTTTCATGCTGGTACTGTGGAACCTCGGATGCACCCTGTGGCCGGCGAGGCCGCTGCCGCTGCCCGCACGCTTTGTCACCACCGGGCTGATCTCGCTTGCACTGACGGTTGCGTTGGGGGTGATTTTCGCCCTCGCTCTGGGCCAGCAGACAAATTCAGAGCCCATGCTTGCCATCGCAGGCGCGGCGCTTCCATTGCATGCCGCGGTCGGTATCGGCGGATGGCTGACATTGACCGCCATCGGCGTGAGCTACCGGTTGCTTGCCATGTTCATGCTTGCTCCGGAGCTTGAGGGCACGCGGCCGAAACTTGTCCTCGCGCTTGCCGGTGCTGCCTTGACAATTGTCGTTGCGGCCGGGCTTGGCGCGATCCTGAACGGGGCAAGCCTGTCCATTCCGCTTTTTGCCGGCAGTATCCTCGGGCTGGCTTCACTCGCCCTCTACGGCGCCGACATTTTGCATCTCTATCGCGCCCGCAAACGCCGCACCATTGAGCTCAACAGCCGCATGGCGATCCATGCGCTGGCTTCGTTCGCCGCGGCGATTGGCCTGGCAAGCGGGCTGGCCATTCTCGGGCGGCTGGAGGATGGCATCGGCGTGGTGGTTTTTGTGCTCGTCTTCGGCTGGCTCTCGGGTCTGGGGCTCGCCAAGCTCTACAAGATCGTGGCCTTCCTGACATGGCTCGAATGCTACGGCCCCGTGCTCGGCAAGATGGCGGCTCCCAGGGTGCAGGACCTTGTAGTCGAGACCCGCGCTCGAAAATGGTTCCGGGTTTATTTCCTTTCTGTCTGGAGCGGCACTCTCACCCTTCTGATCGGTCTGCCCACCGCGTTCCGTGTCACTGCCGCACTGATGCTCATAGCCACGATCGGGATTGTCAGCGAACTGGTCCGGATTCGTCTTCTCTCGGACGTGGCTGCCCGTTCCGGCGGACCGGCTGCAGTGCCAAGACCGCATTTGCTGTTCTCCCGCCCGTCCTCGATCTGAAACCACAAGAGTGAAACCAATGACCACGACATTCGTCGATCTCGATGTCCGCCCGACCCTCAGAGACGGCGGCGAGCCGTTCGAACAGATCATGCAGACAGTCAGCGCACTCGGCCCTGACCAGGGCTTGCGCCTCCTGGCAACCTTCGAACCGGTGCCGCTGTTTCATATGCTGGGCTCAAAGGGCTTCACCCACGAGGCAACGGAGTTGGCCGGCGGCGACTGGGAAGTGCTGTTCACACCCTTGCAGTCTGTAACAGCGGTGAACCCGGTGCCCGCCACAGCGAATGACACGACGGAGTGGCCTGAACCCGATCAGCATCTCGACAATCGGGAGCTGGATCCGCCCGAGCCGATGGTGAGGATTCTGGCTGCAATCGAGACCCTGCAGCACGGCGAGGTGCTGTCCGCGCTTTTGTGCCGCGAGCCGATGTTCCTGTTTCCCGAACTTGAAAAACGCGGCCATCAATGGCGCGGCGGTTTCGAGCCCGACGGCACAACCTACAGGATCCTGGTCCGCGTTGCCCGCAACAGCGAACAGGTGGCATAGCCGCACCAGCGGGCTTGCCTTCATGGAGTTATGAGCGATGTTCATCCAGACCGAACCGATGCCCGACGTCTCGAAGCTGAAATTCATTCCCGGCAGGGAGGTGTACGTTTCCGGAACCATCGAATTTGCCAATCGCGACGAAGCCACAGCATCGCCGCTGGCCCAGCGTCTGTTCGGTTTTCCGGGGGTGGCGGCCATCGCGTTCGGTTACGACTACATCATCATCACCAAGGCCGTTGGCGACTGGCAGCACCTGAAGCCGGCATTGCTTGGCACGATCATGGAGCACTTCATGTCGAATGCGCCGGTGATGCGCGCGGCAAGAAGAACGCCGGGCGGAGAAGACGGCAAGACCGATGCGTTTGTCGATGAGATCATGACATCCCTGCGCGAGGTCATCGACCCGGAGCTTGGCTACAACATTGTCGATCTCGGTCTCATCTATGAGGTCGTGGTTGGCGCCGACGGCGCGACGACCGTGGCCATGACCACGACAACGCCGGGATGCCCGGCCACGAACTATCTCAAGCAGGGCGTCCAGGATCGCGCCGGGGCCGTCGAAGGCGTCAAACGAGTGCAAGTTGAGCTGACCTACGAGCCGCGGTGGGAGCCGGAAATGATGAGCCCCGGGGCCAAACAGCATCTGGGGATATACTGATGAGCAAGATCGATACTCCACGCAGCGACCAATCCGCACCAGCTTCCGGCAGCCCGCTCGACCAGGATGGACTGGTCCGGCTGCTGGTGGCAAGTCTTGAGGCTCTGGCGTCCTCCGGGCAGGTCGACGCGGCCTGCCGGCTTGCGGGCCAGGCCTGCGCCGGCTTGCGTCACTCCGACCCACGCGGATGGAGCAGGCTCAACGCACTGCTTCACCGCCTGGCCAGGCACGCGCCGTTGGTCGGTTCCAATGTTTCAAGAGAGGCAGGATGACATGACAATTGAAATTGGAGATGGCGGCATTGTCATCGACGCCACGCTTATCGGCCCCCTCCTCAAGGTCACACCGGAAGATGTCCCGAAATTGATGCGCGACGGCGCAATCACCAGCCTGTGTGAAACCGGGGTTGGCGATGATGCCGGTGCCTACCGTTTGAGCTTCTTCTACCAGGGACGCCGCGTTCGCTTGCAGGTCACCGAATCGGGAGAGGTCCTGCGGCGGTCAATAGTTGACTATGGCGACATCCCGCTGCCGCAGGCAATGCACCGGCCGGGCGGCTGACCCACAATTCCCCGGACAAGGAGCCCGTCATGAAACATCACACTACCACAAGGCGGCCGGAAACAATTGCCGCCTTTGTCGCGATCATCTGGCTCGGCATGCTGCTCGGGGTTTCCTTCATCGCCACGCCGGTGAAGTTCGAAGCCCCTCCGCTCAGCCTGCCAGTGGCGCTCGAAATCGGCCGGGTGACCTTCTCGCTGTTCTCCAGAATCGAATGGGGGACTGCACTGCTGCTGGTCATGTCCCTTCTCGCCTGCAGGTGCAGGACGGTATCCGGCTTTATCGCTGCGGCACTCGTTGCAATCCTCATTGCCGAGACGTTCTGGCTTTTGCCTGTCCTTGATGCACGGGTTGAAGCGATCATTTCGGGAATGCCTGCGCCCGCTGGCTGGTACCATGTTGCCTATATCGGCATCGAAATCATCAAGGCAGGCACTCTCGTTGCCCTGTCCATCCACCTTCTGGGCCAGCGGTCTGCCTCAGCCAACCAGCCGGAAGGTTTAAGCCATGAGCATGAATCCTGGCCGGATATTGGCCGAGGCTGTTTACGACCGCCGAAGCTGTTTTGCCGACCCCTCGGCAACCGGGAATGTCAATGACCATAGGCTTGCATCAGAGGGCAATCGTGATAATAGGTATTTCAAATACCTATTAATTGAGAAACCCAGTTCGGGCCTCCGCACGCCAATGCGGAAACCGATACGCCCGGATTTGAAGCCCTCCCGATTGCGTCAACCAGCCCCTCCCCAATGCGCGCCGGCCCACATTGCCTGACAAGGAAATTCCAATGATTGCACAGTTGTCCCGAACCGAACGTCAATGGGCCGCAGTCCTCGCCATACTGCTGGCGCTGCTGGGCCTGACGATGGCGATCGCGGCAAGGCAGGGCCCGATGGCAGTGCATGGTTTCATGGCGCTGGCACTCGGCGTCGGGCTGTTCATTGCCGTGGGCAGCGTGCTGGAAAAACCGCAGCCCGCGACGAGCAGGCTGGCACAATATTACGACGACCCGACCAAGGTCGGCATCGCTCTTGCCATGGCCTGGGGGCTGTTTGCCATGGGTATCGGGCTTTGGGTCGCCGCCCTGATGGTATGGCCAGACGCCACCTTCGGTCATGCATGGATGAGCTATGGGCGGATTCGCCCGGTGCATACCACCGGCGTGATCTTTGCCTTTGGCGGCAATGCCCTGATCGCCACCTCGTTCCATGTCATGCAGCGCACCAGCCGCACCCGGCTTGCCGACCAGTTGAGCCCCTGGTTCGTGCTGGTCGGCTACAACCTGTTTCTGGTCTGGTCGGTCACCGGCTACATGATGGGCGTGACCCAGTCCAAGGAATATGCCGAACCTGAATGGTACGCCGATATCTGGCTGGTGGTGGTCTGGGTGGCCTATCTGGTGCTCTATCTGCGCACGCTCGCGCGCCGGGCGGAACCGCATATCTACGTGGCCAACTGGTATTACCTGGCCTTCATCGTCGTGGTCGCGGTGCTGCACATCGTCAACGGCTTTGCCCTGCCCGTGAGCTTTGCCGGCGCCAAGAGCTACACGGTGTTCTCCGGTGTCCAGGACGCGATGGTGCAATGGTGGTACGGCCACAACGCCGTCGCCTTCTTCATGACCTCGGGCTTCCTCGGCATGCTCTACTACTATCTGCCGGTCAGATCGCAGCGCCCGATCTATTCCTACCGGCTGTCGATCCTCAGCTTCTGGGGCATCACCTTCTTCTATCTCTGGGTCGGTTCGCACCATCTGCATTACACCGCCCTGCCGCACTGGGTGCAGACCTTGGGCATGACCTTTTCGATCATGCTGCTGGTGCCGAGCTGGGCTTCGGCCGGCAATGCGATTGCCACCTTGAACGGGGCATGGGGGCGGGTTCGCGACGACGCAACCTTGCGCTTCATGTTCGTCGCCGCGGTGTTTTACGGACTGTCGACATTCGAGGGCTCGTTCATGGCGATCCGGCCGGTCAATGCGCTGTCGCACTACACCGACTGGACCGTCGGTCACGTGCATTCCGGCGCGCTCGGCTGGTTGGCGATGGTCACCTTCGGCGCCTTCTATTCGACCGTTCCCTTGATCTGGGGGCGCAAGGCGATGTATTCCGCCCAACTGATCGAATGGCATTTCTGGCTCGCCCTTGCCGGCCTGCTGACTTACGTGTTTTCGCTGTGGAACGCCGGCATCACCCAAGGCCTGATGTGGCGGACCTACAACGCGGCGGGAACGCTCAACTATTCCTTCATCGAGAGCATCGATGCGATGCGCCCCTATTACATCGCCCGCTTCCTTGGCGGCGTGCTGTTCCTGGCCGGGATCTGTGTCGGGGCGGTCAATATCTGGCTGACCGTCCGTGGCGTCCGCGGCCAGGCACCCGATCGTCCACTCGCATTGCAGGGAGCGGAGTGAACCCATGTCGCTGTTCAAAGCCCATTACAATTTAGAAAAGAAGTCCATTTGGCTGGTGATAGGCATCATCGCGGCCGCCAGCGTCGGAGGCCTGGTCGAGATCGCGCCGCTGTTCACCATCGACCAGACGGTTGAGACGACGCCCGACATGCGGGTCTACACTCCGCTCGAGCTGGCCGGTCGCAACATCTACATCCGCGAGGGCTGCTATGCCTGCCACAGTCAGATGATCCGCACCCTGCGCGACGAGGTCGAACGTTACGGCCCCTACTCGCTGGCGGCGGAATCGCAATATGACCATCCGATGCTGTGGGGCTCCAAGCGGACCGGTCCAGACATCGCGCGGCTGGGCGGCAAATACTCCGACGAGTGGCATGCCGCACACCTCAACAATCCGCGCGACGTGGTTCCGAGCTCGATCATGCCGGCCTACTCGTGGCTGGCCGAAACCGGGCTTGATGTCTCCGATCTGGGCGCGCACCTGGCCGCACTCAGGGCGCTGGGTGTGCCCTACACCGACGCCATGATCGAGAATGCATCAACCGATGCACTGGCGCAGGCCACGCCCGATAGCGATGCAGCCAGTGGCGTTGCCGAGCGCTATGGCGAGACGACCAACATGCGGCGGTTCTCAAGTCGCAAGACAGTGACCGAGCTGGATGCGCTGATTTCCTACCTGCAGATCCTCGGCCAGATGACCCAGACCGCCTATACCGCCGAGCCAAAGGAGGTTGAGTAATGTCCGTCAGCCATGACTTTCTGGTGATGATCGCCAAATCCTTCGGCCTGTTTTACCTGATGGGGTTCTTCATCATCGTGGCGATTCATACCTACCGTCCCTCGAGCAGGGCCCTTGCCGACCATGCCGCACGCTCGGTTCTCGAAACGGAGGATCAGCCATGTCAAAAATAGAACGCGATCCCGTCACCGGCTACACCACCACCGGGCATGACTGGAACGGCATCAAGGAACTCAATTCTCCTATCCCGCGCGCAGTGATCATCTTCATCATCGTCACCCATCTTGCCGCCCTGATCGGCTGGATCCTGTTGCCAACATGGCCGCTCGGACGCACCTTCACCAAAGGTGTGCTGGAGGTCGACCAGAAGACTGATCTCGCCGCCGACATTGCCGCCGCCAACACCGCGCGTGCCGACTGGATGGCGCGGATGGCCACACTGGATTTTGACGCCATCCGCGCCGATCCGGATCTGATGGCCCGGGCGCTGGAAACCGCGGCTCCGCTCTTCGGCCAGAACTGCGAGCCCTGTCACGGCAAGAACGGTATCGGCGGCCCGGGATTTCCGCAGCTTTCCGACAATGCCTGGATCTGGGGCGGCACTTCGGAAGATATATCCAAGACCATTACCGTCGGCATCAACAGCGCCCACCCCGACAGCCGCTTTGCACAGATGCCCGCATTCGGCCGCGACGAGATGCTGGACCGGACCCAGATCGGCATGATGACGAGCTATGTCCAATCTCTCTCGAACGGCTTCATCGCCAACGATCCCTCTGAAGCTGCAACGCTGTTTCAGGACAATTGCGCAGCCTGCCACGGCGAAGACGCCCGTGGTGTCGAAGGCACCGGCGCGCTCAACCTGACCGATGCGGCCTGGATCTACGGCGGCGATGCAGCAAGCATCTGGCAAACGCTGATGAACGGGCGCGAGGGGCATATGCCAACATGGCAGAGCCGCCTGAGCACCGCCGATATCCGCATGCTCGCGCTTTATGTCGAGGCCATGCCGGGCAAACTGCAATGACGCGCTCGCCACGCCTCATTGCCGGATTGGTCGCCGCCGCAGCAATCGCACTGGTGGTGGCGGCGAACTGGCAATTCGTCTCGCTCGCCACCGGTTCCCATCCTGGTTGCGTTTCCGTCAATCCGGCCAAACCGGCCGCCACCGCAGGCTGTTGAACGAGGTCGCCATGCTTGAAACGCTTCCCGCTGTCCAACCTCCAATCCGCCCGGACCGAGGATTTGCTCGTCATCTGCCTGCGACAACGGCACTGTCCTGGCTTGCCGCCGGCTGGGCCGATTTCCGTCACAACCCGCTGCAAAGCCTGTTTTACGGCCTCGCCAGCTTTACGCTGTCGATGCTGGTGATCTGGGGGCTGGTTGTGGTTGATCTCATGTGGCTGATCTTTCCGGCGCTCTCCGGCTTTCTGGTGATCGGCCCGCTCGTCGCCATCGGGCTTTACGAGAAAAGCCGCAAGCTGCAGCGCGGCGAGAAGGTCAGCCTTGTCGACATGCTGCTGGTGCGTCCGCGCTCGGGCGCCCAACTGGCCTTTGCCGGCCTAATGCTATGCCTGCTGGTGATGGTGTGGCTCCGCGCCGCCGATCTGTTGTACGCCCTGTTTTTCGGACTGCTGCCGTTTCCCGGCTTTGACCAAATCCTGAGTCAGCTCCTGACCACACCGCGCGGTTGGGCGCTGGTCCTGACCGGCTCGGCGGTCGGCGGCATGTTCGCGGCCTTCGCCATGGCGATCAGCCTGTTTTCGATACCCATGCTGCTCGACCGCCGTACCGATGCGTTGACCGCACTGGGCACATCATTCGCGCTCACCACCCACAATCTGAGGGTCGTGCTGCCTTGGGGCGCAATCGTCGTCCTCGGCTTTGCAATGTGCGCCATGACCGGACTGCTGAGCATGATCGTCATCTTCCCTCTGCTCGGGCACGGCACCTGGCACGCCTGGGTAGCGCTGCGCCCCGATGAGGTGGCGGAATGAACTACCTGTTCCTGATCCCGGTCTCGCTTTGCCTCGGCGCCGTCGGGCTGGGCGCGTTTCTGTGGAGCCTGCACACAAACCAGTATGAGGATCTCGAGGGCGCCGCCGTCCGTATATTGACCCCGGAGACCGCACCGATTTCGCCCGGGGAAAAGTCAAAGAACGAAAGCATCGCCGGGTGATCAAGTCCGCGGCCGTGGTTTCTACAGCGCGCCCTTCGCAACGAGGCGCGCGACAACCGTGTCGGCCATGTGCGCACAACGGGCTCCATCGAACGGAAAGACACTGCCAAACCCACCCTGCAACCGCTCTTCCAACGCCGCGCGCAACTGACGGCGGGCGCGAAACAGGCGGGTCTTGACGGTAATGGGGTTGAGCGACAGATCGCGGGCGATGTCGCGGATCTTCATTCCCTCGACCTCATGCAGCAGGAACGGCAGCCGCAGCTCGGGTGTCAAGCCAGCCACTGCCACTTCAAGAATGTTGCTTATCTGGGTCCGGCCGAAGTTCGCTTCGGGCGTCTCACTCCCGCCGACAAACCTGAGGATATTGCCGTTGTTCTCTTCGGACACTGTGTCGTATTCCTCTTCCGGGCGCGTACGCCTTGTGCGCATCAATGCCGTGTTGATTGCTATACGGGTGATCCATGTTGAAAACCGCGCCCTCCCGTCGAAGCGCTCCAGCCCGGTAAAGGCGGCGAGGTAGGCCTCCTGAACCACCTCCTCCGCTTCGGCATCACTGGACACGATCCCACGCGCAATCCGGAACAGCCGCGGATTCAACCGCCGGATCAGTTCACGGATTGCCGCTTCATCCTTCCTTCGCGCCCGGACGATCAGATCCAACTCGGACGATGACGACCAGGACGCTTGCCCAGAGGCTTGATTGACATTAGTCGTCACGCTGCCGGTTTCCTTTCCACGCGTCCGCTGGCGAGAATGTCTTCCACCGAAGGCAAGGCAGCCAGCGCCTCGGGCATCACGTCACCTGTGTCGGCTGCAGGCCCCTCCCATGCGGGATCGACCAGCTGGCCCACAACAATCCGGCCGACCATGCCGCCCATTTCGTGCGGTATGCAGTAGTAATCATAGACACCCGGTACGCTCAGCTTGATATCGAACATCCCGCCAGGCAACAGGAAATCGCTGTCCCAGGGCATCCCCATCGAGGGAATCCTGCGCATGCGGCCATACAGTGACGGGTGATAGGCGGTGGCAGTGTGAGAGTTGCCGGGATCCCGATTGATGAACCGTATGGTCGTACCGGCCGCGACGGCAAGGCCCTGCGGGGAAAACCAGATACGTTCGCCGCGCGCGGTTCCGCGCATCTCGATCACCGCGACCGGTGCTGCCACCGAACGGCGCGGTACCAAGAGGGCGGCAAGCGCGCCGCCCCCAAAGCCGAGAAACTCCCTGCGCGACGGCATCACTTCGCCAATCGCGATTTTGCGTCCTCGTCGTGAAAGAGCACCACATGAGCATGCGGTTCTTCCACGCCAGGATGACCGGCATTGTAGTAGATATCGACGCTGCTGACCGTGTGCGATCCCAGGCCGAGATCGTCATAGGACGTGCCCCCCGCCAGCGCCTTCAACGGCGTCATGTACACCGTCGCAGACAATTTGCCATCGTGATCATAGGCCAGGAACGGTCCGGCCGGCAGAGTGTCCGGATTGACAAAAAGCGTTCCCAGGCCGGGAAGAAATTCGGGCAGCGGCAGCACATCGCTGACTTGCACATAGGGCGCTTCCGGAGGGGCATCCATCAACGCTTTTTCGTCATGGGCAAGCGCAGGTGTCACGGCCAGTGCCAGCACGGTCGTCAACAGCGGGAGTGGGCTTTTCATGTCGTTTCCTTTCCAATGATTGCCGGGTGCGTTTCCAGGCACCCTGATCATTCGATGCGGCAGAACCAAAAAGGTTCGCCAGCAACAAAACTATTTTCCAAGCCAGATGATGCGCAGAACTCGACCGACCGGCTATGCTGCCAATCACTTCTCACACGCGCGCCGCCTGGAAATGAGATCCAACGGAACTTTGGCGGCGACCCGGGATTTTTCGCGAAAGGAAATTCCTATGGCGAAATTCTCAAAAGGCGATCATGTGAGCTGGAATTCTGAAGCCAGTCGCGTCAGCGGGAGAATCATCAAGATCCACGAAAGCGATTTTTTGCTACAAGAGTCACCCCCGACGCGCATCAAGAAGCGACCCGCAATATGAGATCGCAAGCGACAAGACCGATCACGTTGCCGCGCACAAGGAAACTGCTCTCACGAAAATCGAGTGATGGGCTCATGATCCACGGCGCACGACCACTTGATGAGGGCGGGCAGGCCTGACCCGGCTTAATTGACACCCCGCTAGCAGAACCGCCTGCGGGACAATAATCTATCGTGCGGTTTGATCATCGCCCATTTCCTACTCCAAACCGGCATCCGGTCCCCAATCCACCGAAATTCAGGCCGCATTTCAAATGTGCCGAAGGTGGTTTCGTTAACTGCAATATATTTGCATCAATCAGGCATTTAATTCCATTTGTCTTGTCGTTTTGGAGGGGTCATCATCCTGAAGCCGATCCGCGGCAGGACCGTTGCCGTGGTGTCAACGTGTGACGGAGAGGACGATGCACGACGAGACTGCCACCCACAGCAAAACACCAAACTCCACCGCTCTTCCGGATGACCATAAGCCACCGTTTTTCAGGCGGTGGGCGTTTTCGACCAACCACAAGGATATAGGCACGCTCTACCTGCTGTTTTCCATCCTTGCCGGGTTGTTCGGAACCGGGCTGTCCGTACTGATGCGGATGGAGCTTCAGCAACCTGGCATGCAGATATTTGGTGATCCGGGCGCCTACAACGTCGTCGTCAGCGCCCACGGGCTGGTGATGATTTTCTTCGTCCTCATGCCGGCGCTGATCGGCGGCTTCGGCAACTGGTTCGTGCCGATCCTGATCGGTGCACCCGACATGGCGTTTCCACGCCTGAACAATATCTCGTTCTGGCTCCTGGTGGTCGCATTCGTGCTCTTCATCGCCTCGATGTTTGTGGAGGGAGCACCTGGAACAGCGGGGCACGGCGGCGGCTGGACCCTTTACCCGCCCTATTCCACCGCAGGGCAGCCCGGACCCGCTGTGGATTTTGTCATCTTGTCCATTCACTTGTCAGGCATCTCGTCAATCCTGGGCGCGATCAACTTCATCACCACCATTTTCAACATGCGCGCACCGGGTATGACCCTGCACAAGATGCCGCTATTTGCCTGGGCAATGCTGGTGACCGCCTTCATGCTGTTGTTTTCGCTACCGGTGCTTGCCGGTGCGGTCACCATGCTTTTAACCGACAGGAACTTTGGCACCACCTTCTTTGCTCCCGAGGGCGGCGGCGATCCGATCCTCTATCAGCATCTGTTCTGGTTCTTCGGCCATCCTGAAGTCTACATCATGATCCTGCCCGCGTTCGGCATTGTCAGCCAGATCGTCTCGACCTTTTCGCGCAAGCCGGTATTCGGTTACCTCGGCATGGTCTACGCAATGCTAGCCATCGGCCTGATCGGCTTCATCGTCTGGGCGCATCACATGTTCACCGTTGGTTTGTCGATCGGTTCCCAGCGCTATTTCATGGTTGCATCAATGGTCATCGCGGTGCCGACCGGCGTGAAGGTGTTTTCCTGGCTGGCGACAATGTGGGGCGGCTCGATTTCCTTCCGTACGCCGATGTTGTGGGCGACCGGCTTCATCTTCCTGTTCACCGTCGGCGGCGTCACCGGCGTGCAATTGGCCAGCGCCGGGCTCGACCGGCCGCTGCACGATACCTATTACGTCGTCGCCCATTTCCACTACGTCCTGTCGCTGGGCTCAGCTTTTGCCATCTTTGCCGGTTGGTACTACTGGTTCCCGAAGATGTCCGGCTATCTCTACAATTCCGTGCTTGCCAAGACCCATTTCTGGCTGATGTTCATCGGCGTCAACTTCGTCTTTTTCCCGCAGCATTTTCTCGGCCTTGCCGGCATGCCACGCCGCTACGTCGACTACCCAGACGCCTATGCAGGTTGGAATTTCGTGTCCTCGATCGGCTCCTACATTTCCGCGCTTGGTCTGTGTTTCTTTGTCATCACGGTGGTGGAAGCCTTCATCCGGAAGCGGGTCTCGGGAGACAACCCGTGGGGCGCGGGCGCAACAACCCTGGAATGGACGCTGTCGTCGCCTCCTCCATTCCACCAGTTTCAATCCCTGCCGCAGATCCGGTAACGCCGGCGCGGTCACTCCTGCCAAAATTCGATAGGAGCATCCGAATGAATGAGGCTGCCGAAAATGGATCCAGTCTATGGCCCATCATAACCCTCGGAATTTACTGGGCCTATCTGATTGCCATTCGTGAACAGCGCAGGCGTAAGGGGATTAAGACCTTTTTCGATCACATTCTTGCGCAACACAAGCCTGATGCTACACACAACGACAACGCCAATTGGTTTACTGGCCTTGCCAGCAGGCCGAACGAAATCGATGAGGCCAGATTTCTGATTGATGCTGTAAAGATTTATGAGTTCATTCTGGCGAATTATGCGGCAGGGAAAATGGTGGAACTCGTCGGGTTGCTTTCGCCCGATGTATTCGATGTGTTCTCAAACCACATCGAAGGCCGGACAACCAGAGGCGAAAGACTGTCTCTCGATATTGTGACCCTCTCAGACGCAATTATCGTTGCCAAAGACATCAGCAATACCCTATCCGAAATTACTGTCCGCTTTGAAGCAGACATCATTGTCTCCAAACAGAATACTGATCCGGATCATTCACTTTATGGCTCGCCGGAATTGTTGACCGCAATCGACCTATGGACATTCCAGAAACGAAAAAATGCCGCGGGCGGGAACTGGATACTGGTTGCCGTCGAGACGGGCTGACCGTGACACCGCCAACCAGTTCGAGGGCATGGGCTTGCACAGTGGCGAAGATCGACGCTGCGCCGAACACCAGGATGCCTGCATTTACTAAATTTGGTATTTTCTTCATGCTTGTATCTCCTCCATGTCATAATTCATTGCCCCACACGGCAACACGATGCTGTGTCAGCTGCGTATGGCTTCTGAGTTCGGTTTTAGAGTCGGACTCGAAAAGGTTTTAACGATATTGGTAACTTGCGAGCCGTCGGGTGATCAGACGGATGTGGGCGATCATGATCCATGCCTCGGCTGATACGATTGATTTTTCAACGTCCTTGGCCAGTCTCCGGCATCTGCCGAGCTAGGCGAAGGTGCGCTCGACGACCCATCGGCGTGGCAGGACTTCGAAGCCTTTTGCCTTGTCGCTGCGCTTGATGATTTCGACCGTCCAGCGTCCGATCTTCTTCAGCCGCCGCTTCAACTTGTCGCCCGCATAGCCACCATCGGCAAAGACATGCAACAACCATGGCCATCTGTGGCGGATGGATTTCAGGAGATCGGGAGCGCCGTCGCGATCCTGGATATCGGCGCTGTGCACCATGAGACCGACCATCAGGCCGAGCGTATCGACGATAATGTGGCGCTTGCGGCCCTTGATCTTCTTGCCCGAGTCATAGCCCCGGATACCGCCGCTTTCCGTGGTCTTCACGCTTTGGCTGTCGATCACACCCGCTGTCGGGCTTGCCTCCTTGCCCTCCAACTCCCGCGCCTCCATCACCAGATGATGGTTGATGCGTCCCCAAATCCCCAGTGCCCTCCACTCGTAGAAATATCGCTGGACTGTCGAACAAAGAGGAAGGTCCTTCGGTAGCATCCGCCATTGGCAACCAGTCGTGGCGATGTAAAGCAGAGCGTTGACGACCTCGCGCAAATCCGTGGTCCGCGGGCGTCCAAGACGGCACGGCATTGGTAGAAAAGGCTCAACTAATGCCCATTCCCGATCCGTCATGTCGCTTGCGTAGCGTGCCGTTCGCCGGGCATATTGCCGGCGGGTGATTTCGGTCCAGACCATTGTGTTCTCCATCGAATCTTTGCAAATCCGAAGGAATCATAACCTGTTGAAATCACCCACCTCTTTTTGAGGCAGCCTCTCAGGCCAGGTGCATAAAACTCCGCCGTCATCCATTTCACAGAGCTGACCTCAAACTGCATTTGACTTGTTCGATTTATGGGATAAACGCTCAGAAATTAGGCACAGGAATTCCTCTCTCGAAAGCCCCTGATATGAAGAGCATTGACGACAAACTCCACCCCATCCTGGCTGAAGTTATCCGGCGCAACGCGGGAGAGTTTGAGTTTCACCAGGCTGTCCATGAAGTTCTGGAGAGCCTGGGTCGCGTCGTAGCCAAGCATCCGCACTACCTGGATCACGCCCTGATCGAACGTATCTGCGAACCCGAACGCCAGATCATCTTTCGTATCCCGTGGGTGGATGACAAGGGCCAGGTCCAGATCAATCGAGGCTTCCGGGTACAGTTCAATTCAGCGCTTGGTCCTTACAAGGGCGGGATGAGGTTTCATCCGTCGGTCAATGTCGGAATTATCAAATTCCTTGGCTTTGAGCAGACCTTCAAGAACGCGCTAACGGGATTGCCTATCGGAGGGGGCAAGGGCGGGTCCGATTTTGATCCCAAGGGCCGGACGGACGCCGAAATCATGCGGTTCTGTCAATCGCTGATGACCGAACTGCACCGGCACCTGGGCGAACAAACCGACGTGCCGGCAGGCGACATCGGCGTGGGCGGTCGCGAGATCGGCTACATGTTCGGGCAATACAAGCGCTTGAACAACCGCTTCGAGGCGGGTGTGTTTACGGGGAAGGCGCTGGCTTATGGCGGCTCACGCGCCCGTACGGAGGCGACGGGCTACGGCAACACCTATTTCGTGCAGGCCATGCTGGAGACCAAGGGTACCAGCTTTGACGGCAAGAAAGTAGTCGTCTCCGGGTCCGGCAATGTGGCGATCTACACCATCGAAAAGGTGCAATCCTTTGGCGGCAAGGTTATCGCCTGCTCAGACAGCTCGGGCTATGTCGTGGACGAGAACGGCATTGATCTGGAGTTGCTGAAAGACATCAAGAACGTGCGGCGAGAGCGGATTTCCGAATATGTCCGACGCAAGGGTCAAGGCGCGCATTTCATCGCAGCTGGAAAGGGGTCTATCTGGGACGTTGCCTGCGATGTTGCGATGCCCTCGGCCACACAGAACGAATTGTCGGGCAAGGACGCCACCATGCTGATCAAGAACGGCGTGATTGCCGTGGGTGAGGGGGCGAACATGCCCTCGACACCCGAAGCGATCAAGGCGTTCCAGGATGGCGGCGTGATGTTTGCGCCCGGGAAAGCCGCGAATGCCGGCGGCGTGGCAACCTCGGCGCTGGAGATGCAGCAGAACGCGAGCCGCGACAGCTGGAGTTTTGATCAGACAGAATCGCGGTTGGCAACGATCATGCGCGGCATCCACGACACCTGCCACCAGACAGCCGAGGAATACGGCGCGCCGGGTAACTATGTCCTCGGAGCAAATATTGCAGGTTTCGTCCGCGTTGCAGAATCCATGCGCATGCTGGGCATAATCTGAACCATGGTTCCGCTCCATCGCCTTAAACTGGAACCGATCCAGCTTGCGCCGCAGACTTGCCCGGCTTCGGCCTTTTGGACCGGTCATCGGCCCGACCAACACTCGTGATACCGCGGCGGGCGCTGCCGGCGCAGGTTTGGCTCTCTTGATGTGCACGGTCCTGATCATCGGGGCCGGTGTTGATCTCTCTTATGGGGCTTTCATGATAGCGCCCATGGGGGCAACCACGGTGATCCTGTTTGCGCTGCCGAACAGCCCGCTCGCGCAGCCATGGTCAGCCATAGTCGGCAACACTGTTTCGGCATTGGTCGCTCTTGGCGTGCACCAGGCCACCCGCGATCCTGCACTGGCCATAGGCGCATCGGCCTGTCTGTCCCTGGGGGCGATGTTCCTGACCCGCTCGCTGCATCCACCGGGGGGCGCAGTGGCGCTGACGGCATCGCTGGACCCGACCATGCTGGACACGCTGGGCCTGATTTTTGTCCTGATCCCGGTCTTCCTGGGCACTGTCGTGCTTGTGGCCTTGGCTATGCTCTGGCACCAGCTGAACGGTCGGGTCTATCCGTTCAGGCAACCACAAGCGGTCGGTCCACACGCCACCGCCGACAAGGCGGCTCAGCAGCGTCTGGGGCTCGAGCCGGAGGAATTGGCACGTATTCTTGCCGATTATCGCCAGTCGGGCAATCTTGGCGTCGAGGACCTCGCGCGCCTGATCGCCGCAGCCGAGCAGCTGGCGGCCAGTCATGCCCTGGGGCGATGACCTGCGGTGCGATCATGTCGCGCGACCTTGTCACGGTGCGGCCCGACATCCGCGCCGCACATATGCCGATCTCTTCCGCAAGCATGGCTTCACCTCCATTCCGGTTGTGGAGAAAGGGGGAGTGTTGCTCGGGGTTATCTTCCAGCTGGATCTGATCCGCCGCGCGCGGCGTGATGCCATGCGCGCGAACACGAGTTTTGGTGCGGCATGGCAGCAATTCGACGCGATAGGTCAGTCGGCATCATTCGGGCCTCCGAGATCATGACAACGGGCCTTCCCACTGTCGTCGCCACGACACCTGTCGCGTCGCTTATGCCGCTGCTGGCTGATGGTGGTGCTGAGGCTGTGCCGGTGATGCAGGGAGATCGGATCATCGGCATCGCAACGCGGACCGATCTGCTGTCGGCCTTTGTCAGGTCGACAGCACGAGGTATGCAGTGACGGTTCGCGCCACCGAGGCGTCTTTCAAGTTTGACGTGGGATTCGTATCCCGAGGCTTATTATGTGAAGCTCTCGTCATGACAGTCTCGCGAAAAAAACTTACCACCCGATCTGCGCCCCAAACCTGAGGATTCCCGAACAAGTCAGATACGATACTCAACAGAGTTGAAATGCGGTTCTTTTCTGACCGTTCCCTGTGGTTCCAGCCTATCTCGTTCCCAAATCGATGAGACATCACCGATAATCCGCTCAGATTACGACGAATGCGATAATCATCAATCCTAAAAGGCTCACGGCCACTATAGTTCGTGTCGTCATATCCATATCTGTCTCCATTGACGGCAATTCACTGATGCACTTCCGGATCGGGCGGCGTTATCGATCATGCAGCCTTCCGAAACCGGGTGGGGTGCACCGAGATCTGGGCACGCTGCGCGGAAGTTTCTGCGATAGAGGGAACGAGCCCTGCCGCAATTCGAGGAATGTCGTTCCGCGAGATGCCGATGTCCTCCAGTTGCCGGTCGTCAAGACGATGAAGCGCGGCGGCCGCCTGGCCGCGGTGCCACCGCACCAAGGCGCGAGATATGAGGCCTGCCAAGGTCGCGCGAAAGCTGGGTCTGGGACTTGATGCATGAGAAGTTCTTGATTGCTTGATACCGGACATGGTTGCCGCTCCATTCAATGTGTTGATCGGGTTACCCGCATCACGCAAACGACTTTTCGTTTGCGCGCAGGAGCGCGAAGCTCTTGGTCGAGCGTACCCGCGTGGGGCGCGCTGTCGCGATTTTGGAAACTTATTTTCTGGAGATCCCCGAGGCGGCGAACGAATGTGTTCGAGCCGCTCGGGGCTAGGAGCGGGTCAGCAGTGGCGCTAGGAAAGCAAACCAGTTTTTCTTTTGAATAAAGCTAGACATAAAAATAATATAATAAACCTAAAGTATAAATGCAACGCGATAATCTGAGGTGCGGCTTTCTGCCGCTTCCAAGAGGTTTTTTATTATATTTGATTTTATTTTTATCTTGGTCATGATGTGCCCCATGAATAGAATTCGACCATGCGGACTTTCCTTCCGGCGGCGGCCCAAAACCGGCCTCTAACCCTGGTCCTGCAGCGAGCGCTGCAGGACCAGGGTTGTCTTTCATGACTTGAACACGTCCGATCCACCCGAGTTGCCGCGTTCGCACGCGGCTGGGATCGATTCGGACATTGAACGAAGGAACACTGAAATGGCTGCCAAAAAAGGCAATCGAGAAACCCGCAAGCCGAAGCAACACAAAGAGAAGCAGGTTGAGGCTGCGTCGACCGTGTCAGCAATCGCGAAGCCCGGACCTGCCGCAAAGCGGCGCTAGCTCACCAGGCAACGCGGCGGCGCGGTAATTACCCGCATTAATTTCACTGACGTTATGCCGTTGGCAAAACTCCCGCGCGTGAAGAAAGCAGGGGCAAGGCCGCATTCGCGCGGCCTTGCCCCGAACAGGCATTTCCTGAGCACCATCCTGCCCAAGGTGGCTGTTCCACTGCGATCACCGCAATTTGCCATGTCGATCCGGGAAGCGTGCCCGCGTGGTGGCCCTCGGCCACCCCAAGAACCCCGCGGCATTTGCGCCAAAGATATGTTCCCTATGCGCCGTATTCTTCCGCCTTGTCGGCGCAGATGACTTGATCAGACGAGAACAACCCATTCCGTTAGTTCCGCTCCGACTTATTCATTTCCAGCGCTTTCCGATAAGTCCTGTCTCTGAAGAATGGCTGGTAAGACGCCTGCCGAGCGCCCAGACTGTATCAACTCACACTTTAACTCTGGAGCAGAAATGTCGTCCAAATATTTTGTGCCGAGTGGCGGGCATCCGGGCCAAGAGCAGCTTCTCACAGACCGAGCGGTATTTACAAATGCCTATGCCGTTATCCCGAAGGGCGCGATGCAGGATATCGTCACCAGCTTCTTGCCCTTTTGGGAGAAGACCCGTTTATGGGTGCTGTCCCGCCCCCTGAGCGGATTTGCCGAGACATTCTCACAGTACATCGTGGAGGTTGCGCCCGGCGGCGGCTCCGACCGGACGGAGACAGATTCCAGCGCGGAAGCGGTGATTTTTGTGGTGGAAGGGACGGCATCTCTCACAATCATTGGTCGACAACATGAGTTGCAGCCGGGTGGTTATGCTTATTTGCCACCGCGAACCGAATGGACGCTGCATAACAAGGGGCAGAAGAACCTCAGCTTTCATTGGATCAGGAAATACTACGAAGAGGTTGATGGGCTTGAGACTCCGGAAGTCTTGATTGCCAACGAAAACGATATAGCTCCGACCGCAATGCCCGGCACAGACGGCAAATGGGCGACAACCCGGTTTGTCGATCCGAAAGATCTTCGCCATGACATGCATGTGACGATCGTTACCCTGGAGCCGGGTGCCGTTATTCCATTCGCAGAAACCCACGTGATGGAACACGGGCTCTATGTCCTGGAGGGTAAAGCAGTCTACCGGCTGAATCAGGATTGGGTTGAGGTCGAAGCCGGAGACTACATGTGGCTGAGGGCATTCTGCCCGCAAGCCTGTTATGCCGGAGGTCCGGGTAGGTTCCGCTATCTTCTCTACAAAGATGTCAACCGGCACATGAGTCTGCGTGCGCCTGGTCAGGTTTCGGCTCGGAAAACTCTCTAGCTCAGACTATTTGGGCACAGTTGCCATCATTCGAGCTATGAAAAATTCGAGGCCCCTTCGAGCGGAAGCTTGCCCACGCCTCGGTGATGGTGAAAAATTCAAATCACCTTCTCGTAGAACTCTTGGGAGCCCCAGATCGTCAAGCAATCGGCCACCTAGCTTGACATTCGGTCCTATAAATTTTAAACTTAAAAAATGTGGTTGATCGAACAACAGTTTCCGACTTTTTACAGGGTATGCCTCATCGCGGGCATCTGACCCCCGGCTTGGTCGCGTCGCGCCCCAGTCGCGGGGTATAGGCTGAATTCGCGCGTTGTAACGACGCGAAGCCAGATACGTATAATTCAAATCCAGATACATCATTCTCCACGCAATGTCGCCGTAAGCGCGCATGCGGCTACTATCGACGCGAGGTAAGCCTATGGCACCCGGTACCAAGAAAATACACAAGCCTGCAATCACGATGACCCGCTCTGATCATGAACGGCTGTCAAGGATTGCTGAAACTCTGCCTGCTAAGTCGCTCTCCGTGGCGGACCAACTTTTCGTGGAGCTCGACCGTGCGCGCATTGTTGCAGACGGTCGGATTTCCACCAAAATAATTTGCATGGGATCCCGGCTACGCTTCACCAGCGATCTGGGTGAAGACCGATTTGTGACTCTGGTCTTGCCCGGCGAAGCAGATATAGCGGAGAACAAGATTTCGGTCCTCACACCGATAGGCACGGCATTGATCGGCCTCTCGGTAGGTCAATCAATCGACTGGACGGCACGTGACGGGCGCACTCACCGCTTGACCGTGGAAAGCGTCACCGCTCCCGGTGATACAGTCAAGACCTCGGATCTTGTCGAGTTAGAGTCATGACTGGGATCCTCTGCCGCATTTCATTATCGGGAGGCTGCCTCATCTCAGGATCGCAGCCCCTGCGCCGCCATGTGCGGCCAGGGGAACTCCTACCAGTTTCAACACAATAACGCGCCTTGTCAGGTGCGATGGAGACCTGCGATGTCGAACGAAACCTGCATCTTGACCAACATTGACTTCACGATCCTCGAATTCATGCGCGGCCGGTGCCGTGGCGCAAACGATCCGCTCGCCCCCATTTTGAAGAGTAAGATCGACTCCGCGCTCGTGATGTTTCACACCGACGTTCCTGGCAACGTCGCGACCCTGTACAGCCGCGTTAGCTTCAGCGTGGATGGTCGCCATCAGGACACGCGGGTTATCACGCGCAATCATACGGATTTGCCGGTCGGCATGGCCTTGCCTGTTACAAATCTGCGCGGCCTAGCGCTGCTGGGGCTTGCCGAAGGGCAAGGCTTCTCAGTCATCAACAGTGAAGGCTTTGAGGAACGTATCGTTCTGGAGAAAGTTCTGTATCACCCCAAAACGTCAAGACGCGAGAATGAAACCGCAAAAGATATTACCGCGTCTGCTCCACGAAAACCAGTCTTGAAACTGATTCGAGGTGCCCTCAACCAGCAGGCTCGACTGGCTCATACCGATTCGCGAGGCTTCGATGGCCCCGGCCCCTCTGTGCGTATGACGCTTCAGTTACGCAGCTGATGAAAACAAATCGATGATGGGTCCCCTGTCATTGCTGCAACCGGGTTCTCTGGCGGCATACTAAATATGGTGGCGGGCGGAGGACACTTTTCCCGCCCCTCTCTCGTCAGCAACAGAGTCCTGAACTTGGTTGCAAAATCTTGAATTTCGCTCACGTCCGGCCATCTTCTTTACGAGAGACTCGTTATTGGTCCCGGTGTGGATCACGCGTTACCCCGACACTCACGGCTCTGGGGGAAAGTTCGCATAGAGCGTATTTCAATAGAAAGGTATCCGTGCATCCGGCTAAGTTCTGGTGCAAATCAACAGTTGTATGTCGATTTGAATTTGGCAAGTGCCGCGCAAGCTTGTAAGAGACTCCTGTCCAGCTCTATGTGGAGCTGTACCCCATAGATTCGCCCAGCCCAGTTTGGGTTGGGCATTTTTTTGCGATAGTTTACATTGGTAGTCAGGGTACCAACAAGGTAATTACCCACCCCTGGATCCGTGATTTCCGGTGCTTCTATCGGCTTATGCCAAGACGGATGCTATGACCTGGAAGGGGTTTGCGCCTTTGAGGCGGGCGGTGTCGACGGTCGTGCGTATGTTCGCCTCGGCTTGGGCGGCCCACATTGCGCGATATCCGTTTGTCACCTTTCGCTGAATGACGCAGGGACGGAGCTTTCGCTCGGACGTGTTGTTGGTGACATCGACCTCTCCCGGATAGTCTCAAAACGTCAGCAGCTGATCGCGGGCCCGCCCGATTTTGGCCTGGAGCTTTTGGGCCAGTTCGCATGACGTCGGGGTGCATAGAAGCCCTGCAAGCTCTTTGTCGAATTTGCGCTTCTTGCTTGCCACGGTGGAGGCGGCGAATGTGCTTATGGCTCTGGAGAAATCAAACACACGGCCAAACCAAAGCCGGAAGCGAAAAGGCAGATCATCCTCGCCATGCTCCAGCGCAAAGGCTGTATCACGCGCCAGATGTGCAAGGCAGGTTTGATGTCGATGGCCGTGAGATTGCTGGGCTGAATACCGATCAGATATCCATACCTCGGGCACATGGCCGCCCATGGTCTCGTGAACGACCCGTGCAGCACGGGAGTAATCGGGCTGGTGGACAACGGCATCCTTGAAATGAAACACCCAGTGCTGAGCATTCGTGCCCTCGATACGCACACCGGTTTCGTCGCTGGCGACAACGCGGGCGGTGCGAAGGCTGGCCTTGGCGGCTTGTGCGGTGGCCTTGAAGTTCGGGCGGGAGCGGGCAAACATGTTCATGATTGCGCCCTCGCTCACATTGAGGCCGAAGATATCCTTGAACACACCGCTCAGGCGCTCGTAAGACAATGCGTGAAAGCCCTTGAGGTAGATCGCCAGCGCGTGAATACCCGGGCCGAACGGTGTCGCGGTCGCAACGGCGGGTGCGGTGGCCTTTGTCATGGTGCCGCAATGCGGACAATGACAGGAAAAACGCCGGTGCCGGATGACATGAGGGCGGATCGCAGGAATATCGATCTCGTCATAGGCCCCGGTCAGCACCATGGTATCATCGCCGGAAAACGAATGGCCACATCTCTTGCAGGCGGTGGGTTCATGATCGCGAAACACATCGGTAATATCCGCCAGCACCCGGTTGTGGGGCTCGTGCCCAGGCTTGGCTCCACCCGGTCGTGAGTTGACGCGTTTCTCTTTCTTGTCCGTCGAGGGCGGCTTGGAAGACGTCCGAGAATCCTTGGCAGGACGCTGGAGCCGAAGCACCATCTCGATCAATTCGTCCTTGCTCAGCTGCTGCAAATCAGTCCGATCCATACCATCATGGATTCAGACATTGTGGCGCATGGCAAGGGGGTGAGTAATTACCCAACAAGTGCTACGGGCATATCTTTGCTCTACTCCGAGATAGTGAAGGATCTTTAGAATTCCAAATTTTTTAATGGAACTGAATATCGGTTTCGGGAGATATTATGCTTTCAGCGTGCTGTATTGCATCCACAAGTATGTTAGATTTATATTCAATGTAAATCCCCAAGTAATTTTAGTCTCAGCTATCATAATCTGACAATCATTACAGGGGTTATTCTGCCAGAATGCAGGCTACCTGACGTCTGGCGACAAGCCGTTCGGCAGGGATTACTTTCGCGCATTTCGGTATGGCGATCGGGCAGCGCGGATGGAAGGCGCAGCCGCTGGGAATGCTGAGCGGTGAAGGCAATTCACCCTCAAGCTGCACCCGCTCGCGTTTCTTGGCCGGGTCGGCAACCGGAGTGGCCGACAGCAGCGCCTGCGTGTAAGGATGTTTAGGCGCCGCGAACACGGTTTCCGCCGGCCCCGATTCCACCGGCCGTCCGAGATACATCACCATCACCTCGTCGGCGATGTGCTTGACCACCGAAAGGTCATGGCTGATGAACAGGTAGGCAAGGCCGAATTCCGCTTGCAGGTCGATGAGCAGGTTGAGCACCTGGGCCTGGATTGAAAGGTCCAGCGCCGAAACCGGCTCGTCAAGCACCAGGATCTTCGGATTGAGCATCAACGCCCGGGCGATGGCAATTCGCTGCCGCTGGCCGCCCGAAAACATGTGCGGGTAGCGATCATAGTGTTCTGGCCGAAGTCCCACCCGCTCCATCATGGCGCGCGCCTTCTGGCGTCGTGTCTCCGCATTGTCGGCGGTGTTGATCTTGAGCGGCTCCTCGAGGATCGATCCGACTTTCTGACGCGGGTTGAGCGAGCCATAAGGATTCTGGAATACGATCTGCACGGTGCGGCGAAGATCCTTGTCAGTGTGAACGGCAGGCCTGCCGTCAATGGTCAGGAAACCGGAACTTGGCTCCTCGATCATTGTGACAAGACGCGCCAGTGTTGACTTGCCACATCCGGATTCACCCACCACGGCAAGCGTCTTGCCTGGTGTCAGCTCGAAACTGACGCCATTGAGCGCGCGCACCAACGCAGGCGCTCCGAAGACGCTGCGCTTGACTTCATAGGTCCGGGTCAGATCCGTGGCTTGAAGAACCGTGCTCATACCGTTATCTCCCGCGCCTGGGTGCCATCTGCGGGCGCGCCGTTGATGAGCGGGTGATTGCACAGGGCATGGCCCAGCTCCGGCCCCTGGCGGTGGGCGCTGCTGCGGCAGCTTGCGGTGGCGTAGGCGCAACGCGGTTCGAAAAGGCATCCTGGCGGCCGGTCGAACTGGCCCGGAACCACGCCGGGAATCGAGGGCAAATGCCCGCGTCCGGTGGCCCGTTCCGGCAGGGCCGACAGCAGGGCTGCGGTATAGGGGTGATGCGGATCGGAAAACAGATCCTCGACCGATTGTTCTTCAACCTTCTGGCCGGCATATTGCACCTGCACCCGATGCGCCATCTGCGCCACCACGCCCATGTCGTGAGTGATCAGAACCAGCGCCATGTCGAACTCGGCGCAGAGGTCACGCAGCAAATCCAGGATCTGCGCCTGGATGGTCACATCGAGCGCCGTCGTCGGCTCGTCCGCGATCAACAGCTTCGGCCGGCAGGACGCCGACATTGCAATCATCACCCGCTGGCTCATGCCGCCTGACAATTGGTGCGGATAGGCCGAAAGGCGTTGTTCCGGTGAAGGAATGCCGACCGCTTGCATCAACTCGATCGCGCGGGCCTTTCGCTCGGTGCGGCCAAGCCGGGTGTGGCGCTTGAGCATTTCGCCGATCTGGAACCCCACTGTAAAGCACGGATTCAGGCTCGACATCGGCTCCTGAAAGATCATCGCGATGTCGCGGCCGATGATGCTGCGCTTGTCCCGATCCGACATCGTCAGCAAATCCTTGCCGTCGAACCGCATGACATCGGCCGTCACCGACGCCGTGTCCGGCAACAGTCCCATCAGCGCGAGCATGGCCACCGACTTGCCCGAGCCGGATTCGCCGACAATGGAAAGGATCTCGCGACCGTCCACATTCAGGTCCACCCCGTCGACTGCCCGGAACGGTCCCGATACGGTGTCGAAGCTGACGGTCAGGTTTTTGATTTCGAGCAGGGACATCAGCTTTTCTTCAGTTTTGGATCGAGCGCGTCACGCAGACCGTCACCCATCAGATTGATGGCCAGCACGGTGATCAGAATGGCCAGGCCGGGCAGAGTAACCACCCACCAGGCCCGCAGAATGAATTCACGTGCTTCAGCCAGCATCGATCCCCATTCAGGCGTCGGCGGCTGGGCACCCATGCCCAGAAAGCCCAGCGCTGCGGCGTCCAGAATCGCCGTCGAGAACGACAGCGTCGCTTGCACGATCAGCGGCGCCAGACAATTGGGAAGCATGGTGAGAAACATCAGTCGCGCCGAACCTGCGCCGGCCACACGTGAGGCGATCACATATTCCCGGTCCCGCTCGGACATCACCGAGGCGCGAGTCAGGCGGACGAAATGCGGCTGCAGGATCAGCGCAATGGCGATCATCGCATTGAGCAGGCCAGGTCCGAGTATCGCCACCAGAACCAGCGCCAGCAGCAGCGACGGAAACGCCAGGATCACGTCCATGATCCGCATGATCACGGTATCAACCCAGCCCCGAAAATAGCCGGCAAGCAGTCCGATTATCACGCCGCTGGTAACGGAAAGCACCACCACGAACAGGCCGATGAACAGCGAGAACTGCGCTCCGTACATCAGGCGCGAGAGTATGTCCCTGCCCACCGCGTCGGTCCCCAGCAAGTAGGTCAGACTACCCCCCTCCTGCCAGAATGGCGGCACCAGAAACGCATCGCGGTTTTGCACGCTTGGCGAATGTGGCGCTATCAGCGGCGCGAACACCGCTATGAATACGATGAACGAAAAAATCACCAGCCCGATCACGGCTCCGCGGTTCTGGCTGAAGTAGTACCAGAATTCGGAAAATCGGCCACGGCGTAGCTGCGTTTGCACGGGGGGTGTGGTGGTTGTGTCGGTCATGCCGCAACCTCAGTGTCTGATTCGCGGATTGATCAGGCCATACAGCAAATCAACGACGAGATTGACGATCATGATGACGCCGGCAATCAACAGCAGTCCGCCCTGCACTACCGAATAATCACGCTTGAAAACCGAATCGACCATCCACTTGCCGATGCCCGGCCAGGAAAAGATTGTCTCGGTCAGGATTGCACCAGCCAGCAAAACGCCCACCTGAAGGCCAATGGTTGTGATGACCGGGATCAGCGCATTACGCAATGCGTGCAAGCCGATGACCCGTCGCGGCGGTAGGCCTTTGGCACGCGCTGTGCGAACATAATCCTCGCCCAGCACCTCAAGCATCGCCGATCGCGTCTGCCGTGCGATCACCGCAAGCGGGATCGTCGCCAGCACAATGGTCGGCAGCACCAGATGGCTGAGCGCGGATCTGAAAGCGCCGGACTGCCCGGACAGAAGACTGTCGATCAGCATGAAGCCGGTCACCGGTGGGAAAAAATACACCAGCGAAATCCGCCCGGAGACGGGGGTCCATTGCAGGATCCCGGAAAAGAAGATGATGAGCAGCAGCCCCCACCAGAAGATCGGCATCGAGTATCCGACCAGAGCGGTGCCCATCACGGTTTGATCGAGCCAGGTGCCACGCTTGACGGCGGCCAGCACTCCGGCCGGAATCCCCACCAGTGTGGCCAGGATAATGGCGCACAACGCCAGTTCAATGGTCGCAGGAAACAGTGTCATGAACTCATCGAGCACCGGCCGTTTGGTGACAATCGAGGTACCGAAGTCGCCTGTCACGATGTCGCTCAGATAATTGAAATATTGAATTGGCAAAGGCTTGTCGAAACCGAGCGAAGCCTGCAACTCCGCATACCGTGCGGGGTCGATGCCACGCTCGCCGGCAAGCAGCATGATCGGATCGCCCGGCAACAGCCTGATGAAGGCGAAGGCCACGATGGAAACCCCGATGAAGGTCGGAATCAGAAGGCCTAGACGGGTAAGGAAAAATCGCAGCATGTGATCACTGGCAATGGGGGCGCCCGCTGAGCGCCCCCATCTGTCCTGTTCTGATTATTCGGCGATATCGACACCGGTGAACCAATGGCCACCGAGCGGATCCATCACGTAACCGGAAACCTTCTTGCTCATCGGCATGAAGACCACGGAGTGGGCGATGGTCGCCCACGGCGCCTCACGCTTGAAGACCACCTGGGCTTCCTCATAGAGCTTTGTGCGCTCTTCCTTGTTGGAAACCGTCTTTGCTTTCTGGATCAGCGCTTCGAACTCTTCGTTGCACCATTGCGCACGGTTAGAGCCACCGACGCCATCACAACCCAGCAGCACGGCGAGGAAGTTGTCGGGATCGCCATTGTCGCCGGTCCAGCCGAGCAGCACTGCGCCATCGCGGTCCTTGGCCTTTGATTTGTCGAGATACTCGCCCCATTCGTAGGAGACGATTTCGACGTCTACGCCAACCTTGGAGAAGTCTTCCTGAATGACTTCCGCCATGCGGCGGGCATTCGGATTGTAGGGACGCTGCACCGGCATCGCCCAGACCTTCATCGAAAGATCTTTTACGCCCTCAGCCTCGAGCATGGCCTTGGCGGCTTCCGGATCATAGGCATCGTCTTCGACGGCGTCGTTGTAAGACCACATCGTTGGCGGGATCGGGTTCTTGGCAGCCTCGCCGGAGCCCTGGAACACGGCGTCCAGAATGGCCTGCTTGTTGATCGCCATGTTCAGCGCCTTGCGGACTTTGGCGTTGTCGAACGGCGCAACGAGCGCATTATAGGCCAGGTAGCCTACATTGAGGCCTTCCTGCTGCATCAACTGAATATCGTCGTTCGACTTGAGCGCTTCCAGATCGGCCGGGTTCGGATACGGTGCCACGTGGCATTCTCCGGCTATCAACTTCTGCTGACGCACGGATGCATCGGTGGTGATGGCGAACACCAGATCGTCAATCTTTTCCTTGCCAGCCCAGTAGTCAGGATGCGCCTTGTAGCGGATCACGGCGTCGGGCTGATAGGCAACGAATTGGAACGGACCTGTGCCGATCGGCTTCTGGTTGAGATCCGAAACATTGCCGTCGGCCTCAAGCTTGTCGGCATATTCCTTCGAAACGATCGAAGCAAAATCCATAGCCATGTTGGCGATGAACGGCGCTTCCGGACGATTGAGTATGAACTTGACCGTCATGTCGTCGACCTTCTCGATCCCCTTCAGGAGATCAGGCATCGACATTCCGTTGAAGTACTCCCAACTTGCGCCTTCCACGTATTTGTTGAACGAATTCTCTTCCTTCAGCTGGCGCTCGAACGAGAAAATCACATCGTCGGCGTTGAGATCACGCGACGGAGTGAAGAACTCGGTGGTGTGGAACTTCACACCCGGACGAAGCTTGAATGTGTATTCAAGTCCATCGTCGGAAACTTCATAGCTCTCGGCGAGGCCGGGCTTGGTGTCTGTTGTGCCTATGTTGAATTCAACCAATCGGTTGTAGATATTTTTCGACGAGGCGTCGAAGGTCGTTCCCGATGTATAGAGAGCGGGATCAAAACCTTCCGGTGACCCTTCCGAGCAATAGACCAGCGTCTTGGCTTGCGCTGCTGATGCAAGCATCGCTGCAAGCGCGGTGGTGGCCAAAAGTGAATTTAGCTTGTTCATGGGATATCCCCTATGTTTGTTCGCGTGGTTTGTGCTTTCACCCGGGAATGCAACTCCACCCCCTAGCTTGCGGCGATCAAAGGCCAATCAACAAATCAATGCAAGGTACATTCCTGTCTTTCTTGGCCGTTTTGGCGCAATAATTCGACAAGGGTCGCTCACATTGCATGCTATTTGCATCATTTTCGGCTGGAACGGTCGAAAAAGAGTCAAAAATCGGTAAAAATGCTGCAGCCAGCCAAAAAGCGACCACCACGTAATTCCAATTCAAAGAGGCCCTCCTTTGTCATCAGCGCCCAGTAAATGGGTCCCATTCGTTTGGGAGGACGTGCATGACTTCTTGCTCGAACGGGTGGCAGGCGGCGGCGGAAGCCTGGTAGATCCGAAATTTGCCAAGCGCCATCGACGCGTTGGATGGGCCAATCCACGACCGCGTCGCACCGAGGGAAAGGCACCAGGGAGTGGGAAAAAGGTGGGGGTAAGAACCTTCAGGTAATCGAGTCCTTTTCTGGAAAGGGCACTCGGTGATGGGACAATTGAGGATGAAGGTTTGGGTTGAGGTTATCGGCACTGATGGCGTTTCGCAGTGTCGAGAGATTGCGATCGTCGGCCGCAGTGTCGACGGAGTGGGTCTCGACGCGCTCGGCCTGTCCCTTGAGGAAGGCAAGGCGATACTGTGCCGCCTGCAAGAAGAGCTTACGCAGTTTCAGGTGGATCAAGCCAGTAGGCAGGATAGGAAATGTCACGACTGTGGCCGCCTTCAAAGGGTTCATGACTATCGATCTCGCACGGTCCATTCGCTCTTCGGTGTTTGTCACCTGCGGGTGCCTCGGTTCCGCAGCTGTACCTGCGGAAAGCTGGCAAAGACGAACACCGGAAACATCGAGACCTTGTTGAAGGGCAGAGCGACGCCGGAATTGGAGCTCGTACAAGCTGAGCTCGGTTCGCGCCTGTCGTTTCGTGAAGCAGCTTGTGTACTCGATCTTTTTGTACCGACTGCGCGGCCACACAATCATCGAACTGTCGTCAATCGGCTCGCCAAGGTGGCCGATCAGATCGAAAAGTGGGATGCCGCGAGTCCCTATCGCATGAGCCGGGCCGGCGGATCCCCCATTTCCGTCTTCATTGATGGCGCCTATATCCGTGCAGTTCCCGGATATCAGAGCCGGCATTTCGAAATCGCCATGGGACGCGTTGTTTCACCGGGGCGGCTGCCGCGTCAGTTCGCGGCCGCACCGCATGTGACCACCGGCAAGCACGATGCGGTTCGTGCCGCAATGCGTGCGCAAGGATGGCTGCCTGGCCGCGACGTCACTGTTTTCAGCGACGGAGACGTCGGGCTGCAAAGCATCGTGCTCAGTGCAACAAGGCAGCCCGTGACGCATATTCTTGACTGGTTCCATCTGTCGATGCGGCTCCGGCACATCGAACAGACGTGGCAAGGCCTCAGTCATATCGGCGATCTGAGCATCTATCTTCGAGATGTTGCGGTTGATGTGCCGAGGCTTCGCCATCTGCTTTGGAGCGGCTACGTCAGGGAGGCGACGAAAGCCGTGAAGAATATGCTCTACCAGTTGGAGCAGCACGCCACGCTTCGTGACGCCAACCAAAAGCTCAAGCGATTGTCCGTATTGATCAGCAATCTCCGGTCCTACCTGGTCCAGAATACAACGTCGATTGTCGACTATTGCCATCGATATCGGTCGGGTCAGCCGATATCGAGTTCTCCGGCCGAAAGCGCCGCCAATAGCCTCGTGAACGCTCGGATGAACAAGAAGCGGCAGATGCGTTGGTCTCCTGCCGGTGCCCATCGGGTATTACAGGTTCGGGCAGCGGTTGCCGATGGTCGGCTCAAGCAAGCTAAGTTTGCCCTTGCGGCTTGACCCCCAGCTTTTTCCCACTCCCCCAATTCGGCGCATTCTTACGATTTAAGGGTCTTCCTCACTTTGTGTGATTCATCGGCTGTTAGCGCCGATGTCGCTATGGGCGGGCATGCAAAAGAAATCGAAATGGTCGCCCGGCCCAGGGGTTAAGATTCTGGGTGCCACGCTCACTGTTGACGACGGGTGGGTTGTTTCCGCTGCTGGATCCGCGATCGGTATCTGCCCCGATTGTGGACGGCGAAGCCGAAGTCGGCATGGTTGGGCCCGCCGCAGCCTCCAGGATCTGCCGGTCCAGGGCAAGCCGGTGACAGTGAAGCTGCTGCTGAGCCGCTGGCGATGTGCACATCGGGAATGCCCACGACGAACGTTCACCGACCGACTGCCGACGGTAGCTGATCCATACGCGCGTCGGACGAGAAGGGTCGGAGAGATTGTCGGCCTGTTTGGCCATAGCGCCGGCGGCCGTCCTGGCGAGCGATTAATGCAGCGGCTCGGCATGCCGGTCAGTGATGACACCATCCTGAGGCAGTTGAAGCGGGATACCGAGGTTACTCATCGCAATTCCGAGATACGGGTGGTCGGTATCGATGATTGGAGTTGGCGGAGGGCGACGAACTACGGAACCATCATGGTCGACCTCGAGCGCCGCTCGGTTGTCGACATACTGGATGACCGTAGCGTCGAGAGCGCAGCCAAGTGGCTGCGTGACCGTCCTTCCATCGAAATTGTCAGTCGGGACCGCTGCGGCCTGTATGCGCAGGCGGCTCGTGAAGGCGCACCGCAGGCCCAACAGGTCGCCAATCGGTTTCATCTGGTCCAGAACCTTCGCTCGGCCATCGAAGAACAGATGAGCCTTTCCGGGCGCGCTACCGGGAGGGCCATGCTTTCGGAGGACGCATTTGTTGACGCTGCCACACATCGCCGTCGCGCCCGTCTTGCGCATAGGCAATCCCGCCAGAAAATATTTGCCATCCTTCACGCTTTGCGCCAGCAAGGGCTATCCTACAGCGAGATCGCCAGACAGACCGGGTACGAACGTCGCAGTGTAGCAAAGTGGCTCAAGTTCGAGGCTCCGCCAGACCGGCGGCGAGCAGCGTTGAAACCCACATCACCATGGTATTTTGAAACCTTCCTCGCCCAATGCTGGAAGGATGGGAATCGCTGCGGCCGGCACCTGTTTCATGACGTCAAGCAGCGCGGCTACACCGGCAGCTTCGCAAATCTGGAGCGCCTGCTGGGAGCTTGGCGGCGGGCCGAAAGGGGGCAGGCCGATGAAGTGCCGCCCACCGCGTTGAAGTCGGAGCCGGTTCGAGATCCGGAAACCGGTCATGCAATCTCGCCAGTGGTTGCCACCGCGCTGTGCATCAAGCCTCGAGGCCTGCTGACA
>Ga0209643_1000908_pt1 | contig 35781 bp, 42 predicted proteins | sample AutmiccBRH37_all_FD_187383 | JGI IMG/M metagenome (GOLD analysis project Ga0209643, IMG submission 187383) | Deep subsurface microbial communities from Mt. Terri, Switzerland - Autotrophic microbial communities BRH/37_all (SPAdes) (version 2) | ecosystem: Environmental > Aquatic > Deep...
TTCCTTTTTAAAAATCATCCGATATCGCTTTCCTTTTAACGGTGGAAATTTCCGTTGAAGCCTACTAAGATTAATCTTTTCGGTTCACAGCTCAAAGGCTACTTCCATACCTCCGTCACGAAGATTTTCACCAACCATCTTCTCTCTATACTTCGGGAGAGTATGTACTCCTCCTTGTCAACGCCATTTTGTTTGTGTCCGTTTATATTACGATAATTTATTATATGCAAAAAGTCAAGAAATACACACGTTTTTTTCTTATTTTTGTATTATTTTATATTATTGCACCAGGTACATGGAAAGGCTCTGAAGGGCTTGCCGGTTGGCTTTACTACAAGCATGATTTAATCTATACAATCCTCTAGACGTCCAACTCATTGAGCATTGAGATTCACACAAACTCTATGCACCTGCCCTCAGGCTATGCTTTTAGGATAGATTTCCATTAATACCTTGCAAATTCCTCCTTCATTACCATAAGATCCTGATAATTCGTCTGCATTATTCGCCATTTAGATTATGTTTTTTCCAATATCTTTCTTCTGCCAATCTGACAGCTTCAGCAAAGGTTAACATGCATTGATTTACCGCAGTTGACCTTTTTCGCAAACGCTTGCGCATCCTTCTCCGCTTATGATGATAGTCCATTATTCTCGCTGTTCTTTCTACCCGCTGCATTTTGACGTCCCTCATTTATGCTTTATATTTTCATATATGTCTTTTATCGTCATATTGCCGGATTTGTTGAACCGATTCGAAGAATTTTATTATACTGCTATTGATGCCAAAACCTCCGCCTTTTCTGCCTCGGTCAGTTTGGTGTAAACTGTAATGCTCTGTCATCTACCGTCCGCTGCTCCCGTTCCGTCCTTGTCTTAATAGCGGGATATACTTATGTAAGCAGCCATGTTCATAGCTAAGGGATACTTATACAAAGCTTGTTAATGGTACTTTGGAATGGAGCCTTAGAAAAGTCGTATGCGAGGCAAGGATGCCGAAGCAAGCCCTCAAGGTCAAGGATGACCATTTGAGGGCGTTAGACTTTTCTTTGGCGTAATTCCTTAGTACCATCAAGCTTTGTATATTATGCCGTGCTATACATGGCTGCTTTATTGCCACTATTTGTCATTAGCCTCAGGGTAGCCATGCTACCCCATTAACTTGTTGACCATATTGATTATCAGCTTCCCTGCATATTCTCCTTCAACTTTACTGCCGATTACGGCATTTTTCAGCCAGTATTCCGGTGAGCTGATAACGCCTTTTTCCTTCAGTATCTCCACAGCCTCTTCCAGGGTTACGGCTGTAACCCACCATTCCGGCCTCTTTCCCGAGCGCAGTTCTGCGGCAGTCAGTCCATCCGTAAGCTCAAAATGCGGCTTGTCACTGATTGACTTCCAGTCGCCGCCCCAGGTAAGCCCCAGCTTCTTGCCCTCAGCCCCGATAATTTTCCACTTTGCGGCATCATCCCAAAGTATGGTTTTGCCGTCGGATGTAACCGGAGCCACATCATAAGCCAATCCGAAGCCATGAGGTCCGATCTGCTTCATGTTCGTAACGATATTTCCCGGTGTGCTCCTGCCTTGATTGTAAAGATGCGTCTGGTATTCCTGGTCTCTGAGTGTCGAGGTGATTATGATCATAACTCCTTGTTTTGAGCATGCTTCCATATGCTTTCTGCAAATCCTCTGCAGTCTGGGGTGCAAATCATTAATTTTCCTGCTGTTTATCATCATTCCCACCACCTTTCATTTTTGCATGTGTGCTGTCTATCATGAAGCAGTATTTTCTTCGTCATATCCCGGAAGATCATTACCTTCCGTCAACTGCATTTTCATGTACCGGACAGCTTCCTCGATAAGATTGTCCAATTCCTTCTTTGTTATCAGGAAACGGACCAGAGTCGGCAGTACGGCATAAGCCCGCTCCACTACCATAGCATACTTCAGATCACCGGTGCCTGAGCCCAGAGCCTTCTCTGCCTGGATGACCAGACTGAGAATGACCTTTTTGACGGTGTCACGTTTACCTATGCGGTACAGGTAAATGAGTGAAAAAACCAAGGCTGTTATTATAAGTATATTTAGCCAATTGAGTTTTAAGAAATTAAACATGCCATTTTCTCCTTATTTTTTTAAAAAATAAGTGACCACCGCTGTCACCAGCACGGCCACTTGTATTTGAATATGTCCTCAAGCTTCTGCTTTTTAGTTAACTCTTCAAAATTTGCTGTACTATAAGCCTTAAATCAAAAATATTTACGCTTTTATTCAGATCCACATCGACTTTATTATTTGACCAGTTTTCCGGGGGTTTATTAAGGTTAAACGCAGTAATGGCAATATCTCCTATGGAATAACGCCCATCCCCGTTAACATCTGCGTCTATCTCAGAAATCACCCTAATTATTTTTCCTTTGCAAATACAAGTCATTTCATTTCCCAAGTGGTTTGCAACGAGCCCGCTTTCTACTTTTATTTCTCCTGTTCCATAAGATACTTCAATCTGTTGTGACGCATAAGTGTCCTACTGTGCCGCTATTGCCGCCAAGATATCTGTCTTTTCTGCCTCCGTTAGTTTTGTATACTCGGCAATGATGTCTTCTGCCGTCCGCTGCTCCCGTTCCATTCTGGTCTTTATTGCATTGACGAATATCCTTTCCCAATATTCATTCATATTTTACACCCCCATACCATATAATTCTGCGAGTGCTATCTGTATGTCCTGAATTTGCTGCTCTATTGAAGGTTGTACTGGTATATGCTCCCTCTGCTTTACAATATAGTTGGCAACTACCTCTGTTTCGCCTATAGTATAGCCAGCATGCTCCAGATACTCCGTTTCCGCATCATGTTCAGGTGGATTATCGACCAATGGTCTCCAACCTTCAGCAAGTAGTATTTCTCCCTCTAACAGGTGATAGCCTGATACTGTACTGCCAGCTAATCCACCGGTTGTAAGAGTGCCTGTCGTTGGCAGTCCTACTTGTATCACTTGTCCGTTTTCTATTTTTACATACTGCATATTTACCCTCCTTAATATGGACTTGTTGGTGGTGAGAAATTTGCTGTCCAACGAGCTATGCCTTTGCTGAAACGAAATTCGTCTATGTAATTATTAGATAGATTCTGGGATGACTCCCCAAACTTACCTATAGCAAACTTAGCAGTTGAAGCATTAGCAATTATGCCTGTAACATCCCTGGATCCTCTTTGCACACCATTAATATAAAGATACATAGAATTGCCTTTTCTAACCACCGCTATGTGATACCACTGACTTGCGGTCAAGGTTGTAGACGACTGCATATAAGTATCACCACCTAGTGTATTATATAATCTGACAGTGACATACCCCGCCCAAATCTGGACTAGTAACGCTGCTGAGTAGGGGTCAAGGCTACTTGCCACTTGTCCGCAAAGTGAGTATGTATAATCTGCGTATAAAAGATTTACCCAAAAGTCAACTGTAAAATCCCCACTACCTACATTAAAATCTGCGGATGCAGGTGTATCAATCCATGTACTATCAAATTTTATACTTTTTCCAAATTTGTATACTCCTGCATCTAAAAATGCCGAGTGATTTGACCATACCCTACCTGTCTCATCCGCTATCACACTGTTATCAAAATGTAACAGTGCTTTTGTAAATTCATCAACCCCTTGTTTTACACTCATTCTCATCCTATCCGCTAGCATAACATCATCCCCTTACGTTGTAAACTTAGTGCCAAAAGCACCTACACGATATTTTGTGCCGCCATCTATTGTATATCCTGTTATAATTGCCGTCTTACTTGCTGTAAATGTTGGAATTTCATCTCCATCCCATTTAAAAGACACTGGAAATGTTATTGCATATAGTGTAGCAGGCATGTTTATTTGCAATGTAAATGACCCAGCTCTACCAGTTGTAGGAGGATTAGTAATAGCGATTATAACCGCCCCTGTCGGTGTTAGATTAAAGGTATTTCCTGTTTCCAAGTTTAACGTTACTGTCCCTGTAGTTGCCGGTACAGTCCCCAATACTTCTGCATAGTCTTTTATGTATGGTCTGGTTAAAGGCTGGTCTGCGCAATTTATTTCGCCTGTCATGATACCGCCAGATTTGGGTAACGCATTTGTTGCCAATGTTCCTTGTGCTGCTGTAGCATAAGCTGTACTTGCTGTATACGCTGCAGAGCCCAACCCCAATATTGTCTTTACTTCTGCAAGAGTTTTCTTCACAAATGCGCCGGCGCCTGAAGATACCAAAAAGTCATTCACTGCAGTAGCTAAGCTGTGATTTATTTTCTTATCCAATTCAACTTTTACTCCAGATGGAGTTACAGCTTTTGTCGTATTGGTTCCTGTAGTTACTTCTGCATTGATTGCTAACTGCACATGCCCCTTTGCCGCTGTTGTCGCATCTTCTGCCGAATGCACCGTAACTGTCTGATTCAATGCATTAATAGCATCGGCATTGCCCTTTACAGTCTGTGTCGTTCTCCCTGCTCCTGCCAGGTTATCCACCTTGGCTTGCGCACCTGCCGGCGTTTCTTTTGCAGCCACCCCGGCATCGATTTTGTCCCAGTTGTCATTGAGCATCGTCTCAATGTTAAAATAGTCATTACCATCATCATCTGGGTCCTTCTTCAGTAAATTCAAGTTTGTCGTATAATCAGCCATTATTACACCTCCTATATTACCGGCTTAAACGGTGAAAAATCCGTTAAGCACTTATCTTGTATTTCATTGATCGTAAGCTGCTGTATCTGATATAACATAAGATAGAGGTATTCAAACTCAAAGGGCAGGTGTGCAGGACGAAGCTCTTCAATGGTATTCGTCAGATCTCCCATATTTGGTGGCGCTCCCAGTACATTTGCAAATCTGATGCGTATAACGCCATCAGGGAAAGTTACCTCAACATCCCCGTTTGTATATGCATCCGCTGCAGCCTTTATTAATGCAGCATCTGTTTTGCCGGTACCTCTCATCTTGCTTTTGATAACTGCCCGTCTGTCGGACAACGGCTTACTGACATCGGTTTGCAGCCCCAGCTCCTTTTCATATACCGCCAAGCCCCAGGTTGCCTTGTCAATATCCAGCTGAGCCTGAATATCTCCAACATCTGCAAGGATATTGTCAAACTCAGTGCCCTCTGCTCCCATTATTTCCTCAAACACTTTGGATTTTCTCCAATGGGGCGGCAGGTAGCTTAACATCTCTTCCTTACGCAATGGTCACCACCCCCAGCACCGGCACCTCGTTGTTTACAAGGGGTATATTTGCCGTACCGCCGTTGATCGTCAAATCCGAATAATCACGGATTCCGGTAGCATCCAGAAGTCTGTATCCAATCTGTGCATAGCTTATTTCTGTGATATCCTCCCGGAAGGTAATAGACCTGAAATACTCTCCGAGCTTTGCTTCAACATTAGCCTTCCTCTGTTCTTCCGTATATGCGGGATCTATATCCAAGGCCGTAAAAGCTACATTTATCGTCTTGCCGTCTGCACTTACCACCGTGCAATAAGCGCCTACAGGCGCTGCTCCTTTACCTTCTCCTGCAGCCTCAGGGTCAATGTAGTTTTGTACGCTTGAAACCACTTCTGCATTGGCAGGCTCTTTGTTGGCATCAATCAGCACAACCTTTACCGTGTTGTTACCGTTCCAGAGGGGTACTACTCTGGCATCCCCCACCCCAGTCACTTCCTTTGCCCACATTTTGTACTGGGACTTGTTTCCGCTGGTCGGAGGTGTCTTTATCCTCTCATAGTACCTCTGCAGCAGGTCCTCATCGGATTCCGCATCATAACCTCCCTCCGTTGGCTCCTGATTGGTAACGGAATCTATTCCCGGGATGGAAACAGGCATATACTTTATGGTATTTGCCGGTACATTTCCCTCTGCTCCTGCAACTGCAGCCTGAATACGGACCGTACCGCTTCCGTTTATTAATACATTTTCCATCGCTTTGAACTGAATTCCTGACCCGGTCTGGAACAGGTCTCCTTCGTTTATGCTTCCGGTTCCCGTCGCTTCAAGCTGTTTGGCTGCATAGGTTGCAGGCTTCCGGGTCATTCCTGTCCTTTGATATATTCTTTGTGCCAATTCGTCTCCGCTCAGGACTTCAATATCCATTTTTTCAATGGTACTGTCCAGGGCTATATACACCTGCTCCAGCTCCAGTACGGAAGGCTCGATACAGTCATATATCACGCCGCCTTCCCTTTTATCGTAGTCGCTGCTGACCCGGTCAAGCACTCTTTTCCTTATTTCTTCAGCAGTTTGATTTTCATACAAGCGTATCACCTCCAAAGGATAAACCGTCTGTTAAATTAACGGTAAATGTGACCTTCAAGCTGCTTTGCAGCCTTTCAAAACCGAAATCCGTCACAGACTTGATATTATCGTGAATCTCCAAGGCTTCCCTGATAGCGCGCTCTGCTTCGCTGGTAAAAAGCTTATAGGGCAGTTGCCTCTCTACGAGACTTTCAAGCTCAATGCCGTGGTTCTGATAAATCAGGTACTTATACTTTTCTGTCTGAAGCGTTGAATGCACCCATTGTTTTATTGCCGCTGCCCCTTCTATTTTTATAAACTTACCGTCACGCAGAACAAATTCTCCGGTATCGAAGTCGAAAAGAAACGACTTCCCGACTGTTTGGGTCTCATTGGTTTCCGATGAATTGTAAGTTAATTCAGGCAACATCATACCACCACCCTGTCTATGACAAAATACTTTTGCCCGTCTGCTGAAGGAAGCAGGGCAACCCTTTCATACGGCTTCAGTCCCTCATGATGTATTATCACGACCTGCCCGTTTATTCTTACCTCTTCATCCCATTCCGTAAGTCTTTCAGGAATAATCAAATCATCGGTACCCAGGCTGAAATTTATTCCCTCCGGTGCTATCACCATCGGTACAGCACTCTTTACCGTACCCATTACAAAGGATATTGGTGATTTATTTTCCCGCTCCTTGAACAGCATTGCCAGCTCCGTTATTCCATCTGCCATCTACGAAACCTCCTTTAATGTTAATGTCATCCTATGGACTGCTCCTTCATAGTTATGGGTATCCGACGTAATCTCAAAGAGGCCTGTTAAACCGGTCTTCTTTTCCTCAATCTCAACATAAGTGCCGGTTATACATTCATTGAAGCCGATACATTCAATGTCCATTTCCTTGAAAACCCGTCCAAGCTCCTTCAGCATATCCTTCGCAGTTGTTACGCCCTGTCCAGGCTCTGCCTCAATAACCTCCTGCAACAGGCCATATTTTTTTATGAGCGTATCGTCCTTTATTACTGTAATCTTGCCCCCTTCGATGACCTTGACGGAGTTTTTCATTTCTTCGATGCTTTCCTTCGCAGTCGCTTTTATAATCAAGTTTCCGTCCAACACCCACTGCAATACCTGCTTCCCCTTTTTCTCCCGGTACAGCTTCCCTTCCCTGAGAAAAAGATTATATTCGGTATCCAGCTCCTTTATGATCTCTGCCAGTCCCTTTTCCCGCAAAAGCAGCTTTTTGATTGTTTTACTGCCTTCTATGCTGCCTACGGGTATGTTGAAGCGGCTGCACAGTGTCTCTATGACCTTTTTATCTGTTGTTCTTTCAAATTTATAGTCATCCTTGCTTTTGTCCAGGTATATGAGGGGGTCAAAGGCATAAGGCGTTATGGTATCCTCAGTAGTCCTGAAGGTTGTAAATACAATACCCCGGAAAAGCTCCCCGGCCTCATCCTGCAAAACCAGCCAGTCACCGGGAGATATGCTGAGACTGTTGACTGTTGTTATATCAAGTCTCCTGGACAGCTGGTCCCCAGAACCTTGCCAGGCAACCTGGCTCACTATTTCGGTAATATCTGTTTTCATACCGTCCCTCAAGTGTAAAACCGTAAGCTTGCTCATACCTTCAACCTCTGCCCCACCAGGATCAGGTCGGATTTCAGCTTGTTCCCGGTCATGATTTCCTTATACCTGCTGCCGTCGCCGTATACTTTCTTCGCTATCTTCCAGAGACAATCCCCTGCTTTGACCACATAGATGCCTCCGGGTGCAATTTGATCCTTCCTGCTTTGCTTTTCATCCTTAGAAGCTGCTATCACTTTTTGCCCCTCAGGTGTCGGCTTCAACTCATAGGATCTGTATTCCCTGAGCTGCAGCTCATATTTGACATCCCTGGAGCCTCCCTCTTCACCATAAGTCAGATTCTCAATCCCCACTGGTATATTTACCGGGGTATCTGTTATGATCAGCCTTATGGATTTCTCGAGTGCCTTCCAGCGCTTCAAAATGCTGATGTACTCATAAGGGGTTTTGGCATCAGGGATATCAATCATTTCAGTATCCTTCAGAAAATGAAGGTACCCCCCGGTCTCTGCCGGAAAATACGACTCCAGGGTAATTTCGATGAGCTTTCCCTTGCCGATCATGCTAATCTCCCCAAGCCCGATAGTTTCTATTGTGGTAACGCTGCTTCCGTCGCTAACATGGAAAGCAGGGGGATTGACCGGCAGCCGGATGCTTTCCTTCCCATCGTTGCTGTAGAATAAAAATTTCATTACAACCCCTCCCTATGCATTCGCAAGTGCCAGCCTAAGCTTGGGCATCATTTCATTCATGATTTCGTTTGTTGATTTGTTAACTCCGTTGATGTTTATGGTGAATGCCTGATTTTGCACGTTGGGTTTGGTGTTCTGGGAGTCTGCCTGAGACTTTGCAGAAGTCGCTATTATACCACTTTGTTGCTCTTGGCCATCTATGTTACGATTATCGGGTTGGTCTATGCCAGCAGATGTTAACGTTGGGAGACTGTATATCTGGTTTCCATACATGGCTGTTCGATTTTTTGATTGCACAGCCGTGGTCTCTTTCCTGGGAAGTCTTTTATGTTGTCCGTCAATATCTCTGAACTGCTTAACTTTCTCGTAAAGATCCATTTTTCTATATTCTTGAGCACGCCTCATTTCGTCAATTTTTCTTGTCTCTTTCTTTCGTTTATTTTCAAGCATTACTCTACCGGATCTTTGTTTGCTGTTTTCTTGATATGCTTCCTCAGCCGCTTTAACCCCCGCGTCTGAATTCCTATGCGTTTCAACGCCCCCAGCAAATTGAGGTTTAAGCCTTTGCTGTACAATGCCTTCAAAACCAATATTGTCTAACTCTTCAGAAGATACTTGTGCTCTAAAGCTCTTTAATCCTTCAATATCTCCAATTTTAGCTGCAGCTAAAGCCCCTATTGACTCTGCAAGTGTACTGCCCGGATTTGATGCAGTCATGTCCTCTGCTACTCTGACGAGCTCTATTGCCTTGTTTATGTCCCCACCTGTCATCTTTACAGCTGTATCTCCTGCCTCAAGAACTTCAATTGTTTTAAATCCAGCTTCCTCAGAATTTGTTCGTAAGAGCTCCATGTATTCATCCCGCAGCTTTTTTACTTCATCAATACCTCTGCTGGGATTGCTTATTGTAATAGTGCGCTCCATATAGTTATCCTGCTGTTCCGCTGCAACTCCAGCCATTTCCAATTCAGTCAGATCATCCATAATAAACTTTAGCTCTTTAGTTGCTGCTGTTGCTAATAGCAGAGGTCCTGTTTTACCTCCTATGCCAATTGACTTGCCAATAAACTTAAGCGTTTCATCAATTAACACACCTACTCCTTTATTTACTAACTTATTGGATGCATCTCCTACTAATTTGCTGCCTAATGATTCTGCACTTGGAGCTTTAACATCATATTTGTTTCCTTCTTTTCCTAAAGACTTATATACTGAAGCATCTTTTTCTGCCGCAAGCTTTTCAACTATAGGTATCTCTGCTGCCTGTTTCTCTACTGCACTCTTCACGATTATAGGTTTGCTTGAAATTGGCTTCTCCTTCCCAATTCCCTGCAGCATCCTTGCCAGCTGCTTCCTCAGCAGTGCAATCTCTTCTGCTAACTCCCGTAAATACCTCATCAATTCAATGGATTGCAGTTTTATGTTCCATTTCTTCCCGAAAGTGTCCTTCAGCACATCTTTTGTATCCTGGATTTCTTTTTTTATGCGTACTTGCTCTTTCTGAACCGCCTTAAACCCGGCGGACACATTATCCCTTATGCTGACTGTTATTTTCACTTCACTCACTGCCGACATTCCATCACCTCCTATAAAAATGCGATGTAGTCATATTTAGGTTAGAAGCTGGATAGGATAGGCAATAGGAGTAACAGGAATACTACCCTGATATCAGAAGGATCCAGCTCCCTTAAATTTATCACCCGGTATTCCTTAAGGGTCTAAGATCCTTCGTAAACTCAGGATGACACAAAAAGTCACTTTGCTATAAGCTTCTTCACAGCCCTTACTCAAACCTATTGCCCTATGCCGTCAACCGCCCGGCTCTCCTCTTCCAAAGCTTTTCTCATACTGGCATAGTAGAAAAGCTTTGCTGTATAACTTCTGCTTAATATCTGTTCCGGTGCTATTCCCTTTTGAAGGTAGTAATGGAGCATATACAATTCTCCATTACTGTCGATTAGTTTTTTATGTCATCTACAACCTTTACACTGTCTATATAGCCGGCCAACACAAGGCATTCCTTGGATACGGCGGAGATTTCCCCGGGCTCGAATATCTTGGCGACGATCTCCATCGGAGACACAACACCGTAAGCTTCCTGAAGAGCCTTGTCCTTAAGGGGTGGATTAACTACACAATGATAGACGATATATTCATCCGCTTCTTCAGAGTTATCCATATCCAGGGCTTCAAGGCATACCGCCCTGTCCGGCTTCTCAATGGTAATGGTGCCACCCAGGGATTTGACATGCAGCTCCCTTGATTCCTTCTTTGCTGTTTTTGACTTGGCTGCCCTGGCCAGCAGCTCCTCCAGGGTCACTTTTTTAGGGGTTTCTGCCGTTTCCCTCGTGCTCAGCTTTTTCATTGGCTTAACCCTCCTGCACTGCAATTAGATCCGGGAAGGTCACATCAGAAGGTGTAAACCCGAAGGGATACTCCCTTTCAAGCTTCTGTCCCTGCTCAAACTGCATGATTGTTGCTTCGTTGAACCAAACATTGTTTATGACAACCCGCTCGGTACCATATGCATCCGGGTCGGCCAGCTTCCCAATCAGCTGACTTCTCGTGTCCTTGCCCTGGGTCCAGGCCTTCACAAGCTTTTCCAGCCCTCTGCTGTACACCTTCTTTACCTTTAAAGTGCCTTCCCCCTTGAGCCCTGTAATCTTGCTCTCAATATCCAGCTCCCCTGCCATCTGCACATCTTCCCTGTTGGCTACGACCTTTGCTTCAAAGCTCTCTATTTCATAGACCAGCTCGCCGTCCCACCAGATTTGCCCCCATCTACCGTTGATTTGTCTGTTTCCAGGTACTTTTCTTGCCATTTATATTCCTCCTCCATTCTACATTTCTACTGTGAACTGCAAATCTTCCATTGCATCCAGGAATTTGACCGCAGCTGCTGCAAACACCAAGCTTCCGGTATTGGCTTCCTTGATCTGCTGCTCATCCATTTCAGTTACATCGATTCCCCTGCCCACCAAATAGGTTCTCTGGGCTTCAACATCGATTAAAGCCAAATTGTCATAGCTGGAATCCAGTACATCCATTCTGGCCAGTTCCTTAAAATAGGCATTGACTGCCGCTAGAAAAAGAACCTTATTATCGTAGCTGTTTACCACATTCCCGACATAACCGGCATCAAAGGTATCCCTGATATCGTCCCGGACCAGATCCACCGCATCGACGATCTTGATCTTTTTGAAAGCTTCACCCTTTGTTGCCGTAGTCGTAACCAGGGAATTGACAGCCCTGCCGATTTTGACTTTTTCCCCGTCATTCACAAGGATCAGCTTGCCTGCATCGATATCCGCATCCGGTTCAGTAGATTCCGTAATGCTCTCAACCTCGGACAACACGTAGTAGGTCGCACTTCTGCTGAAAGGCATCCCGGCCAGAATTCCTGCGATTCTTGAGCAGTATTCAGCCGTGCTGTAAGTTTTACTCCCGGCTTTTATATCCGCCGTCGTAAAGTTGATAATCCCCTCATGATCACCGGTTGAAGAAGGCAGTACCGCCTTAAATGTCTTTTTATCCGTATCCCTTTCGCCCTTAATCCAAGTCGATACTGAGGTTATCTGTTCTGTCCCGATTTCCGGTATCGCCAGGTAGTTCCATTTCTTGTTCTTCAGCCGCAGCAGCGCTTCATTGTATTCAGTCGCCGCTGCTGCCACTCTCTCTACTATCACTGTGGACGGTGCCCCCATAAACGCCTTTTCAATATAATCCTTGTTTGCATCAGTCCAGGCTGCCGCATCCACTTCTGCAATGCTGCCGTATGTCTTGGTGACAAAGGATGTATCGGTGTCATCCTTCAGTATAAGTGCAACGATCCCCCTTGCACTCCTTTTTACAGCTGTTGTTCCTTTTGTCTTGAATTCAATTAAAATCTGTGGCAATCCCATTCTAAAATTCCTCCTTCATTTCTAATGTTTGCATCGTTTCGAAGCCGTTATCCGTATCCTCCCTGCTGTCGATATAGCTCAGGTCAAAAGTGAAATGCAGCACCTTTTCAATGATTTCTCCTTTTGTCTTGTCAATGTTTACTGTCCTGTCACCGGCTTGCAGCACCACATCGAACAACCCCTCCAGCAGGTCCTGCATTTCCAACAGCCCTGTACCGATATCCCCGTCGGGGTAATACCGGATATTGACTGCCAATGCCTTTGAGAATTGATATACATTTTCATTTGTCTTTGATACCGAGATAATCTGCACTAAAAAGCAGGGCTTGGAAAAATCCTGAGGCAATTCGTCATAATACAGACAATAACCGGGAAATCCAGTGCTGAGCTTTTGTGCTGCCGCATTTCTGATATCAACCAATGTCATGGACCAACCTCCTTCGCTATGTATGGTTTATGTTAACATAAACAGGGTTCGACCCCCGTTGATGACTTAAAAACACTTTTGCCAAAAGGCATTTGAGGCCTTGTGATGTCTTTTCCCTTCCCCCGGCATATATCCTTTCTTCATGTATACAATCACCCATTCCAGATCCTTCTCCATGCCGCATAGAATTTCCAGATCTGCATAACCGGCCTCCTGCCGCTTCCGCGCTTTTGCCTTAAGCTGCCTGACACCCTTTAATGCTTCATAATAATCTGCTACCAGCTCTCTAATATCTTCATCCATCCCCTTCCCTCCCTGTACAATACAAAAGGCACCATACCGGAACTGTTATCCCGGTATAGTGCCTCCGCTCTTCGGTCGGCATTATTTTACCTTGTCCTTGTTTGTGCACTCCAATTTTGTTATCAGCTCACCGTTAATGTGCTTGATGCTGATCTCAAAGAAATCCTGTCTGCCGATCTTCTCAGCACACTCAACCAATTCTAAAGCCTTTTTCAACACCAAGTCCCTTAGTTTATCCGTCATTCGGCAGTCACCTCAAATTCTACAGTATTTTATTATCTCATCTTGTATCTCCGACGTTTGTCGGCTCGACCCTACAATCATATTGTATTGTATTTCCGACATTTTGTAAAAGTCTGCTATACCCGTTTTTCCTTTATATGGTTAAACCAGCTCAATACTACTTGTATTTACGACATTTTACTTATATTTCTGGCTGGCTTACTAATTTTTTTCTTGATTTTACCATTACTGCGATATATAATAACATTAATAGTCGGTATGACCGTACATGAAGGAGAGAAAAAATGGATATCGGAACCCAAATCAAGGAGCTTAGAAAAGCAAAGAAAATGACACAGGTAGAACTCTCTGCCCATGCAGAGATCTCAAGGTCCTATCTGGCTGATGTGGAAGCCGGAAGGTATAACCCCAGCCTGGAAACCTTGTCAAAGCTTGCCCAGGCTCTTAGCGTCGAGGTTTCGGCTCTTTTCAAAGGAAATGCGGTCCAACCGGACTCTCCTGCAGCCTCTCCCGAAAATACCGGCTCTGCCACAAGGGATAATGGCGTCAGAACAGTAGCTGCCCATAAGACCGACGGTTATGAAGATGAGCTTACAGAGGATGAAAAAATCGCTGTCAGGGCTTTTCTTGAGACCTACAGAAAACAGAAACAAATGGTGAAGGAGAAGAAAGGAGACTAATATGGCATACAGGTTGACCAAGCTTGAGTTATTACAGGAAGAAGCCCTGCAGCATGACATTAAAGTCACGTATGCTTCTCTGCCTAAACGAATCAAGGGACTATACTGCGAAGATTACGATATATCTCCAATCATTGCACTCAATAAACAATATATAGAGAATTCTAAAGAGGAAGCTTGTATCGTTGCCGAAGAGCTTGGGCATTACTATACATCTTCAGGAGATTTGCTCGATGAGGCTGCCGATATGACCGTCGTGAGAAAGCAGGAAGAGAAAGCAAGAAGATGGGCTGCAAAAAGGATCATTTCACTGAATGATATTATAAAAGGATATGAGTATGGAGCAAGAACACAGCAGGAGTTCGCGGAATACCTTGAGACTACGGAGGACTTTCTATGCTGGGCAATTGAATACTATAGAAAAAAATATGGAATCATGAAGGTTATTGATTCCATATATATCATCTATTTTGAGCCTTTTGGAATAATGCGTATGCTCAGGAAATAAGTATTTCTAATATATCTTTACCTCCCACCTGCCTCATGGAAGTCGTTTGCAGATTATCTGCTCATCTGCCTATTCCGAGTCAGCGGAATTCTCTATAGACATCATAAGGAAACCGCAGAAAGCCCCATTATCAACCTGCAGCGAAGCATCAACTTCCTTCTTTATCTGATTGATTTGTTCCCGATATGCCCGGTAAAATTCAAAGGTCGGTTTGGGACTGTATTTGAGTCCCTCCAATTCAAAGTACTCAATAACACCTTTAGCGGTAGTAGGTTTGACGAAAACCTCCACAGCCGGTCTGTAATAAATGGGACATACTGTTAACAACGGCCATTTGGCCAGTTTGTATTCATTGAGCAGCTCAGACATCAGCCTGAAGCCGGACTCCTGATCCCCATGTAAAAATTCCTTCAATCCATGGGATAAACGCTCTTTTTCATTGTCACTGATAGTTGTCGCCAAATCCCTAAATTTAGGTTTTTCGAAAATAGAAACCATAGAGGACTGACTGACAATCTTTTTCATGGAATCAACTATTACGCCGGGATTTTTGAAAGTCTCAATTGTGAAGCTATCCTGTGCCAATTTGTTCATTTTCTCTACTTTATGCTTTTTTGCAATTTCGAGCATCAATGGATCAGAAAAGCCACCGGGGTATCGCGTGAAAAAACGTGCTTCGGCTTCTTTGAGCTTTGTTCTGTTCATAACTTCATCTCCTTTGTTTTAATATATATTTCAATTGATGCCTTATTAATTCCTTCCTTATATCCATGAAATTCCTGATAATTCGTCCTCATTATTCGAGGTCCTGAATATTCATTTTATCAATTTCTTTATTCTTTTTCCGTTTTTCTCGACAGGCAAAATATATCGCCAACAAAACGAATGTTGGAATATTGTATATTACGAGTACAGATAGAATCTGCATAACGATTTGTCCTAGCGGCTCATTAAGATAGAATGCCATACCCAAAACGGCTATAACAGAAAAAAGCACATTTATGCCAGGCAGAATCAGGCCTAACCATCTGCTCTCTTTTTTCGAAAAGAATATTTGCAGTGCAAAAATACCGATCAGAAATAATAATAGAGTAATTGTTTTTACAGGCATTATCATTTATTTATTCTCCTTTTTTACTTTTTTGTATTCTGAAATCAGAATCTTAGCTGTATCAAAGTCTATTTTTTCATTCACAGCCAGACGCTTTATCAGTGAGATGTACGGTTCATTAGCAGTATCCTCGCTTATTTGTATCTTCTGTATTAAGCGGTCCAGGCGCAGCCTTACCGTCGGGTAGGTTACTCCATATACTCCTGCTACTTCCTTTAACGAACCGGAAGCCATCAGAAACTTTTTTATAAAGCTGATATCCTCATCATCTAAATTTACAATCCAATCAGGCATAATTTCGATAGCCACATGTATCACCCCTTTAATAATATTAAATATACTGTTTAATATTATTAAAGTCAATAGTTAATTTATAATTACATATAATTAAAATCCGGAAGATTTTTGCTGCCGATAAGACGTTTAGTCAGTTATTGACCGGTTCATTCCTGATAACCATCTAACCGTCTTCCCTTGCACATGCACTAAATAATAGTTGAATTGATCCGACCGCGTATGCTATAATTGCTATTAATTTCATAGTATCGGATGAAGGTGGCAGGAGGAATAACTCTCACTGCTATTGGACGTACCTCTGGAGAGACTCATAAGAGCACCGAAGGGGAAAGCCGGAAACGGCGAAACTCTCAGGTAAAAGGACAGGGGATTTTAATTTGTTGTGATAGGTATTTCACTTTTAAAATCCATTTTCAGAGGCTAAATCATATTGAATTTAGCCTCTGTTGTTTTTTCCGGAGCGAAATTTATAAAAAGGAAGGGGGAAAGGAGCATGAGAGCATTTGTAACTGTCATTGGCGGTGATAAGGTCGGTATCATCCATGATGTTACCACCGTATTCAAAGAAACCAATGTCAATGTTCTGGACATGAATCAAACCATCATGGGGGGTGTTTTTACCATGATCGTACTGGTGGATCTGGAGAAAATGAATACCGATTTCCAGGGTCTGAAGGGTAAACTGGAAGAGACAGGGCAACAGCTGGCAGTCTCTATAAGGATTCAGCGGGAAGATATTTTTAATTCCATGCACAAAATTTAATCTGGGGGATAACACATATGATTAATTTCCAAAACATCCTGGAGACCATCACAATGATTGATAGAGAAAAGCTGGATATACGGACCATCACTATGGGCATATCCCTTCTGGATTGCTGCGATAGTGACGGAGTCAGCTCCAGAAGAAAGATCTATGATAAAATTACACGTTATGCCGAAAATCTGGTCAAAGTCGGTGAAGATATAGAAACAGAATTCGGTATTCCCATCATTAATAAGCGGGTCTCCGTTACACCCATTTCACTGGTTGCGCAATCATGCAGCGATAATAACTACGTTGCTTTTGCCGAGATACTGGATAAAGCGGCTGATACCCTCGGAATCAATTTCATCGGGGGATTTTCCGCTCTTGTACAGAAAGGCTATTCAAAAGGAGACCGGATTCTTCTGGATTCTATACCGGAGGCTTTGGCTGCCACAAAAACCGTCTGTTCCTCAGTCAATGTGGGATGTACAAAATCAGGAATCAATATGAATGCTGTCCGGGATATGGGTGAGATCATTAAAAGGACTGCATGGCTTACAAGGGAGCAGGAGAGTATCGGCTGCGCCAAGCTGGTGGTCTTCGCCAATGCCGTAGAGGATAACCCTTTTATGGCAGGAGCCTTCCACGGTGTCGGAGAAGCCGAGTGCGTCATCAATGTCGGCGTCAGCGGACCCGGCGTGGTGAAGGCTGCCCTGGAAAGCTTGAAAGGAGAAAGCTTTGATGTGATTGCGGAGACCATCAAACGGACTGCCTTTAAGATTACAAGAGTCGGACAGCTGATTGCCCACGAAGCTTCCGCCCGCCTGAGCGTCCCCTTCGGCATCGTCGACCTTTCCCTGGCGCCTACACCGGCAGTGGGTGACAGCGTGGCCCGCATCCTGGAGGAAATGGGCTTGGAAGCTTGTGGATGCCACGGTACCACAGCCGCTCTGGCGCTGCTAAATGATGCCGTAAAAAAAGGCGGTGTCATGGCATCCTGCCATGTAGGCGGGCTCAGCGGCGCCTTCATTCCCGTCAGCGAAGATGAGGGAATGATCGAAGCTGTCGGCAGCAGTGCCTTGAGCCTGGAAAAGCTGGAGGCTATGACCTGCGTTTGTTCTGTCGGCCTGGATATGATCGCCGTTCCCGGAGATACACCGGCTTCAACACTGTCTGCCATCATTGCGGATGAAGCGGCTATCGGTGTAATAAACAACAAAACCACCGGTGTCCGGATTATCCCCGTATATGGCAAGACAGTAGGTGATCATGCCGAGTTCGGCGGCCTCCTGGGAAGATCGCCGATCATGGCGGTAAGTCGCTATTCCAGCGAGGCTTTTATCAGTCGCGGCGGCAGAATACCCGCACCTATCCACAGCTTTAAAAATTAGTTGGATATATTGTACCGGGTACACATTTTCCAAACCCCTCTTTCATAAAATAATTGGAAGGGGGGTTTTACATATGAATTTGAAACGTTGGCAAATCATTGGAACTATTTTTATCTTAATTGCAGGAACACTTCTGCATTTTACATAGTAATAAAAATAAATGCAAAGAAAAAACTCTACTATAAAAGAATAGCAGAGTTTTTCAATGTAATATATTATCGCATGAGATACTTTTTTGTCTAAGCTTGGATTATTTTCGGTTCCATTGCTTTTTAGACAGCCGAGGCTCACCCGGTTATATCTAGTTCTTGGCACCTTTAGATGCTTTTGTTTTTTCATTTACATCATCTTTAGGGAGTATTACATTAAGTATTAGAGCTACCATTGATGCTATAACTATACCTGATCCGCCAAATAATAACTTTACCCACTCCGGCATAAATGTAAGTACTTCCGGCACAGAACCCAGACCAAAACCTAGTCCTAAAGCTATAGCAACAATCATACCGTTTCTCCCATCAAGGGGCTCTTGAACTAATAGATTAATTCCACTTATAGCAATCATTGAAAACATTATTATTGCTGCTCCACCCAGAACACTTGCAGGCATAATTGAAACTATTGCCCCAAGCTTCGGGAAAAATCCTGCGAGAATTAAGAATATGGCACCTGTTGCTATTGCAAATCTGTTTACAACACCTGTAATGCCGACTAATCCAACATTTTGGCTAAAGGATGTATTTGGCAGAACTCCAAACAAAGCTGCAAAACTGCTTCCAATTCCATCTGCGATTACCCCTCCGGATAATTCCTTGTCAGTTGCATCTCTTTTAAGTCCTCCCATAGTAATACCTGAAATATCACCTACAGTTTCTACTGCTGTTACAATATACATAATCATCATTGCAAAAATAGCATCCCAGTGGAAGGATAGACCAAACTTAAACGGAACAGGCACGCTGAACCATCCGGCAGCCCTAACTACGTCAAAATTCACTTTTCCCATTGGAATTGCAACAATATATCCTACTATAATACCGATAAGAATAGCAGACATGCTTGAAAAGCCTTTTGTAAATTGTTTGAATATAAGTATTGTTATTAAAACGATGAATCCCAAGATGAGATTTGATGGTGATCCAAGATCTGCAGCACCTACTCCTCCACCAAAATACTTTACTCCTATGGGAATAAGTGAAAGACCTATTGCAAGTACTACTGTTCCTGTTACCAGCGGTGGAAAATATTTCCTTAAAGGCTTTAAGAAGAGACCTAATACTGCTTCAAATAATCCCCCTATAAGAGATGCTCCAAGAATTCCTGAAAGACCATATCTGGCTCCTATTGACAGGCAAGTTGGTAAGAAACCGGAGCTTGTTCCCATTACTATCGGAAGCTTTCCTCCTATTCTCCCCAAAGGATAAAGTTGAACTAATGTAACAATTCCGGCTACAAACATTGCAGCTTGGAGTAAAAGAGTCTTTTCTTCCACAGGAATTTTAAGTGCCGCTGCGATAATTATGATTGGCGTAATGTTTCCTGCAAACATAGCTAATACATGCTGTATACCCAAAGGTACTGATTGCCCTAAAGGCGGCATCCCGTCTAACTCTGTTACTTTTGCTTTTACATTCATCTGAATTCCTCCCACCACATATTAATTTATATTTATTTAATTAAATAAATACCACAATTTATAAGGGTTAGTGCAGGGCTTATCTTTCACAGCCTCCGAGGTCATAGCAGATTAACTTATATTATTTTTCTAATCCTGAAAATTTGTATCTATTGTAGTTATTTCTTCCAATATTGTATTGATTAATCAATCAATTTTTACGCCAAGTATTGCTTGCGTTATTTTCTCGTAAAATATATATACACTATATGTATCTCCTATAATATCATAAATCGCTTAAATTGTGAATATAACTTTGGAGAATGTTTTGAATGTTTCGATAGTTATGTTGACTGCTTTTTCACAAAGCTTTTATCCACAGCAGGCAAAACGTCCCCGCAATACAGACACGCATACACGGGGACGTAAATATTTTTACAGTTCATTCCCTATTAGGATCCTTTGCCCACTTTAAGGGATTCGATAGCCCTCTGATAGAGGTCCCCCGAGGGCTCAAGGTGAATAATAAGGTTCTCCTTTATGCTCTTACCATTTTGGTCTACCAATAGCTGTCAAGTCTATTATACTCTCTAAATACAGTCGTTCTTCACGGCCATAATTTGCTTGGATATACCGGTCTTCCTGATCTACAATTATCTGATAATCCTCTAAAGCTGCATTCCCTATTATTATTGAAAGATGTTCCTTTCCTGCTAAAACAGCATAGTCCTTGGCTTCTTCCAGGGTAGGGAAGGTTTTTCTCTCCCAAGGAGCATGCAGGATTACTCCCCCTTCAGTAAGTGGCTTCAGTATGATTTTTATTTTCTCCACAATTCTCCCTGTGGCTGCACCAATGGCATTTGCTACTTCGGCATTCTCTGTGATCACCAATGCTGCGTTCAATTTATCTGCAACCATTGGCAAATAGGCCTTCACAGGAGCTCCGATAGCTATAATGGGATATTTGAGAGTTATATTACAATCAAACAATTCTGAATCAGAGGATTTAAGAAATCTGGAAACAAAATAGTCTTTTACTGCACTCTCTCCTTCGGAAACAGATACACCTTCGTGATTAAGCAGGCTTTCAAATACCACAGTACTTAATTGACCTGCCATCCTATCCATTACCAGATCAATTGTATCTTCAGGGGTCATACCCATTCTTTCTGCCAGAATACTGACTCCGTGCTTGGCAGCCGCTGTATTCCAATGGTTATATATCCCCTTCGCATGAAGAATATCTGTTGGTGTTATAGATATTCTGGACAGAATTCCCATATTCACCAGCCGCTGAAGATTAATAACACTTCTTTGTTTTTTCAGTGCCTTTAAAATGAAGCGTAAAGAATGGGGCTCTGATTCTAGAAGCTCTATAACCAGCTTCTCCGCATCGCCCAGATTATTATGAGATGGAATTCTTGTAAGGACAAAGCAATCCGCAAACTGGGTACTGTTTTTTATCCGTCCATACTCTGCCTGCTCCTCCAATTCCTTAACCAGGTGTGGATATTGGCCGGCCATAACTGCCAAGGGCCATACCTTCTGGGGGCCGATATGCAGTGACATGTCACGTCCAATATATATTTGACTGTCTCCACCGATACCGTAGGTATAAATCTTCGCAGCCTCTACTCTTGTCAACCACCCGCCTACAGTTGCCCCTTCCTGGCTGATAAGCGGCACACCCTTCTGCAAGATTGCAATATCCGTAGTTGTTCCGCCCATATCAAGGACAATAGCTTCCGAAAAGCCTGTCAGGGCAGTTCCTCCGACAATGCTGGCCGCCGGGCCTGAAAGGATTGTATCAATGGGTTTTTCTACAGTCATTGCTTCACTCATCAGGGTCCCGTCGCCTTTTACAATCATCAGCGGCGCATCAATATCAAGCTCCTTCATGACTTCCTTTACCGATTCAATCAGGCCGGTGATGATAGGTATAAGCTTAGCATTCAGCACAGCTGTAACCGAACGCTCATAAAAGCCTAAGCTTGTTGTAAGCTGATGAGCACATACAATGGGAACCTGCATTCTCTTCTGGATGATTTTTTTTGCTATGTTTTCGTGCTCGGGATTCCGGATACTAAAATAACCTGATATTGCAATAGCATCAGCTTTTCCCCGGAAATATTCAATTGCTTCGTATAACCCATCTATATTAAGCTCCACTACGGGATTTCCCTTTACGTCATGCCCGCCGCCTATGGCTCTGCAAAGCTGCGTCGGCATATCCGGCATGGGTTCATGCCCGATCAATAATAACCCTGCCTCACAGCCTCTACCTTCAACAATGGTGTTGGTTGCCAGGGTTGTAGATAAGGATACCCCTTTTATTTCTTTGTTATTACTATGCTTCAGGTTATTAATGGCACTGCATATTCCTATGGCCAGATCTCCATACGTAGTAAGCGCTTTGGCCTTGGCCTTAACCTTTTGTGTTTCAATATCTAGTAATACAGCATCTGTATATGTACCTCCCGTATCAATCCCCAATATATATCCCAAATGCCTTCTCTCCTCTCTGTGTTATCATCATTACTATTTCTCACAGGTACATGGGCTATAGTCACTTACTCTGCTTGGACAATCAGGTCTTTGACATAGCTGACAGTTTTCAAACTTTATTTCTTTTGAAAACCAGATACCTGATACGGATTTTACAGGAATCATGAGATAACAATCCGTCAGAATTATTCCTACCTGTGCTTCTCTGCCTTTAAAGAGCTGAAACAGATTTTTTTGCTCTGACAAAGGCCAGTCTGCCAGTGATCCGGGATTCATCTTTGAAATATGCTCCATACCGTTGTCCTTCATTATTTTTCTGTAGACTGCTTCACCTGCAGTTTTACAGGCCAGCTGCTGAAGTATGTCCACGGTAAAAGCATCCAGCATATCCTCTTTGCATTTAGCCCATTCTGCCAGTTCTGCACCGCAGGTAGCCAGGAAAGGAAATAACTTCTGGGCATCACCGATATTTGCACATAAAATCCTGCTTGAAAATTTGACACCTTCGACGACAATAAAATCATTGCCTTTTTCTTCAATATATGCAGTATTGAATATAGCTTTTGGCTTTCCTATGCTCTCAGCTTCCTTCGCCAGCTCAATTACTCTTTCTGCATATTCGCTGTCCTGCTTCATTTTTAATCTTGTGAACAACTGCTCCAGATTCACCTTAAAGGGAATTTCATTCAAAATAGTCGGTTCCATCCGCCTCATCCTCCTATCTCAGGGTTACTGCTTCCTTGAACAGAAGCTCCCAGTTCTCCGCTGTCTTCCTTATAACAGGCAATCCGACACTGGATATGATGACCAGGGTTGAAGGAGTCTCCTGCTTGTCAGCCGGTTTTATATCGACTATACCGCCTACTGTATCAATTTGATGCCAGCCTTCCTCCAGCAGGAAAAAGCCTTTGATCCGATAGGTGTATTTCGAAACCTCCTTCAGAAATTTCAGGAGCTTCTCTTTCTGAAAGACACCATCTGCTCTTAACGTCAGCGTATAAGGCCTGTTCCCGGGGACATTGATACTTTCCTTTTTTCCACAGCATGCTTTACTGAGTAAAAAACCCTTTTCTAAAAAATCATAGGATAACCGGCAATAGGATGTCTTCACAATTTGTGCATCGGGGTTATACATATGTATTTTCTCTTCGACTTCCGAAGTCTCTTCTTCCGTGATCAAGTCTGTCTTATTGATTATGATCAGGTCACTGCCTGTAATTTGTCTCTCAATTACCGTAAGCAGTTCCACCTGATCCAGAAAATGTACTCCGTCAACAACACATATAGCCCCTGCGTATTCATAGTATTTCCCTTTAATTTTCTCCACATTGCTCAATATGCTGTCAATATCGGAAGGATCCGACAGCCCGGAGCTTTCTACCAGCAAGAGCTCAATAGGCAGTTCAGCCAGGGAAACCAGCCCCTCTGTAAAGGAGCCCTTCAAGCAGCTGCAGAATATGGAACCGTTGTTTATCTCCAGCATGTCGATGCCTTTCTTTTTTACCAGAGTACCATCAATGCCGATTTTTCCAAACTCATTCATAATTATCCCGAGCTTCCTGTCTGCAAAATGCTCCATAAGTCCTTTTAAAAAAGTGGTTTTTCCAGACCCTAAAAATCCCGTTATCAAATATAATCGGATGCAATTATTTTCCATATGCTCCCATCCCTTCTAATCATATTCATCTCTTAAGCTTTTCTTTATCATGGTATTTTTCAATATATTGTAATGCTGCTTCCCTATGGGGCATTCCGTCGTCTATCCAGCAAAGAGCCTCATTCATCCTGTTCATATCCAACTGGAGGTCCCTGAGTATTTTATACAGTTCAGGATAGTCGGACTGCAATCCCTTTCTCACTATCGTAGCACAATATTCTTCTTTACCGAATACACCTGCGGGATCCTGTAAAAACTTCAATTTGTACGTGCTGAACATCTTATGGGGTTGATACCCGGTTATCAGAACCGGTTCATTGCTTTTTGCTTTCCTTTGTAAAATATCTTGAATACTATCTTCATTGCCGAAATCTATCTTGTAATCATACAGTTCATACTTCTGAACAGCTTCTGCCGTAAGCTCACCCACTCTAGTCCTTCTCTGACTGGAATAAATAGTATTTCCAAATCTCTCCGCACATTTTTTCAAGTCATAAATACTGTCAATATCCAAATAATCAGGAACAACCATTCCATATTTACAGCCGGCCAGATTTCCACCCAGCATCTCCAGATTCGACTTGTTCTTCTCATATATTGCCGCCCATGAGTGAGGCATCCAAGGCGCCAGCGTTACATCAGCCTTACCTTCGGCTATACTTCTCCATATCTCTCTGCTTGTAAGCTGAATACCTTCTGAAGCCAGTCCGGTCTCTCTCCTTATTATTTCTTTGACTATTTCCATCTGCAGTACGGCAAAATCATACTCAGTGTGTGCGATTTTCAGATACTTGAAGCATTCCAGCTTCTGGGCTATATCCTTGACTTTATCGTTGAATTCTTTTATGCGTTCATTGACAAGGGCGATCGAAGAGCTTTGCTCCTGCACGCTTGCGCTGACCTCCTGAGCTCCTGCAGCAGTCTCTTCCGTAACTGCAGATATGCTTTCCACAGCCTCATAGCTTTTATGGCTGTACTGCATAAGCTGCTCGGATTTATCGGATATGGTCAGGATTTCCTTGTTAATTGAAAGAACTGAGTTCTTTATGACCTCAAAGGCTTCCTCTGTATTCTGAATGCTCTTTTTTTGCCCTTCCACCGTATCGCTGCTTTCTGTAACAACATCTACAATTACAGAAATTTCATTTTTTACCTTGTCTATGAGTGCCTTTATCTTTTCAGTAGAACCTCCTGCATCTCCCGCTAATTTTCTTATTTCTCCCGCTACAACGCCGAACCCTTTCCCTGCCTCTCCTGCTCTTGCCGCCTCAATAGCGGCATTAAGAGCCAACAGGTTAGTTTGCTGTGATATGCTTGAAATTGACAGGACAATGTCATTGATTTCAAAAGCAACATTTTCCAACCGCTCCGTCATCCTTTTGATATCCGTGAACTTTAATACCGTATCGGATACCAGTTTTTTCTGTGCATCTACGGCCTGACTCCCTACCTCAATCAGCTCTGTGGATTTTGTGACATATTGAGAAATTGCTTTGATATCTCTGCTGATGCTTTCCATGTATTGGTTCGTTTCCGATATGTTTTCTATAGAATCTGTTACCATGGTTACGATATGATTATTGCCTGATGTAACCTCCTCCATTGCATTGGCTACCTGGCAGGAAGAATTTTCAATACTGCATAAGTCTTCACCAAGTATCAAGCCTGTCCCCTCTGCCATCCTGATCATACCGTAAATGTCGGCTATCAGAGCTCTGAGCCTGCCGGACAGTTTTGCCACCTGACTTTTTTCCTCGTCTTCGACTCTCGAAAAATCATAGTGGAGCAGTTTGTTGATTTTATCATCTCCGGTTTTTTCGGAGCTTGCATGCACAAAACCACCGGCTATTGCTGCGCAAGTCAGTAATTGGATGATAAGGAAAGCTATCTGTTCTGGCATTCCGCTCATTTCAAGCAGCCGACTGCGGTAAATAATATTCAGTATCACGGTAATAAGACAGATCCATATGAATCGTATATTCCTTATATTCATGAAATAATTTCTGATCATGTTCAATTCCTCCATTATCCCAATGTTACTTTACTTATCGTTAATTTAATTCTTTTCATCCGCTGCACGATCTTTGTTTGCATTCATGATCACATATATAATCTACAATTCTGCTATCTACCGACTGCCGGATCATAGAATCAGGGGGAATAACCAAAAACCCGCTGTCTTCCCAATCACCTGAGACCATTCTTTTTATCAAAGAATGGTCGCTTTTCATTCGAGCAAAATCCCAATTCCTATCTTTAGCCAATGCTTCAATTTCCTGTGAAAAATCATTATCTGTCAAGTCATTGGTGAGATACAATGCTTTTTTGTACATAGCTTTCCAACCATTGGCGATTCCGATCAGATACTCCGCATTTTCTTCACCATATTTCGCAGCTAATTCCTCATAAGTTCCTCCCAAGCCTAGACTATCAAGCTCTCTCCGCTCTTTTTTCAAGCCATTCCTCTCGATCCAGGAATCAACATAATACATCGTGCCGGTATTGTAATTAAAATAATTATCATAAGCTTCCTTAGAACCCATAAAGACCGTAATGCAGTCATGTGCTCTCGGAACCACTATAGGTATACCTCTGCTCTCCAGCCCTTCCAATACATTGCCGCATAATCCGAACCCCAGGAGAATATAGTCATATAATTGCTCTGCTCCTTCCAGGGCATCAATTTTCTCTTGCAATAGCTTATGTATCCTTTTAGGATATTCATGATTTACTGAGCTGATTAACTCTATGTCAATGATATGAACGCTTAAGGCCGACCAGTAATACAACTCTCTTGCCAACACATCACAGGCAAATGCCTTTAACCTCATTTATACTCCCTCCCCTATCTGAAGTACATACCCTCCATAAATGCTTTCTCAAAATCAGGATGACTTGATATTTCGATATGTTTTGTTGTTTGTGCATAATGCAGTGCAATTTCCTTTAATACGGCCCGGCTGCACAGAGCTTTCTTTGCCCCTTCCCCGGCCGCATTACCCAGGGGGATAATCTTATCAGGATGAAAATCAGGAAATAATCCGATTTTCAGGGCACTTTCTCTATTTACAAAATTCCCAAAAGCCCCGGCTAATAATAACCTGTCCACATTATCAACAGTTAACCCGCTGACCTTTAATAGGATATCAATACCTGCCCGGATCGCTCCCTTGGCAAGCTGAAGCTCACGAATATCCTTTTGAGTCAGAGTAATCCGGCTCTGATTGTTTTCAAGACTTTCATCTACAATAAGGATTTCTTTTGTCCTCCCGCTTTTCATGATTCTTCCGGCTAGTTTACTGCTTTTCAGCTCCTCAGGCTCTGCAATCTTTCCGTCCTCCGATATCACGCCGGCCTCAAGCAAGCCGCTCACAATATCGATCAGCCCTGAACCGCAAATTCCCCTGGGAGGCTGATCTCCTATGGTAGTATACTCTAAATCCTCTTCTACTGCCCCATGGTCTATGGCACCGGGAAAGGCCTGCATCCCGTACTTGATTCTTGCACCTTCAAAAGCAGGACCTGCAGCCGTTGAGCAGGCATATCTGCCCCTGGAGGTTGATAAAACAATCTCTCCATTGGTCCCCAAATCGACCAGCAAGCTGTTTTCATCATAATTAACCAGCTCTGCGGCAATCATCGCACCAACCGTATCCGCACCTACAAATCCTGCTATACCGGGAAGGAAAATAACCCTTCCATTTTTATTCATATTACTGATCCCGATATTTTGGCTGTTTTCCACTATCATATCCTGAGTCACCGCATTAAAAGGCAGCCTGGACAGGCTGGAACAGTCGAAGCCCCAGAACAGATGTGCCATAGTTGTATTCCCGACAAACACCCCCATGTAAATGTCTTGCTTATGTACCGCCGTTTTTTCACATACTTCCCTGATTAGGAGGTCAATACCCCGGATAATTCTTGTTCTCAAAATTTCCAACCCTTCCGGGTTCTCAATCGTATATTGGATCCTGGATATTACGTCAGCACCATAACCTACCTGCGGATTCTGCATAGAACTCACCCCAACCTGTCTTCCTTGCCGCAAATCCATCAAATAGCATACAACGGTAGTTGTCCCGATATCTACGGCAATCCCATACAGTTGATTATCCGTTTTCCCAAAAGCCATATCTATTATTTTATTGTCCCAAACTACAAAGCTTCCTTCTTCTGTGTAATCTATCTTCTGAGATATCTCCCGTATTATATTCAAATCAAGCTTTACAGCACCCAAGACTCCTCTTAACATATCTATCACGGTTTCCCCCGAATCAAGTGTAGGTGCTGTCAGTTTCTCGGTTTTTCTACAGATCAAAGGATCTGCTGCATATTGAATGCCACTCCCCAGCTTTCCTTTTGCACCATTTGTCAATTTGTCTTCAATTAATTGCACCTCAATATCTCCCTCTGCATGGGTCTTGCAGGCAAGTCTTATTCCATTGCTGATCTCCTGTGAGGTTAACAATTTACTTTCTTCATCGGATAAAGGGTTAATCTTCCCCGAGACCTTAACCTTACATTTACCGCATGTCCCTTTTCCGCCGCAAGGGGCATATATTGCCCTTCCTTCTTGGTTGAATACCTCCAGAATACTTTTATTTCCGCCAACCGAAATTTCTTTGTCCAATGCTTCTGATTTAAATTTGTACACTGCCTATCTCTCCTATTCTATATTGAACGCACTTAGGGCATTACATTGGGTAAATTGTCAGACTGTAAGACAAATACTCCCGCAGTATAACTTATCTTACAGTCTGTACAAATAACTCTTATGCTTTCAGATAAGTATTCATTCGGTTCTATGTTATCAAAGATACTCTATTTATTCAGGATTAGCGGCTTATAAAAGTACGTTCTTCTTGAATGTATAAGATTTTCCTGATTAAACCACCACTTGCTTTGTACAGTATTAAAATGCACCATCAATGCCTCTTCTTTGTCCTTGGATGCTGCAATTGGCTGATCCAGCCCATAGAGCGGATCCAATGCATATAATGCACTGTTTCCTATATAACCACTAGCAGTTCCTATAAAATTTGAAACGATGGTATATGCCTGTGCGCTCATAGCTATAGAATCCCATAGGCACCAGGCCCCCTCGGGATACTGATTGGCCGAAATGCTTCTATTGATTTCGATTCTTCTGTCAAATATTCCATTCCAGCGCGTAGGAATGGCTATTATATCCGCCCTTTTTACTGCCATTAATCCGGCTACCTCCGGGAATAAAGCATCATACCCGATCATGATTCCTACTCTTCCGATATCTGTTGAAAAAACTTTAATTTCATCTCCAGCCTTCGCCCACTTTGCATCATTGGAATTCAAGTGCGTCTGACGATAGCTGCCGGCTGTGGTACCCTTTGGATCTACTAAAACAGCAGTGTTATAGAAGTCTTCCTTCTCTTTTTCAATCATCCCGAAAACAATATGGGTATTGTTGTCTTTGGCAATTCCCTTGAAGAACATAACAGTATCTCCTGTAAGCTTTTCAGCTGATTCCCCGATTGTTTTGCCGTCACTTATTGGCCCTGTCACCGACATTTCAGGTAGTACAAATAAATCAATTTTTTTGCCGCTTTCCTCTGCTTTTACCTGGGCATCAGCTATCAATTTCTTGATTTTATCCATGTTTTCCTGCTTTTTTCCTATTACCGGCTCATATTGTAAAGAAATAGCCGTCACTTCCCTGTCGGCAGCAGTCTTTGTATAGTCCCACGGTGCCACATACAGCATCAAATCCTTGTATAGCTCCGGCCTTCTTTCCTTTAATCTTTCTTTTGCTTCATTTTTGTATAGTGCAGGATCAATATCGGCATATACTATGGTCGGTTCATTGATATCCTCATCTTTATTCGGAACAAATGCCGCCTCTGCCAATTTCTCTCCTTTTGGAGACCATACGGCACTGGCGCCGATCATGTGAAAGCCATTTTCCGTATTGGAACGATTTGCACTGATTACATACAAGCCATTTTGCACAGCCCTTGCCTGAAGCGCGGATATTGCCTGAGCAGATGAATTTGTAGGGAATGCCAGCATGTCAGCTCCATTTACTGCTGCCAGCCTTGCACTTTCAAAGTATGCCGAATCCATACAAATGTTAATGGCTATATTCCCCAGCTTTGTATCATAAACAGGAACGCCTAAGTCCCCCCATGCCGCCCAATGCTCCTCCGTCTCCCATTGGTGTGTTTTTCTATATTTTCCGATATAACCTTCCGGGCCAACCAAAGCCGCCGAATTGTAGAACAAGCCTGTCTCCTTATCAAGCTCAGGCATACCTATAACGATGTAAATATCCTTTTGCTGAGCCAATTCTTCAAATCTTTCAGTTGTAATTCCGGGTATTGTATCGACGAAAGGCTCAATTGCCTTCCTGTCCGGATAATAATAACCTGTTGTGGCCATTTCAGGTGTAACAATCAATTTAGCCCCTTCCTGTGCCGCTTCTGTTACAACTGCAACTAATGCATCAATATTCTTATCACGCTCATTTAGCTGGGGATTAAACTGGACAGCCGCTGCCTTAAAGATACCGGCCGAAGGACTAGCATCTGCCAAGCAGATATTGCTGATACCGCTGTTTGTAATCAGAATGCATAGCATTAACACAAATACTATAATACTTTTCTTTTTATTACCAAACATAGTAATCCTCCTATTTTTTAACGCTATTATCAGTATTCAGATAGCCTAGAGAGTATTCCCTAGGCTATCTGTTCATCTTAATAACTTGAGTTTTTTCTATTTAGTCACTGCTGCATATTTATCAGTCACTTCTACATATTTATCTTTGTTATACTGCTCAATGATTTCTGCTTCTCCTTCTCTCAGATCACTCATTTTACTACGGTTAATTCCATACTTCATAGCTGTAGCCAGCCATAAAGCGATGGCAATGGCGATAAGTACTACCCCGGTTATCATTGCAGACCCAAAACCCTTTAAGACATAAAGAGGTGTCAGGGATACAATGAACAATTCCACAATTGAGATAAACACATAGGCTGTCCCGTAATCCTCCAGTGTCTTGCTTCTGAATTCAGGGTCAACGATCCTCAGCAATGTAACACCCATGGCAACAACACCGGTTGACCATCCATAAATAAATACGGATCTTTCAAACCAGAAGTTGTGGAACAGCTTTCTTCCGATAAAAAATACATTAAACAGACAGAAGGCCAAACCAAGCAGGCACATAATTGCGATAGGTACGGCATATTGAATTACAACCGATATCTGGATGGAGGCTACCCCAAAGGCTACAAGGTAATCCGTTACAGAGCTTCCAATCCTCGTAATAATACGTTTATCAACATACTGTCCCATCCCGAGCTTATTAATCACAAACTGTAACAATACTCCTGCGAGCATAGCAACGGACATCATCGGCAAACTAACCTGCGGAATGAGCACCTTGGCATAGTTCGTTGCATAATATCCTCCGGCTGCTGCGATTAATACCAGCAGAACGTGCCATGATAACGGATCAATAGCCATCGGATTGACAGTTTGGTTTCCCATAGGTGTCTGTTCTTCCAATGGAACCAGTCCAGTCTGCATGCTCTTTGGCAGTTCAGCCATTGTTTTGATAAATCTTGTCGCTTTTTTCCTTGTGGCGTAATTAATCAGTACCAATCCGCCAAGTATCCCACATAAAAGACCGATTGTCGCAAAGGTCTGCCCTATAGTGAGAGCTTCTTCCCAGCCTCCTGCATCCTTCAAGGTCCCACCTATGGCTGCAGCGTAGCCGTGTCCTCCTACGAAGCCTGCAGGCAACAGGATGGAAAATGCATGGTGTACCTCCGGGAACATTTGATATAGTATGAAACCGCCGACTAGAATGGCAAATCCAAATTGGCCGAATTCTGTGGCCATATTCAATGTAAAAGTATCCCCTACCTCATTTGCAACCTTTTTAATGGACTGTTTTTCGCTGTTTCCGATGAATAAACCGGCGAACAGCACAACTACCAGCATATAAGCATAACTGCTCATTTTGCCGCTGAAGGGTATAATGCCTAAAAACTGGTTGCTTAGAAACAATCCCATAAAACCTGCAATAAGAGAAGAAGGTAAATATAGGTTTTGAATCAGTTTTATTTTCGCTCTCATGAATTGTGCGATAAAAAGCAACAGTGACATTAATGCAAAGTCCATTAACATTTCATAAGGCCCAAAGGGTGGTGGATCAGCTAACACAGAAACTCTATTTAAAAATCCTAAGCATCCGAACACGTTACCCATACTGTATCACCTTCCAATCGTTATTTTTGTATTGCGTATAAATACAATTTGCTTTATACTTCTTTTGTATATGATTTTTCATATACACTCACACTTTTGTAGAATGATGACTGTGCAGGTCTTCATTCTACTTTTTTCAAGTAAAACCATTATTTATACAACTATTCATCCTATCGCCTCCCAAGTCATTCTTTCATTCATATCTTTGCAATTTGTGTGCCAAAAATATATGAACTGATTTAGGATATAGGCTGACGCTTAAATTCTGGTAGTTAATACTATATTGAACGCACATAAGTATTTACATTGGGCAAATTGCGAATTCAATAACAATCAAGGAAACATTTACGCGAAATTTGAATTAAGAATGTAAAATGTTTTTCGCGAAATGTATATTTGGAAGATTTTGATTATTCCCAGACTGAAGGTGGTATACTAGTTATATTTCAAAGTGAGATGAACTTATCAGTAAAATTCGATATATATTCTGAAATTTTCGCATATTCCTTGTTTTAGGACATATCAGATTGAGACGTTTATATCTCAATCTGATATGTCCTTATTGTATTACAGCCTTTTTTCTATCTCTTCTACCAACTCTTTCTCTGTTGGAATAATGTTATCAAATACCACTTCATTGTTTAACAGCATAGCCGGCAGGTTTTTTACTCCAAGCTTGGCCATTCTCCTGATTCCAGCTCTTGTCTTCACAAGAGATTCCCTCCATACAAGCTTCCCTTCATATTTGGGAAGCACCTTCTTGACAGCCTCGCACATATATTGACATGGTGGACAACCTTCAGAGTCCAATGTCACAATTTCTATAAATACTTCACCCTGCTTAATCTCCACATCTTCAATTTCTTTATCTTCCGCTTCCGCCACTTGCCTTTCAGACTGAAGCATTTCAATAGATGCAAAATCACCATTTATAAAATTAGCAACTGCTAATATATTCTCCACCGGAGTTTCAAAGGGCATATCTCAGCCAGGGGACAGGATGAAACCCGTGCCTTCTCCTATAGCGAGTGTTTTCTTGGCTTCCTCGACATTTTCAAGGGGGGAACCAAACAGCATGACCGTTGTCAGGGGTAAGTTGCCCCCAAAGGATACCTTGTACTTTGTCGCTACTTCCTTTGCATAAGCCATATCTATATTTTCATCGAAGGCAATACCGTTTGTATTAGTCTGACACATGAGCTCAAGATTTTTAGTTGCATCTCCACAGCAGAAAGTCGTCACTTTTATACCTAAAGACTGAACATAATCATTTAATTCTGTTAAATACGGTGAGACGAACTTCTTGAAATGCCTGGGAGAAATCTGGGATACCATAGGGTCAACTACTGCAACAATCGGCACACCGGTTTCCGCATACATTCCGGATAGGTCCTTGGCTACCTCAGTGCAAAACCTCATCAATTCATGAGCTTTTTCCGGCTCTTCAATTATTTCTGTGAATATTTCTGTTCCTCTCAGGTGCAGGGCTAAGGTAAAAGGACCACATATCAATGAATATAAAGCTACTTTATCTCCTATAGCTGCCACAAGCTTTCTGGCTGCTTCCAGTACAATCGGATATCTGCCGTCATTTTCTGAAGGCCGCTTTAATTCCGGCAGGCTCTTTTCCTCTAAAACATGGGATGCCACGGCAGGGGGATTGTTCTTTGACCACTGGAGCTTACAGCCCAAAGCTTCTGCTTCAATTTGTATATCAAAGCATACCGGAAGCCCATCAGGCTTATATAACTCATAGGCTTTAACTATGCCATCGACAATTTTATCCGCATCTTTCAAGTAGGTTTCTGCGTCTGCACCAATCAGATTGGCAGTCTGTACTCCCGAGTATGGAACCCAGGGCGTCCTGTCTGTAGGTTCAAAGCTCAAGGCCTTCAGAACCCTTTCCTTTCCATTCATTATACTTTGCCTCCTTACAATTATATTAACTATATTTCAAATCTCAGTTTCACTCGATCCACTCCTGCACCATGCCGGGAATCGTGCGTAGGATCTCTTTTTCTATTTCTTTGTCTACAAACAACGGCTTATGGCTTGTAAGGATTTCCTTGGCTAGTCTTCTTGCCTTTTCCCTTGCATCAACGGATCCCTCAATATCCCACCTTGCTCTTGTACTCCTGTCGGATACCATATTATAAAAGAATTCCTTCTTCATATTCATCACGGTATGGTCATGGGCCAGATAATTTCCTGCTGGTCCCACCTCATGGATAACATCTACTGCCAAGGTTTCATCACTAACTTCTATTCCTTTTACAGCACGCATGCACATACCAAGAATATCATTGTCTACAACATATTGTTCATATGAAATGGCCATTCCGGATTCAATCAAGCCTGCTGCATCATGAATATAGTTGGACCCTGCCAATGCGCACATAATGGTGCTTGCCATACTCTCATAACCGGACTGAATATCCGGGATTTTCGATTCGTTTACACCTGCTGTCGTATAGTTTGGAAGGTTGTAGAATCTTGATAACTGGGCACAGGCTGCATTCATCATGCCCATTTCGATGGAGCCAAAGCAGAAGGCCCCTGTTCTTAGGTCGGTTGTAGTAGGCACACAGCTGTATAGCACAGGATGTCCGGGATCCATAATCTGAGTCAGCAGTACTCCGCTTAGTGCCTCTACATTCATCTGTACCAAAGTTCCTGCAAGAGTCGCCGGAGAAGTAGAACCAGCCATTGGCGCAGTTGGTGTAGCCATTGGCAGCCCAGTTTCAATGGCTGTGATCATTAAATCTGTATAATCCTTATCCAGAACCAGTGGGCTCATGATGCATGTAATAAAGGAAACGAAGGGCTTTTTCAATAATGCTTCTCTGCTTCCTGCAATCATCGAAGCGTATTTAGCGACATTCTGAATCCCTTCCTTTGTATAGACTCCTCCCATTACATGCTTTGTAGTATTTCTGATACCAGCGTAGAACCGGTTTACGTCTACATCCTTTTTATGCAATTCATTTGGAAAGCACGATAATACAAAGTAGTGGATATTATCCAATGCGTCAACCAATCTTGCAGCCATTTGAACATCTGTCAGTGTAGAAGGCCTTCTTTCACCCGTATCAATATCCAACGCATTAGTGGCCGTACCACCTGATCCAATATATACCTTGTAACCGTCCAACTCCATATTATGCTTGTCTTCTCTCCCATATAATGTTATGGCAGAAGGGGCTGTCTTAAGCTTGTCCAAGATCCAGCTTTCGGACGCTCTCACAATTTTACTTTTTAAGTCAACATCTGCTCCTGCACTATGAAAAGCCTTCAGTGCTCTTTCATCATTAACCTGTATTCCCGTTTGCTCAAAAGCCTTCATTGTTGCCTTATGTATTCTCTCTATTCCCTCTTGAGTAAGCGGTTTATAGTTTCCTCCCACAAGTCCTCCCGGAAAGGAATTTCTATTTCTGCTTGATCTCATTTAATACACCTCCTATACATTCATTAGTTGATTTGCCAACTCTACAGCGGATGTGGCATCGGCTGAATAATGGGCTCCAATTTCCCTGGCATACCTTTCAGATACCGGTGAACCTCCGATCATTACCTTTACCTTGTCA
>Ga0209643_1000911_pt1 | contig 35629 bp, 35 predicted proteins | sample AutmiccBRH37_all_FD_187383 | JGI IMG/M metagenome (GOLD analysis project Ga0209643, IMG submission 187383) | Deep subsurface microbial communities from Mt. Terri, Switzerland - Autotrophic microbial communities BRH/37_all (SPAdes) (version 2) | ecosystem: Environmental > Aquatic > Deep...
TTCTGTTGGCGCAGTTGCACATTTAAACAGGGGCGTCTTTCCTTTCTTCATGATATGATCATTATATATGGCAACTTTTGGACAGGCAACACCATCAGCTTTCGGGCATTATAGGGCAGCAGGAACAGAATACCTATACATTGATTATGAAAATGTACAGGATGTGAAAGTAGATTTAATTAAGAAGACAATGAAAGTAATGATTATTATGGGGAAAAATCAAACAAAGGTGCCAATTGAGCTAGTTCAAAAGACCCAGCCGTTTGGAAACGCAGTAGAATGGATTCGGGTAAATGGAAAAGGCCGAAATGCACTAGACTTTTTCATCGCTTTCTATCTGGGAAAAGATGTTGCTGCAGATAGTGGGAAAACATTCATTATTTATTCCAAGGATACTGGATACGATCCACTAATAAATCACCTGAAAAAGAGTGGAATCAAAGCAAAAAGAATTGTAAGCTTTCAGGAATTAGGCCAAAACAAAGCGATAAAGATTGATGAAGCTGGGGTAAAGAAAGTTAAAGAAATTTTAATAAAAGTTGCAGCTAACAAACGACCTAAAAAGAGAAGCAGTTTAACTGGATTCATTATTGCGCTACTTAAAGGCACCCCGAAGCAGGATATTGATAAAATTATCGAAGATCTTTTTATTGAAAAAATTGTATTTGAAGAAAACGGTTTAATAAAATATTCGCTTGATTAGTTAGACAGTTATGTTTATTCCACGCGGGGCGATGCATTGGTTTTAAAATCGGCTGGCTATAGGTTTGTGGAATAAACCAAAAATTATTTTTGTTATGGAAGGAAGAGTGGCTTTTTAATGAACAAACCCGAGGGAATTACTGAAGGCGTGTATATCATAGGGGGGCCTCAAATAACGGATGAACGGGATTGTTGTGTCTACCTTGTAGACGGCGGCACCGAGCTGGCTCTGGTGGACGCAGGACTGGGTTATTCCACCGGGGCTATTTTAGAGAACATCGAAAAACTTGGCCTGGACAATTCCCTGTTAAAGTATGTTATCGTCACCCACGGACACATTGACCATATAGGAGGGGTGCATTATTTCCGGAAGCGAGGAGCGCAAGTGGTGTGCCACGAACTTGAGCGCAACGCAGTTTCCGGGGAAAATCCTGAGCTAACTGCGGCATGGTACTATCAGGTCAAATACCGTCACGTACCGGTGGATAGATTATTAAACGGTGATACGCAAGATTTCGTCGTGGGAAACACGGTTTTGCATTGCCTACATACTCCCGGCCACACACCGGGGGGAATCAGCCCCTACCTGGATGTAAAGGGAACCAGAGTTTTATTTGGCCAGGATATCCACGGGCCATTTGACCCCTCCTGGGGGTCGAATATGGAACTATGGCGAGACTCCATGCGCAAGCTACTCAATTTAAATGCGGACATCCTTTGCGAAGGCCACTTTGGGATCTACAAACCGGCAGAAAAAGTCCGAAATTACATAGAATATTACCTGGATTATCACTCCTGATGGTATGGGAGAAAAAATGACCATGATTTGTTTTAAGGAGAAGGGGAAATGAGAGAAATACGTTTACCAGACGGAAAAACAGCCTTTATTAGAAATGCCCAAAAATCAGATGCACGTGGGATTATTGAATACATAAATATTATTGCAAACGAAACAGACTATTTGACTTTTGGCCCAGGCCAGTTTACAAAAAGCATTACCGAAGAAGAACAGTACATTGATAATATTAGTAGACAGAATAACTCGTTATTAATAGTCGCCGAGGTTAATAATTTAATAGTTGGTAATTTAAATTTTTTAGGTAATGTAAAACCGAGAACCAGGCATGCTGGCGAATTTGGCGTCAGCGTCCTTAAGGAATACTGGAAGAAAGGTATAGGCGAGGCACTTATAAATTACTTAATTGATTGGTGTAGAGAATCTAAGATAATAAGAAAAATAAATTTAAGAGTTAGAACGGATAACTATCCTGCTGTACGCTTATATAAAAAACTTAACTTTATTGAAGAAGGAACAATACAAAGAGAGTTTCAAATAAATGGTAAGTTTTATGATAGTATCCATATGGGGCTCATCATTGATTAAGAGTATCTAGGAGACGGGGTTCATTTTTATCCAGCACATTTTTCATCGGACTCCCCCCACGGCATACCATGCATCCGAGCGCGGCGGTTTTGTCAAAGTTAAAGTGAATAATGACCGCGTAATTCTTGGGGGCCAAGCAGTTACCGTGTTGAACGGGGAGTTATTATAAGACCCAACGTTGGTATTTAAGAAGTAGACATAGTAGAGCTATTTTTAAAAATACGGCGGCGCATCCTCCGGTCTTTGGTACAATGGGAAGTATATCACCAGGCCGGGCAGGCTGTTGAGCAACGGATTGATATTTAAGTGAAATAAGGCAGACAAGGGGACAGGGACTTGTCTGCCGTGTCTAACAGACAAGTCCCTGTCCCCTTGTCTGGTTTCCTGCTTGGGTTGATCGTTGTAATTACCTATGCTAATTTAAATATTCTATGGGCTGAACCCCATTCCCGCCGTCTAATCACTTGATTGGTAACCAAACATGAACTACCTCGCGAGATGAACGCCTTTGTAAATTGGTTCGAAACAAACTTATTGGACGCAATAACACAGGCTTTATGGTTCCCACTTATCACTATCTTTGTTTTCTTGACCACGGGCATAAGAACCAAAAAGTATAGCTTTTTCAACCCGAATTTTTTTTGCTTTTAGGGCATTAATATATTCTTTTATTGTTACCTCAACTTGTTTTTTAGCCATTCAATGACCCCCTTTGTTGCTGCCAGTAATTCTCCCGTAGATTCGATCAATCACTTCAACCACATAAGTGTGCTCAGTGCACCCCTTTGGACAATTCCACCATGATTGAGAGAAGGCTGATTTCGTCAAGGAACTATACTGCACGGCCAGCTACACAATTAAATACCATTATTCATGGACTAAGTGCAACGAGGACGTTTGCAGGTAAGGGTATAAAACCTCCTTCAATAGAATATGGCTATTATAGCTATATTCTATTATAATGGGGGTAAGGTCATTGAGAAGAAGGAGTGAAAAACTTATGCCTAACGTACCTATACACGAGGCAAAAAATAAATTGACCGCATTAAGACGGGAAGCTATTACTGGAAAAGAATTTATTTTGGCGAATGCCAAAATGAAAGATGACAAACCTGTTTCTCTAATATCAACGGTACTACTTGACGAACTATGTGAAACTAAAAGTTTTTCATTTGAATGGATAGACGAACCCACGGATGAAAGCGAATATTATTCTTTATATAACCCGGAAATCGGTGTTTACGGTGTAGGCACAACTAGAAGGGAGTCTATAGTAGACTTCATTGACAACATTGTTGAATACGCTGAAGTCTATTGGAATGACTTACCGTTTTATTTAAGTCCGTCAGGTGGTCGCCGTGAACATTATTGGTACTTAAGGCGCATCATTCGCTGCCAAGGTGACAGTGATAAAATTTACCGTGTGCTGGATTTGGATAAGGTGCTGGGAGATTAATGGGATATACGTTTACCTGGGATGATATTGAGCAAATTTGCCGCAAGTTGGGGATGAAGAGACAGGGCAAGACTTCTGTTTGGAAAGGCATTGGGCCAGACGGAATTAAGCGTACTTGTATAATTCATGCAAAACATAAGGGAAATGTGGGAAGCGGGCTGATACAGAAGATTACTACAAAGGAATTGAAATTTGCTTCAGTGGAGGAAATGTACTATTTTTTGAAACGGAAGTAGGCTTACTAAAGTACCGGGCTGATGCCCGGAAAATCTGGAAGACCTGCCCGGTCTTCCAAATTCTTTTAGATGAGGCCTGTCCCCCGCCAATGTGATGCGTTAACGTACTAAAGTGATGCGGGTATAGGAATCCCCTGCCGGTACAGACTAGGCAGGGGATTATTTTGGACATATGTTGTTATCGGTTATCGGTTCACCACAAGGCTCCGAATTGCGAAAAGAACTGCAAATACCCGAGGGCTACAAGCCCTACTATGCGGCTGTGCTGGGATATAAAAAAGCTGCGACTGTCAAAGCACCGGCTAGGAAAACCAACCTCATTACATATATCAGGTAGTATTCAGCTTTTTATTAAGGCAGATTGGAGAGCTAATAATGGGAAACACTGATAAGTTTGAAATGATAGCTAATATATATGACACTTCTGAAAGAATCCAAATTGCAAAGGTATCATCAGATGCCATTCGTGAATATTTAGTTGACGCCAAAAGTAAGAATGCTATTGATTTTGGGTGTGGAACTGGTCTTGTGGGAATGAACTTGTTAAATGATTTTAATTCTATGCTTTTTCTAGATACATCGCAAAATATGATTAATCAAATGAAACAAAAAATTGCTGACTTTAATGTTCGGAATGTAGATACATTATGCTTTGATTTCGAAAAGGAAGGTCGGTCGGATTTACATGCTGACTATATTTTTATGGCTCAGGTACTACTCCATATTAATGATGTTGAGTTAGTTTTATCAAAATTATATGATGTTCTAAATGTGGGAGGGCATTTATTAATCGTAGATTTTAATAAAAATGAGAAAATAGTTTCAGATATGGTTCATAACGGATTTGATCAAGTAAAGCTAACCGATATTATGGCTAAAATAGGGTACAGGGATATTCAATCCAAAACTTTTTATTCAGGAAGTAAAATATTCATGGGACAAGATGCATCTATGTTTATTCTTGATTCACAAAAATAAACTTCAAGACGGAAATTTTTAATCCCGTATCTAGACTTGAGATTATTACGATAAAAAAGAAAATTAGCAAATCATAATAGATGCACTTTAAAAGCAGTTCTCGTCTACTGTTTGTCGGGCTTCAGGGAAGTTATGGTCGGGGCGAAGCAACAGACAGCAGCGACATAGATGCGGTTGTCATACTGGATCAGGCGACTCCGGGAGATCTGAAAGCATACGGCGCTATGCTGGACACGCTTCCGAACCGGGAGAAAGTTTGTGGATTTATCTCCGGCCGGCAGGAGTTACTAAATTGGGAACGCTCCGATCTGTTCCAGTTCTATCATGATACCGCCCCGGTTTTCAATAGTCTTGATTTTCTGCTGCCACTTATCGGTAAGGAGGATATTCGCCGTGCCATCCGGATCGGGGCCTGCAACATCTACCATATGTGTGGCCACAACACGGTGCATGAGAAAGACGCGGAGATATTGAAAACCCTTTATAAATCAGCCGCCTTTACCGTACAGGCAGTCTATTACGACCAAACGGGAACCTACATAAAGCAAAAGGCCGAGCTTATCCCCGTGCTTTAACCACAGGAACGGGAGATTTTGCAGACCGGCATTACGCTCAGGCAACAGCCAAACATGGTGCAGACTGAGTTTGAGCGGCTCTCTGAACTGCTGTTCAATTGGGCAGCGGGGTTGATTATCGAATATAAGACTGTGTGAAATTAAGCAAAAACATGAATTTGAACGGATGATTCACTATGAAATTTAAGAACCCTATGCTGGTTATTAATGGCTTTTACTAAAGCATTTATTTTGTCGCCTTTCGTAAATCCCGCTTATTCCAAACTGTCTCCCTTTTTATAACAATTTATTCAAATTAAAAAACCTAATATAGCCCTTGACATTCTATAAAATAGGTAATATATTACGTATAAAAGGTAATGTATTACGTAATTCGCGGGGACAGAGTATCAAACAACAGAGCTTTAGGCAGAAGGTGGGTATGATATGGATATCTTAGAACAACAAAGATTTATTTTCGGCAGTTTGTTTCTAATTCCTAATAAGCTACAGGTTATTGTGGATCGTTCTCTGGCTAAACATGATTTAACGGCAAAACAGTGGTTGCTTACAGCCATGATTGAGAAAATGAATCAACTATCACCTACCTTAATGGAGGTAACGGAGGCTATGGGAAGTTCTCACCAGAATGTAAAACAGATCGCCTTAAAACTACAGGAGAAAGATTTTCTGGTCTTGGAAAAAGACGCCGAAGATCGTAGGGTTACCCGGTTAAAGTTAACAGAGAAATCAGCGGCCTTTTGGGATAAACAGCAAGAGGATGGTATGCGGCTGTTTGCAGATTTATTCGAGGATTTTACCCCGCAGGAAATAGATTCACTATATAAAGGATTAATGAAGATATATCAAAAGTTGCATGAGACGAGTTAAGTGAATTGTTATGTGTGCAGTCTGAGGAGCACTTTTTATATATAAATAATAGAAAGGAAAACAATCATGGAAAAAAAATATATCATAGCTGTATTGTTGTTAATTATAGTTTTTGCGTCCATAACGCTGTTCATTAAAGCCCAAGGCCTGAAAAAGGCTTACCAAGGGGATGTTCAGCAAGCACTGGAACAGGTTCGCCCTGTGGATAACGAAATACTTACGGTAGAGGATATAAAGCACCTGCCCATGCCTGTGCAAAAGTATCTTACCTATACCGGTGTCATTGGGAAGGAAAAAGTTCAAAACATGCGCGTGGTCACTGAAGGAAAGTTTAGACCTGACCCGCAAAAAGGCCTGGCCCCTATGGTTTCCGAACAATACAATTTCTTTGCCGAACCGGCCCGTTTTTATTACATCAAGTTGAAAATGTCCGGTGTCCCTGTGGTGGGACTGCACGCTTACAAAGATGCCAAGGCGTCTATGCGTATTAAGTTGGCATCACTTTTCAAAGTGGCCGATGCTCAAGGTGAGATTATGAATAAAGCCGAAACAGTAACAGTATTTAATGATATGTGTTTATTAGCCCCGGCTAGCCTAATTGATAAAAGAATAAAATGGGAAACAGTTGATCCGTTGACGGTCAAAGCCATTTTCACCAATAATGGTATTGCGATTACGGCCATCTTGTATTTCAACAAAAAGGGCGAACTGATTAACTTTACTTCCGATGACCGTTACCTTACGGCTACGGGGGAAGAATTTCGCCAGGCCAGGTGGTCAACTCCGGTTAAGGATTACAAGGATTTTAATGGTGTGAAGCTGGCAAGTTATGGAGAAGCCGTTTGGAATTTGCCCGAGGGTGATTATTGTTACGGCCAGATAAATATTAAGGAAGTTGACTTCAATTAACAGACAAGGGTAACAGACAAGGGGACAGGGACTTGTCTGCTTTTTAACAGACAAGTCCCTGTCCCCTTGTCTGCTTGAGTTTTATTGTAACCCAGACGCAGTTAAGTGAGCCGGAGTTTTTTTAGAAAAGCATCATAACTAAACCCTTGATACGGCACTAGGTAAAGCCCTTCAACCTTTGACCATTCGGCAAAAAAAACATCCTGCGCCTTGTCTAATCCGCGTGCCGATAACTGTTTTAAAAGCCACTCCTCATTCAACCCACAATCATAAAGATTCTCCTTCAACACTTTTCCATCGCTAATCAGGGTATACGGCAGATGCAATTCTTCTGGCGGCAGCAGTAAATCTTTTTTTTTCGGAGTATCATAATTGCTTTTTTTTAGTACGGACAAACCTCCATTTGTTTCTAAAATGGCGTAATCAACTTCCCTGACCGAGAAAACGCTTTTTTGCCGCAGCAGGGTTTGCAGCTGATCAATGTTAATCTTATTTTTATTTAACTGGTACCGATCAATAACCCCCTGCCGGATAATTATGGATGGTTTGCCCTGCATAAAGCCCCTGGTTTTGAGTATCCGCTGGTTTACCGATTCCATAATAAAAAGCAGCGAGCCCCATACTACCAGGGCAAACACAATTTGCAGCGCACCCGTTTCAGTCTGGTAAATCGCGTTTCCAACCAATTCCCCCAGCACCAGGGCGGACAAGAAGTCAAACGGCGTTATCTGGCTTATTTGGGTTTTACCTAGGATTTTTATAATAATGAATAATGTAAAAAATCCTGCTACCAGTTCAGTGCCGATACGTAAATATTCCATAATCAATTACCCCCAGGATTACTCTATTGTTAAATTGAAACTGTTTTTTTATGTGTTTTTTTAAAAAATAAGGGGGAGTGCCAGGTTACTGCCCCTGATTCTTATTCTTCTTTAATAGAATACTAGCGTAGGTATCCTTAGCGGTTTTGACGAATTGCGGTTGTCTATATTAATATTAAACTTATAATAATTTTCGGGGGTAATACGTTTGTGTGAATTCTGCACCAAACATGGTGAAGGTAAAAAATGGTATGAGGTAATGGAGAATTATTCTACAGCACTATTAGCTGAAACCCGTCGCCAGGCTTATATCAACCGGTTTGTTCCATCTATACATAATGCCAGTTTAAAACTAGACAAATTAGAGACTGTTAAAAGAAAGTATCCTCTGGCTTATCGTTTCATTAGCAAAATGGGGACGCAGCAGATGAAAAAAAATCATTTCGGACAAGTAGTACCCATTGAAGACGCCGAGAAGATTATAGATTTAGTTCAGTCCATTACGAGGATAGCTTGTATATGCAGAAAGATTAAAACCGGGGAAAGTAACCACAGGTATTGTTTACTACTGGGCATTGACCCCACTGGCATAATAAAAGAATGGCCGGAATTGCAATATAATTTGGAGACACTTAATAAGATAGAAGCTAAAAAATTGTTGAGGGAATTCGACAGGGAGGGTTTGGTTCATTCAATCTGGACCTTTAAAACCCCTTTTATCGGTGCCATATGTAATTGTGACCACGATTGTCTGGCTTTTAGGCTTCAGGTAAGTTCGGGCTTATTAAATGTCATGTTTAAGGCTGAATACATAGCGGAAATTGACCCGGTTAAGTGTGTGGGGTGTCGCGAATGCCAGAAGCTGTGTCAATTTGGAGCCATACAGTATTCTGTAACCAACCACAAGTGTTACATTAACCCCCTGCAATGTTACGGGTGCGGAGTCTGTAGGGTTGGCTGCAAAAAAGACGCCGTAAATTTATTGCTCAAAGAAGAACTGCCTAATTTTAAACATCTATGGTAAATAATTTTACAGCTGTTTGAGGCAATTAACTGTTTAGTAGTAATGTTCATACTAAAAGCTGGTGAACCGCCGGCCAGAAGCAGACAAGGGGACAGGGACTTGTCTGCCGTGTCTAACAGACAAGTCCCTGTCCCCTTGTCTGCTTATGGTGTTACCCGGCAAATGAAAGGGGTTTATTGATGTCTATTGAAGAACATTTTGCTGAAAGTAAAAAAGCTCATCCTTCTACCGGAAAAGCCGGCAAGATGCCCATCCCTGTAAACCCCGTTATTTACGCGTCATTACGGGCTATATACGCCGGCGGTCCGGGCTGTCGTTGGAAGTCGGACTCATACGGGAGACCCTATTATCCCTACCAGGCGAGAGACGGCCAGATTAATATATACTTTGATCCTCCCTACCCCCCGCATCAAGGCTATCTCCCCTGGTCAAGCAGGGACATGGAAAAAGCCGCAGAACTGCAAAAACTCTACCTTACCCCGCGCTGGCAAAACATATACACGGGTAGTATCAGAGAAGCGGTTCGTAACCTGTCCGTTGAGACGGCTGATGTTTTCCTCATTTTGATGGCCGAGATATCCAGGCTTCCCGATCCGCGGCGCGATACAGCCTTTATAAGTATGGAGGATATAGCTGCATACCGGTCGGTAAGAATCAGGCATGGTAGCGCAACTAATCTTCATAGGGAATTCAAGGAAGAAATCCTGAGGTTAGCTGATTTACGGCTTACGATGACATGGCGAGACTACAAAAGGGGCGGCACTTTGTTCTTCGGCAGGGAACGGCCGGACAGACTGCTGGATGTTGTTGACGTTGAGTACAGGCGGGACGATACCCAATGGGCTTCTGTTAATATCCGCTGTGGTCAGGCGCTGGCCGGGTTTTTAAACCCGGACGGTTTGAGATGGGTTGGCTATTACAGCAGGGCCTTACTTCAGCTAAACCCCTACCAGGAAGCAGTTGCCAAAAAAATGGGCACCTACTGGATAATGATTGGTGTAACGGCGGGGAAAAGAGGCGAAAGGCCACGCGCAACCCCATATACTATCCTTGATTTTTGCGGTGAGAAAATCAATTGGCGCAACCCGGGGCAAACGGTGGACTCCTTTATCAAGGCTCACGAACGGCTCAGAGAAATTGGAATTCTGGAAGAAACACCGGTTTTGGAACCGCCCGACAGAAATAAAGGTTATTTTAAAAAATGGTTGCAGACCCCTTTATCAGTCAAGCTTTCAGATAACCTCTGGATGATAAAAGTTAAACCCGACAAAAAGGCGTTAACTGCATCAGATAATACGCGACAACGTAATCGGACACCTTTGCATTGCAGATTACCCGGAAATGCGACGGAACTGCAAAACGACCCCCACCTAATCCGGCAGTTCAGGTCGGTTTTTGGAATTCACCAGGAAGAATTAGCCCACACAGTAGGTGTTGCCCGGCAGACCCTTTCCAATTACGAACGCTGCCGGCGACAACTTCCATACGATGTGGCCGTACAAATCCTCTCAGTCTGGAAGCGCAAATCCAGACAATATGATAACCAACCCATTAAGTGAGTTAGACTAACCCATCTCGTGATTATTACCCACCCGCACCGTGAGTATGTCATCAGTACAGTTATCAAGAAGCCTTTATTTAAGCGCCCCATACAGGGCGCTCATCTTTTATTAGTATTAATAAGTTCTAGGATTAATTTTTCACATGTTACTCTGGAGCTATCATGTAAAATAGTTAAAAAGCGGTAAGGAGGTTGTCCTAGTGTATTACGCGCCGGTACATATAACCCCCCGGGCCGAGCTGGAAGCCCGCGCGGCAAGGCTCCAGTCATTAATGTCAGACAGTGACCTGGACGGGGCGATAATAGTTCAAAATGCCGACCTGTTTTACTTTGCCGGTACAGTCCAGCGCGCAAACCTGTTTATCCCTGTTCAGGGAAATCCGGTTTTATTGGTAAAAAAGAACCTGGAAAGAGCTAAACGTGAATCCACTTTGGAAAAAATTGTTCCACTACCCAGTATGAAAGAATTACCTTCGGTTTTGGCAACTTATACGGGTCATAAATTAAACCGGATAGGGTTTGAGCTGGATGTACTGCCGGTAAACCAATTTTTTTATTACCAGCGATTACTTGGCGATACAAAAATAGTGGACGCCAGCCGCTTAATACGCCAGGTGCGTGCGGTAAAGTCGGAATACGAAATTGGTTTACTTAAAGACGCGGCTGGTCTAAACCAGGCAATGTTCTCCAGTGTTAGGGAATTTTTAAGGGAAGGAATAACCGAAGTGGAGCTTGCCGGTCAACTGGAAAACGTATACCGCCGTAGGGGGCACCAGTGCCATATCAGGATGCGCGGTTTTAATATGGAAATCGTTTACGGGCACCTGATGTCCGGCTGGAACCTGGCTATTCCCACCTTCTTTGACGGGCCAACCGGCGGTAGCGGGCTAAATCCTTCTTTCCCTCAGGGTGCGGGCATGAAAGCCATCGGCAGGGACGAGCCGGTTATGGTTGATTATGTGGGTGTTTTAAACGGGTATATGGTTGACCAGGCCAGGATATTTTGTATCGGGCGGTTGCCCGATAAGCTCGTGCGAGCTTATCACGTATCTATTGAAATTCAAGAATTAATCAAAGAAAAGGCTGTAATCGGAGCATCCTGCACCCATCTTTACGAAATAGCGCTTGAGGTTGCAAGAAAGTACGGGCTGGGTGAACACTTCATGGGATACCCGGAACCGGTGGCGTTCATTGGTCACGGTTTGGGCATTGAACTGGACGAACTGCCCGTGCTTGCCAGGGGATACGACCTTCCTCTGGAACAAAATATGGTATTTGCGTTGGAGCCCAAGTTTGTTTTTCCGGAAGGAGCCGTCGGTATCGAGAACACCTACCGGGTAACTGCTAATGGTTTGGAATCGATAACCGAGTTTGACGAAAGTATTGGATATTTATAAACAATTCTTAGGAGGAGATTGGATGGCCAGGATAGGAATTCTTACCTGTTCCAACTGTACCGGGGAACTGGATTGCGCTTCGGTGGTCTGCCTTGGTGACCTACGCAAACGGAAAGGTTTTTTCAGTAATTACCCGCCCGAAGAAAAGTTGGACTTAGTCGGTATAATTAGCTGCACCGGGTGCCCAACCGTTGGCGCGCCGGAAAAAATACTGCGGCGGGTACGGTCCATCGCGGAGTTTAACGTTAATGTCATACATTTTTCTTATTGTATGACCGCAGTATGCCCTTTCAAGGAAAAGTACGTATCGGTGATTCAAAATGCCTACCCGGACATCAAGTTGGTAATGGGTACCCATACTCCCAGGGATCCGGCGGTATTCCGTGAGGAGGTAAGGGGTCTCCTTTGCGCCGGTCGCCAAAACATGACAGACCTGATAAAGGGGGCTCATTAAGCAGACAAGGGGACAGGGACTTGTCTGTTAGACACGGCAGACAAGTCCCTGTCCCCTTGTCTGGTTTCCTGCTTGGGTTGATCGTTGTAATCACCTATGCTAATTTAAATATGGTCCAAGGGCTGAACCCCATTCCCGCCGTCTAAGCACTTGATTAGTAACCAAACATGAACTACCTCGCGAGATGAACGCCTTTGTAAATTGGCTCGAAACAAACTTATTGGACGCAATAACACAGGCTTTATGGTTACCACTTAGTGGCCATAAACAATAAGTGTAATTCGCCAGAGTGGTTTGCAGCAGCCGATTTGACGCTACAGGCCAAGCCGGGGGTAGACACAAAAAGCCTTATCAGACACCGCTAGTCCAGGAAGCGACGGGGGAAATATTCCACTAATCCTGGTACCGATTCTGGTACCGATCCGGGGACTGACCCGGGGACTGACCCGGGGACTGACCCGGGGACTGATAATGCCGTCGGTGGAAATATTCCACCGTTTCTGGTACCGATCTTGGTACCGATCTTAGTACCGATCCTGGGACTATTAATAAACTAAACTAAACTAAACTAAATAATAAATAAATATATTACACCCATTTTCCTACACTGGAATGGAGCTAGTGCACTGTTAGGAAAGCAGACAAGGGGACAGGGACCTGTCTGTTTGATACAAACAGACAGGTCCCTGTCCCCTTGTCTGCTGACCATGTCTGATGTGGATCGGACCGGGGCGGTTTTAAAGAAGGGCTGGTTCTTGAAAAGATCCTTAGATATAATTGATTTACGATTCTTATTTTCCTAATGAAAGAAGGTAGTAGAATTAAATTCAAATGCCCGCTTATCGTTGTTGAAGACATTGATGTTTCTAGGACATTTTACGAGAACGTACTTAATCAAACAGTAAAATATGACTTCGGATAAAATGTGACTTTTGGGGGTGACTTTGCGATACATTTAAAATCACACTTTTTGCAATTAGTTAACTTAAGTTCAAACGACATATCTAAAAGACCAAATAATAGTGAATTGTATTTTGAAGAAGATAATTTGGATGATTTGCTTGAAAAGCTTAAAGAATACGGTTCTATAGAATATATTCATGCAATAAAAGAACAGCCTTGGGGACAGCGCGTGATAAGATTCTATGATCCCGATATGCACATTATAGAAGTTGGTGAATCCATGGAAAGCGTGGCAAGAAGATTCTTAAGCCAAGGATTTTCCATTGAAGAAACCGCAAAACGCATCTCGATGCCAGAGGAATTTGTACAGCAATGTTTTAATAAAAATAACTAACGGCAAATTAAAATGATGCGATGCGGTTGAAGGGAGGATGATCAAGATGGCTGACTTTCGTCTTAAGTTTCCGGAGAGTCTGGGGCTGTTGGGTCTCTTGGGCCTAATCGGGGTTATAGGCAATTTTTTAGATTCGAGTTTACTTAAACCCTGGCTAGCTGCCTTTGCCGCTTTTTGTATCTTCGGTCTGCGATTCTTCCATGACCGCCGGCTGGGGTTACCGGAAAGATTGGGACTGCTCGGCTTTTTCGGGTTTCTAGGGTTTTTGGGCTATATTCCCGGGGCGGAATTTCTCAAGTCTTTGTTTGCCTTCTGGAGCTTTGCGTTTTTCTTTGCTTTCTTGGGTCGCCGCCGAAAAAACATCCATTGAACAGCTGCCAGAACACCACGCAACAAACACTCCTGAGGTGCATGCAAATGAGATTAAATAAATCCGAGCGCATGATTATTCTAACGATATGGTTTATCTAAAAAAATCTGAGACAGCAGTGGTCGTGCTGCATGAAATATACGGGATAAATCAGCACATAATAAATATCTGCCTTGATTTGTCCAAAGAGCAAGTGGATGTCTTTGCTCCAAATATGCTGCAGAGTGAAACTATGTTTAATTATGACCAAGAAAATCTTGCCTATGATAATTTTTTTAATTATGTAGGTTTTGACAGGGCTTTCAACCAGATAAATACTTTGCTTTTTAATTTAAGGAAAAGGTACAATAGAATTTTTGTTGTGGGATTTAGCGTGGGTGCTACTATTGCATGGCTATGTAGTAAAGAGCAAAACCTCTGTAACGCAGTTATTGGTTTTTATGGCTCTCGTATAAGAGACTATCTTGAAGTAAACCCCAGCTGCCCTGTGTTGCTTTTCTTCCCAACTCAAGAAGTTTCATTTAACGTATCTAATTTAGTTGGGCTTATTAATACAAAAGATATGGTTTTCGCAAAGCAGTTAAACGGACAACATGGTTTTGCCAACCCTTCATCTCCCAATTATAATAAGCAGTCATCTTATCAAGCATATCAAGATATGATTCTTTTTATGAACAGACAAGGGGGCCAGGCGTAGTAACCGCTTTTGTTTGCCGCTACCGGGAAAGGCATGCCCGTGATGTTTTTTAACTTTGCGAATGAAACAACTTTTATCGGAGTCATTTAAATAACGGCATCTTATAATTACTGGCCCCTTTTAGATTGGAGATTCGCTTATGAAAGTAAAATTTGCCCACACAAACATCATAGCCAAAGACTGGGAAAAGCTAGCCCAGTTCTATATCAATGCATTTGGGTGTGAGCCAGTATATCCGGAGCGGGATCTTAAAGGAGCATGGCTCGACCAGGTAACAAACTTAAAAGATGTCCAGATAAAGGGCATTCATCTTCGCCTACCTGGGTATACGGATGGTCCAACTCTGGAGCTTTTTACTTACAACCAGCAAAATGAAAGCAATGAGCCGTCTGCCATAAATAATCCTGGATTTGCCCACATAGCTTTCCTCGTTGATGACGTCCAACTACATTACAACAAGATATTAGAGCATGGCGGTGGCGCACTCGGTGAATTAGTCGAGCAAGAGATAGAAGGCGTTGGTGTTCTTACCGTTGCTTATATGAGAGACCCTGAGGGCAATATCGTTGAGATATTAAACTGGAAATAAAGACTAGGGCATGATGTCCTTATTTTACTTAACCTTGGATGTTAATAACAAAGCTTTAGGATGGGAGGCTGTAATTTGGAAATTAAAATATACCAGGTAGATGCTTTTACAGATAAGCCTTTCTTAGGTAACCCAGCAGCAGTATGTATCCTAACCGAACGCAAAGAAGAAAAATGGATGCAAGACGTTGCAAGGGAAATGAACCTCTCTGAAACAGCATTCCTACTTAAAATAGAAGATGGTTATAATTTACGCTGGTTTACCCCTAGTGTTGAAGTTGATCTTTGCGGCCACGCAACCTTGGCCAGTGCACATATCTTATGGGAAAAAGGTTACCTTGGTGCTAGTGAACAGGCTCGTTTTCATACAAAAAGTGGTTTGTTAACGGCCACCAAGAAAGATGAGTGGATTGAATTAGACTTCCCGGCAGAACCAGCGGTAGAAGCAACTGCACCGGAAGAATTAATTAAAGGTCTTGGAATTACCCCCGTGTACGTTGGTAAGAATCGTTTTGATTACATTGTTGAGGTAGCAAACGAGCAATCCGTGCGCAACATGGAGCCTAATTTTAGTTTACTTAAGAAGCTCAATGCAAGAGGCGTTATTGTAACCAGCCGGCCGAAAACGGGGAATTATGATTTTGTATCACGCTTTTTTGCTCCGGCATCCGGTATTGATGAGGATCCGGTAACGGGATCAGCCCATTGTTGCCTGGGGCTGTATTGGAAGGCAAAGCTTAATAAAGATGAATTCATAGCGTACCAGGCATCCGAACGTGGCGGTTTCGTTAAGGTTAGGGTGAATAATGACCGTGTGATTCTTGGGGGACAAGCTGTAACCGTGTTGAGCGGGGAGTTATTATAAGTAGACAAGGGGACGGACCTGTCTGTTGGATACAAACAGACAGGTACCTGTCCCCTTGTCTGCTCCATTCAACAATAAAAAAACGAAGGTGTTTGCTATACGCCTTCTGTTTTTTCATTTTCATATTCAATTTTTTCTAAGCCGATACTTTCAAGAATTTCATTAATTAATTCTTCGGTCAAACGAATTCCTCCTTTTTATAGAGCGACTTTAATATTTTACTATCTAATAATAATAAATGTCAATATATGGCATGTCCTTTTTTAAAGCAGACACGGGGACAGGGACCTTGTCTGTGGATTACTTTAGGTAGTGCGTAATGAAAAAATGGCTTTTGTTTTTCTCTTTTATAGTAATAATCCTGATTTTAATAATGTTTTTCCCCCATTGAGAGAATAACGGCCATTAATAATAATGTCTTTTTTGTATCTGGTAACCATGAGTGGGGGAACGCTTTTACCGTAGAGTTTTTAAACGGTCTCAGCGAGCGAAATGTTACTGACAGCAGACAAGGGGACAGGGACTTGTCTGGTGGACACGAGCAGACAAGTCCCTGTCCCCTTGTCTGTCCTTGTCTGAACCTATATAAAAAGGAGATGCCAGATGTCTAAGTTATCATTTGCCATACGAAATTTACTGTCAATGGTGTTATTGATCATTTTTATAGCGACTACTGCAAACAATGCTGTAGCTGCTGATCTTGCCGACCCGGAAGAGTTGGAAAATTTTCTGGACGGGCAAATGGCTGCACACAGGGATGAGTTCAAGTTTGTCGGGGCCACCCTATCCATTGTCAAAGACGGCGAGGTGCTGCTTGAAAAAGGTTACGGCTACTCCGACCCGGAACAACGCATCCCCGTAGATCCGAAAAGAACCTTATTCCGTCCCGGCTCCGCATCCAAGCTTTTCACCTGGACTGCCGTTATGCAGCTTGTCGAACAGGGGAAAATTGACCTGCATACCGATGTGAATAAATACCTGGACTTTGAGATTCCTGCACAGGTTCTACAGTCCGGGCGGGAACCGCAACCGATCACTATGGCTCATCTTATGACGCACACTCCGGGCTTCGAGGACCAGGGGAAGGACCTTTTTCTACTCGAAAAAGATAAGATGCAAGCACTGGGAGATTATCTGAAAAACTATCTGCCTGCTCGAGTGTTTCCCCCCGGCGCAGTGATGGCGTATTCAAATTACGGTTCCGCCCTGGCCGGTTATATTGTGGAGCGTGTATCCGGGCAGCCTTTTGAAGCATATGTTGAGCAGCACATCTTTAGCCCACTGGGGATGAAGAACAGCACTTTCCGACAACCGCCTGCAGAGCTGAATGCGGAATTGGCGCAGGCTTATAGCTTTGTAGGCGGTGAATATCACGAAGGCAGCTTTGAATACCTCCAGGCCAGGCCGGCGGGCAGTTTGAGCAGTACGGCTTCTGATATGGCGAGATTTATGATCGCTCACCTTGGTGAAGGGTCTTACGATGGAACACGCATTTTGGCAGCAGAGACCGCCCGTGAAATGCACCGGCAGCAGTTTACCCACCATCCCATACTCGACGGGATGACTTACGGTTTTATTGAGTCCACTTACAATGGTAGACGCACCATAACCCACGGGGGGGATACCCTGCTGTTTCATAGTGGTCTCTTTCTTCTTCCGGAAGAAGAGCTGGGTTTGTTTGTTTCCTATAGCGGTGGGAGTTTTTTGGCCCGGGAAAGGTTGTTCCAGGCTTTTATGGACCGCTATTACCCGAAGGAGTCTCTGCCGGAGATTCAACAGGCAGGCGATGCGCAGGAAAGGGCCTACCAATACCTTGGCGAGTACCACCCGAACCGCCGCAACTTTACCAGCGAGGAGAAAATTCTCAGCCTGATGCAGGCGGTGCAGGTAGGTTTGACCGATGATGGCTACCTGTTGGTGCCAAATTTTGTAGTTCCGGCACAGTTTGTGGAGTTAGAACCCGGTGTTTACACAAACCGGATCACCGAAGGGACGAGGTTGCTTCGCACGCTAGTTTTTGAAACTGATAAAGCTGGCAGGACCATGCTGTATCCCGATGGGCCAATGACTTATACGAAGGCGCCCTGGTACAGTACCGGCTCGTTTAACGGTTTGCTGATTGGCCTGTCTCTGCTGGTGCTGTTGGGTTCAACCACCGGCTGGATCGCAGCATTCGTCCTGCGCCTTTTCCGGAGACAGAAAACGCAAAGCCCAAGGGCTGCAATAGCTGCCCGGTGGGTGGCCTCAATTTATACCTTGTTGGCATTTGTTTTCCTGGTGGGAATGGCAAGTGTGGTTGGCCAAATAGATCCTGCTTTCGGCGTGCCGAGGATTTTTTTCGAAGATCCTCCCGGCATTGATGTTCTGATGGCACTGCCGCTATTGATGGCTTTTGCAGGAACAGCCGTGGTAATTTTTGCCGTGTTTGCATGGTGGAAGGGTTTATGGCATCGTGGTGCCCGTATTCATTATACATTCGTTGGCGCAGCTGCCCTGGCGTTTTTATGGTTCATGTACTTCTGGAACTTGCTATAACAGCAGCAGACAAGGGGACAGGGACTTGTCTGCTTCGATTATGTTCATGGTATGATGTACAAATGAAAAATAGTATATTTATAGGGAAGGGAGGATGATCAAAATGGCTGACTTTCGTCTTAAGTTTCCAGAGAGTCTGGGGCTGATGGGTCTCTTGGGCCTAATCGGGGTTATAGGCAATATTTTTGATTCGAATTTACTTAAACCCTGGCTAGCTGCCTTTGCCGCTTTTTGTATCTTCGGTCTGCGATTTTTCCATGACCGCCGGTTGGGGTTACCGGAAAGACTGGGATTGCTCGGCTTTTTCGGGTTTCTAGGATTTTTGGGCTATATTCCCGGGGCGGAATTTCTCAAGTCTTTGTTTGCCTTCTGGGGCTTTGCGTTTTTCTTTGCTTTCTTGGGTCGCCGCCGAAAAAGCATCCATTGAACAGCTGCCAGAACACCACGCAACAAACACTCATGAGGTGCATTCAAATGAGATTAAATAAATCCGAGCGAATGATTGTTCTAACGATATGGTTTATAATTTTGTTTACTTTACCGGTTCTAACAGACATTTATTATGCAACGTTTTATTATGCAGGTGTATTTTTATTAATACCTATTACATTTTATAGAATTATTTGTGCTGATAAATTTGATAAAAAATTTTATCAGTCATGGCCCCAAGCTAGAGAGCAAGGATTTTGGATCAATGTAGTCCGAGAAGGGCTGCGAACAATTATTATAATTACAGTAGTGGTGACTATATCCCAATTACTTGTAAACGGACGCACTCCGTTTGATTTAGTGGCCGGGCTATCGAACGGTGTATTAGTATTGCTATTGTTGTTGCTTTTAGGGTTTGGTTTGCTAGGCGGAATAGCTGCCTGGCATGAAAATGACAAAAGGTACTATCGAATTCATTACAGCCTGCAGACCAGACAAGGGGACAGGGACTTGTCTGGTTATTGAAACCGGACAGTGGTTGTCTTTTAAAGGCTTAAGTGCTTGGCCTTAGAAAGGGAGAGGTTGCCACTATGTCTGTTCTAAAGCTGATCTAATGGTCTTTATAAACCTTTTTGCCATTTCCAGTTGATTAAATGAATCTTCTTTACTGACCAAATAGAAATCTGCAATCAGATGATTCCCGCCTTACCCTAACCTTGTTTAAATCCCTGCCAGCCCGTTAAACAAAAGGAGCAGCACACCTTTCTGGTAAAAAATTCATATCATAAACCAAAAAGGAGTGCACCTGCATGAATACGGAACTTACCAAGGCCTTTGACCATACATACAGCAATTTTAGAAAAATCACCCCCGTCAATGGCTTTGATGCCGCCAACCCCGATAATGCCATGCAGAACAACTATGCCTGGTCCATGACCGAACTGGGTGACTACATTTATGTGGGCACAGCCAGAAATATCCCCTATTCAATTTTCTCCAACCAAATTTTTGGTGACATTCCGATTCCCGAAGAACTAACCCCCGAAAACCCGGTCCTGCGCGGAGAAATCTGGCGCCGTCGCAAGTGCGACCATCATGCCTGGGAGAGAGTATACCGCTCCCCGGAGAATCTGGTTGATTTAGGTTTCCGGTTTATGATCACTTATACCACCCCTGGAGGGGAAACGGCTATCTACGCGGGGGCACTTACGCTGAGTCCCAACCTGTTCATGGTCAAATCCACCGATGGCGTTAACTGGCGTCCGCTGCAAAGTAATATCCAGGGCTTTTCCACCAGATATATGGCTGAACACAGAGGCAAACTGTATATGGGTGCCCTGCCGATTACAGGTCTGGCGGGTATTCAGCTGTACAGCAGCTTTGACCCGGAGCAGGATGGTTGGGAGTTGGTAGATGTCAATGGTGACCCTGACAAAAACCCCCGGGGCAATGTGGATCTGTTGCTCAGTTATAATAACCACCTTTATGTAGGAACCGGGCGACCCACCGGCTTTGAGTTGTGGCGTACTATAGGAACGGAGCCGGAAAGGGATAAGTGGAAACTGGTAGTTGACCAAGGAGCGGGAGATGCCAGAAATGAACACCCCTGGGCATTGGCAGTGTTTAAAGATTATATCTATATTGGCACAGCCATTGAAGCTGCCGTACTGAGTTTAAACCCGGACCAGCGTATTGTACCACCCAAAGGCTTTGATGTCATAAGGGTAGACCGCTACGATAACTGGGAACTGGTGGTGGGCGGCCCCGCCATAGTCCCCACGCAGCCTGTAACGGGCACCCGCGAGCTGCCCCTAAGCGGTTATTCCTCGGGTTTCGGCAATATCTCCAACGCCTATTGCTGGCAGCTTCAGCGACAGGGTAATGAACTATACCTGGGGACTTTTAGCTGGTCTGTTTTAATCCCGCCCTTTATCCCCCTGCTGCCGGAAATCCTACGCAATCTACTATCACTTAACGCCAAAGGCTACCAGTCCTCGCTTACTGATTACTTCAAATACCTGCTCCAGGCAGACCCGCGCTTGTCTCATTTGCCCCTGGAAAACGTGCTGCAATGGGTGGCTGATTTATTAATGAAGTTGGGGCAGCGGACCCTGGGCTTTGACCTCTGGAAAACGACGGACGGTATCCATTGGGTGCCGGTTTCGCTCAACGGCCTGGGGAACCCTCATAATTACGGTGTGCGGATGCTGTTCCTGTCCCAAAACGACTGCCTGTATTTAGGTACTGCCAATCCCTTTGACGGGCTGGAAGTTTGGGTTAAGCCGCAGCATTGTATTTTTGATGACGCCGATGAAACCCTAAAATCCGGTGCGGAGTAAAACTGCGACGCCCCTGGCACACCGGCACTATACAACCGTCGTGTCGGCTCAGGGGCGCCCCAGTTTATGACCATTGCGGGACAGAAGATCGACCTGGTACTGACCAAATAGAAATCTGCATAATAAGATGATTCCCGTCTTACCCTAGCCTTATTTAAATCCCTGCCAGCCATGCGGTCAATTATACCGGTTTTAACAAAATGTTGGTTAAATAAAGAAATTACTCCGCTATGTTTTTTACTGTCAAGTTCTTTCAAAGCTAAAAGTGCTTGGGCTGCATTGAACATCGCATAATAAGATCGACCCAGGAATCGTTATATAAAGAGCAGACAAGGGGACAGGGACCTGTCTGTTTGTGTCTAAACAGACAGGTCCCTGTCCCCTTGTCTGCTCTTGAAAAATTATAGATCCAATAGTTCCACGGTGTGTTTAACCGTCACGGCGCTGCCCCTGCTGGTTAGCCCCCCGCTAATTTGGAGCAGGCACCCTGGGCAATCCAGGGCCAGTGTTCCGACCTCCGCTCCTGCAACCGTGTCAAGTTTGTTATCTAAAATTTGCCTGGAAAGTTGTGGGAATTTAATCGAATATGAACCACCAAAACCACAGCACCGGTCGGAGCATTCCAGCTCCACCAGGTTGTATCCGGCTAGGCCCAAAAGTTCGCGCGGTTCCAGGGTTAGCCCCAAACAGCCTTTCATATGGCATGAATCGTGGTAGGTAACGGTAGTGCCCCTGGCTTTCTTCAACCGGGCCCCGGCCAGGCGTTGGAATACACCGTGCAGGTAACCAGTCACGTGTTCCACCTGGTTGGCCATAGTGGTAGCGCGTTGATGCCATTCCGGTTCTCCGGCCAAAATTTCGGGATACCGTTTGATTGCTTGTGCGCAGGTGGGACAGGCGGTAACAATCCGGTCAACACCGGCGTGTTCAAAAGCGGTGATGTTTTGTCGGGCAGCCTCTGCCGCGGTATGAGCCAAACCCGTGTATAAGGCCGGCACGCCACAGCAGGTTTGTTCCATCGGAAAAACCATTTCAATACCGGCACTGGTAAGTAATTCTTTCACCGCTTCCCCTATACGGGGGTACACAAAATCTACCAGACAACCGGCGAAAAATCCCACCCTGACCCCCTGGCGCTGATTATCACCGACTATCTGAGATGTTTTGGGCGTTTGAGCAACCCTGTCCCGGAGCGGTTTTGAGACTATGGCCGGCAGGCTGCGCCCCTCGGTAAGCCCGGCCAGGAACAAGGGCAAGTGACGCACCATACCGCCCCTCTGGAAGGGCTTCTGCGCTATGCCGGCAGCCCTGAGTAAACTGTGAAACAATCTGCGATTGGGTAGTACCTTGGCCATAACTTGGCTAGAAATTGAGGGCGCCCCAGCCTTTTCCCCCGTCCGCCGGCGCAATTCCCGAATCAATCGCGGCAGGTCTATTTTGCCCGGGCAGTAAAGCTTACATCGCTCACAACCCAGGCACAGGTTTTGTATTTCACTAGCGTTTTGCCAACCGTTTAAAAAGGCCGTTAAAACGGTACCAATACCGCCAGTGTACACGTAACCGTATACATGCCCGCCCACTATCTGGAATACCGGGCAAACGTTCAGACATGAAGCGCAGCGAATGCACTGCAGCGCTTCTTTGAACACCGGGTCGGCTTGCATTTGGGTGCGCCCGTTGTCCAGCAGCACAATATGCAATTCCTTGTCCCCGGTGGTTCCGTCCGGGTAAGCAACCGGGGTGGGGCCGGTTATCATGGACACGTAACTAGTTATCTTTTGGGCGGTGGCGCTGCGCGGCAAAGCCTCCAGGATGGGCTTGATATCGGAAAATTTTTCTACCAGTTTTTCTAATCCCACAACGGCCACGTGTAGCGGGGGCAAAGTGGTGGTCAGCCTGCCGTTGCCTTCGTTGGTTACTATAACTATGGTCCCGGTTTCAGCTACGGCAATGTTGGCTCCGGTTATACCCATTTGGGCCTCCAGAAACTTGCGGCGCAGGTTCTGCCTGGCTACTTTGACCAGTTTGGGAATATCGGGGGGAAGCTGCTCCCGCACTTCTTTGGAAAATACCTGGGCTACTTCACCCCTGGTCATGTGAATGGCCGGCATCACCATGTGGGATGGTTTTTGCCCCGAAAGCTGTAGAATCCATTCCCCCAGGTCTGTTTCCACCGTCTCAAGGCCAAGCTGGTGCAGGTGCTCGTTCAGGTGGATTTCCTCGCTGGCCATCGACTTGGATTTTACTATTTGCCGCACGTTTTTTTGGCGGGCCAGGTTGGCAATATATTCTCTGGCTTCTTGTGCTGTGGCAGCCCTAAAAACCTTGGTCCCGCGGGCTTCGGCCGCCCGGGTGAAACGTTGAGCCAAATCTTCCATTTTATCGGCGGCATTGCGTTTAATAGCACAAATCTCTTCCCGCAGCGCGTTGAAATCTTTACCTGCGTAAGCTCGGGCTCGGGATTCAAGGTAAGCTTCACCAAACCGGGTCAAGGCCCCGCGTAGGTTTTTGTTACCTAGGGCTTCTTTGATGTCACGTTTAATATCGCCCCGCCTATTCAACGCATGCACCCCCGGCCCGATCCACAAATATCACATATAGCTTTTCGGGACCGTGGACACCGATGGTGAGCACCCGCTCGATGTCCGCCGTTCGGCTGGGCCCAGATATAAAAGAGATATAGCCGGGCAGGCTGCTAGTATCTTTATTGGTATTAAATAAATCTATAGCATCACTTAAATAATGCACCAGCCGTCCTGTTTGCACCAGTGCCACGTGAACCGGCGGCAGTGTGGAGACCAGCCGCTGTTCCGGGGCGGTGCTGTCCTGTACCAAAGTGCCGGTTTCAGCCACGGCAAGGTCAACCTCGGAGAGCCCCAGGTCCGCCTCTGGCGCGTAATTTCTTAAGTTGGTGGTGTGTACCGCCGCAGTTTGTGCCCCAGCGTTATTCAGGCAACTGTTGACCAGCGGTGAGGGAACTGCGACCAGTTTATTCACTGCCAGTTGGTTAATTATTTCCCTCAGTTTTTTGCCGGCGGCCGACGGGTCGGTAACCCGGTATACCAGAGCGGAAATAGCTTCAGCCTGTTCCTTGAACAGGGCATATAATCTATCCAGTTCATCATGGTCATGCAAATTCAAAAACATGCACTCCTTTGCGCAGTTACGCATGGTAGATAGCATTAATTGAAGCCATTCGACTATGGTGGCGGATTTCCTTGTTATATTCAACAATAAAAAAGCAGACAAGGGGACAGGGACCTGTCTGTTTAACGCCAGACAGGTCCCTGTCCCCTTGTCTGCTCAAAAACAGATAGAAACCCTTTGGCTATTTTAAAATCATTTTGGATAACTTAAAAATACTTTATGCTTGGGACATTTGATAAATATCAGAGCAAAATTTTATTACCAAATTTAACTGGAAAGGGCTCAAATTAATGAGATTTATAAGACCTAGAAAATTACTAGATAAAAAGAAACCGAAAGCGGATACTGAAAATATAGAGCATTCTACCGAGCCTATGCGTATTGAGCCCGAAAAAATACGGAGGAAAACGCCTATTGTCTCCACCAGCCCTTATGATAAGGAGCAAATTGTTCGTGGCCCCAAGGAGCGTTTCTCAGGCAACCTGGACCACAATCTGAACCTGCTGATCGAAAGAACGGGTGACGCAAACCTTATCTTGGAGGAGTACCTAATGGGTACCCAGGCTAAAAAACGAGTAATAATAGCCTATCTTGAGAACGTCGCCAACCCGGGGATCGTCTCCGAAATAAAAACCAGACTAAGTAAAAACCGTACGAAACCAGTCCTGGACAGCAGTTACATAGAAAGGAATATTGAAGATTCAAATCTTAGCCCCTTCCCGCAAGTAGAGACAACGCCTAACCCAACAGTCGCCGAATCCGCCCTATTACAAGGGCGAGTAGCAATTTTTGTTGATCAAAGCCCCGATGTTTTATTGGCACCCACCACATTTTTTGACTTGATGGACACTACTGAAGACGCTTTTAGACGGTGGCATGTGGCTTCCAGCTTTTTTAAGCTGGCCCGTTACATCTTGTTAGTCATTGCCGCTTCACTGCCGGGGTTTTATATTAGCTTGACCTCTTACAATCCTGAGTTAATTCCCACTCGTCTGGCTTTTATTATCGCAGGCAGCAGGGAAGGAACCCCTTTCCCGGTGTACTTTGAGGCCTTTTTCATGATGGGTGTGGTGGAGGCTGTAAGGATGGTCATAATTAGATTACCTACCGCATTAGGTTCAACCATTGCTCTTTTTGCCGGTTTATTACTAGCCGGCGCCGGTATTTCCATTAATATCATCGGTGTGCCCATTACTATGGTGGTGACCCTGACGATTATTGCTTCCTTTGGAATCCCCAATAATGACTTAAGGGGGGCCATCCGGATTATTCAGTTTGGCACGATGATTATGTCTGCAATTTTAGGTGTTTTAGGTTTTGCCATTTCTTTCTTTTACCTTACCGCTCACCTGGTAAATTTGAAATCCTTCGGCATCCCTTATATGACCCCTCTGGCCCCGATGGAAGGCAGTGGTTGGGAGCATACTGTTCTGCGGGGAAACACTAAGGAAATGCCCCGGGATGAGAGTTATAAACCAAGCTAATTAATGAGGTACGAAAATGAAAAAAGACATTAAATCGATGATACAGGATAAAATTGACCCCAGGGTTTTGACCGTAGCTTTAGTCATGGCCATTATTGAGTTCGAGATTCTTTTCTTTACCAAAAGGCTGGTGAATATAGCGGGACAGGACGCCTGGATGTCTATTATCCTAGGCGGTATTATTTTACTTTTTACCACCTACTTTCTTGTTACCTTAGCCCTGCGCTTTCCCAGGGAGAATTTCTTTCAATATTTACCGACAGTTTGGGGTAAACCCCTGGGCATCCTAATCACCCTGGGGTACCTTGTTTTTTGGTTTGTCTTTAGCGTTTTATTGCTTGAGGAATTCAGTTATGCTACTAAAACTTTATTTCTAAGGGAAACGCCCGTACTGGTACCTATGCTGGCTCTTTTACTAGCGGTAATACCTATCGCGGCTTATGGACTGATCTCGGTAATCAGGAGTTTTCAACTGCTTTTTCCTTTCCTGATGGTACTACTGATTCTTGCCATTATATTGGGTTTGTCAAAAGTTGAACTATCAAAATTTTTACCACTAATGGAAAATGGGCCGGTACCGGTTCTAAAAGGCGCGATATACTTTTTGGGAGTGCCGCAGGGACTCATAGGCATCATTCTATTTTTGACCCCTTTTCTTAGTAAGCCTGATAAAGCTCTCCTTCCGGCAATCTCCGGAATATCTATAATTATCTGCACAGTTTTTTTCTTCATGGCTACGTCCATCGGGGTTTTAGGTGTCGACTATGTTAAGATTGCAGTCTGGCCGGGCATTGATACTTTAGGTTCTATTCAGTTTCCCGGCTTCCCTGTGGAGAGATATGAATTATGGCTTACCCTGCCCTGGTTAATCGGGGTTTTTACAACTACCACTTTAATGTTGTACCTTATTAGTAATGGATTAATCCAGGTATTTAACTTTGACCTTAAATATCGCAAAATCGCTGCATATTTAATTGCTGCTCTTCTAATTGCGGTTACCTACGTCTTACCGAATTATGCTTATACGTTAAAATTCCGTGAATATATTACTATCCTCGGTCTGAGTTTTCTGCATCTAATTCCGTGGTTAACCTTAATCATTGCCCTCCTTAGGGGAAAAAGGGGGCAGTATTCATGAACAAAAACAAAGCCTTAGGATTAATAATCATATTATTACTTTTATCCACGGGTTGTTGGGATGCTCAGGATATTAGCCAAAGGGCTTTTGTCAATGCTGTCGTTGTAGATGCCTTGGACGATAACTCTGAAAACAAATACAAGATAACCCTGGAAATAATCAAGCCCGAAACCATTATTAGACGGGACACCCGGGATGAAGCCACTATCATCCATACCGCAGAAGCTAAAAGTATTGCCGATGCCGTGGAGCAAATACAGTCTAGAATCTCCCGGCCTATAAGCTTCGGCCATATTCGGCTTGTACTCATGGGGGAAGAGGTATCCCGCAGGGAAAGCATCATGAACACCCTGGATTATTTCATCAGACACCCTGATATTGCGGTACGGTTTAGAATAGCCTTTGTCCAGGGGGCAGAGGCTCGTGAAGTCCTATACGCGAAACCAAGTTTTGAAAGGTTCATGACTGCGGAACTGGTGGCCATGACAGAATTGGAACCCGAGTTAGCTACCTTAAGGACAGCCCCCTTTAACGAATTTATTGGCAACTTACTTGGAAATAAAGGAACGGAACTGGCACCTAGAGTGTTAATTCAAGGGAAAGATGAGCCTGTAATTAGAAACGGCGGGGCTGTTCTGAAGAACTGGAAACTTGCCGGGTGGCTTTCGGCTGAGGAAACCCAGGGAGCAAATTGGCTCATAGGGGATGCCAACGCCGTAGTAGTTGCGCAAGAGGATAATGAATCCTACACGTATAAAGTAGATAAACAGTCTGCTAAGATTATTCCCTACACTAAAGATGGTGAGTTAGCCTTTAGGGTTGAAGTAAAAACCGACGGCATCTTGAGACAAAAGAACAATAGTAAACTTGATGTCTCCCAACCGGAAAACCTGGCCAAAATTGAAAAACTGTTCTCCCGAACCATTAATAACCAGGTGAGCACCGCCATCGAATCGGCCCAGGTAAACTTTAAGGCTGATTACCTAGGGTTTGGACAGGCCTTAAGACGCAAAGATCCCGCACTATTTAAGACCCTTAATTGGGATCAGGTTTTCCCCACTGTTCCGGTCGAAGTGAAAGTGAAAGCCCGTATAACAAGATTTGGAATGACGACGTAAAACAGACAAGGGGACAGGGACCTGTCTGGCGTTAACCAGACAGGTCCCTGTCCCCTTGTCTGCCCTTGTCTGCTTGTTACTCCCACTCAATTGTGGCACAGGGCTTGGGACTTAAGTCATAGCAAACCCGGTTTACATTGAGAACCTCTGTTAAAATTCGATCTGTAATTCTCATAAGAACAGGCCAATCAATTTGTTCGATGCTGGCAGTCATGGCATCAATGGTGTTTATGGCCCGAATAATAACAGGGTATTCAAAACTCCGGGCATGATTTTTTACACCAACAGACTTAAAGTCGGGGACAACGGTAAAATATTGCCATACTTTTTTATCCAAACCGGCCCTGGCAAACTCTTCCCGTAAAATAACATCGGATTCCCTTACGGCTTCCAGGCGTTCTTTGGTAATCGCACCGAGGCAGCGCACGCCAAGTCCGGGTCCGGGGAACGGCTGTCTGTAAACCATTGCTTCCGGCAGGCCCAGCTCAATGCCGCAAGCTCTGACCTCGTCCTTAAAGAGATGGTAAAGAGGTTCTACCAGGGAAAATTTAAGATCATCAGGCAAACCGCCCACGTTATGATGAGATTTAACAGCGCTGGCCGTCTTAGTGCCGCTTTCTACGATATCAGGATAGATGGTTCCCTGGGCGAGAAATTTGATGTCTTCCAGTTTTCGTGCTTCTTCTTCAAATACGCGAATAAACTCAGCGCCGATAATTTTTCTCTTTTTCTCGGGATCAGATACGTTTGCCAGTTTTTTCAGGAAACGTTCACCGGCGTCAACGTAGATAAGGTTGGCGTCCATTTGATTCTTAAATACTTCAATGACGGTTTCCGATTCACTCTTGCGCATTAGGCCATGATTGACGTGCACGCATACCAGCTGTTTCCCTATGGCCTTGATGAGCAATGCCGCAACCACCGAGCTGTCCACCCCACCGGATAAGGCGAGTAAAACCTTTTTATCATCAACCTGTTTTTTGATCAGTTCAACTTGATCTTCAATGAAATTTTTCATATTCCAGTTAGGTTCTGCATGGCAGGTATTAAATATGAAATCTTTTAAAACCGCTTTGATTTCTTCTTCCGTTTCCGGCCAACTTTCTCTTTTATTTGCACACTGCACCGACTCATGCTCAACCACCATTACGGGATAACCGGCTTCGTAGATATTATGGTTGACATCTATTGTTACTCCGTCGCTCAGAACGTTTTTGCCCCCGTTGATGATAATGCCCTTTAGGTTCGGCAATTGGGAAAGTTTATCCCGTGAGATATCATGGGGATGAATTTCACTATATACACCAAGGTCACGAATTGCCCTGGCAATGGCCGTATTTTTCGGGCTTCCCAGATCTAAAATGACAATCATATCCTGTTTCATCTTGTCCTCCTAATAATGTTATCAAAGCTATTTTTTGATCATAGCAAAAAAGTAATGAGCAGACAAGGGGACAGGGACTTGTCTGGCGTTAACCAGACAAGTCCCTGTCCCCTTGTCTGCTCCGTGTCCCTAGGCAGGGAATTTGACGTTAAAACAGGAAAGAATAAGCAAGTCCTAAAGATAAATGATATCCTAAAGGTTTTAAAAATTACTTTAGGTTGGTGCGTAATGAAAAAATGGCTTGTGTTTTTCTCTTTGATAGTCATAACCCTAAGTTTATCAGCCAAGATTTATTTTGATACAAATGTTTTTAAAGTAAATAAAGTTCAGTTTTACAGTAACAAATTACCAGAGGGATCCGAATTTACAGTTTTGCAAATCAGTGACTTGCATAATAAAGTTTTTGGAGATAACAATGAGCAATTGGTTAACACCGTGGAAAAATTAAATGCCGATATTATTGTTATAACAGGTGACCTCGTAGATGAAAGTACCGATAATTTTAAAAATGTTTTTTCCCTCATGGAGAGAATAACGGCCATTAATAATAATGTCTTTTTTGTATCTGGTAACCATGAGTGGGGAAACGCTTATACCGTGGAGTTTTTAAACGGTCTCCGCGAGCGAAATGTGACAATCTTAAACAACAGAAACATAAAAATCATGGAAAACAATATAACACTTAATTTAGTTGGGGTTGACGATGTCTCAAGAAATCATGAAAATTCCCCCCAAGCATTCAATAGCGTTTACCAAGACCAATATACCATACTGCTTTCTCATTCGCCCGGCATCACGGAAAAATACCATGACCTACGGGCAGACCTGATTTTAAGCGGGCATACTCATGGGGGGCAAGTGAGAATCCCATATATCGGTGCATTGGTGGCCCCTAACCAAGGCTTCTTCCCCCAGTTGGATAAAGGAACATACCAAATTGGTCCGAACCAATATCTTTATATTGACAGCGGCCTTGGTACGAGTATTGCTCCGATACGATTTTTAAATCAAAGTCAGCTAAGTTTAATAAAGATTAAAAACAGACAAGGGGACAGGGACTTGTCTGTTTAGCACAGCAGCAGACAAGTCCCTGTCCCCTTGTCTGTTTGGAGGGATGAAATATGCCAAAAACACGAAAGATGCTAAGCGATTGGAAAGCGCCGTATATTCATTCGCTTATGAAATTGATTGAAACGCAGAGTAAGTCAACTCTTGCACATTGGGCAGTAGATTATTCCGAGAGAGTTTTATTACCGCTGTGGGACAAGCACTACCCAGATGACTTGCGTCTGCATAATGCACTGAATGCCGCTCGGGAGTGGTTATCAGGAGCAATCAAACTGCCACAGGCGAAATCGGTAATCCTCGAGTGCCATGCGGCCGCCCGTGCAGCCGACGGAAATCCTGTTGCGCAAGCCGCGGCAAGGGCTATTGGTCAATGTGCATCGACCATCCATTCGGCAAGGCACTGCATCGGGCTTGCTTTTTATGGAGCGCTAGCGGTCGCTTATGACCGACTCGGGACTGACGCACCGTGGGGACAAATCGAGCATTGCGCCGCAAAAGAGTGCGGTCGAATGGAAGCCGCCCTTCGTGCCGTTGCCGTGGAGAACGAACCGAACCCGGCAAAAATCGATTGGAAATGCTGATTATGACCCATCGGAGGTAGGATATTTCAAAATCATTGATAACAGGTGAAGGTGTTATTTACAAATATACAAAAGAAGAATTGATAGATGCACTGCGGCCGGTATCTTCAATTATCAGCAAATGTGAAAAAGCACAGCAAAAATATGCGGAGGGAACCGCTAATCATACCCGCTTCAAGAACATAATAAAAGCAATGTATATTTCAAAATCATTAATAACAGAGCAGACAAGGGGACAGGGACTTGTCTGGCGTTAACCAGACAAGTCCCTGTCCCCTTGTCTGCTCCCCTTGTCTGAACATTATACCGCCGGCAACTGCTTTAGACTCTCGGCCCAGCTAATGATTTCCTCTTTGCTGCCATCCCCGCCGATACTAATGTGAGCACCGTTCTTTTCTATAAAAAGCATTCCCTGTACCCCCGGTGCGTTAACAGCCACGTAGGTGCCCTTGTCTCCAGCCACCGCCACTTCAACGGTGGGATGGCCCGGCGGGATATTGCCGTGGTACCCTGAGCCCTGGGTCAGCACTACCTTTGGCAAAGGCTGTCCGGGATTGCGGTATTCCTGGAGAACCACCGGAAAACCAGTCAAGTCTGTCACCCTTACCTCATGCAGCGTACAACCGTACTTCTCCGGCAGCACATACATGGGGAAAGGCAGCTCGCGCCGTGCCTCCTCCAGTGAAAGGGTACGGATACTGCCGGCATTGGGCCGGGAAACCGTTTGTGTGGTCATTGACTCCGGCAGAGCAAGGTTAAATAATTCTTCCGACAGCCCGCTATTAATCACCAGGTCGGAAACTTCCTTCTTAGCCACCAAATTACCTTTAACATCATACTGTTCTTCCAGGACCGGGAACCAGGTTTTTTCTTCCACCCACAGGTGGGTAACCAACTCTCCTCCCGTCACCTGGGGAACATCCTGGCTGAATGTAAGGTGATAACATTGGCGTCCCTCCATGTTCTCCCTACCCAACATCGCCACGGTTTGGTTTTGCGACAATGTTTTGACCAGTGCAGGGAAGTTAGGCAGGAACTGAGCAAAACCTCCATCCTTAAATTCCATACGAACCGCCTGGTTTTGATCCGGGTACATGACAACACATTCGGTATCACGGGCCACCGCCACTACCCTGCCCGTACCCGGGTGGGTGTATTCCAGACGGTGCATATCCGGGTATTTAAAATAAAGGGTGGCGGATAAGCTGATGGACTGCGAGCCCATGAACGCCGTTTGCAGCTGGTTGTATCGGTAATCCTGTAATGCATCCTGTAACTTATTCATCTGGTTGGCAATGTCCGCCGAACTGAGTGATATCTGACCTGTTATACGGTGCAGCACTTTCAAGAATGTTTTCTGGTTCTCCACTCTTTTACATAATACCGGGTCGGCATTAATCTTTTTTTCAAATTCTGCAGTTTCCGTGGCGATTAAACGTCCTTCTAGATAGTCATAAATGAGTTCTTCAATGGTTCTTTCCGTCATTGGTATCCGCTCCTTTTTTACAGGGGCAAAATTTTGTAACGCCCGGCGCAGGATCTCTCTACCCCGGTGCAGCCTGGATTTGACGGTGCCGGCGGGAACACCCAGGATTTCGGCGATTTCCCCAATCTTGTAACCCCGCACATCGCCTAATACCACCACATCCTGGTACTTCGGGCTCAGGGCGCGAAGTGCCCGGTAAAACTCGGCCCGGAAGGCCGCCGTTTCAGCGGGATCGACCTGTTGTGATTTATCAAGCGGGGTATCACCGTCGTATATCTCTCCAGGGGATTCTCGCCGGCCGGCCCGCAAGGTAAGGAAAACCTCATTGGTCACCAGCCTGTTGAACCATGCCGGGAAGCTTACCGGATCACGCAGATCCTTCAGGGAGCGCAGCATTTTGAGCAATGCGTTCTGCACTGCGTCATCGGCCAGAACCTGATCTCTGAGCATCCGGCGGGCAATTTTTTTGGCCCTTGGGTACACGTCCTTAACCAGTGCCTCCCACGCATCGACTTCACCTTCCCTGCACCGCGCTATAATATCCGCCTGCATTTTAATCAGCCCCCAATATTGTCATTCAATAGAGAGGATACAACCACCGCTCAAATGGTTCCCTAAAAACTCCACACTATAGGACAATTAGTTCATAGTAGCGACTGCCTAATCCGATTTCTTCTCCGTAAGATAATTGGATCGTTCCGTCTATGTGTGATCTCAAACAATGAAATTAGTGACTACCAACAATAGCTTAATATAAAATTTATAAGCTAGCATGGGAATGGACAAATATTAAAGGAACTCCTGGAACTTTACTTTTATGATATAATTATACCCCAAAAAGAGTGATACACTTGGCTGAACACGACCTGATTATCAAGGCATTGGCCGCGCGCTACGTGCTGTTACCGTGGAGAACGAACCAAATCCGGCGAAAATTGATTGGAAATGCTAACCATGATCCGCCGGGGACCAGGACATTTTGTGTGAAAATCAGGGGAGTGATGTAATGGACACATTTACAAGAGAAGAATTAGAAGAAGCTATACAACTTGTTTCTTCAACCATCAGCAGATGTGAAAAAACACAGCCCAAATTTGTGGAGGGTACCTCTCAGCATACACTCCTTAAGAACAGGATAAAAGCATTATACATTTCAAAATCATTGATAGCAGATAAGAATGTTATGGACAAATATACAAAAGAAGAGTTGATGGTAGCACTGCGACCCATATCTTCAATAATCAGCAAATGTGAAAAAGCACAGCAAAAATTTGCGGAGGGTACCTCTCATCACACCCGCTTCCAGAAAATGATAAAAGCAATGTATATTTCAAAATCATTGATAACCGATGAGATTAGTAAAAGAGATGGCTACGGTAGCTCCCGAAGGGCCGGTGCCGACAATTATGACATCCCAACCAGCCCGGCAACCAGAAGGTAGTAGAATATATTACAAGGAATTGGGATATAGTCACCACTATGATATGATTATTACTACGGCAACTTTTAACAAAAAAAAACGAAGGTGTTTGCTATACGCCTTCTGTTTTTTCATTTTCATATTCAATTTTTTCTAAGCCGATACTTTCAAGAATTTCATTAATTAATTCTTCGGTCAAACGAATTCCTCCTTTTTATAGAGCGACTTTAATATTTTACTATCTTATAATAATAAATGTCAATATATGGCATGTCCTTTTTTCAACAGACAAGGGGACAGGGACCTGTCTGTTAGGCACGAGCAGAGCAGACAAGTCCCTGTCCCCTTGTCTGTTTCCCCAAAAGGGAACCAGTGAAACGGTTGCTGCTTTATTAAGCACACAAAATAAAACAGATTAAATGCTCATTTTCTGGAGACTAACAGATTACCCTGGGTATCCAGCTCAGCTAAGGCCACTTCTTTGCTGAATTCCTTTATGCCCTGGTAACTTAACGCGCTTAAAAGCCAGTCCTTGGTCAAGTTAGCATGGCGAAGATTATTCTCTAAAATGGACCCATCCATGACCAGGGGCAAAGTAAGTCCCTCGTATTGGGTTGGAACATTCAAGTCACTGGGGTTAACAGGTCTTTTTTGGGACTTGGGAAAGGCCGATAGCCTCCCCTGAGGCTCCAGGACAGCAAACTCAACATCGGTTAACTTATCGTATCCTTTTGCCCGCAGCAAACCCATAAACTGGTTCAAACTCAAAGAAGTTGCCTTTAATGCCGACATATCCAACTGACCGTTTTTGACGACCACAGTTGGTGAATGCTCCATAATTGGGGTAAGTTTGTTGAAAATGGCCAGGTGTGAGGTCATCCAAATAAGAAAAATTAGCAGGCCCGTTCCATAGACGGCCCTCATAGTTACTTTTGTTACCAACGGTTCGGCAGCCACATTTGACAATATAAAAATCCCGGCTATCTCATAAGCCGTCATTTCTGCTATGGCTTTTTTTGTTAATACGCGGGCACCAAAGTAGGCTAAAAGAAAGATTATAATTACCTTCGTCCCGTAGGTAAGCAATTCCACTTTCGGTTAACCTCCCTAAATGCCTGAAAATACCGTGGTTATGGTTCGAACTTCTTCTCTTAACCCGCCAATTTGAGTTATTACATCATCTTCTTGGTTTTTCACTAAAACGGCAGCTTCATTTAATTCACGTCGGAAAGTGCTTAAATCCTCAGGAGAGTTTGTGACTCTGATTAAGAATTCATTGGCCATGAAGGTATTATTTAACAAAGAAATTTCGGCCC
>Ga0209643_1000917_pt1 | contig 35344 bp, 30 predicted proteins | sample AutmiccBRH37_all_FD_187383 | JGI IMG/M metagenome (GOLD analysis project Ga0209643, IMG submission 187383) | Deep subsurface microbial communities from Mt. Terri, Switzerland - Autotrophic microbial communities BRH/37_all (SPAdes) (version 2) | ecosystem: Environmental > Aquatic > Deep...
AGTCCTGCCTGTTTTAATAATAGCTGTAGATAAATTTGAGGAGACGAGTTGTTGTTGTCTTATAGGTCCCGGGATAAACGTATCAAAACAGGCAGGACTTACGGCGTACGCAAAGCAGTGGATTGTACAGAGAGATTTGATGGAATATGAATATCCCACAGGCGTTGATATATATTTTGTTACAGCCAGAGGTGAACTGATGGCAATACCCAGAAAAGTAAGAATGGAAGGATGATAAACAGATGGCATATGTTGCAGTTACAGGAGGACAGGAAGCGATTGAAGCGTCAATAAAGCTTCTTAAATACTACCGTACAGATGGAGACAAAAATTTAGAAATTGAAGCAATAAAAGATAAAATGAAGCTTTTAATCGACCGGGTTATGTCTGAAGCAGGCTTATATGCACCCACATATGCTGCTCTCGCATTAAAGCAATGTGAGGGAAGTCTGGAGGAAGCGGTATTTATACTAAGGGCATACAGATCGACTCTAACCCGGAATCATTATTCAAAAACGATGAGCAGTGTGGACATGAGAATGATAAGAAGAATAAGTGCCGCTTTCAAGGATATTCCGGGAGGCCAAATACTAGGTCCATCCTATGACTATGTGCATAGGTTATTGGATTTTGGAATCATGGATGAAACAGAAGAGGAAAATGAAAAATGGAGAAATTCTTACGAGCAGTGCCATCAGGAGGAGGAAAAATACACCTTCCCCAGAGTTTCGGATATTTTAAGAGAGGAAGACCTGTTGGAGGAAATAGCGGAGGAGCACAGGGAGGCGTTTGATATTACACTTAACAAGCTTCCTCTTCCTGCTCCCAGAAGTGCAAGGCTGCAAACAATGGCCAGGGCAGATACGGGATACATTTCCGGTCTGGCTTACAGTTCTTTAAGGGGTTTTGGTGCAGTACATCCTACCGTTGGAGAGTTAAGGACAGGCTGGCTTTCTGTTGAAGTTTCATATGTTCTTGAAGAGGGACAGGACATCTATGTAGGAGATATTCTTGTTACTGAAGTTGAGTCATTTGTATCTGCGTCAAAGAAAAAAACAAAAGAACATGATGAAATGAAAGTTGGAATTGGTTATGGCTGTGTTTTAGGAAGAAATGAAACCAAAGCAATTTCTATTTCCATATTGGATAGAGCTTTAAGAGTTGCCGGGGAGGCCCCTGTTAACGATGAGGAGTTTGTATTGCTGCATGGAGATTGTCTGGAGATGAATGGGTTTCTATCCCATCTGAAGCTTCCCCATTATGTGACATTCCAATCCAAGCTGGATCAACTTAGAAAAAAGAAAGAGGATTAAAAATGGCATATAATATTTCAAATCAGCATTATAATTTTGCTTTCCTGGATGAAGGCGCAAAAAGGGAAATAAGAAGATCGATTTTAAAGGCAGTGGCTATTCCCGGCTACCAGGTTCCATTCGGCTCAAGGGAATTGCCGATCGGCCGGGGATGGGGTACCGGGGGCCTGCAGATTACCCTTTCGATTATTGGGAAAGATGACTGCCTAAAGGTTATAGATCAAGGAAGCGATGATAGTGTAAATGCAGTAAGCATCAGAAAACTGGTCACAGCAACGACAGGTGTAGAAACAACAACAGACACCAATGCTGCCACAATTATTCAGTCAAGGCACAGAGTTCCTGAAGAAAAAATGAGAAATGATCAGGTTTTGGTGCTGCAAGTTCCCAATCCCGAACCGCTAAGGTCTGTTTCTCCAAAGGAAACGGTCAGTAGAAATTTACACGCCGAAGCGGAGTATTCAGGCATATGGCTCAGGTTATATGAAGGAATCGTAAAATACGGCCGCACAGTTATCGGAGCAGACCATCCTGTTATGGTTTCAGGAAGATACGTAATGAACCCCAGCCCAATTCCCAGGTTTGATAATCCCAAGCTGCACCAGGCAGAGTGTCTTTATCTGTTTGGAGCAGGGAGGGAAAAGAAGATATATGCGGTTCCTCCTTATACCGATGTCGTCTCATTAGCCTATGAAGATCATCCCTTTGCCATAGAGAATGTAAAAGGTCGAAGCTGCAGGCTATGTGGTGCAACAGATGTATATTATGACGAGATATTTGACAGCGAAACAAATGAGCATTATTTTCAATGCTCAGACTCCGGTTTTTGTGAAAAGCGGCGTAATGGGACGGAGGTGAATCTAAGTTGAATGATACAAAACCGATTTTAAGTGTAAGGGATTTGGCAGTCAGGTTTGGCGAGGGTTGTGATATTTGCATCAATGGTGGAGATGCAGTTCTGGATAAGGGACATTGTCCCTACTGTCATTCTGTTTGGGCATTAAATAAGGTGTCTTTTGATTTGTACCCGGGTGAGATTCTGGGCATCGTCGGTGAATCCGGTTCAGGTAAAAGCACGCTGCTGAAGGCTTTGTATTTTGATATGGAAATAACGGAAGGGGAAGCTTATATCAGCCAGTTCAAGGAAGGAAAGACTAATATATTTGAGCTTTCAAGCCAGCAGAAGCGGCATATAAGAAATCATAAAATGGGAATGGTCTATCAAAATCCTATTATGGGACTGAGAATGAACTTCTCAAGCAGTGCGAATGTAGCAGAAAAGCTTATCGCCGCAGGTATAAGAAATGCAGGCAAAATGACTGAACGTGCGAAATACCTTTTAAATCATGTGGAGGTTCCTGCAAGCAGAATAAAGGAAGAGCCCAGGAATTTTTCAGGAGGTATGCAGCAAAGAGTTCAGATATCAAAAGCATTGGCAAACAATCCTCCCATACTACTGCTGGATGAGGTTACTACAGGGCTTGACCTGAGCGTTCAGGCACGAGTGCTTGATTTAATAAAAAGAATACATCAGGAGCTTGGAATTTCAATGGTTGTGGTTAGCCATGATTTATCCGTAATAAGGATGATGGCTGATAGAACAATGGTTATGCTGAATGGCAGGATTATTGAAGAAGGCTTGACAGACCAGATATTGGAGGATCCAATTGATGAGTATACACAGATACTGGTTCATTCACTTTTATAATTAGGAGGCTGTTAGTGTGAATAATGAACAATATATCATGCATGTTAACATAATGACAAAAGATACAGTATTAGATAACTACGCTGTCGTATTGGAGGAGGATAGAATAAAAAAAATACTTCCCATGAATGAATTGGATACAGCAAAAGTAAAAAGCCTGGGAAATATCGTTTATGATGTAAATGGCGCATATATTTCACCGGGATTTATAGATATCCATTCCGACAATATAGAATCCATTGTACAGCCAAGACCTACGAGCATTATGGATTCTAAAATGGCTTTGATGGAACATGAAAAGCAGCTTGTCAATCAAGGGATCACGACCATATACCATTCACTGTCCTTTTTAAGAGAGGATGGTGCTGCCATGAGACAAAAAGAGACCAGAAAGCCGCATAAAATGCGGGAACTGGCTGAATTGATAAAAAGTCTGCATGAGGGTTATCATCTTATCCGCCATAGGTTTCATTGCAGGTTTGATCTTAGAAATTCCGAAGGCTACGATACATTGATGGATTATTTGGATAAAGATTACATCCACCTCCTTTCATTTAATGACCATACACCAGGGCAGGGACAATACCGGGATTTAATAAGATACCGTGAAAATATGAAAAACTATAAACCTGACCTGGAGGATACGCAGATTGATAGAATGATAGAGGAAAGGATGGCGATACCTAAGATCAGTAAGGATAAAATTGAAAAAACAGCAGATGTTGCCCGTGGAAAAGGAATCCGTATCGCATCTCATGACGATGACAGTGCGGAGAAAATCGAATATGTTCATTCTGAGCTGAAGGCAGATATCAGTGAATTCCCTGTTGAGCTGAATGTAGCCAGAATAGCGAAGGAAAGAGGGATGCTGACTGTGGCCGGTGCCCCCAATGTATTGCTGGAGAAGTCGCACTCAGGAAACTTATCAGCGACTGAGGCAATTTTAGATGGCTGTATCGACATACTTTGCTCTGATTATTATCCCCCTGCGATGCTTCATGCCGTATTCAAACTAAATACCGATTACCAGATTCCTTTATGGGAAAGCGTGAAGCTGGTAACCTTAAACCCTGCCAAAGCATTGGGGATCGACAAAGAGTATGGTTCCATAGAAGAAGGCAAAAAAGCAGATATGCTGATAATTAGTATAATTGACGGCAAGCCGGCAATAACAAAGGTTTTCATTGATGGAGAGCTGGTTTCTGAGTTGAATTATAGGAGGACAAGATATGCTTAAAGTAAGCGGATTGTCAAAGAAATTTAAAATCCATATTAGAGACGGGCTTGTTATTGAAAGCTTCAATGATGTTTCTTTTACTGCATGTGCCGGAAAGCTGTTGGCTGTCACTGGTGCAAGCGGTATCGGCAAGTCTACGCTTTTAAAATGCATTTATAGGACTTATAAGCCCACAAAGGGCTCAGTTATTTACTTGAAAAGTGATGGAACAAAGGTTGACCTTGCAGCAGCAGATGATCAAACAATCCTAAGACTTAGAAAAGCAGAGCTTGGGTATGTGTCTCAGTTTTTACATGTCATTCCCAGAGTCCCGGCATTGGAAATACTGGAAAGCAAGCTTTTAACCAAAGCAGTGCTTCCAAAAGAAGCAAAAGAATTGTCGGAATATTATCTGGAGAAGGTAGGAATAGATAAAAACCTTTGGAATATGTATCCATCAACCTTCAGCGGTGGAGAAAAACAGAGGTTGAATATATTGCTTGCTATTGCCGCAAAGCCGAGGCTTCTCCTTTTGGATGAACCGACAGCTTCACTGGATGCCAATTCAAAAGAAAAGATATTGGAACTGATACTGGATTCCAAGAAAAAGGGTACTACCATGATTGGTGTTTTCCATGACAAGGAGGCAATAAAGGCCCTGGCAGACAGCCGTTATGATATGTTGGAAAATCAACTGGTCGCAGTATCTTAAGTTCACTCATATTTAAAGGAGGATGTCCATGTTATACGAGTATGAATCATTAATACCGGAAAAACAAGTGCGCATAGAGAAAGAGCTGGATGAAAAGCCTACAATTCATCTTACCTCCAGCATAAGAAGGAGCTTTCTGGGAAGTTGGACCGACATAGGCCCAAGGGTAAGCATCGCTGAGTCGGAGGTTGGAGACTACACCTATTTAGCAGGAGATGCCTCCGTAATTTATGCTAAAATAGGTAAATATTGTTCAATAGCATCCCATGTAAGGATAAATCCGGGAAACCATCCAATGTGGCGGGTTATGCAGCATCACTGCACATATCGGAGAGTTCAATATGGATTGGATATAAAAAATGATAAAGCATTTTTTGACTGGCGTAGGGCTGATCGGGTTGAAATAGGCCATGATGTGTGGTTGGGTCACGGTGTAATTGTTATGGCAGGAGTTAAGATCGGAACGGGTGCTGTTGTGGGATCCGGTGCTGTTGTGACAAAGAATATTCCACCTTACGCTATTGCAGTTGGAGTGCCTGCAAAAGTCATCAAAATGCGATTTGATGAGGATATAATTGAGAAGATAATGAAAACATGTTGGTGGGATTGGGATAGAAAAACCCTGAAAGAGAGGTTTAACGATTTTTTAGATTTGGAAACATTTTTGAAGAATAATTCAGATTATTAGTGAATAGAGAGGTGTTTTATGGTAGCGGACTTACATTGTCATTCGAAAATATCAGACGGCTCACTCAGTATACGTGAATTGGCAGCAGCTGCAAAAAGGCTTGGTATTCAAGCTTTGGCGATCGCTGACCATGATACGGTCGATGGAATTGAAGAAGCCTTAAAAGAATGCGTTAAACAGGGTATAAAAAGTATTTCAGCTATTGAAATATCTGGTTATGACTATAAAAGAAACAGAAAAGCACATATTCTTGGTTATCTGATGGATGAACCCGAGAGGATTGGAGATGCATGCAAATTTATGCTGGAACAAAGACAGCAAGCATCGAGATGGGCAGTCGAGCAAATCATACAAGAAGGATATCCGATAAGCTGGGAATTGGTTGAAGGCTTATCGAAAGGCAGTACAAATGTTTATAAACAACATATCATGCATGGATTGATGACGCTTGGATATGCTGTATCGATCCAGGATGATTTATATAAAAAACTTTTTGCAAAACCCGGTGATGGGATGTCCGGTGGTATTGCGTACAGAGAGATTGAATATATTGACGCCGCTGCCGCGGTAAAAACAATCAAGGAAGCAGGAGGAATTGCAGTGCTTGCTCACCCTGCAGGGTACAAAAACCTTGAGCTTATACCTGAGCTTGTAGAAGCCGGTTTGGATGGACTGGAAGCTTGGCATCCTTCCCATGATGAAATTGAAGTGAAAAAAATAATGGATTTGGCTGAGAAATATGACCTGATTCTGACCGGAGGTTCAGACTTTCACGGTATGTATGAAGACAAGGCCAATCCTCTTGGAAGCCGATGTATCAATGAAGAATGGCTGGAGAGGCTTTATTTGCTGAAATAATAAAAAAAATAATAGAATAATAAACAAAAGCAGATAGCGGTTTTGGTAGAAATACAAAATTCCGGCTATCTGCTTTTTTACGATGGACCACAGGCTTTAACTTTCATATGCAAGGAATATGGTAAACCTCTTTCTTTATAATTAAAATAAGTTATGTTAATATTATATAAGTATAAAAGTAATAATTATAAAAAAGATATAATGATAAGTGGGTGAATTTATGCTTAGAAGGATATTTGCACTGCTTCTTATATGTATTTTTCTCACAGCCTGTTCCAATGGAGCTGCAGCAAGAGAAGAAATCATCCCAAATGCAGAAGCGCCAATTGAAAGTACCGATCTCCAAGGAACGAATTTTGAAAATCTTGAATTGCCGGAGAACTATAATATCAGGCAATTTGAAGGTTTGACACTTAATTTCATTGTTGAGAACAATTTGTATGCAAATATTCTATCTCATGAAAGTGAGGAATTTTCAGAAGTCACAGGGATTAATATAAAGATCAGGCCTGTGGATTTTGACACATTGGTTCAGAAGGTAAATCTTGATTTTATTGCGCAGGCCGGGGAGTACCAGGTTATTTATGTAGACCCTTATCAAACCTTGAATAGATTTTATGATTATTTGGAAGTATTGAATCCTTATGATAAAAATCCGGATTATCCCCGGATCAAAGGCTTCCTGGATGATTTCGTTGATAATCAGACAGCTGTATGCTCATATTTTGAGGAAGAAAAAAATGTTTATGCGGTGCCATTTGATAGTACAACCATGATTCTATATTATAGAAAAGATATTTTTGATAAATACAGGGATCAGTTTTACAACGAGATGGGCTATGACTGGACTCCCGGGACAAGGGAGTTCACATGGGAAAGATATATTGAAGCTGCCAGGTGGATTGATGCGAATGTACCCAATGCTGAAGTTAAATACGGCAATGGATTAATGGCACAGCAGCATAATTCGATTTTTTGTGAATTTTCCAATATACTTGCTGCATATGGCGGTGACTATTTTTCTGATGAAAAAATCAATACTCTTGGCTTGAAAACCTTTAATCAAATAAACTCAATGGATGAAAATTTTATACAGGCACTGGATATGTACAAGAAAGTAGCAAGTGTTTCAGCACCGCAAAGTGTAAATTGGAACTGGACCGATCTGGCCAGGGTTTTCCGGGACGGTGAAATTGCCATGATGCTGAATTGGGACGAAAATTATACTTATGTAGAGGATGCGGTGCATTCCAAGGTTGCCGGAAAGGTAGGCTATTCCATATTGCCCTATGGCGATGAAAGAAGTGCAAATATATATGGCGGTTCAGGGATCGGCATCAACAAATATGCTACTGAAAATGAAAAGCAGGCAGCATGGCTGTATATTGTCTGGGCAACCTCCAGGGATATGCAGCTGAAAGTGCTCAAACATCCTGAGGGGGGAAGCCTGCCGACAAGAAAGTCTGCGTATGATGATCCGTCGAATACAGGCGGGAATGTACAATTAAAGCATATGAGCGCTGTTTTGGATGCCTGGAAGCCGCAGAATATCTATTTGAGGCCTAAGGTTTCAAATTTCTATGATATAGAGAAAGTGCTCATCAGTAATCTGCATAATATGCTTGTAGCCGATTTGGACAGCAATGAAACAGGGAAAAAGATATATGAAGAATTGGAACGCATCAGGAGGAATGAGTAAATGACAGGAGGGGAAATAAGTGAATAGAATCAAAGTATTTAATTCTCTGAGAGTCAAGCTCGGAATTATTGCAATTGTTCTGATTGCAATTCCTCTTTTGGTGGTATCCTTTACTTATTCAAGTACCGTTAAAGATATTATCAAGAATAAGTATACCGAAACAGCAATACAATCGGTATTTGAAACCGGTGAAAAGCTGGATTTTATATTGGATGACATAAGAGAATTTTCCACTGTGATTACCTCGAACAGTGAGTTGCTGTATATGTTGAATCATAAATATGATTTCAGAGCGGATGAATATGGCCGTGTATTAAGGAGTTTTATTACCTCAAGAGATGATATTGAAGTAATTGATTTGGTTTTGGCTGATGCTTATTACTCTGTTGGGGCAAAAAAGATCAACAGGCTGGAGCGGATAAGTCCACAGCTGGAAAAATCCTCGGGACAACCTCTATGGCTACCGACAAAGAGTGAAGAAATTGAAATTTTGTCGGGTAAATTCAAGAAAAACTACTTTACTCTAGCACGTAAGGTTGTTGATTTTAATACCTTGGAGGCATACGGTTATTTGCTCATTGACCTGGAAGAGGTTATTCTGGAGCAGGCATACTCAGGGATTTTGGACAGCGAGAAGGTAGAGGTTCTGATATGTGATGATCAAGGAAATATTATAAGCCATTCCGATAAGAAAAAAATAGGAAGCTCAATTAAGGGTGAACCTTATGCAAATGAGGTGCTTGCCGATATTAACGGACATAACTACGTTCAATACAAAACAAACATTGATAATGTAGCAATTTATTCTACTATAGAAAATAATGGCTGGAAGATTATAAAGACAATATCAACGGATTATTTATACGAAGAAATCAACCGGATACAAAGATACTTTAATGTCGGTGGAGTCATATATGGTCTTGTTATCATTCTGTATATACTGTTTTTTTCATTTAGATATACAGAACCTATGATGAAAATGATGAGTGTGATAAAAAAGGTTGAACAAGGGGATCTTACTGTAAGGACAGAGGTTAAATCAAATGATGAAGTAGGCCAGCTGGGGAACAGCTTAAACAACATGATCGGTGAAATGCAGGTACTTATTGAGCAGTTAATAAGGGAAGAGCAGGAGAAGAAAGAAGTGGAGCTGGAAGCTCTTCACGCACAAATCAACCCGCATTTCCTCTATAACACTTTGAATACAATAAAGTGGATGGCCAAAATTCAAGGTAATAGCAGCGTAAGTAAAGCTATTACAGCACTTGTAAAGCTCTTGAGAATCAGCACCAATTTAGGAAGAGGGATGATCTCCTTAAAAGAGGAAATCGATTATGTGATGAATTATATTGTGATTCAAAAGCTGCGCTTCAGGAAATCCATTGATATTGCTTATAACATTGATGATGATTGCATGAACCTTACGGTTCCAAAGCTGATTCTGCAGCCTATTGTGGAGAACTCAATCATTCATGGGATGGAAGATGAACAACAGGAATTGAACATTGAGATTAACGGTTTTGTGAAAGAGGATAAACTAATAATTGAAGTTCAGGATGACGGACCCGGAATTGAGGATGAAATTCTCAAGGATATATTGAGGAATGCTTCCGACAAGGATAAGTTCAGCAAGGTAGGCTTGAATAATGTCAACCAAAGAATCAAGCTTTATTGCGGAGCAGACTTCGGTCTTAAGGTTGAGACTGAGCTTGGAATGGGTACCAAAGTTGTAGTGACCTTGCCGATAAATCCAATGTATATTGAACGCACCTAAGGTATTACATTCGGGTATAGTGCGAATTCAATAAAATCAAGGAAACATTTACGCGAAATTTGAATTATTAATGTAAAATGTTTTTCGCGAAATATATAGCGTATTAACCTTAAACAAGAGAATGAGGTGCTTTTATGTATAAAGTTCTTATTGTTGATGATGAAGTATTAGTCAGGGTAGGTCTTAAGACAACCATAGACTGGGAAGCAAACGGCTTCACGGTTGTGGCAGAAGCGTCAAACGGCGAGCAGGGCTATGAGCAATATAAGAAGCATATGCCGGATGTTATAATAACAGACATTAAAATGCCTAAAAGAGATGGATTGTGGCTGGTTGAAGAAGTCAGAAAAGAAAACCACTATGTTAAAATATTGGTTTTAACGGTTTATGATGAGTTTTCCTATGCAAGGAAGGCACTGAAGGTTGGTGCGGATGATTATATTCTAAAATCTGAAGTCGAGGATGAAGAGCTTATTGCGGTAATGAAGTCCATAAAAAAGAAAATAGATGCGGATACAAGGACAAAGCATATACAAGACAAGGAAATCATGAATGTAAATGCCATAAAGAGATCAATTTTAACAGATATGATTAAATCGAACTTTAATATTGATGACAATCTGTTGGAACGATGCAGGAGCATTGGATTCCCCATGGAAAATTCAAGATTTGCATTTGCAGGTATATCAATTGGCAACGATATTCATGAAAATGAAGCAGAACCCAATCCCTTAAAACAGACTGACAATGCAATACTTAATATCCTCTTTGATCTATTTGCGGAAAGATCGGTTGAATATATTCATACACACCAGAAGGAAGGGTATAAGTTTCTTTTATCATCGGACATATTGGCAGGCAACGAGCTGAATAGAATGCTTACATCTGCAATAAATGCTGCAAGGCAATACTTTGATTGTTCTCTTAACATTGTTTATACAAATGCTTTTGATGATATAAAGAAGACATTTGCTGTTTATAAAGAATTTATTGACAAGGAACAGATTTTGTTTTATAAAAGCGGAATAAAGTTCTTTATAACAAACATTGACAGCGTAAACTTTGCAGAACCCAATGTGTTTGATTTAAAAAGGCAATATAATAAACAGTTTATTGAAGCTATAGGACAGGAAAACAAAGACAGGACAAAAAAGCTGATTCATGAAGTCAGCAGTTATTTTGACCAGAATAGTGTAAACCCTAAGATCGTCAGAATATTTTATTCCAACTTAATGGGGGATATATTCAGTAACTATGGGCTTATTCTTGAAAACGACCTGGAATTAAAGAACCATGAATATTATCATTACCAGATAGAAAATTCAGACCATCAGCAGAGTATAATGCATTTATTCATAGCATTTACGGAAAAAACTATAAATGAGATTCGAAAAACCCGGTACACCAACTCGAAAGTATTGATAAACCGGGCTATAAATCATATCCAATACCATTATGATGAAAAAATATCCTTGGATGATGTAGCAAGGGAGCTGCATATTTCTAAACATTATCTTGCAAATGCTTTTAAAAAGGCTACCGGGGAGAACATGTCCTTATACATCAATAAGCTCAGGATAGAAAAGGCAAAAAGGCTGTTGTTGAAATCAGATGGTAAAATCAAAGAAATATTTGATGAGGTAGGGTACTCAAATCAACAGTATTTTAGTAAGGTTTTTAAAAAAATAACAGGCATGACGATTATGGAGTATAAGGAGAAAATGATGCAGAAAAATGAATAGAATCTGAAGCTTGATGAGTCTTCGCAACGCGAAGGCTTTTTTCTTTTATCTTCATAGTTAAGAAAACTAAATTAACCTAGGACAAAAAAATGATAATCCGGTACAAAGGTGTTAACCCCAAAATAAATGTTTCAGCACATTGAACAAAATAGTATATAACCAAAATAATATAGTACGTTTATTGAACAACTATTATGAATTATCATTAAACTATGAATGGCTAAACAGTTAAATGCTATACAAAAACATGTAAAAGGGGATCTGAAAGCTATGAATCCGGATATAAAATTAAGAGTCTCTGATGTTGAAAAATTTTTTCCCGGTGTTAAAGCATTGGATAAGATAAACTTTTCTGTAAAGAAGGGTACTGTTCACGTCATATGCGGAGAAAATGGCGCCGGTAAATCCACATTAATGAAGGTAATTAATGGTATTTACAAGCAAGATTCAGGCCGGATTCTCATTGATGAGAAGGTTGTAGAAATCAATAATCCAATTCAAGCAAGAAGTCTCGGCATTTCGATGATTTTTCAAGAACTCAACTATATGCCTGAAATGACAATTGAAGAAAGCTTATTCGTTGGGAATTGGCCAAGAGATAAGTATGGGAAAGTAGATTGGAAGGAAATAAGAAAACGCACATTGGAGCTGCTGGAGAAAGAAAAGCTCAGTTATTCTCCGGAAACAAAGCTTAAGGATTTAACAGTATCAGACATACAGATGCTGGAGATACTGAAGGCTATTTCCTATAACTCGGACATTATAATCATGGATGAACCTACCTCGGCCATAACACAAAAGGAAGTTGAGGTTCTGTTCAATAAGATAAATGAGCTTAGAGATCGTGGCACAAGCATTATCTATATATCCCACAAAATGGATGAGATATTCAGGATCGCAGATGAAATCACAGTATTCAGAGATGGCTGTGTAGTGGATTCAAGACCAAAAGAGGATTATGACATGGATACTGTCATCACACAAATGGTCGGAAGAAAACTGGAAAGCGTTTTTCAGAAGGAAGATATGGAGTTAGGAGATCAGGTGCTGCAGGTTAAGGGCTTGACAAACCCAGGAAAGTTTGAAAATGTCAGCTTTGATATCCGTGAAGGTGAAATTATCGGCTTTGCAGGCCTTATGGGTGCCGGCAGAACAGAGGTTATGCGTGCCTTGTTCGGGCTGGATGCTTATCAGTCGGGAGAAATCATCATAAAAAATGAGAAGACTGATATAAAGAATGTTAAGAGCAGCATTGATAAGAAAATGGTCATGCTTTCTGAAGACAGAAGGAGATACGGCATAATTCCGGTCCGCAGTGTCAAAGAAAATGTTTCCTTATCAAGTCTGAAAAGGTTCATTTATGGCGGAAGACTCCATGGGGAAGAAGAAGACCGGACGGTTAATGATTACTGTAAGAGTATGAATGTTAAGACACCGGACATGGAAACCTCCATTGAAGCATTAAGCGGAGGCAACCAGCAGAAAGTCATTTTGGCAAAGTGGATGGTTACCAATCCGGATATCCTCATAATGGATGAGCCGACACGGGGTATTGATGTAGGGGCAAAGCATGAAATATATAAATTGATGACTATTCTTGCAAAACAGAAAAAAGCACTTATCATGGTTTCATCAGAATTACCCGAGCTTATTATGATGTGTGACAGAATATATGTAATGGCTAAAGGCAAAATTACCGGAATGTTGAAAAGAGAAGAGTTTACTCAAGAAAAAATAATGGCCTTTGCCACTGCAACGAAAAGTCAATCGGGGGTGGATATAATATGAATACAATTAATAAAAACAAATTATGGTCTGATATGAAAAGCAAATACAGCATCTATTTCGTACTGGCAGCCCTTTTTGTAATAAGCTGGCTTGCCAATGAGAACTTTGTATCAGTTGAGAACCTGTCGAATATTTCAACACAAATTGCAGTAGGAACAATCCTGGCTTTTGGGCAGACGATTCTGATAATCAGCGGCATGCTGGATTTATCCTCCGGTTCAGTGCTTGCACTGGCAGGGGTACTTTCAATCTCTGTTTATAAAATGACGGGATCACTGATTATTGCTTTTGCAGTTGCTATTATAACCGGTGTTATATGTAATATTTTAAATGGACTTATGGTTACCAAATTCAAAACACCGCCTTTTATCGCAACACTAGCCATGATGACAATGGCTAGAGGGGCAGCACTCATGTACACCAATGGCCAGAACATCTATCAAATTGGTGATTATGTAAAATTTGGACAGGGCAAGATTATGGGAGTGCCGACACCGGTGATCTTCATGGCAGTAATCCTGATACTTACCTGGTATATCCTGAAGCATACTGTCTTTGGCAGATCCATATATGCAATTGGAGGCAATGAAGAGGCTGCAAATGCATCAGGTATAAGTGTCAATAAAATAAAAATGAAGGCTTTTATTTTCAACGGAATCCTGGTTGGTATAGCCGGTGTGCTGTTTATGTCCCGTGTAAACGGAGCAATGCCAAATGGTGCTATTGGTTATGAGTTCAAAGCTCTTACGGCAGCAGTCATAGGTGGGACAAGCTTTACCGGAGGCTTGGGAACTGCATCGGGAACATTGGCAGGTGCCTTTATCGTTGGATTCCTGGATAACATAATGGTTCTGGTAGGTGTGAACTCATACCTGCAGCAAATTGTACGCGGTGCTATAATTGCCCTTGCTGTTATCTATGATATCTGGGCAAAGACAAAGAGAACAAAACGCAAGCATGATCTTAAATAGAGCAATCTATTTGGATATATAAAAATTAAGGGGGAAGAAAATTGAAAAAGTGGTTAGTAATTGCTTTAATCGTTTCACTGATGGCTTCATTGTTGACTGGCTGCAGCCAGCCGGCACCGGCTGCTCAGGATGGGGCAAAAGCACCGGAGGCAAGCGGAGAGAAAGATGTATACAGGGTTGCATATATTGCCAGAGCTCAGGCAGACTCATTTGCAGCATGGTTGGCAAACGCGGTAATAGAAGAAGCAGCTAAATATGACAACATTAAATTAGATGTATTTGACGGTCAGGCAAATGATGATACAGAGAACGGTCTGATTGAAAATGCAATAACAAACAAGTATGATGTTATCATTGTTCAGCCGAATAATGGTGAAGCTCAGAGACCTTATGTCGAAAAAGCAGTAGCAGCAGGCATCAAAGTTATTACAACAAATGCGCGTATCAGCGGAATTGAAGGAGCATCTTCAGTAGACGCAGATCCATATGCACAGGCTGCTGTCAATGCAGTAGTTGCCATTTCACAGATTCCCCAGAATGCAAACGTTGTTGTATTGAAAGGACCTCCAGGCAACTTCCATGCAGATGCAAGACGTGACAGCTGGCAGAAAGAATTCTTTGACAAAAGAACTGATGTAAAAATCGTTGGAGAAGAAATAGCAAACTGGAACAAGGACGAAGCAATGAACTATATGGAAACCTGGGTCCAGGCAAATGACAAAATTGATGCGATAATAGCAATGAATGACAATATGGCTGCAGGCGCATTGGAAGTTATTAAAGACAATCCGAAATTCAAGGACATACTTTCATATGGCGTTGATGGAACAGCTGAAGCTGTATTGTTGATAGAGCAGGGCTTAATGACTTCAACAAGCTTACAGAGCGCATATGATCTTGCAACAGCACTTATGGATACAACCAACAAGCTTGTTACAGGTGCTGAAAAGCAGATTGACATCGATATCGACTGCCCATTGATTAATAAAGACAATGTTCAGCAGTACATTGAAATGCACAAGAAAGCCGGAGCTATAAAATAGGACATAATTTCTATAAGCAGAATCATTGGTACGCGAATTAGCTAATTTGCGTACCAATTTTTAAAAGGAGGTTGAAGCAATGAAAAATAGAGCTGTTTTTATGCATGGCACAAATGATATGGTCTGGAAGGATGTGCCGGTGCCGGTTGTAAAGGAAAAAGAGGTGTTAATCAAAGTAGATGCCGTAGGAATCTGTGGTTCTGATGTACACTATTATCAGCATGGAAGAATTGGCGATTTTGTTGTTGAAGGTGACTTTATACTAGGTCATGAATGTGCCGGAGAAGTTGTGGAAATAGGAAGCGGAGTAAAGAATCTGGTCGTTGGAGACCGTGTTGCATTAGAGCCCGGCAAGACCTGCGGCAAATGTGAATTCTGCAAGGAAGGCTTATATAACCTTTGCCCCGATGTGGAATTTTTTGCTACACCCCCTTATCACGGGGTTTTCACCAACTATGTGACCCACCCGGAAGACATGTGCTTCAAGCTTCCGGAAAATGTCTCCAATGTGGAAGGTGCCCTTGTTGAACCCCTGGCTGTAGGGCTTCATGCAACAGATCAGGGTGGAGTCAAGCTGGGGAATACCGTAGTTATATATGGTTCAGGCTGTATTGGTCTGGTGACCCTACTGGCAAGTAAAGCAAAAGGGGCTTCAAGGATAATTGTTGTAGATGTCCTGGAAAACAGGCTTAAGAAGGCAATGGAGTTAGGTGCTACTCATGTAATAAATCCTAAAGAAAAGGATGTAGTAAAAACAATAGCTGCTATAACTGATGGAAAAGGAGCACATGTTGTAATCGACGCAGCGGCAGCAGATGCCACAGTCAAACAGACAGTGGATGTGCTCAGGGTTGGCGGTACAATTGTTCTTGTAGGAATGACGGCGAAAGACGAGGTAGAGTTTAACTTTATGAAGCTGATGAGCAAGGAAGGTACCTTCAAGACGATTTTCCGTTATAGGAACCTGTATCCTGTTGCCATCAATGCAATAGCAAGCGGTGCAATCAACGTCAAGGATATCGTAAGTCATGAATTTGATTTTGAAAATACCAAGGAAGCCTTTGATTTCGTGGTTAATAATGCCAAGGATGTTGTAAAAGCAGTCATCAAAGTGAAATAAGCAAAATCGGAGGAAGGTCAGCTATGTATTTTATAGGAATAGATATAGGAACAACCTCGGTGAAAATCCTTGCTATAGATGAGCAGGGCAGTGTTGTCAAAGCTATAAGCAAGGATTATCCGATTTATTTTCCCAAGCCCCTATGGTCTGAGCAGAATCCGGAAGATTGGTGGCATCAGACCGTTAACGGACTGAAAGAGCTATTGGACGGACTGAATAAAAATGACGTTAAAGCAATGAGCTTCAGCGGACAGATGCACGGACTGGTAACACTTGACGAGGATGATCAGGTGATAAGGCCTGCAATACTTTGGAACGATCAAAGAACAGAAAAGGAATGCAGATATCTTAATGATGAAATAGGACAAAAAACAATATCCGAATGGACGGGAAACCTGGCTCTTACAGGATTTACAGCGCCTAAAATTCTATGGCTCAAGGAAAATGAGCCGTTGAACTTTGACAGGGTTAAAAAAATCATGCTCCCCAAGGATTATGTTGCCTATAGAATGTCGGGGATATTTGCTTCAGATATGTCCGATGCATCGGGTACACTATATTTGGATGTGAAAAACAGAAAATGGTCGGAATCTATGTTGGAGCTTCTGGGGATATCTGAAAATCAATTGCCTGAATTATACGAATCCTATGAAGTAATTGGAGCTGTAAAAAAGAGTCTGGCCGATGAATTAGGGCTATGTGATACTGTAAAGATAATCATTGGTGGAGGGGACCAGGCTGTTGCCGCAATTGGCGGAGGCGTCGTAGGACCTGAAGCCTGTTCCTTGTCCCTTGGAACATCCGGTGTTGTATTTGCATCAACAGATAATTTTTTCGTTGATGAAAAGAACAGCCTTCATTCCTTCTGTCACGGGAACGGGAAATATCATCAGATGGGTGTAACCCTCGCAGCTGCAGCTTCTTTGAAGTGGTGGACCGAAGAGGTTAACCGGTCGGAGGATTTTGACGGGCTGCTTGGTGAAGCTGAAGAGGCTGCTGTAGATGACAGTGTATTCTATCTGCCGTATTTGATGGGAGAAAGAACACCCCATAATGATCCATACTGTCGTGGTACCTTTATTGGAATGAACATGACCCATCAAAGGAAGCATCTGACCAGGGCGGTATTGGAGGGGGTTGCATTTTCTCTCAGGGATACTTTTGAGATAATGAAAGCAATGGGAATAAGAATTCCAGTTATCAGCATCAATGGAGGCGGAGCAAAAAGCAGGCTGTGGTGTCAAATAATTGCAGATGTCCTGAATGTAAGGGTAGTGAAGCTTAACACCAATGAAGGCCCTGCATATGGGGCTGCAATATTGGCAGCTGTAGGATACGGGCTATTTGATTCTGTTGAAGCAGCCTGTGCTTCATTTATAAAGGTAACGGAAAGTATTGAGCCGGATAAAGCAAAGGTTGAGCTATACAATCAAAAATATGATAAGTTCAGAGAAATATATCCGGCAACAAAAGAGCTATTTAAGAAGCTGACGAAATAGCAGATGATAAACAAGCCAACAATCCTAACGGATTGCTGGCTTGTTTATATTTATACCAAGAGATGTAGATGAATTTTATGAATATTTTAAATCTTATTATTGACGGAATACAAAATTGTATACTATAATGTATACATGAATAGTAATAATACAGAAAACAAAAAAATACTGAGAGCATCTCTTGCTTACGAAATGCTGAAAACTGCAATTGAGAAACGCCAATTCCAGCCGGGACAGCAACTTGTGGAAGTCGAATTATGTGAGTGGCTGGACATGAGCAGAACCCCCATTCGTGAGGCGTTGAGCCGATTGCGTGCCGAAGGGCTAGTAGAATATTATCCTGCCCGCGGCTATGTTGTTTCAACTTTTTCTTATGAAAAGTTTAAACAAATTTATGAAGCAATTGAAGCATTGGAAGGCATGCTGGCGTATTTACTGGCCATCGACCACAGTAATCCCGAATTCGATGGGGTTCGGGAAGCAGTTATCGCAATGGAAAGGGCTGCGATAGAAAAAAACTGGGATGCTTGGTTAGTAGCTGATACAAAATATCATACGCAAATGTACAATTGCTGTTCCAATGAGTATATTCTTCGTGAGCTTGAGATCTTGAGCAAGCCGTCGCAACAGGTCCGTATCATGATTACCAGAACTTATATCGATAAGGAGCAGTCTACCAAAGAACACCGTGCTGTATATGATGCAATTGTAGAAGGGGACCGCGAAAAGGCGCGTACTCTTGCGCAAAAGCATTACAACAGGGTACGGCGGGACGTCCTGGAGTTTCTAAGAACGTATAATATCTGATCTCTCAGGCGTATGCAGCTTGACAATGTGGAACTCATTCTGAGATTGTTTTACTTTCAATATAATAGGGAAGGAGGAAATTCATAATGCATGTAATTAACTGTGCTGATATTGAGGGTGTGCTGATTCCGAAACCGTACGAAAGGTTGGTCAAAGTAATAATGGCGCCGGATACCCAGGAGGATGTCGAAGATATCAGCATTACAATGGGTATTATTGCACCCCATAGCAGAAATGATCTACATACCCATGAAGATGGCGTCGAAGTCCTGTATATTGCAACCGGCTACGGCAAAGCAGTAGTAGGAGATACCGTTTATGATTTGAAGGCGAACCATCTGATAATCGCACCAAAAGGCATGCCGCATCAGCAGATAAATGAAAGCGCTGAGACAATGCGCATGCTGGCAATCTGGACACCGGCTGTTTCAGGTGAGGAAGTTATTGAAAGAGCACGAAAAGCAGCGCAAGTAAAGTGAAACTGGTAAGTTAAGCTTTACTGCATGTCAGATGTAATGTGGAGAAAGCCCAAAATTAATATTATGTAGGGGGAATAAAAATGAAAAAATCAACATTAAGTCAATTAATTACGGTTGTATTGCTTATTGTAATTACCCTGACAGCCTGTAGTGCACCGGCACCTGCCCCGGCTCCTACCCCTGATCCCACACCAGCAGTATCCGATCCGACACCTGCTGCAGAAAAATTCACACTCAAGCTTGGTTCCAATACTGCACCCTCATCTCCAGAAAATATGTTCGCAAAGAAATTGTCTGAATTGGTGAAAGAAAAAACAAGTGGGAACGTTGTTATTAACGTGCATGACAGCGCAACCCTTGGAGACCATCTGGAAAGACAGGAAGGTCTTAGGTTGGGAACTATTGATATGACATTGACATCCATAGGCTATCTTGGCGGCTACAACCCCATTTTTAATATCTTTGAAATGCCGTACTTATTTAAAGATGAAAAACACCAGAATGCGGTCTATCAGGGAGAAGTTGGGGAAATGATTTCTGAAGAGGCAGAAAAACATGGCTTTATCATGGTTTCCTTCCTTGAGATGGGTGCAAGAAATCTTACAAACAGCAAAAAACCTGTTGTAACTCCTGCAGATATGAAGGGTCTCAAAATAAGAGTCCCTGAGACCAAGAGCAGCATGGATGCCCTCACCGCAATGGGTGGCACCCCTACTCCAATGGCATTTTCAGAGTTGTACATGGGCTTGCAGCAGAAGCAGGTAGATGGACAGGAAAATCCATTTTCCACTATTTATTCTTCAAAGTTCCATGAGGTTCAGAAATATCTTTCACTTACAGGACACCAGCGTATTGAGCAGGTATGTCTGTTTGGAAAAGTAAACTGGGACAAGCTGCCCAAAGAGTATCAGGATATAATTTTAGCGTCAGCCGATGAAGCGAACTTATATGTTCAGGAGCTCATTGCCAAAGAAGAGTCTGACCTTATCAACAAGCTGAAAGAAGGCGGCATGGAGATTAATGAAGTTGATCAGCCTGCCTTCATGAAAAACATTCAACCTCTTCGTGAGCAATATGTTAAAGAATATGGTGAGCTTGCAGCAACATACTTTAAGATGATTGATGCAGCAGGAAAATAAAGTTGCATTTCTGATTTTAAATTCAGTTACCTCTTAAAACACCCTTCTATGGCAGAATTGCGATATACAGAAAGATGATTCTGCCGTAGACAATATTTATAGTAAGATTCAAAGAAAAATTATCAATAAAATTTATAAATTATAGAGAGAAGGATGTAATTATGAAAATTTCACGAGCATGGGAAGAACAGGGAGTAACTATTCCAGCACCATTTAATAGAACAATCAAAGTACTTTTCGCACCAGATAAAGAAGGAGTAAAAGAAATCACATTCAGCCACGCATTGATTCATGCAAATTCATCAACAGATGCACATACTCATGACCGCCCGGAGCTGATCATAATTGTCAGCGGCAGGGGAATCGCCGTATGCAACGGAGTGAAGACACCTGTTGAAACTGATGTTGCACTATGGATAGAAGCAGGAGAAGAGCACCAGATGATTAATACCGGCTATGAAACATTAAAGCTGGCGACAGTATTCCTTCCAGCTTACACAGCAGAAGAGAATTATAGCAGATGCATGGAAGCTGCCAAGGCGGATAGAGGAGAAGTATAAACTATGGCTGATCTCTTTGAGCCACTGTCATTAGGTACGAATATAGCTAAAGGATATTCTTTGCAGGATGCATTGGAAATCGTAAAATACTCTGGATTCGAATATGTTGAGATTGCTTCCATTGCTGGGTTTTGTGAACATGTCACACCGGCTCAGATAGACTCGGATTATGCAGTGAAGGTTAAGAAAATGCTTTCAGATCACGGTCTGAAGGTTCATGCCCTGGCGGGGCACCTGGATCTCACTGTAGAGAGTGATTTGCGGGACTTCCTAAAAAAAATGGAATTTGCTAAAGGAATCGGTGCAAAGATTGTGAATACCAATTCAGGTCCATTGCAGCGTATGAAGGAATTTAAAGATGCAATTAAGCAAATAATCAACTTGGCTGAAAAGCTGGAGATCAAAGTAGGATTGGAAAGCCATGGGGATATCATAGGAACTGCCAAAACAGCCATAGCGATATTTAAGGAAATCAATCATCCTCTGATTCGTTTCAACTATGACACGGGAAATACATATTACCATTCAAAGGGGAAGGTATGTATTCAAGAAGACATCAAATACGGTTTGCCTTATATTGAACATATTCATCTAAAGGATCTTGTTATTCAAGGAGACCGCGCGCAATATTGCCCAATTGGTGAAGGCGATATCGATTTTAAAGAGGTTTTCAAAGTCATCAAATCTCTGAGAAAACCAGTTGCCTGCGGTTTGGAGATTCCGGTATTTGCGAGGGGAAATTTAGTTGCGCTGTCTTCTGAGGATGCGCCAATTTCCCGCGCAGCAATTGCTTCTGCAGTAGAAAGTTCAATGAAGAATATCAATTCCATTTTGACAGATTTGTAAACAAGTTTAGAGGAGCTTCGTAAAGTCTCCCGCATTTGTTATGTAGTAGTAAAAAGGCGGTGAAGAAATGGATAATCAGGAAAAGTTGGAAGGCAGTACTGTTGAAGTAAAAAGAAATATTGTATGGAGAGTAATGGACAAAGCTTTAGAGATAACAACTGTCTCTTTGCTCGCAATCATTATTACCCTGATGGCATTACAAATTATCATGCGTTATATTGGAATGCCTTTAAGGTGGAGCGATGAAATTGCAAAATATGCAATGGTATGGATGACATTTCTTGGATCGGTAGTAGTCATAGGACGGCGTGCCCATGTAAGCATTGATGCGCTGGTCGCTATATTCCCCCAAAAAGTCCAGAAGTATGTCTGGTTCTTTACAAATGGCTGCAGTATAATATTTTTTGCTGTACTGGCATGGTATGGTTTGAGGTTTGTCAAAATGAATCTTTCAAATTATTCTTTGATTACGGGAATGTCTAGAGGATATATTTTTTCTGTGATTCCTGTAAGTGCGGTATTAATGATAGTATACTTAATTCGTTCAATGAAGGAGGCGCCGGAATGGAATTGCTGATACTTCTGCTGATTATGCTTTTCTTTTTCATGATGAAAATGCCCGTAGCTTTTTCAATCGGCATTACAGCGGTAATTGCGCTCATCCAGCGCGGACTTCCCCTGGAGCTGGTGCCACAAAGAATGTTTACAGCGATTGATTCCTTCGCCCTCCTTGCGGTACCGGTTTTTATTTTTGTTGGAGAGATTATGAATACTGGCGGCGTAACCCAGAGGTTGTTTAATTTTTGCCGCGTTTATGTACGTCATATTGCCGGCGGTCTGGGACATGTAAATGTCATGGCCAGTGTAATATTCGCCGGAATGTCCGGTTCCGCTGTTGCAGATGCGCAAGGGCTGGGCGCGGTGGAACTCAAAGCTATGCGCGATGCAGGCTATGACGATGAGTTTTCTGGAGCAATCACTGCAGCTTCCTCGACAATCGGCCCCATCATTCCCCCTAGTATCCCTCTGGTTATCTATGCGGTCCTGGCGGAACAATCAGTTGGAAGGCTATTCCTCGGCGGCCTCGTACCTGGGGTGCTAATGGGGAGTGCCTTGTGTGTCATGGTTTATTTCTATGCCAAGAAGCGTGGATATCCGATAGAACCCAAAGCAGGTTTTAAAGAAAAAGTAACAGCAACCTATAAGGCGATTCCTTCACTGTTAACGCCAATCATAATTATAGGTGCAATAATGACAGGTATCATATCTCCGACCGAGGCTGCGACATTGTCGGCTGTTTATGCTCTGTTCTTAGGCTTTGTGCTGCATAAGGAGCTTACACTCAAAATATTGTATGAAATGCTCAATCGTACGGTTATCGGCTCAGTCACAACCTTGATAATTATCAGCAGCGCATCAATTCTTTCATGGATTGTTATTTCATCAGGTGCACCGACTACTATAGCGCATGCCATGTTTGGGATGACACAAAATCCGATAGTGCTGATATTGTTGATTAACCTTTTACTTCTCGTACTTGGGTGTTTCCTGGAAGCTACTTCTATTTTAATGATTATGGCACCTATACTTCTGCCCATTGCGGAGGGTATGGGATTCGATCTGGTTGCTTTTGGAGTAATATTTGTACTTAATATAATGATAGGCTTGATTACACCACCAATGGGTCTTTGCTTGTTTGTAGTCGCTAAGCTTACAGAATTGCCGGTTTCAAGACTGGTGAGACCAACCTTGATCATGATGATCCCACTTGTGATAGTACTACTCTTGATAAGCATATTCCCACAAATAATCACTTTCCTGCCAAACCTACTGATGGGCGGAGGTGCATAGTCTATGAGCGAGATAAAATTTGGAGTAAGTCCGGCATTTCTTTTATCAAAATTTGGCGAAGGATTTACTCCGGAGCAGGTATGTGAGGCATTTACGCACATCAAACAGCTTGGGTTTGACTGCTATCAGGCTGAAATCGTAACGGAGGACAAGCTATCTCTGTGGCTGAATGGCGGAGCAAGGAAGGTCAGGGAGGCGGCAGATAGAATAGGGCTTTCAATGAGCCAGTTTGTTGCACATTTCATGCTGGAAGCATTTAAAAATGAGGATGCCGTTTTATCAAGCTATGGTATTGCAGAGATGAATCAGGTTTTTGATATCACTTCTGTTTTAAAGGAAGGAACTCCCATTACGGTACCCTTTGGCAGCTATCCGGAAAAAGGGAATAAACAGATTTATTTGGCTATGGTCGAGAAAATGCGGATCATTGCGGAGGAGGCCGAAAGACGAGGCTTTCCGCTGGCAATCGAAGTCCAACCGGGAGCATTGATCAAGGGAGCAGACGGGATTCGGCAGTTTGCTGACGATGTGGGATATCATACCGGTTACAATCTGGACACGGGGCATGCGTGGGCTTCGGGATATGATGTGGTGCAATATCCACAAATATTACATGGGTATATTTATGGGACGCATCTTTGCGATAACGACGGGATTACAAACTTATCCCTGCGTCCGGGAAGCAGTACTATTCAATTTGAAAAGCTTTTACCTCAGCTGCTTAAGTCAGGATATAGTTCATCATTGGATTTGGAGATATTTACATCCCCTGATAAAACAGATGAGGAATATACCGAGGGGCTGGCGTACATAAAGGGAAAAATAAGCCGCCAATAGTTATAATAGTGTTGATTTTAGGTGCCGATATGCGCTTTCTTGTGCGGATCGGCATTCAGTTTAATGATTAGGAGGATACTATTGTGAAATATCTTATAGGTACGGATATTGGAACATCAGGCACCAAAACAATCATTATGGATACCCAGGGAAACCTTATATCCTCAGACCTGCAGGAGTATGATGTTTTGACACCGAGGAACCTGTGGGCGGAGCAATGGCCGGAGGTATGGGTGGATGCAGTGAAACGCTCAATTCGAAATGCCAAAAATAAAACAAAATGTAATCCGGAAGATATAAAGGGTATCTGTATAAGCGGGCTTTATGGCGGTTCCGGTATTCCGCTGGATGAAAATATGAATCCTGTGCGCCCTTGTTTGATATGGATGGACAGGCGCGCGGAAGTGGAGCAGAAATGGATTGAAAATAACATCGATTTGAAAAGGCTTTATGAAATTTCTCATAATGGAACGGATCCGTATTATGGTTATACAAAAATTCTCTGGATTAAAAACTATGAGCCGGAAAACTGGGCTAAGACCAAGTTGTTTCTGCCACCAAATGCCTATGTAATTTATAAGCTGACGGGAGACATTGCCATTGATTATTCTTCTGCAGGCAATATAGGCGGCATTTTTGACCAGAAAAAACGGGCATGGTCGGAAGAAATGATGGGTGCTATGGGAATTCCAAGAAGTATGATGCCTGAAAGAATTGTTGAATCCAGCGATATAGTTGGCGGCTTAACATCAGAAGCAGCAAAGGAGCTGGGGCTGCAGGAAGGGACGCCGGTATGTGCTGGTGGAGTTGACTGCGTTGTGGCAACGCTGGGGCTGGGTGTTTTCGAGCCCGGATGTTATGTAGCGGCTATTGGCACGTCCATGTGCGCTGCGCTGGTTCATGATCATCCGATAAACGCCAAAGGGTTGATTGAAATGCCTTATGTGAAAGATGCGAGCAGGCTGTCCTATTCCTTTGGAGGCGGCGCGACTTCCGGAGCACTTCTAAAATGGTTCCGGGATAATTTTGCAAGAATGGAAAAGCTGGAGGAGGATCAGGGTGGTGAAAATGCTTATCAGGCACTGGATAAAGCAGCTGCAGATATTGCTCCTGGCAGCGACGGATTGATAGTTCTTCCATATTTTATGGGCGAACGTAGCCCCGTCTGGGATGTTAACGCAAGAGGGAACATATTTGGATTGACACTTTATCACACGAGTGCACATGTATATAGAGCATTTTTAGAAGCGGTAGCATATTCCCTGCGACATTCCATGGAGAGTGCCAACACCGAGCTTGGCGATTATATTCTAGTGGCTGGCGGTGTTGCAAAATCAAAACTATGGCGTCAGATCATTGCGGATGTAACAGGTTATCCGATAGTATGCCCTATCAATGATGTTGAGGCAAACCTTGGAGATGTTATTCTTGCCGGCGTGGGTACCGGACTGCTGGACTACAGCAAGGTAAAGGATTGGCAGGTGCTGGGCGATAAGATCATGCCAAATAAAAAGGCACACGAAATCTATAGTAAGTATTATAAACTCTATCATTCGATCTATGCTCATTTAAAGGAAGACATGGAACAAATCGCCGAGCTTGGCAAAACAAAGGATCAGAGCTAAAATACCAATGAATATTAAAAAACGAACCTGACGATATTTTCGTCAGGTTTTTTGCTGAGATGTTGCGCAGAACTACCACCACCATATTGGCCAGAATAAGCTTCCCAAGCCTATTATTAAGAGGGCGGCACCTAGCAATCCGAAGAATCCGAAATTTCCATATCCTAAATATCTGCCGTTCATGTCATATAATTTATAGCCGTCGTAATATCCGAGGGGCATACCGTTAATTGCACGGACATATCCATCATATACATAAACCAAAGGGTTTGAGTATTTATCATATATCACATAACCATCAGTATAACCTACAATATTACGACTTGCGTCATAAATAATGTTTTCATCAACATAACCAATAAGTCTATTCCGGGCGTCATATGCCTTTTCCATAATATCACCTCCTTGTATTTGCTTTCTATAGACCAAAGGAATTTTCTTTCCCAGTTACTATATATGTAACATGGACATATTATGTTATTAAAGATTTGTATAAGCATAGGGGAAAATATAAAAATAGTTAAATAGAGAGCAGGTAATCTATTCGGATTACCTGCTCTTTTATTGAAAAGCGCTTGGAACTATTGCTGCGAAGCAATCAACAGGGATGCTTTTGTTTTAATTGTTACCTGGTTGCTCTCATATACGGTTTTGCCCGATATGTCAAAGCCCTGCACGCAATAGGTGTATGTCCCTCCCGGCTGAAGCTTTTTGTCAGTGAAATTATTGGAAGAGCTTCTTGCAACCTCTGTATCATTGCGATAAACAATGTACCCGGCTATGTCAGCATCAGCTACTGTACTTCCCCAGTCAAGCTTAACAGTGGTATAGCCTGCTTCAGATGCCTTCAGAGCGCCCTGTGCTGAGTCTGATATAATCTTGCCATCATGATTCATGAGGAATTCAACTTTTCTGTTCAAGCCTTTTGTTGTATTGAATTTAAAGCTGTCCAAAATATCTATTGTGATTGATGTTTTTTCTTTAGCGTCTTTCAGCTCCAGAATATCTTCCGATATTTCAACAGCAGCCGGATTGCCGGACTTTATTGTGAATTGCGTCTTGTCAAGATACATTGCAGCATTGTCATCAAACACCGCCTTTACCTTAAAAGGTGTTGATTTATTGCTTTCAAGAGCTTTAAGAGGCATTTCCATCTGGAATTCCTTAACCTTACGGCTTGTCATGAATCTGACGTCTGAAATATATCCATCGATTACATTCATAGCACTGTTTAAATCCAAGGTAATTCTTTTTGCAACTTCTTTATTCAGGCCTTCATCACTATTCAGAGCTATTATTATTTTTTCAATATTATCTTTGGTGGAATATGCTGCACTTGTGCTGCCGGTATTATCAGCAAGAACGACTTCGATTTCTCCAATCAGCTTCTTGAATCTATCTCCCTGTTCATCGCTCATGCCGTTATATTTTACATACACATCATCAATTTTCCTTGCAGCTTCATCAAGAGTCATTTTCACTGCTTGCCCGGGGTTTCTGTTTGTAACTGTCGAGGGAGTGCTGAAAGCACCAAGGGTTAATGCATCACTATAGTCCCGGTTGAATAATGATTCGAACTCAAATATTGCGATCCCGTTTGTATTCGCATTTCTTATGGCATTTACCTGCTTTATAAACACCTTTGTATCAACCTTGTTAAAAGTAGCAATTCCTGATGTGATTTGCGAATGTCCCCTTGCAAACATAATGGAGTTCATAATATCATCAGCAACCGGTGCTTCATAAAGGTAATAGGACATAGGTATCAGACTGTTGATGTAATCATTTCTTGTCCAGGCTTTAGGGTCCTGATAAATGTCCACAATGGTCTTGTCGTACTCCGGCCATACATCAGCGGATATCTTTATGTCCGGTTTGATTGATTTTACCTCGGAAATCACCCTGTACGCGTAGGAACTGATTAAATGCGTCCTGAACCCGCACCACTTCTCCCAAAGTTCATCTCCGGGCTTCAAGGCTATCGGATCAGTGCCGGAGTATTTATTGAAAAGCTGTCTGGTATATGTATCATAGCCGAAGTCATTGGAGTAATCACCGGAATGGGAATATCTCATGTAGTCGAACTGGATTCCATCAAGATTATACTTTACGACTAGCTTTTTATACAGCTCTGACAGGAAGTTACGGACTTCCGGCAGAGCTGGATTCAACAGGTGAAACTTTGTCACACCGTTTTCAAGATAGTACGCATCACCTTTTCTGCTTACTGCCATCCATTCAGGTTTTTGTGCAGCAACAGGAGTATCTACCAGGAAATTTTCCACCCATGCATGCACTTCAATACCTCTGGCATGTGCTTCTTTTAAATATACCTCAAGTATATCCAGGCCTTTGAACATTGGGTTCTGCTGCATGATTTTACTGCCTGTCGGATATATTGCATATCCGCTCCAGTATGTTTCAAGGTATAGAATGTTTATATTCAAAGCCTTCAGCATGTCAAGACGCTTTTGTATCTGAACAATACTTGTGTCTCGAGGTCTGAGCCAAACTGCCCTGTTTTCTGTCTTTAAGGATTCAAAGGTCATATAATAGGCCTTGTCCGCTTCGTTTTGTATTTCCCTGACTGCATTTGTCAGGCCTTCATACTGCCCGTGAGATACTTTGGCCTGAACACTTTTCAACTTCGCTCCGGCACGGTCTATCACTTCCTGAGCCTTATCATACTGAATATCCAGATACTGCTGTCCGGCCAGCTCCAGACTGTCCTGTGCCGATTTTATACTATATGCAGCTCTGGTTATGTAGGAATCAGGTGTCATAATTATAGCCGCCTCTTTTTTGTCGGAGTTCGTCACAACCGTTGCTCCTAAAAGAGCGTACTTTTCCAGCCATTTTAAACTATTGCCATGTCCCGAAAGAGTATATCCCCCGGCAGGTATTGTTGAATTATTACCGCCTGTACTGATTATTTTTCCGTCACTGTTTACTGCAACCTCATAGCCATAAGGGTTTGTACCGGTGTATTCACCGTAGCTGCTGTCGTATATTATCAGTTGATCGGGGCCTCTGAACCCGTCATAGGGCTTGCCTTCATACTTGTCCCAGGCTGCAGGGTTGTCCTCAATTGTCCTTGGATTGCAGGCCGCATATTTGATTATACTTGCATTATACAGCTTGGTATCAGCATAGACTTTTATGCTGCCGCCAATTTCTGCTTTTTCCTGCACCTGCTTGTAATAGGGGCTTCCCATATGTATGGATATAACCACTCCTGAGGGCGGTATCTGTGAATTATTCTCAGACTGTGCTGCATTGGTATTTGCTACATCTGCAAGCTTGGTGACGATACTATTCTCAACCGTCAATTCCAGCCCCCATACATTTGTTTTTGTAGATGCACCGTAGGAAGGCTCATATAATACTACCTGATTGGCATCCCGTACGCTGTTGCTCCGATCAATGGGTATCAGCATATCACCCAGCATGAAATACATGTCGGGGGAAGCAGGGATATCAATATTGGCAAGGGTCAGGTTCCCGCCTATAACAAGGTTTTTCAGAAAATCCTCATTACTGCCGGTGTATGAGATAACACAGCCATCCGGTGGGATGTATGTACCAACCGCCTCATTGGTGCTTTTATGTACAACAATATTGTTTACAACAACATACTCATGGGTATTTGCAGTAAATGGTCCGGTGAACTCCCCGTATTTTCTGGTATATATGATAATTTTTCCTGCTTCCCTTTCCTTATCAAGCAAGTCTACAGGATATGTTGAGCTGCCCTCGAATACAATAGATGGAGCGGTGGTCAAGGAATTATCGGCTGCATTTACATTGATCTGGAATAAAAAAATAGTAAAGAAACAAATGCATATCATAGTACTTTTAAAATATCTCACTTTCACAGACTCCTTTACATTTTTCGACTTAATATACAATCGATTATACCAGAGAATGCATGCAGGGTACAGGGGTAAGAGGTAATCCCGGGAAATGTTTTGCATTGGAAGCGTTGGATTGGACTTGTTTAGTAAGTTCTCCAATGATAATATTGTTTTATCGGAGGGAAAAGACAATTCTTCACAGTCATGATTTTTATGAGATTTTTTTTGTAATTGGGTTATCAGTTAAAGGATGCGAGGGTGCAGCGAAGGGTATACGACTATATTATTCAATATATGAAGTGAGGGGTGAGGACATATGATGAATATAGCACTATGCCATTTCAGGGTTGGAGAGACCGATGGAGTATCCCTGGAGATGGAAAAATGGAAGACAATACTGGAAAGAATGGGGCACAAGGTATTTTTTCTGGCCGGGAGCCAGGGTATGACAGAAGCTTACACCATACCGGAGCTGCATTATCTTAATGAAGAGAATAACAGATTCGTACGGAATGCTTATGAGGCCTTGTCCGATTACGACAGCGAAGAAGCTTTCATGACAGATGTTTTATCATTTGCACGCAGGATTGAAGCAGGGCTTGCAGGATTTATAGAGCAGCATCAAATAGACATGCTGGTAATAAACAATATATGGTCCCTGGGGTGGGGCCTCCCGGCGGCACTGGCTTTTGACAATGCTGCAAGGGAATACCGGATTCCTTGTGTTGCGCACCACCATGATTTCTACTGGGAGAGAGAGCGTTATGGGAAGCCGACCTGTGACTTTGTCAGAACGTGCCTGGAGGACTTTTTTCCGCCCCGGCATGACCTGGTTAAGCATGTGGTGATTAACAGGATTGCACATGAAGAAATGGAAAGAAGAAAAGGCCTGGACTCAGTTATTGTACCCAATGTGTTCGATTTTGAAGCCCCTGTATGGTCTGTGGATGATTATAACAAGGATTTCAGGCAGCAGATCGGTTTAAGGGATAAAGACCTCCTGGTGCTTCAGGCTACAAGAATTGAAAGAAGGAAAGCAATTGAATTATCGGTAGATGTGGCAGGAGAGCTTGGAAAGCCCGGGAACAGGCAGTGGCTTGAGAGGCATACCCTTTACGATGGAAGAAGCTTTGACAGCGGCAGCAGAATTGTTCTGGCACTGGCCGGACTACAGGAGGCTTCCGAGGGTTATATTGAGGCTTTGAAGAAGCGGGCTTTGAAAAAAGGAGTTGAACTGCTCTTCATCAATGATATAATTGAGCATTCCAGATGTACGGTTAATGGCCTTAAATGCTATTCCCTTTGGGATGCATATGTCTTTGCCGATCTGATTACCTACCCCAGCATTTTGGAAGGCTGGGGCAATCAGCTCCTGGAAGGCTTCTTTTCGAAAAAGCCCATTGTCGTTTATGAATATCCTGTATATGGGACAGATATAAAAGAGAAGAACTTTCGGGTCATTTCCCTGGGCAGCTCTCACAAGGTGGGAGAGGATGGTCTTGTATATATAGATGCTGCCAGAATCAGTACTGCTGCTGAAGAATGCATGAATATGCTGACAGATAGGGAAAAGAGAATAAAACAGGCTGAAGTCAATTTCCAACTGTGCAGGGAACATTTTTCTTATGAGAGTCTCGCAAAAAGCCTATCATCCATATTCCATACTGAGTGAATAAAATCTTAAAGACGTACAAAACCCGTTGCTGTGTTATGACAGTAAACGGGTTTTTTTATTCACTGAAATTAATTTCATCCTCCAAAAGTCAATATACTATTTACTATTACAAGGCAGTGTGATAGCATGAAACTGAAATCAATTTCAAGCAATGAACATATGTTCAACGAGGGGGAATTATATGGCTATTACCGGCAACATGAGAATGACAATAAAGGTTTGCCAGCTATATTATGAGGATAACCTAAGCCAGAAAGAAATATCCGCACAACTGGGCATTTCACGCCCACAGATAAGCAGGCTGCTGACATATGCAAGAACAAACAATATTGTTTCCATCAAAATTAATAACCCTTATGTTGATGAGACCAGACTGGAGCGTCTGCTGGTGGAAAAGTACCGCATAAAGGATGCTTTGGTGCTAAACACCAACGGTGCCGGTGAAGCCGGAAGATTGGAAGAGTTCGGCAGATTGGCTGCAAATTATCTGGACGCTTATATCATGGATAACAACCGGGTTGGTGTAATGAGCGGTCAAACTATCAGCAGCGTTGTGTGGTCCATCAAGCACTTTGAACGCCGCGGATTGGAGTTTGTACCGCTGGTGGGAGGTATTGGTTCTGCGAGTGTAAACTTTCATGCTAATGTAATTGCACAAAGATTCGCAGAATGCTCTGGAGGCAGCTGTTACATTCTTAATGCACCTGTTATTGTGCAAAGCGAAGAATCCCGGAATATGCTGGTTAACGAGCCTGAAATCGCTGCAGTGCTGAAAAAGGGCAATTCATGCGACGTGGCAATTGTAGGTATCGGACAAATCGATATGCGCTCTACAACAGCTCAGGCAGGGGCACTGAATATTGACGACATCGAGAAGCTCAAAGGGGCTGGGGCAGTTGCTTCAGTATGCACCTCATATATTAATGACAGAGGGGAACTGCTAGATACTGAGCTGAATAAACGCTCAATTGGTCAAACTCTGGACCAGATCAAAAAATGCAAGACAATTGCTCTTGCAATTGGAAACAGCAAGGTTGAGGCTATAAAGGCAGTTCTCTTAGGCGGTTATATTGATGTGCTTGTTACAAATCTGGAAACAGCACGTGCAATTATAGGTGAAACACAATATAAAGGAGGGTACTGATATGAAAAAGTTTTTGGTCGTTGTTTTAGTATTGACACTGGTATTATCCATGGTGGGCTGCAGCGGTTCTTCCGCCCCGGCTTCTCCGGCTTCTGCAAAAAAAGTATCTATTCTCACACCTTATCTCAGTTCTGTAACCACCAACCAAATGGTTGAGGCAATGAAGGCAGGTATGGAGGCCAATGGCATGACAGTTACCGTAGTTGATACCAAAGGGGATTTTGCTCAGCTGGCAAGCCGTATTGAGGATGTTGTTTCTTCCAAGACAGATGCCATTGTACTTGTAAGTGCTGATCCGGGTCAGGTTCAGACACAGCTCCAGGCAGCATTTGATGCAGGTGTTCCTGTGTTTGGCTGCGACAGCGGATTCATAGATGGAATGATGGTTAATGCAACCAGCGATAACCGTGCAATGGGGGAGATGATTGCCAGATATCTTTTTGAGGATTTGATGGGCAAAAAGGGTACCGTCATTGCACTTACACACCGTCCTCATCCCGGTGTCGTAAAAAGATGTGAGGCCTTTGACGAGCTTATCAAGGAGTATCCTGACATAAAGCTTATAACTGAACAGCATATTGAGGTTCCCGGCCCAATAGAAAATGCAAGAAAAGTAATGGAGAATCTTATTCTCTCCAACTCCAAAAAAGATTCTGTCACAGCAGTATGGTGTGCATGGGATGAGCCGGCAATCGGTGCAACACAAGCACTGCAGGATGCAGGCAGAGGAGAAGTAATAGTAACAGGTGTTGACGGCAACAGCCAGGCAATTGAGCTTATAAACCAGGATGCAAATTTGAAGGCAACAGTGGCACAGAACTTTGAAGGTATGGCGGAGATTGTTGTAAATGAAATGGTAAAGGTGTTTGCAGGAGAAGAGATCAAAAAGGGTGAACAGTATGCACCGGCAACCATTATAACAAAGGCAAAATAGGACAAAAAGGCAATATAATTTTCGCCAGGGAGGATATGTAAATGCTATTGCAAACCAAGCAATTATGCAAGCAGTTCGGTGGAATGTACGCTTTAAAGGATGTCGATTTTGAGATATCAGAAGGGGAAATCCATGGACTCGTAGGCGAGAACGGCGCAGGCAAATCCACATTGATCAAGATACTGACAGGGGTATACAGCCTTGACAGCGGTGAGGTTTATTGGAACGGGGAGCGTGTAGAACTGCACAATCCCCGTCAGAGCCGAAGTATCGGTATTAATGTTATTCATCAGGACAGGAATCTTATTCCCGCTTTTAACGGCATAGAGAATATATATTTAGGCCTGGAATATGAGAAAAAATCAGGATTTGCGGTGGACTGGGCAAAAATGAAAAAAAGAGTGGATGAAGTGATATCAAATCTCGGTGTCGAAATTGACCTGGCACTTCCCGCCTCCGGACTTACTCCGCCACAGCGTACGCTTCTCGAAATTGTCCGCGCAATGATGACGGACTGCAAGCTTTTAATATTGGATGAACCCACGGCAGCACTTACTGATAAAGAAGCAGAGCTGCTGTTTGAAACAATAGCCAGGCTGCAGGCAAAGGGCACGGCAATTCTGTATGTAACCCACAGAATGGATGAAATTTTCAGATTGACTGAACGTGTTACTGTGCTTAAAAACGGTCAGAGGGTAAATACAGTGCCAAGGGCAGATGTAGACAAAGACAAGCTGATTTCTATGATGACGGATAACTGGGTAAGTGAAAAGATAGACGGTTCCAAAAGCTTTGGCAAAACCGTGCTGTCTGTGAAGAATATAAGGTCCAGGGACAAAATTGTAAAGAATGCAAGCTTTGAGGTGCGCGCAGGGGAGATATTGGGGATTTTTGGCTTGGGCGGCAGCGGCAGAACCGAGCTTCTGGAATGCATATACGGATACCGTCATAAGGTTGGAGGCAGTATTGTGCTGGATGGCAAGCTGATTGAGGAAGGCTCCCCGGAAAACTCTATAAAAAACGGCATGGTGCTCATCTGTGAAGACAGACGGGGAATGGCTCTGGTTGGCTCCCTAAGCGTCAAACAAAATACCGTACTTTCCACAATAGACAGCTATGCAAGGCTCGGTGTAGTCAATGAGGCCAGGGAAAAGGCTGACACCCTGGAAAAGATCGCAGCACTTAATATAAAGACAGAGGGCCCCGACCAAACAGTATTGCAGCTTTCAGGCGGAAATCAGCAAAAAGTCGTGTTTGCAAAGGCACTGCTTTCCAAGCCCAAGGTTTTGTTGTGTGATGAACCGACACAAGCAGTTGATGTCAAGACAAGATTTGAGATTCACAAGCTGCTTCGGAAAAAGGCAGAAGAAGGCAATGCGGTGGTGTTTGTCTCTTCCGACTTAAAAGAGGTTTTGGAAATTGCCGACAACATACAGGTTATGGCAAACGGACATACCAAGGA
>Ga0209643_1000918_pt1 | contig 35341 bp, 39 predicted proteins | sample AutmiccBRH37_all_FD_187383 | JGI IMG/M metagenome (GOLD analysis project Ga0209643, IMG submission 187383) | Deep subsurface microbial communities from Mt. Terri, Switzerland - Autotrophic microbial communities BRH/37_all (SPAdes) (version 2) | ecosystem: Environmental > Aquatic > Deep...
GAAGAGAACCACCATCGCCACCCCGGCAAAGGTGGCAGAGCCAATCAGGTCCAGGGTCCAGCTGATAACGTGCTCCACCTGGATGACGTCCTCCCTGAAGCGGGTAATGGCCTCACTGGGGGAATCCAGTAGCGGCCGCGCCCCCGGCATTGCCAGGATGCCGTCCAGGAGGTTTCTCCTCAGGAGTGAACTCATTGTAAAGCGGTGGATGGTGTCGACAATGGCCCCACCCAGGATGTTCACAACCCTCCCCAGGGCCACAGCCACCACAGCGGCTACCAGCCACCAGAGCAGGGCGTCATCGGTCCGGCCCTCCCCCAGCATGTCGAAGTAGGCCTTGGCAATCAGGCCCGGAAACAGGGGAAAGGTATGGACCATAGTCCACAGCGCCCCGTTGAACAGGTAGAGCCCGGGCCGGTATCTGACCAGTCGCCAGATCATCTGGTAGGTCTTCATGCCAGGAAACCCTCCATCCCCGTCTTCAGTAGCTGAGCGAAGCGCGACCCTGGGTCTGCAGCCAGGGCCTCCCTCTCCCCAAACTCCACAACCCGGCCGCCCTCCAGGATCAGGATGTCGTCGGCCCGATCAATGGTTGCCAGCCGGTGGGCGATGACTACTCCGGTTCTCCCTGCCAGCAGGCGGTCAATGGCCCCCTCGATCAACTGCTCAGTGGCGGGGTCAATCCGGCTGGATGCCTCATCCAAAACCACCAGCCCGGGGTCTGCCAGGAAGATGCGGGCGAAGGCCAGCAGTTGCCCTTCTCCGGCCGACAGGCCGCCGCCCCCAGACTCCAGCACCGTGTCCAGGCCCGCCGGGAGCCCTCGGACCCAGTTGCCCAGGCCCAGTTCCTCCAGGACCGCCACTATCGCCCTGTCATCCACCCCGCCGGCAAAGAAGGTGAGGTTGTCGCGGACCGTAGCGTGAAACACCTGCACGTCTTGGGTCACCATCTGGACCCGCTGCCGGAGACAGCCAGCGGCCAGCTGACGGGCGGCGGTACCGCCGATAACTACCTCGCCTTCCGTCGGGTCATAGAGCCGCAGGAGGAGACGGGCCAGGGAGGTCTTGCCGCTCCCCGTCCGGCCCAGGAGGCCGATGACCCGGCCGGGCGAAAGATCAAGATTGATGTCATGGAGGATGACCTCGTCATCGTCTTCATAGGCAAAGCTCACACCATCGAGCCGCACCGAAAGGGGCCCTGCTGGCAGGTATGTAATCCGGCCATCGGGCAGGCGGGTCTCAGTGTCAAGGAGTTCCCTGATCCGGAGGATGCTGGCTGAGGCCCGCTGCAGTTCCTGGAGTTGGGTGCGAATCTGGCCCAGGGGCCGCTTCAGCAGGTCGGTGTAGTGAAAGATAAGGTAGACGGTGCCGATGGCGATGACCCCCTGATGCCAGAGGTAGAAGCCCATGGCAAAGGCCAGGGCGTCGCCCAGGGCAAAGAGGACAACCGCCGTGGACCACATGGCAGAGCCCCGGAGGGCGGCCTGCTTGTCGCGGCGCAGCCACTCAGTAGCAATCTGGTAGAAGCGCCGCATGACAAAGCCCGTGGCGCCATTGGCGCGGATGTCCTCCCGGCCCGAAAGGTGCTCCTCCAAGAAGCCAAAGAAGGTGGCGCTCTGCTGGCGGACGGCCCTAAAATAGGGGACGGCGATATTGCGGATCTTGACCAGGACCACCAGGGCAACCACGGCGTAGGCGGCAAGGGCGGTGCCCAGGCGCCAGTCCTCGAGGAAGAGCAGGACCAGCACACCAAGGACCAGGATGGCGTTGGCCCCAAGGTGAACGATGAGGCGGGAGAAGAACCCGCCGAGGGTATCCACATCGCCGTCAATCCTCTCCACAAGCTCCCCCGGGCGGTGGACCTTGTGAAAGGCCATGTCCAAAGAGAGGCAGTGGGCGGCAACATCGGCCCTCAGGTGGTTGGTGGCGGTCCAACCCACATCCTCGCCCAGGTAGCGCGAATAGGCGCTGATGGCGTTGTTGGCAAAGGCGACGGCAATGAAGATGGCAGCCAGGTAGGTCAGCCTGTGGGGGGACACCCCTCCCGTGATCTCGTTGATGAATGTCCTCAGGATCTGGGGTCCGTAGAGCTCCAGCCCGATTGAGGCCAGGAGGATCAGGGCCAGCAGGACGACGCGCCCCCACTGGGGTCTGAGGTAGTCAATCAGCAGACTCCAGTATGCCCCCAGGGGGATGCTCATTAGCGGTCATCCTCAACACTGAGGCCAAGGGAGCGCCCGGTTCCCGCCGGGGCGGCGGAGACCGTTGAGCCCTGACCACCGGCGCCCCTCGCCGCCTGGGCAGCCTGCCGATAGCTACCTGTGAACCGGATCCCAATGGCAATCAGGGCTTCCGCCAGGGCCGCCAGCAGCAGGACGTTGCGTGCGGTGATATACTCCGCCGAGGTGGTGCCAATGAAGACTGAGAAGGCAGCAACAGGACCGGCGATGATCCCCAGAAGACTAAAGACCCGCCCGCGCTTCCTGTCCTCCACCTCCTCCTGGAGGATGCTGTTCATGATGATCTGGTTGGCCGCCGCCGTCAGGCCCAAGAGGCCAAAGAGCAGCAGCGACAGGGGCAAGAACCGGTTGACCAAAAACCCGGTGAAGACAATGGCGTCAAAGAGCAGCACGTTCAGGAACAGCTCGAAGCGGTTCTCATAGCGCTTGATGACAACCCCAAGGATGAAACTGCCTACAAGTCCCCCCACACCCAGGGTGGAGAGGAGGTAACCCCAGAAGGCCTCGGTCCTGTCCCCAAGCTGCAGGGTCTCCCGGAGGAAGTAGTATATGAGCATGCCCTGCATCGCCATGGCGAAGTTCAGAAAGACATTGATGACAAAGACCATCCGGACGCTGACGTTCTCCGCCAGCACCGACGCCCCGCGCTTAAAGGCGTTCCACTGCTTCTTAATGACGCCCTCAGCCTCATCAGCGACGTCGTCAGGGTCTTCTTCGTACATATGGGTCTCCCTGACCACGATGGTCATGATGATGGCCGCCGACACAAAAAAGGTCACAGCGTCCACCATGAAGGCCTTCCCCACACCCAACAGGCCCACGGTGGCGCCGCCAATGGCCGCGCCGATCACCTGAATGAGGCTATTGCTGGAGGCCTTGAAGGAGTTGAGCAGCACTATCTCCGATTTCTCCACCAGGTTGGGCTCAAGGGCCCCCTGGGCTGGATACCTGAAGGTGGTTACCAGGGAGCTAATCCCCGCCACAAAGTAGATAATGCTCAGATCATTTACGAAGATCAGGCTTCCGATAACAAGGCCGTTAACGATATCGCAGAGGATCATTATCCGCTTGCGCGGCACCCGGTCAACAAGAACCCCCACAAAGGGCCCCAGGATCATCCCCGGCACCATCTGGACCAGGGCGAGGAAACCCAGGTCTGTGATCTGGCCCCCAGAGACAATGTATACCTTCCGCAGGAGGGCGAAGTAGCTGATCTTGCTCCCGATGGAAGAGATGAGCCCCGCGATGATGACCTTGAGGAAGTCACCGTTGAGCAATAGCGGTCTATACTGGTCAAAGAAGTGCCTGATCTGTCTCATTCCCGGTCCCTCCTGCCTGTGGGCATGATACGCAGTATCTAACATGATACCTAAAGGAGAGCCCTGGGGCAAAGCCTAAAAGCTGTCAACTTAAACATTCCGAATGCGATTCAAGCCAGCCCTCAAGTCTTTCTCCCTTTTTAGCGGGTTCATCGGGATACCCATCGTCATGTTCTACCTTAATTGTGGTATAATAATGGCACTATAATTGGATTGGGGGATTCCATCGTGATCATTAAGTCATCCACGACACTAAGGAATAACTATAACGCCATTGCAGAACTCGCCCGGGACAAAGCCGAGCCCATCTACATCACACGAAACGGCGAGGGCGACCTTGTTGTCATGAGTATTGAGGCCTTTGAACGTCGAGAAGCTATGCTTGACCTGCGTGAGAAACTCATGTTCGCTGAACAACAACGCCTTGCTGGCGAGCCGACAACTTCCCTCGATGAAGTTAACGATCGTCTCAAGGAGAGAATTGATGGAAAGGTATGAAGTCGAGTTACTCCCTGCCGCCAACTCAGATTTGGACGCAATCATCGATTACATCATGGTAGACAGTCCACAGGCGGCAGACGGAATACTCGACAGTATCATGCAGTCTCTCCGCCGTCTTGAGAGGTATCCCCTTTCTGGCACACCCCTGTTCGATCCCTCTCTTAAGAAGTTCAACTTCAGGATGGTCATCGTCGACCCTTATATTGCCTTCTACCGCATCATCGGAAACAAGGTTATTGTATACGGCGTTATACATGGCGCAAGAAACTACGGACATCTCTTGAAAGGCACGATAGAATGAGCGTCAATTAGCCTGCCTGATATAGACTATACACCGGGAAGGAGCATACACGTGGAAATTGATAAGCCCCGCATCAAAAAGGCAGTAAAAGAAATCCTGCTGGCCATCGGGGAGAACCCCGAGCGCGAGGGTCTTCAGGGAACCCCCAGGCGGGTGGCGGATATGTACGAGGAGCTCTTTGCAGGGCTGCACAGCGACCCCGGCAGCGTCCTTGACATCTACTTTGACGAGGACCACGAAGAGATGGTGCTGGTGAAGGACATCCCCTTCCACTCCCTCTGCGAGCATCACCTGCTGCCCTTCTTCGGCAAGGCCCATGTCCTCTACTGCCCACGAAAGGGCAAACTGACAGGTCTCAGCAAACTGGCGCGCCTGGTGGATCTCGTGGCCAGCCGACCTCAACTCCAGGAGCGTCTCACCACCACCGTCGCCAACACCATCATGGAGAAGCTGGATCCCCACGGCGTGGTGGTGGTTCTTGAGGCGGAGCACATGTGTATGAGCATGCGCGGCGTCAAGAAGCCTGGGTCAAAGACTGTAACATCGGCCATCCGCGGTATGTTCCGCCGCGACGAAGCCTCCCGGGCAGAGGCGATGGCCCTGATATATAACGGTTAGGAGGCAGGCCAATGAGATCTGAGAGCAAGGGCATTTTGACGATAGGCGGCGCGCCCTTTCATTGGGGTTCGCGGACCTATATCATGGGCGTACTGAACGTAACCCCTGACTCCTTTTCCGACGGCGGCCGCTTCATTGAGCCCGGGGCCGCCATTGAACAGGCCCTGGCCCTGGTGGAGCAGGGAGCCGACATCATTGATATCGGGGGCGAATCCACCCGCCCCGGAGCCAGCAAGGTCACGGCGTCCCAGGAAAAGCAGCGGATACTACCGGTGATTGAGGCTGTAGCCCCCAGGCTGCGGGAACGGAATGTCCCCGTATCCGTTGACACCTACAAGGCGGAGGTGGCGGCGGCAGCCGTGGAGGCGGGAGCCACCATCATCAACGATGTCTGGGGCCTGCAGCATCCAGGGGGCGACATGGCCCAGGTCGCCGCCGAATACGGCGTCCCCGTCGTTGTCATGCACAACAAGGAGCGCGCCCAGTACGATGATGACCTGATTACCTCCATTCGCCGCTTCTTTGACGAGTCGGTTTCCCGGGCGATTAACGCCGGCGTGCCCCGCGACCACATTATCTTTGATCCTGGGTTCGGTTTTGGCAAGACCCTCTTGCACAACCTGGAGATTACCGACCGCCTGGCAGAGCTGAGGGACCTGGGGCCTATCCTGTGGGGCCCGTCCCGGAAGAGCACCATTGGCAAGATCCTGGACCTGCCCACTGAAGAGCGGGTGGAGGGAACCATTGCCTTCTGCGTGATGGCCATCAGGGCCGGAGCAGACATCGTCAGGGTCCATGATGTGAAGGAGGTGGCCCGGGCCGCCCGGATAGCCGATGCCGTTTGCCGCGGTTACGGCGAGTTCACGCCGGACCCTAGAGCCCGCAGGACCGTGGGCCCTTCTCCAGCAGAAGCGCCCCCTACCGACATCTGCCTTGAGGGCCTGAGGTTCCACGCCAACCACGGCCTGCTGGATTGGGAGAGGGATCTGGGCCAGCCCTTTACGGTAGACGTGAAGCTCACCGTCAGACGCCCGAAAAATGGCGGGGAGGTTCGGTCAGGGGTTGGGTCAATCGATTCCACCGTCGACTACACCCGTGTTTACCAGGCCGTTAGCAGCGTAGTGCAGGACAGCCCTTTTGACCTGATTGAGGACCTGGCCGAGGCCATTGCCGACCGACTCCTGGACGCAGTTCAGTTCCCCCTGGTCCAGCGGGTGGTAGTTCAGGTCAGTAAGCCCCATGCCCCCATCGGTGGCCTGGCAGACAATGTGAAGGTCAGAGTTGAGAGAGGCCACGACTGATGCCGGCCTTTGAGATCGCCGGGGCTGAGATACCCCTGCTCGAGACTGAAGCCCCGGGCCTGGTCTACCTGGGACTGGGCTCTAACCTGGGCAGGCGCCGGGATTACCTGCGATCAGCTGTGAACCAGCTGCAGCAGTTAGGCGGCCTTTCTCTAAAGGCGATATCGTCCCTCTATGAGACGGAGCCGGTGGGCTACACGGATCAGCCGCTGTTTCTCAACGCCGTTGTGGCCGGCAGCTACAACGGCGATCCTGTGGAACTGCTCCGCCGGTGCTTGGCCATCGAGGGCCAGCTGGGGAGGGAGCGCCGCAAACGCTGGGGGCCCCGCACCGTTGATATAGATCTGCTGCTCTTTGGACGAAGGATTATCTATTCACCGGAGCTGACGGTGCCGCATCCTCGGATTAGCCAACGAGCCTTTGTCCTCTGTCCTCTCCTGGAGTTGGCGCCCTCGCTGACAGACCCCCGGGATGGACATCCCTTCAGGCGAGATCTGGAACATCTGGACCGACTGCAGGCAGAGCCCGGAGTCAACAACCTCCCTGACGGAGACAGCGGAGCGGCTACGGAAAGCCAGGGCCAGACAGTGAGGGTGTTTGAGTCCGGCTCTGACTGGGCAAGGGGGCCTTCTGCATAGACTCTGTGGAAAGTCATTGGTGAATCGTGCGTTGGGCGCCTACGATCAGTACTCCAAATACTAGCAAGTCCATAATCACGTTAATCGCTGGTCTTGCTAATAAGACGCACTGAGCTGACGACGACGTAAGTTGAGGGTAAATTAACAACATGGTTATCTGGTCTAGGACAGTAGCCAAGAACAATAAGACGAAGAACTAGAATAAGTGTCTAATTAGAGCAACATCGCTACTCCTACCCTTCCAGGATACCAAAATGCCTACAAGCGCAAGTAGGAGTTCCACGTTAGTCCCTCCTTTCCAGTCAGTTGTTCTCTATCTCCAGTCTATATCTATGCCAAGCCAATCGGAATACTTAAAGTCTTCTCCTGATTCAGCCCAGCATCCGTCCGGACCTAGTGTTGTAACTGACGCCTCGGCTACAAGATAGACAACATACCGGTGGCCGTCTTGGAGAGCCGGGATGAATATGTCGCTTCTAATGTAGGGGTCTTCGATTCCCAGATTAACAGTGGGGTCGTCACTTGAGTACTCCCATGCTATAGTGGCCAACGCCGCCGTCACTTCCCCCGTTGTTGCCCTCTGTTGCATTTGAAAGAGAGTAGTCTAGCCCCATAGGAATCGTGGTAGTTTGGGAGACTGGCTGGGGACGACGATGCAGATGCCCATAGAGCCCTTCTTCCCCCTTATTGTGAGCTTCTTCATCATCCTCTGGTACGGGTGCTGTCTATTGTTGTCTTTACCGTCGTCTATACCTTCATCGCGCTGCCTGCCACCGGCCCCTGGCCGCAGGGGGTAGGGGCCCTCCAAGTGCTGCCCATAGCCCTGGTGGGTTCGATGTTTGGGACCCTGCTGGCGCTGGTGCTGGTGGCCTTCGCCAACAACAAGGTGGAAGGGCTAGCCCTCATGAAGGGTTTCGGCCGGCTAAGGCCTACTGGCTGGCCGCAGCCGGAGGTAATCCCTGGCTCTTTGTCGGTGTGGGGGCCCTCTATCACCTGGTCCTGCTGGCAGCCCTGACCAGGAGGGCAAAGAACAGGATCCTGTAGTGCCGGGGGCAGGACCTGCCTTGCTCAGAAGCCTGTCCAACTAATTTCGCCTGCCTAGATATTTGACAAACGGCCCAATCTGCGTTACCTTGTTGTCTAGCCCTTTTCGTTCAGAATCGATTTGCTAGACCCTTGGGAGCAGATATAGTGATACAGAGCTACCGTGACAAGATCCAGCGGTTCACACCCAACGCCCGCGTTTTCTTCTTCGCCACCGCCATTACCCGCCTCGCCGGCGGGGCTTTTGCCGCCATCTACAATATCTACCTACTCGAGGCAGGCCTCTCTCTAGGCACAATTGGCATGTTGGCCTCCGCCAGGATGATTGCTGGCGGGCTGGCGTCAGTGCCAGCGGGGCTTATCAGCGACCGCATTGGCCATCGCCGGATGATAATCGCCACCTCCATCCTGGCCTTCTTTGGCCGGGCCGGCAGGGTATCAACCCTGTCGCCCACACTGCTGGTGGTCATTGCCCTCTTTGAGGGCACGGCCCTGACGGCCCGCCGCATCGCCCAGGCGCCCTTCCTGGCTGTAAATAGCGAAGAAGAGGAACGAACCCACCTCTTCTCAAGCCTCTTCGCCGCCAACAACCTCAGTGGGGTGGTGGGGAGCGCCCTGGGCGGATTCCTGCCAGCGGTCTTCGTATCTCTGGTCGGGCTCCCCGAAGGCGTTACAGCCCCAGCCATGCGCTGGACCCTCTTCATTGCCGTCGCCATTACCGGCCTGGCGGTCCTGCCCCTCTTTCGCCTGAAGGAGCTGTCAGAGCACCAGGTACAGCCCAGGCAGGGATCGGTCACTGACCTCCTTGAGAAACTGACAAACCTGGCAAAGTCCGAGACAGTCAGGGCCCTGGCCATAACCAATGCCCTGATTGGGCTGGGGGCTGGCCTCATCCTGCCCCTCTTTAACGTGTTCCTGACAGAGCACCTTGAAGCCACCACCGCCCAGGTCGGCAGTATAATGGCGATCACGAGGGTTGTCACCATGGTTATGGTCCTGCTGGGACCGTCCCTTGTGGATGCCATTGGCAAGGTTCGAACCGTGGCCTACGGTCAGCTTGCATCAGTTCCCTTCATCCTTGGGATGGGCTTTGGGCCCACCCTCAGTATTGTTGGTGTGGCCAGCTGGTTCAGGGCTGCGACCATCCGCATGTCAAGTCCTGTTCAGGATACCTTCACCATGGAAATCGTGCCAGAAGACAGCCGCGGCACCGTGTTCTCTCTAATCAGGATGGCCCGCACCCTGGCGCAGGCCCTTGGCGTCAGCGCCGCCGGTTACATGATGGAGGCCATCGGCTACCAGTCTCCCTACGCCGTGGCCATCCTGGTGTATGCCCTGTCTAGCCTCTGGTTCCTACTGGCCTTCAAGGATCGCTCCGAGACCCAGGTGGAAGAGGGTCTCTCCTCTGCTGGGTGAAGTCGTAGCCGGTAAGAGGCCGGCGGATCAGGTTGCCGCATCCTGTCAGCGGATTAGATGCCAATTGGTCTGACGCCCGGCGAGGAAGTGAACCCTGCCCTTGTCAACGAGAATGTCCTGCTCCAGCGCTATCCTGACCTCCTGGCCGTCCCACTCTGGCACCGCCTGCTTGATGTTGAGTTCCATGGCGTGACAGGTGGCGTCAAAGAGCTCGTAATCCCCCTTGCCAGGCACACCCCCCTGCATGTCCCAGAGCCCGATGGTGGGTCCAGCGCCGTGGCCGTGGAACCCGATGGGATGGGTGTAGATGCTGGCTTTAATACCCTCAGATGCGGCGGTTGCCAGGGACCTCTTCAGGATCTCGTTCCCCGACCGTCCCGCCACCAGCTCACCAGCGAGAATGTCCTGGAGGCGATTGCCCGTGGCCAGGGCCCTCTTCAGGCCCTCCGGGGCATCTTCCTCACCGAGACGAAGCACGTAGGCGTTCTGTTGGGTGTCTGTGCAGAGACCCAGGTACACCAGGCCGACGTCGCAGTGGAGCACATCGCCGGGGAGGATAACCGCATCCCCCTGGACCTCTTCTTCTCCCCGACGCTGAATTGACACACTGGGGTGGAACCAGGACCGGAGCCCAAGATCACGGATGCGCTGACGGAACCACCAGACCACGTCCTCAGGGGTGGTGATGCCGGGATGGATGACCCGGCTGGAGAAGGCCTCGGCGATGATCCCGTGGGCTATCTCCACAATCCCGGTGTAGGCGTCAATCTCCGGCTGGGTCCTGTGCTCCAGCCAACCGATGGCAAGGCGCTCCGCGCCCTTAATCCGGTCGGCATAGTCGGGCCCCAATGCCGCCGCCAGCTGCTGATACTCCGTATGGGTCAACCCGTCCCCGAAGGTAAAGGTCTCGGAGCAGTTAACCCCAATTACAGCCGGGTCGCGCTCCCTCACAATCCTTGCCAGGGCCTCCCACTGTCCTTCATGGTCAACATTCCAGTCCGCCTTGTAAAACGGGTCAATGCCGTAACGAGACAGCGTTAGGCGCTCAAGTTCCTCATCTTCTTTCAGGTGGAACACAAGGATGGTCCGGCGGCGCGCCGAGAGCATCCGGGCGGGCAGTAGACTCATGATGACGGGATCCTCATTGTACTCGCGGGCTGAAACAACCCACATCTCGAAGCCCTCGCGCTTCATGATCTCCGGCAGCACGGCCTCCAGCCGGTGCTGCAGCCATCCATCGGTCACCCTGGCCTGCTGGCGCAGGGGCAGGATCTTGGCACTCACATCCGTTGCTTGGCCGTGGTGGTCCTGTGTTGTCCTGCTGCTATCCTCCATTTAGATTGGGCCTCCTTCTCCTGGGACGCCTGTGTGCCACGCCGTTGCCGCATGGTTTGAGCCTTCATCCCTCTTCGGTGTCTTCGAATACACTTCTTACACTAACCAGTCACACAGGAGATATTGGACTTACCCCCACAGATGTCCTGTCGAGGCAGGACCAGAGGCGATACGATCTGCTGTACATTGGCCGCCACACACGACCTGAGATATAATGGAAGCTGATACCTGGAGCAAACTGATAGTCCTGCATGGTATGGGGTCAGTTTAGGCTCTTTGCCAACACTGCAGGAGTAAGTGGAGTACACAATCTGCATTTAGTCTGGGAACGAGGTCAATGGAGAATTGCTGTAGACTAATACCCGGACCAGTACAAGTACCTTCACAGCCTTGAGCATCCGGAGGATCTGCTGCCGGACCTTCTGGAGCGATTTGAGCGATACAGAGGAGACTTCTACCAGAAGCGCTAAGTAGTGCCGAACACCAAAGAAACTCTACCGCCCCTCTCCAGACCTCCCCTCTCCCTTCCCACCGCTGCTAGCTATCGGAAGGAAGTGCCAAATCGAGGGCATTAGGGCGATGATGGGAGGACAGATAGAACCCAGGAGTAAACGTTCTGTGCCAAACTAAGCGCCTCACGAAAGTCTTTCTCACTGACAGGTTGCCAGTCTCCTGGATAGCGAGTAGTCACTGCATAGTCAGTCAAGATGGCCGCTTCCTTCAGAAATTCTGGAACCTCGACTTTGCCTGAGTCTTCTACTAGCTTCACTAGATAGCCCACCGAGTGAGTCCGGGGAACCTCAAGATCCAGAAAGACCATAAGTCCTTTTAGGGCCTTTTCCGCTGCCTGCTGCGCGTCAAAGCAAAGATCCTCATACAAGATCTCTGGTGTCAGTCGGCCGCTCTCCGCTTTTGCTAAATTGCTGCGTGAATGCCTTAACCAATGAGGCCATATCTCATCGCTCATAGACAACCAGCCCCTCAGCGGCATCCGAGTATACAGAGCCGGACAGGGAGCGATACTCCTCAAACCTTTCGGGGGTCTCGACAAGAACATCAACGGAGGCAGCGACATCCATAAGATCCCTGTAAATCTGGTGGGCCAAAGCTCTGCGGTCAGATACGCCTGTCTTTAGAACAAGAATGTCGTAGTCGCTGTCGTTATTGAAGCTACCTTTGCCTCGCGATCCGAAAAGAATAATCTTGTCAGGGGTAGCAGTCTCAACGATCCTACTAACTACCTTCTTAAGAACTGAGTCCACCAGTGCACCTCCCTGCATCCTAAAACTCACTGCGCCAAGTCTTGATTAATTATACCTTGAACCCCAAGAACACAACAACACACCCTAACCGCTAGCTACTTGAAGGAAGTGCCGGACAGCCTCTTTCTCCTCGGGCCGCTCTATTTCCTCCAGGGCCCTATCTATGGGTAACCAGCCAGACCTGCTGACGACATCGTCCCGGGGGTCCTGGCGAGGTCGACCCTCTACAACCCGGGCTGCAAAGAAGTGGATGGTGTGATGCAGGGGTGGCGGATGATCTTCTCTGATGGCCTCGACGGTGATGGGATCTGGGTTAGCAATCTCCACAGAATACCCCGTCTCCTCCCGGGTGACGAAGCACCCGGCGGACCTGCGCCGTTCCATTACACAGCTCCCCCTGGAGTTCACTTAACCCACTGCCCGGTATCCATGCAGAACCTCACTGGGCTGCAGCATCCCTCCCTGATGGACTCTATCAGTTCGGAATGGTCAGTAACAGGACCGTGGAACATTGTAGCGGCACGGTAGAGTTCTCCAGGCCCGTGGGCGTCACTGCCACCAGTGCAGGGCTTACCGTGCACAGCCGCCAACTCGGCTGCTAGTCTCCACGACCTCTCATCACCTCTGCCATTGAGTACCTCAACGGCATCAACCCTGTCTATTATATCGTGGGCTGTTTGTGCACTGGTGGCCCTGAGGACACCATGCCCCCTGTGGGGGTGGGCGGCAATAATGACTCCACCCTTCTCGTGCACACATTCTATGAGATCAAAGATTTCGCGATACTCAAGAACATCGGTAGTGACGCCGAAGACGAGCCAGTCTCCATAGTCATTAAGTATCTCCATTCCAGTAAACACCCTGATCATCTCAGGGTCTCCAACCGAAAGCCTCTCCTCGGGGTAGACCATATTGTGCTCAGTTATCGCCACACCACCAGCCCCATGAAGGATACCCTCTCTATGGTAATCCCCCAAGGTAAGGCTTGTGTTCTTGGAGAACTCAGCATGGTTGTGCAGATCCACTATCATCATACAATCCCACCCTCGCCATAAAAAGGAATGCGCCCAAACAGTCTAGAATATTATCCCATATTCAGCCAGCGCAGTCTAGCTGTTAGGGTCGCGCACCTGTCCCCATCGGCAAACACCTGTATTCAGGAAAGGAGAGCTCATGGCCAGTGATGTTTTTGTTCTCGGCACCATTCACCAGTTTCACCTCATGAACGAAGGCTACACCTACACCCATCTTGAGAGACTGCTGGAGGCCTACGACCCAGACCTTGTCTGCCTTGAGATTCGCCCAGAGGACTATGAAACGGGAGAGTACAAAGCCCCCGAGGAGATGGTTACGGTAGGTCTCAAGTGGGCAGTGGAGAGGGGTATCCCCGCCGCCCCGGTAGACTGGTGGGAGGATGACATGCCCCAGCGCCACCAGGAAGCCATGGCTGAACTGACTGCAACGCCTGAAGGCCAGGTCAAGCTCGACCGGCTTATGGCCGACGCCGCAGTGGGCCCAACCTACGAGGCCAGGTTCCAGGAGTTAACCCAGACCTACCAGAGGGCAAACAGCCCTGAGACCCAAGTGTTCTTCAGAAGAATTCACGACCTTGAGACAGAGGTCCTCGGTGAGGGGAACCTTAACAAGCGGTGGGCGCAGCGAAACAAGAACATGGCCCAACTGGTGTTGGAGGCTATTAAGGACCACGAGGCTAAACGGGTTATTGTCCTCACGGGGTGCGAACACAAGTACATTATTGAGGATCACCTGCGGGATGCAGGCCTTACCCTCCTGCAGCTAGAGGACTTCCTATCCGAGGACATAAAACTCACCACGGAAGAACTGTCAGCCTTCAGGGACAGGTCCGCCCGCATCTTCATTCTCCAGAGGGTTGACGGTCCCCAGGCCAACACAAAACCCGACAGCGCTGACCTGTCAGGGGTCCTGGAGCGAGTTGAAACCCTCCTGGAGCGGAATCCCAATGATAGTGAGGTGATCTACTACCGGGGCCTCTACCACTATCTCCAGCGGCAATACGATGAAGCCCTCGCTGACTTCAAGGTCGCCTTACAGGATAGGGAGGCCCTCCTCTTTGGCTGAAGCGTGCCCCTCAACCCCGTTCTGCAACCCTATCATCCATTTTCTTCAGTTTCGCTCTAATCTGCTCTCCCATCTCCTCGAGCCGTTTGCGCTTCTTGATTGTCCCCTTTTTACTCTTCTTCATCTCCACCGGTATCCGCCAGTCGATGCCGCGCTCTTCCAACCAGGCTTCGACCCCGCCTGCTTTAAGAGAAAGCTTGGTCATGTAGCCGCCAATCCTACCGGTCTCGACGGCGCTCAGTCCTCCCCAGCCAACCTCCTCAACTTTGTCCTTCAGGCCCAGTATCAGCGCCACTTCCCACTTAAACCGCTCCATTGGGGTAGGGGGGTCATCGTCCTCTTCCTCTTCCTGGCCGTCATTGACCTCCTGGGTTTTAGCCTTGGCTTTCTCTTGATCCTCTTCAATCTCCGCCTTCACAGAGTCAGTTTCGTTGATACCATTGACATCAGTCTCAGTATCAGCCTCGATTTTGGCCTTTGCACACAAGCTTATCACCCTCCGAGAAGTCGTCCGCTGGTAAAAGGTGCTGATAGCAAGTAGTTTTACCAGCATCAAAGAGGTTATTCTCCAGAACAACGGCGCTGAAGGGATAAGAGCGGCGCCCTTCACCCGGGCCACCTAGACAGGCTTCCTCACCAGACTGTACCACATGGCATAGGCCAGAAACCCGGAGCAGGTGGCAAAACCTGCCCCTGTCTTAACTATGCCTGTCTGGCGGTCAAAGCCCTCGCAGGCAAGGCCGGCATCAAGCTCGGCGGAGCGAAGGATCTCCAGGGCCTGATCCACCCCGCCGTTAAGGAGTCCATTGAAGAGCCCCATTACAAAGGGCTCGTCGGTATGGGGGCAGCCCACTTCCTTGAAACGGGCCTCCGGATAGTAGTGGGGGTTGTGCTCGGAGAAGATCCACCTGACTGTGTTCTGGTAGATGGGGTCATCCAGTTTGCAGAAGCCGTAGTAGTGAAGCATCCGCAGGCTCCCCGGCGGCTCGTCATAGATGCTGTGCTCGCCGGTATCGGGGTCAACACACCAGGCATACATCGGCCCCAGAAGACCCTCCACAATACAGTGCTTCCGGATGGCTTTGGCCAGGGCCTCCGCCTGCTCCTCAGCCCAAACGCTCATCGCCTCGTCTCCCCAGGCGGTGTAGAGGCGGGCGGCAATTGACAGGGCCCGCCAGGCCACGACGTTGTCATAGGTGACATAGGGGTGTTCCGCCGGATCGTCAGAGGGATAGAGGAAGGTCTCATAGAGGTCCACCCGCCTGTGCTTCTTTGTCCTCAGGATGGACAGGACCCTACTGACCCCGCTCTTCACCCACGGCTCTGCCAGGATCTCCTTGTCATCGGTCATCTTGACGTAGTAATGAAGGGCAATCAGGTAGGCGGCAAGTTCATCCAGCTCGAAACCAGGGTACAGGAGGGAACCGTCAATATAGAGACTGTGGATGCCGGCGTGTTTCATGTAGCGGGTGAAGGCCGTGTACAGGGCTTCGCGGGCCTGGGCCTTGTCTACCAGCAGGATGGCAGGGAAGGACCAGAGCAGGGCGTCCCGCGCCCAGAAGGCGGCGCTGACGTAGTAGCGCGGGCTGCGGCTGGTTACCAGTACCAGCTCCTCGGTGTCGATGGTGTAGCCCTGGGCAAAGAAGTAGTTAGAGAGGTTGTTCAGGTTCAGAAGATGGGTGAGACGGCCTCCAACGCCTATTGGGGTCGGGCTCAAAAGAGCCCCTTCGTCACGGCTACTGCCGTCCCCCGACTCATATTCGAAGGGCACCTGATGTTGCCTGGCCTTGAGCCACTGCCTGGTCTCAGCCAGGAGCTTCTGCCAGCCGTGGCGAGCAAGGTCAACGGCGGTGGTCCGGGCCCCGTCGCCCTCCTGGTTGCAGGCCCAGTAGAAGGCGATACTGTAACTCTCCCCTGGCTCCAGACGCAGGGTCTTTCCAAGAGCCCAGTAGATCCCCTCTCCCTCTGGAACCCGCACTTCGGCGCTGGCCTCTCCCGGCCTTACACTGCTAGTTCCATCATCGACAACCTTCCTGTCTTCAAGGCCCCCGGGGGTCAGGGTCGGCCCGCTGTCTCTGGAGTATCCATCGCCACCACCGGCGGTGCCACCCACTGGGCGCCAGGCGCACCAGTCCAGCTCATCGGAGGCGCTGGCGGCCAGGGCCGCCAGGCTGGTTCCCGGCCGGGTCTCAAAGATTGGCCCTTTGGACCACTTATTATAGTAGACATGATGATGGCTGTTGAGGTGGCGCGAGGTGTATAGGGTCTGAAGGCTGTAACACCAGAGCCCGTCAAGACCCAGACTGACCTCAATGGACTCCCGCTCTTGGGACTCTCCCCCTGGGGACTCCTCCTCTTCTGACTCCCCCTCTTCCCCGCCGCCTCGCGTGGCGCTCTCAACCTCCAGGACATAGACGAAGCCCTTATGGCCTACAGGGGCGTAGATGGTTCCTGTCAGCGCCAGGCCGAGATCAGGGGCATCAAACCGGAACCTGGGTACCCAGTGCTCCAACTGCTCCCACTCTAACCTGCCCTCTAGCTCCACCGGCTGGCCCTCTACCCCAAGCCAGGGCGCCATCAGGGGCTTGCCACCGGACTCCCCCTTCCCCGCGAACTCTACCAACCCCCTGGCCTGCATGTGCAGGAGGTTGACCCGCTCAACACTGCCGTCGGCCGGTGATACCATCGGAAGGCTGACAAAGAGGTTGCCGGTGGGAAAGAGGGGCCTGTAGTCCTTGATCTCGTCGGGAACCGTCAGGATCCTTGAACCATCGTTAGCTGCCACCACTGCTGTCCACCTTTCTGTCTGTATCCATCGCCTCTTCCATTACGCGCAGATCCTTTCTCTCGTAGAGCTCGGGCAGGTAGGCGCCGATGAGCTCTGGGTTGAGCTGACCGCGCCAATCCCCCTGGTGGCGGCGGTAGCGCCGCAGGGCGTCGACATTGACATCGCCAAGGGCCATTCCTTCGCCAGCGGTATCAGAGACCCTGGCAAGGACGCCACTGTCGTCAGGGGTCAGGACCCGGGGGGCGAAAACCCCCGTAAAGCCCGAAAACTCCCAGCCCGCGAAGCTACCCACCATACAGGAGTGAACACCGTAGACAGGGCTCTCCTGGACCCGGGGCCAGATGCCCCGCATCTTCTTCCAGAGGGAGAAGGCATCATTGTCCGCCGACGGCACCAGGACGATATCGGCCCCCAGGGCCGTCAGGATCCGGAAGGTCTCGAAGTAGGTGATGTCCATACAGACGGGGATACCGACATTGCCCGGGGGTGTCTCGATGACGGTGACTCCATCGGCCACACACATCCCCCAGGACTCTTCATCAGGGGTCAGGTGGAGCTTGTGCTGGCGCCCCAACACCTTGCCGTCGGGGCCAAAGAGGTAGGCAGTATTGTAGAGGCGGCCGCCGCCAACGGGCAGGACCGCCGACCCGGCATGGATGTAGACATCAAAGGCCCTGGCCAGGTAGGCATAGGTCTCTTCATAGAGGGCCTTGGTGGCAGGCCCCACAAAGCGGAAGATGTCGGCCGGTGAGATATTGCCCTCCATTTCCCCCAGGGCCTCCTCAAGGGAGCCCCCGGAGGCCATCTCCTCGAAGCCGGGCAGGCACCCCAGCAGGTGGGTGGCGTTGTACTCGGGAAAGACGATTAGCTGTGCCCCACCTGCCACCGCCCTGGCCACGTGCTGGTAGATAAGGTCCACATAGTCCAGGGCCCGCTTAAAGGGCTGCAGCCGCATCTGCACCGCTGCCACCCGGATCCTCTCGAGGTCAATCTCCTCAAGGGTACCGCCGGGCTCAATCTTTTTCTTCGCCAGGTACCTGCGGACGGCGACAGGGCGGGTCTGCCAGCTGAGCCAGGCCCGGAACAGCCGCTCCTTAAGCTGATCGATGGCCTTACTCATTCCCTTCCCCCTCCCTGCCCCTGTAGATCCTGGGCATAAACTCCTTGTATACCGGGGGGTTCAGGAAATGGAGGATGTTGTATTGCCGCCGGATCCTGTCGAGGGCATCCAGGTCAAGAACGGCCGACACCAACCCCTGACCGCTGGTCCCGCGGCTGGCGGCAAGCCTGGAAAGGTCCACGAACTGGTCGGCTACATCAAGGTGCAGGCTTCCCAGACCAGAAAGAGCACCAACAAAACCCGAATTCGCCTCGGTTATCTCACAGGGGCCGAAGACAGTGGACCGCCCCTCAAGCTCGAGGTCTCTGCCGGTTCCAGTAGCTCCGCCGATACTAGCAGTATCCATGGCAACGGCGGATCCCACCAGGCAGCTCTCCAGGGAGAAAAACTGATTCTGCTGGGTCACCTGCCACAGCCCCTGGACCTGGTCCAGGAGGGAATAGGGGGCCGGTCGCGCCTGAGGGGAGATGACAATGTCTACTCCCTGCAGGGCCAGGATCCGTCCCACCTCAGGTATCGCGGCGTCGGGGCCAATGGCAAAGCCAAAGGTCAGATCTGAGCCCCAGTCCCCAGGGATAGTCTCAGCGTCAGCAGCGCTATAGACCTCAATTGAGTTCCAGGCCTGTAGCTCCCCAAGGCCCTCGGGCAGAAGGCCGCCTTGATGGGTCTGCCCCTGCCTGAGAACAACCTCTCCCGAGGGGTCAAACAGGTAGGCCAGGTGCTCAAAGCCCCCAGCCGCTCTCTTGAGGAAGGTCCCTGGACACACAAAGAGACCGGTGTCCCGGGCCAAGGCCTTGCCCCAGAGATTGTAGGTCTCCTCGGCCTCTTCCCACCGCGGGCTTTCTCCGGGCGCTCCCGCCATCAGGGGACCAAGGCCGGTAAGGGCCGGGAATACCACCACGCCCGCAGCAACCCCCGCCCCCGGGTTCCCGACAAGGTCCTGGCAGGATAAGGAGGCATGAGCCCCGTCAGGCAGGCCCACCTGAAAGACATGGGCCTGGACCAATCCTCGCTGTTTCAATGGCCTAGCCCCCCCTGGCTATACTCGCTCTAGCAAAAAAGTTACAGGGTTCTCGCCGTCAGAACAGGTAACATGACACTTCCCTTCCTCTTCCCAGGGAAAGTCACCACCCATCTGCAGCACCCGAATGGAAGGAAGCAGCCCGTGAAAGGCGGCAAGGCAGATGCCTTGTGGGGTTACGCTGCCCGCCATCATGAAGGTGTCGCCTTCCTTGTGATCGATTCCGCAGAACCCCTCTTGCTTAACAACAGTAATCTTGACGTCATGGGTATTAGCCATTCGAACTCTCCTCCTTAAACTATCGCCCAAGGGCCCCATCAATCCCAATCCATGCCCATTACTTCTACAGTACCCCTGACCTTCCTTCTAACAGCAGGTACGGCACTTTTTGCCTCACATAGAGAAGCCACCTCCTACAAATCCTGTCTGCAGACGCTGGGATTGGCGAGGTGGCTCAAAGTGCTTCTCGATGTTGCTCTTAGCCTGGCCGAAGCATGTATTATATGTGTTGCTGTCCTCTGGGGCGTAGGCTATAAAATACTAGGTATGGACTCCGCCTACTTCTTCACCCAGGAGGTAATCCTGGGATTCCTCATCATCGGCCTGACCGTTGTTGGCCTCTGGATGATCACTGAATGGTGGCAGCAGCTGCTCAGTCGCTAGCGGTCCCTGGCCTGGCCGTATCCGGCCTGGCGGTCTGCCGTTGCTGGCCTAGCGGTCCGCCGTCCCTGGCCTAACGGCCCTTACCAAGCCTCCGGATGTCCAGGATCTTGAAGTTCTCCTCCTCCAACCCGTGAACAAACCCATCCACATCATGGCTGTCAACCTTGATCACGATGACCTGCCCCACCAGGGAATCCTTCTTAGAGAAGAAGTGGGATATGTTCATCTTGTGGAGCCTGGCAACGCGGCCGATCTTCTCGGCCCTGCCCAGCACATCGGGGGACACAAGGGTGACCCGGGTGCCTCCATGCCTGGCCCCTGTCAGCTCCAGGACGGCCTCCACCAGCGAGCTCTGTGCCAGGATGCCGGCAAACTGCCCTGAGGCGTTCTGCACCGGTACCAGCAGGAGATCGTTTTCATACATCAGGGCGGCGGCCTCTTCCAGGAGATCACCGGTGTGGAGCGTGCACCTGACAGGGGCCATGGCGTCGGTCACCATCTTGTCCTCGGCGGCGCCTTCCTGGGCCTGGTACAGGGTGATTACCCCGACCACCGCCTCTTCCTTGTCATCAAAGACCGGCAGTGCGTAGAACCCCTTGTCTTCCATCTTGCTGATGGCCGCCGAACACTGCTCGCCGGCGTGGACCAGGACAACGTCGCGCCTGGGGGTAACAAAGTTGGCAATGTACATCTCTTAGACCCCTCCATTCTTGGCAATAAGCTTCTCAACCCGTCTATTCCTCGGGCCGCTCCCCTTGGGTGGGCCCTGATCCGTGAAGGAGTGTAACCCAACACCAGGGCCGCAGAAGGGGCAGGGCCCTGACCATGAAACCATCCACCACGAGCAGGGGCCGGAATATCCGCTCTCCCCAGTTATGGCTGGCGAACTTCTTCAGAAAAAACAGCGGTATAGAGAAGAGGAAGTGCTCTTCATGGTCAAACCTGTCAAACCTACTGTCGAAGACGCCAAGGTCGCCCATCCTGAAGGGGCGCTCTGTAACACTCCTCAGGCTTGGTGTCATGACCCGGTAGAGATTGAGGAAAGGGTTGTGCCCCAGGGGCTCCTCAAACAGCATCTCACCGCCAGGGCGCAGTACCCGGACAATCTCCTCGAGGGCAAGCTCAACATCGACATGGTGAAGGATACCGCTCCCGACTACAATGTCGAAGGAGTTGTCACCAAGCTCAAGCCTCTCCGCTTTACCCAGGATAAACCGCATGTTGCCGTCAACCCCATACTTTGCAGCGAGCCGAGATGCAAAGTCTAGCATACCCTGGGAGATATCCAGGGCCGTGACCTTGGCCCCCTTCCTGGCCAGGGCCACGCTCAATCGCCCCAACCCACAGCCAAGGTCAAGGATCTCCTTACCGCTGACATCACCCAGGATATCCAGTATCCGCTCCCGCATGGGCCTCATGCTGTCAAAGCCGGAGTCGAGGTCGATATCGGCAACGGTAAGGCGCTGGCTAAACTCTTCACCCAGGTCTTCCTCAACCAGCCACCTGGTCTCAAGGGCCAGTTCAGGCCAACCCTCCTCCAGCCGTACAATCAGCCGCCGCAGGGCCTCCACATCGCCAGCCCCTTCCAGTTCCGCGGTGAGTTCCCTGGCTGTGGCAGGGTCATCCTGATGCAGTTTGGTAATGGCCTGGCGAAGCCGCCCCTTGACCCCTTCAAATCCTTTATCCAAGAAAAACCCCTCATTCCTTCATTCCCTCAGGCCCTGGCCTTCACCTTGCCCAAGACCCCCTTTAGTGTCTAGTATAGCACAGGGGTACCCCTTCTGAGTACAGGTTGGCCCACCCGCTGCCCGGGCATTGAGAAAGGGCGGTGATTACCACCGCCCTCCTCTTTCTGCTCTCTGCTCTTCTCAACTCTGACGCCTTGAAACCACTGGGGCCTCTGATGCCGTTAATACATTTAGCCCTCTACGTCCTACAGTATCCCGGGCCGGACCTTTATGCTGCCATTGGATGTCTTCATTGTGACGTTAATCTTGTTCTCCTTGTCGGCGAAGTCCGCTGTTCTGGCGATAACATGACTGCGTCCCACCTTGGCCCGATCCTCTTTCTCGTAGACCATCTCGCCAATGTCCAGGGAGACCTTGCCCATTGAGGTACTGGCATCAACGTAATAGCCGTACTCAGGCCCGGTAAGGGCATCAACCTTGATGGAGCCGTTGCTTGTGCGCAGGTTATAGTTTATCTCGCCACTGACCTCCGCCGGCTTCACCTTGATGCTGCCGTTGGTGGTCTTGGCCTCCAGGTTACCCCGGGCGCCGCTACTCACAATTGTACCGTTGGTTGTGCGCACCTGAATGTCGGGAGACTCCACATTATCCAGCACTACCCTACCGTTGCTGGTATGGCCGCGCACGATATCACAGTCCAGGTCCGCTACTCCAATCCGACCGTTGGAGGTGTTGAGGTCAAGGTTATACCGGAGGGAACTGGGAACATAGGCCTCAATCCGCACACCCGCCGAGAGCCAGCCGCTCTTGCGCTGTTCAACGGCTATGGAATCGCTGCCTGTGGTGACCTCTGCCAGTTCGTCGGCGTAGGCCTTGGCCTCTTCCTCATTGTCTCCCCGGACCGTCTTCTTAAGAACCAGCTTGTAGCCGGGCTGATTCCAGCCCTTCACCGCAATCCTGCCGTTGGTGCTCCGCAGGTATATCTTCACCGGCCCCTCGGTGTCAAACTCCCCGGTGAACTCCTCCTCAAACCTGTAGCTGTTGCCGCCGATACCAAAGCCCTTCAGCCCGCCAGAGATCATCTCCGACAGGTTCTCAGCAAAGGAACTGAAGTCAAAGCCCTGAACGGCGTCGGCGCCAGAATGGGATTGTCCCTGGGACCTCTGACCCGTCCCGCTTCCCTCTCCCATCGCCTTCAGCAACCGCTCCGCTTCGTCAACGCCGATCTTGCCTTCCTCAAGCATCTTTAGAACCGCTAACTGCTCTTGACTCACGAAAACGCACTCCCCTCTAAGTTGGAAATACTCCAACTACCGCTTCTTTACCGTCACCAGCCCTGCTCGATCAATCCGACTCCGTCGCCGCCGCTAAGCCCTTATTAATCGAGGCGCGTTCTTGATTGGCGCCACTAGTACCCTCAGTATCTCACGAATGATGGTTGACACTGTGACCCCCTCCTAACCCCTGAAAGCCTTTGTTGGACCCCATCTACCCCCTAAGGGGGTTATTCTGACTTCATACTAACCCCCTTACTTAACGTTGTCAACCCCCAAATTAACTTTATTGGGGGTCAAATATAAAATTCACCATTTTTAAAGCATTGATGGGGTTGAAAGGGGGTGCGGGGCATTCAATTTCAGGTTCCGTGTGAGACATGCGCAGAAACGACCCTCCCCTGGTCCTTGCTGGTGTCTCGGATAGCACACCTCCTGGCCAGGGGAAGGTCATGGCCTCTAACAAGAGGCCTGCTTGCCTTCTGCTTCCTTATTCCTTGAGCGCCATCAGGAAGACCTTTTTCTCGGCGCGGTCCTTGTTGATGTCGTTCTCTGCCTGCTGCAGAACGGAAATGTCGCTCTCAGATAGATCCGCGTAGCACAGGTTCACCAGGTTCTCCGCCCTTACCTTGCCTGTTGCCTCCACAAAGCATCACCCTCTCATGAATTACAGTTCTCATGGTAGTACTAGTGTTAGCAAAAACAGGCAGGATATTTCAGGCCAAGTGCCTCTACCTCCGAATGGCCGACTTCTCAACCCGTATCGCCCGGTCGCGGTAGGACTCCATCTCCGCCGTGACCCGCTGCCGAACCCAGTCAACCACCTTATCCATGGTAATGAGCTCTGCCTCATCGGCGGCACGGAGCTTAACCTCAGCGGCATTCTGCTTCAGGCTGCGACCGCTGATCAGGACCCTGATGGGGAGGCCGATGAGGTCAGCGTCCTTCAGCTTGACCCCAGGGCTGATGTCCCTGTCGTCCAGGAGCACCTCAATACCCTGCTGCTCCATCTCTCTGGCCAGTTCCTCGGCCCTGGTGTAGTTCTCCTCCTCGCGCCCAATGGGAACCACCGTTACATGGTACGGGGCCAGGGCCATTGGCCAGATGATGCCGTCCTCATCATGGTGTTGTTCCACGACACAGGCGGCCAGGCGGCCCACACCAATGCCGTAGGAGCCCATAGCGATCCTCTCATCCTTGCCCTGGTCTGTCTGGAAGGTGGCATTCAGGGCCTTGGAGTACTTGTATCCGAGCTTGAAGGTGTTGCCCACCTCAATGCCGTTCACCATCTCCAGCTGGCCTCCGCAGTCAGGGCAGAGGTGTCCCGACTGCACCTCGCTGAGGTCCACCACAGAGTGGGCCTTTAAGTCACGGCCGTAGTTGGCGTTTATGTAGTGGTGGTCCACCTTGTTTGCCCCTGCTACCAGATTCGGGGTCTCTGTCACTGAATCGTCGGCAACAACCCAGAAACCCTCAAGGTTGACGGGTGATAGGTAACCAGCCTTCAGGCCCGCCTCCGCTACTTCTTCGTCGGTGGCAGGACGAACATCCGGATCGCCCACAGCCTTAATTAGCTTCTTCTCACTTATCTGCAGGTCACCGCGGATGACAACGATGACCAGTTTCCCCTTAGCGGCGTATACCATCGACTTCACGGTTTCATGGGGCTTGACACTCAGGAACTCGGCCACATCGGCGATTGTGTTCTTGCCAGGAGTCTCGACCATCTCAAGCTCCCTTGGCTCCGCCTTGGGTGCGGTGCCGCGGTCTGGCGCCCCAGCCAATCCGGGCCCCTTGTCGTGTTCTGCCACCTCAAGGTTGGCGGCATAGCTACAGTCCTTGCAGACAATGATGCTGTCCTCGCCGACCTCCGTCAGGTACATGAATTCATGGGCATCAGTGCCGCCCATCATGCCCGTGTCTGACTTTACCTTGGCGACATCCAGGCCGCTTCTCCAGCAGATGTTGAGATAGGCCTGAACCATCTCTTCGTAATACGCATCAAGGCCGTCAAAATCCGCGTGGAAGCTGTAGGCGTCCTTCATGGTGAACTCCCGCACCCTGATCAGTCCCCCCCGGGCCCTGGGCTCATCCCGGAACTTGGTCTGGATCTGATACAGCATCATTGGAAGCTGACGGTAGCTTGAGACCTCGTTGCGGACCAGGTCTGTCACGACCTCCTCATGGGTCATGGCCAGGACCATGTCCCTGTCGCCTCTATCCTTGAAGCGCGCCATCTCCGGCCCCACGTCATACCAGCGCCCGCTCTCCTGCCACAGTTCAGCGGGATGGACCACAGGCATGTTGATCTCCTGGCCGCCAATGGCGTCCATCTCCTCGCGGATGATATCCTGAATCTTGCGGAGGGTGCGGTACAGCAGCGGCATGTAGCTGTAGATGCCGGCGGCAAGCCGCTTTATCATTCCCGCCCTGACCATCAGCTGATGGCTGGGTATCTCCGCCTCGGCGGGCACCTCCCGCAGGGTGCTGCCGAAAAGGCCAGACATTCTCATCATTAAAACCACCTATCCTTCCTTCTATCAGTTGCCTCATCCTAATCCTGTCCTGCAAATCCGGTCCCGTTAATCCTGTCCTGAAAAACAAAAACGCCCCTTCATCTCAGGGACGAAAGGGTTAATTCCGCGGTACCACCCCAGTTGAGCCGCCCGCCACATTTGGCACCGGGCAACCCCTCTTGGCTGCTGAGTAACGGTCAACTCTCCGGGCAGCTTACGCCTTGCAGCTTCGCTGCCAGCTCTGGGGCGGGTTCCTCCAGGTGTCGCCCTCTCAGCGCTGAGACGACTCTCTGTGGACAGGAGTACTACTCCCCATCATTGCCAGATCTCGATATCCTTTAGTGCAGGTTACTACTAGATTCTACCTGCGGGAGGGCGCCTTGTCAAACCATTGAGCCGCTTCTGCCAAACCTGAGCCCAATCAGTCTACTCCAAGCCGCTCTTGGCGCTACCTCGTCCTCGGCTGTTCTGCCACAGCACCCAAACGCCAACAGCGATCAGGATCAGGGGCCAGTAGGGGGCAACTGGGGCCAACCGCTCCCGCAGTGACAGGTTATCCTCAATGTAGAAGGCCACCCCCAAGAGTGCCAAGATACCGCCGGGGAACAGCGGCCAGTTCTTGCCGCCCCAGCCCTCACCGTAGGGGAGGGTGTGGATCAACCAGACCAACAGGAAGGCAATCCCCAGAAAGAGCAGAAACAGGGGTCCTCCATCTCCGGGAATGATACCCGCATCTTCAACAACGGAGAAGGTTCCAATGGCGCCAATGACAGTGCCAGGGATAAGCATCCCCAGGTTCCTCCCCAGGGCGAAGTAGGCCGCAATGAAGGCCGCCGCCAGGAAGAGCAGAAAGAAATCGCCACCCAGAACCCCGGTGTTTAAGAGAAGGAAGTAGATGCCCAGCCCAACCAGGATGAAACCTAACAGATTCTGTCGCTTCATTTAACAGTCCCCTTCCCATCAAGTCTCTCATTCTTCACTACTATCCTACAACATTCACCAGCCCATGAAAAGCCTCCAGAGATTACGGAGTAAGCCCACAGGTCCGCTCCATGCAGGATTAACGGCTCTACTGAGGGAAAGCTATGTCGGAGGTGATACTGAGAATGGCTAATAGTAACGATGGCTCAAGGGTCGGCATGGCCTTTAGAGCCGCCGCCAATGCCGTGAGGCTGATCCTGTCGCCAAAGGCGCGGCGAGCACTATTCCAGGCCAGTCACCGCGGGGACATCCGGGACATGAAGAAGATTGACTTCCTCAAGACCATGTCCAATACCGACGGCCTCAGTAAATTCGGTCTATTTGAGGACCATCTCAAGGTTGGCGAAGAGGCGCCGGACTTCACCCTTCGTGACACCGACAACAACCAGGTCTCCCTCAGCGATTTCCGAGGCAAGTTCGTGGTCCTTGAATTTGGGGCCTACACCTGACCCCCCTTCAGGGCGCAGGCTGCGCCCATGGAGAAGGCATTTGAGGGATTGGGTGACGACGTCGTTTTCCTGGTGCTCTACACCCGTGAACCCCACCCTGGAGAGGGCGACTTCTTTGACTGCCCTCAACCAAACAGCTACGAAGAGAAGCTTGATTACGCCCTTCGAAGCATCGACGAACTGGGAATTGCCGCCAAGATGCTGGTCGATGACATGGACGATGCTGTGCACAAGATGTACGGCAGCCTCCCCAACATGGCCTATGTCATTGACAAGGAGGGTCGCATAGCGGCCAAGTGGAGCTGGATTGATCCACCAAGTGTCATTAATTCTGTCAATAGCCTCAGGGCCTGAACATCTAGCTAGATATCCTTTTCCTTGACATTCGCCGGCATCTCAGCTGGCGGCGAATGTCGCCATTTTGACCCTCAGAGAAGTCTGGCCTGACCAGCCCCGTTCTGCTTCAAGCAAAGGGCTCCACAGTGTGGTGTCGTCCATTGGCGCGAAGATGATGTCTCCCCGGTAGGCGATACGGTTGGCCTGCGCGGTATCATGAGCGTTCATGCCTGGTTGATAACCGCCTTCTTCCAGTGGCCAAGCTTGAGAACCCAGGCCCCCGCCAAGCTGGATATAACGTCAGCTGTGAACATTGCCCACCAGATCCCAACGACCCCGAAACCGAGAACGGTGCTCATCACGATGGCCAGCGGAATTCGCAGACCCCAACGAGAGGCAATTGAGATGGTCATGGCCGTCCCTGTCCGGCCTGCGCCCTGGAGGGCGCCCTGGATCACCATGAGGCTGCCGGCGAAACTGAAGGACCAGGAGACAATCCGCAGGAATTGGGTTCCAGCAGCGACCACGGCGGGGTCATCGCTGAAGAAACCAATGATAGCTGGAGCAAAGTAGGCCACAAGGGCGCCAACGGCCAGTAGGGCGCCAAAGTCCAACAACGTGGCTGACCAGGCGATCTTGTCAGCTCGCTCAGGCTGCCTCGAGCCCAGGTTCTGGCCGACCCCGGTGTTGGCGGCCTGGCCAACAGCGCCAGAGAGGGTCCAAATAATTGACATGAACCGGATGCCCACTCCGTAAGCGGCCGTTGCCGTGGCCCCGAAACGGGCGATGATGCCCACCATGGTAACGGCAGAGGTGCTCCGGGCCGCCCCATCAAGGGTAGCGGGAGCCCCCAACAAGACAATGCGCCGGATAATGGGAAGGTCTGGCTTGAGGTGCTTTGGCCGCACGGTAATCTCTCGTGAGCCACTAAAGAGGACCCAAAGCCCGATTACGGCTACCAGGGCCCGCGATATGAAGGTGGCGATTGCCGCTCCCTGTACCCCCAGGGCGGGGAAGGGCCCCCACCCCAGGATAAGGAAGGGGTCAAGGACAACGTTGAGCAGGGTTGAGAAGACCATAAGGATCATGGGCATAACTGTGTCGCCAACGCCCCGCAGGGCTGCGCGAAAGACGAAGAACAGGAAGCTGAAAGGGACGGACCAGAAAATGACCTCAACATAGGAAACGGCCAGATCCAGAACCCCCGCCTCCTGGGCCCCCATCAGTATGAGAAGCGGGTAGCGGAAGGCGTATCCCAGGCTTGCCAGGATGAGGCCTACCAGTGTAGCCAGCGTCAGGCTCTGCCCCGTATAGAGGTTCGCCTCTTCCATCCGACCGGCGCCGGTAAACTGTGCTACAAAGGTCGCCGTGGCAATGCTGACCCCCATCCCAATGGAGATCAGGAGCCAGGCGGTGGGGAATACGATTGATACTGCCGCCATGGCCTCTGTACCCACCTGAGAAACCCAGTACATGTCCGCCAGGTTGTAGAAGGTCTGCAAGACATCACCGATCACCAACGGAGCCGCCAGTAACAACAGCTTGGGGATGATGGCGCCCCTGGTCATATCTATGCGCTTCTCTCGTCTTGGGCTTTTAACTTGAGGTGTTTGCGTTTGCGGGTTCTGCTGTGGGGTAATGTCTGAGGCCACTACTGCACCAACTCCCTTTTCTGCTATCTCCGTACCTTCAACATCTCTCGCGGCTTTCCCTGTCTCAATTCTGTGTCAAACTTTGAAATAGCGGCACTTAAGACGCTGTTCAACAACCTTGTGGGTTCCTCACGCTGTATATGAGGCAATCCCAACTAGGCGGCGTGGCCCTTGACGGCCGGACTCAGAACTGCGTGGACCGTATGCCAATCCGCACGGAATGACAAGACCACGGGGCGGGTCTTACGCCCACTACCTCCCTTAACGGAGGGTACATCAATGGCGAAAGCCCGCTTTAGTAGGTTTATGGCACCATTGACATCTGCCTGTTCAGTCCAGCCACAAGCGCAGCTGAACAGGCCACGGTTCTTGCGGCTAGCCTTGTCGCGCTCATCGCAGACACATCTCACTAACGCCGAAGCGGTGACAGGTTTCCACGAAGTGCTTGGATGTGGTGTGCAAAAGCTGCTCTACCTGCCGTCGTTCTTTGCGTCACCATCAACCTTAAAGCCTTCCTGGTGACAGTGAAGGCCCGAAAGCGTCCCTCTAGGTCGAAAACGGGGCGCGTTGTGCTTGGTTTTGCCATTTCTACAGAGTGCCAGGAAAGCCTTGTAGGCGTCGCGGACTTCATCCATGGTCCAGGTGGCCGATTGGGAGAGGTAGCCCCACTTGCGGGGAAGAAGCTTGAGGTATTTGTAGACGCCGGTAACTGGACACTGGAGACACTCTCCTAAGGGGAACATAAGTTCGCCCAATATTCAGTACATCATACCCCACAATATGTTTAAACAGAGGAAAAGAAAAAGAGCGCATCCGCCTGACTGCACTCTTACCTGGCCTGCCTTCTGCCTGCTATCTGATTTTTGTCCACCTTGAACCCAACCCCTGGACCCTTACTATCCCACCTTCCGGGCCTGAGTTTAGCTGCCTCCCTTAATCCTACCAGAGATACTCCCACGGTCCCTGGCTGTCATTAGCTCACAGAACCGCTCCACCAGGTCCGGACAAAACTGCGTACCGGAACAGCGTTTTATCTCCCGCAGAGCCTCGTCGGGACTGATGGGCTCCTTGTAGGGCCGCTGGTGGGTCATGACGTCGTAGGCGTCAACAATGGCAATGATCCGTGCGATAAGGGGAATATCCTCTCCCACTATCCCGCGGGGATAGCCTGTGCCGTTCCACCTCTCATGGTGAGAGAGGATAGCATCGGCGATGTGCATCAGGTCGTGGGATGAACGGGCAATCCTGTAACCTACTTCGCAGTGGGTCTTCAAAGTCTCCCACTCGCTCTCACTGAGGGGGGCTGGCTTGGAGAGCAGCTCATCAGGGATGGCCATCTTCCCGATGTCATGCAGCCTGGCCAGGAGCGACAGCTCGTCCAGCTTGTCGGCGGATAGATCCAGGGCTTGACCCAGAGCCAGGGCCAGTTCTGCCAATCTCTGGCCGTGTTCCTCGGTCTCGTGGGTCTTCTCCTCAAGGGTCTTTTCGAGAGAGGCAATCAGGGAATTTCGGACACTGCGGCTCTCCAGGAGCTTGCGCCGGTACATCCTGTTTTCGGCATCCTTGATCAGGCCCTGGAAATCCTCGTTAGACTCTTCTTTTGTGGCTACGCCCAAGGCAATGCTAACCTGAACCGGTGTGCCTGTCACCACGGCGCAGCGCTGGCGGATCCGGGCCATGACCTCTCCTGCCTTCGGCTGGCTTGTGTTGGGGAGAAGAACCGCGAACTCATCCCCTCCCCAGCGACAGACAATCGCCTCTGGACCCGACGCCTCCTCCAGTAGCGTTGAAACCCTTATCAGCAGTTTATCGCCTTCTGGATGCCCAAAGACATCATTGACCAACTTCAGTCCATTCATGTCGCCCAGGATGATGCTGAGGGGGTACCGAGACACAGCATCCAGTCGCTCCAGTTCCTCCTCGAAGAAGGCGCGGTTGAAAAGTCCTGTCAGCTTGTCATGGTAGCTCAGGTAGGTGACCCGCTCAAGAGCCAGTTTCTTCTCGGTGACGTCGGTGATTATAGCCATAGCGCGAGTGATGTTGCCATAGGCATCGCGGACAGGGGCAGTGACGCTATCGACATAGATGGTGGTCCCATCCTTCCTCCTGCGCCGGAGCTCTGTTACCCTTTGCTCCTCCCCCTTCACGGTACGGCTCAACATGGAAGAGAAACTCCCCAGGTTCTCGTCGGGAATGGCGGGCACAATCTTGCCTATGACCTCTTCCGCCTTCCAACCAAAGATCCGTTCCGCTGCCGGGTTCCAGTTGGTGATCCTCCCGTCGAGATCAATGGCCACGATGCCCAGGGGAGATGAAGTAATCAGGGACCTGAGGACCTCGTTGGTCTCCTTTAGCTCAGTTTCAAATTCCTTGCGGGGGGAGAGATCCCGGGCAATGCTGAGAATGGCGGATCTTCCTCCAAACTCTATCACGCAACTGCTTAGCTCCACCGGAAAGGAGGTGCCGTCCTTGCGAAGGTGCTCTGCCTCCAGCAGTATGCCCTCCCGGCGTAAGACGTCCAAGCGCCCGGGCTTCATTGTCAGCCCCTTCTGCCCAGATATATCCGCCGGAGTGAGCTTTAGCAGCTCGTCCCTGGTGTAGCCCAGGCTTTCACAGGCAACCCGGTTCACCTCTAGAAAGGATCCCTCTGGACCGTGGATGAAGATAGCGTCATTGGCGCTGTCGAAGAGGGTTCGGAACTTGCCCTCTGATTCCCGCAGGGCCTGCAGGACTTCGTCACCGCTAGAACCGTCAGAGACCCCTGGGGAAACTCCTTTTCTGCAATAAGAGAAGTAGCTGTACAGAGCCGCCCCAGTAGTGACTATTGCTAGTAGAAGTAGTCCGGTTTCAGCCATAATCCCTTGACCCCCATGTCCGTCTCCCAAGGCCCGTGGCCTGGTATCATTGAGAGAATTCTTTCGACGTCTTTAAGGCGGTATCCTGCGCCGCTCTTGCTGCAGACTCAGTGGCAAGGCCCTCCAGATTTCGGTTACCCTTACTCAGCAGGAACCAGGGCCCCTCCTGTTTAAGCTATAGAAGACAATAGTTTAGCCGCTAAAGCAAGTTTGAACTCCTGAAGCCCTGGGGGTGGCCCCTACCCCTCAGAGAGAGGTGGCGCTGAAGTAATGCAGGCCAGGCCAGAGACTCAACAGACACCTGGGGAGATTGCCGAAGAGACAGGCAGACCCATCACCCAGTACAACAGGAGCCGTGGGCTTGACCCCGTTGTCATCGTCCTGGCGGTGGTAGCCCTTCTCCTACTGGCAGTCGCCGCCTACCAAGGCGGGGTTGCCGGCATCAAGACGGCCCTGATTGGTTCCGCCGCTACATTGGGAACAACAGCCCCCCTAATTGTCCTTGCATTCATTGTAGCCGGGCTAATCCAGCAATTGCTCAGTAGGGAAATGGCCGCTCGTTGGCTTGGGGAGCAAGCTGGCTTCAAGGGGATTATGCTGGCATCGGTGGCTGGCGCCTTGATGCCTGGAGGCCCCTATGTCTACTACCCCATCGCCCTGACCCTGTTTCAGGCCAGAGCTAGTGTTGGGGTTGTGGTGGCCTTCATCGTCGGGAAGAATGTGTGGGGACTGTCACGCCTACCGCTGGAGTTTGCCCTCATGGGGCCCACCATAACTACTGCCCGGATTGTTACCACCCTCTTTGTGCCGCCGCTGGCCGGGCTCCTGGCCCAACACCTCTTTGGGCAGTCTCTAGAGGACCTGCGGACGAAACTCGCCGTCCAGGCCTCGCAGGCCTCGCCGACGCAACTGGATGATGTATCTACCGGCCAAGATAGCCCTGTGGGGAGTGAGAGACCATGCTGACGGCGACCCTGGCGCTCTTGATCGTTTGTCTAGCCCTGTTTGCCGTTGCTTACAGGCAGGGCGAAGGCCGCCACTGGGCCGGGGTTGGGCAGGGACTACTGCTGGCCTACCGGATGCTCCCCCTGATGCTGCTGGCCTTCCTGCTGGCTGGGCTGCTGCCGGTAGTGCTGCCCACCGGATTTGTCCGGGAGTGGCTGGGGGCTGGGTCAGGCCTGAGGGGTATTCTGCTGGCAAGTGCCCTCGGTGCCCTGGTACCTGTGGGCCCCTACGTTGTGTTTCCCATGGTAGCCGGTGTATACCAAGCTGGTGCCTCGCTGGCCACCATGGTCTCCTTTGTGGTTGGCTGGTCCCTCTGGGGGATTGGACGCCTGCCCTATGAACTGACTCTCCTGGGCCCCAGGTTCGCCCTGATCAGAACCGCCGTAGTCCTGATCTTCCCCCCGCTATCTGGAATCCTGGTATGGCTTCTGTGGGGGTGAAAGCGCTATCGAATACCGAGAACTGGAACTGGTAGATCTATCTCCTTCTCTACTAAGGGGGTTCAACAGGTACCAGGTGACCAGGCGCGTGCGGTTTATGGCAGGCCATCGCTATGACCTCAAGGACGATCACTTCGTCGAGGAGTGGAACGCCGCTGACAAGGGGCGAGTAGTTCAGGCCCTCCGGCGCTGCCTTAGAACCGGCGGTACGGTTGTAGGGGCCTTTGCCCGCAGTGACCTGGTTGGCTTTGCCAGTGTTGAGGGTACCCCCTTTGGCGCCAAGCAGGAGTACCTGGAGTTGTCCTTTATCCATGTATCTTGTGAGCGGCGGAAGCGAGGAATTGGTAGAAGGTTGTTTGAGCTGTGCTGCGAAGCGGCAAAGCGTGAAGGCGCCCGGAAGCTGTATATAGGCGCGCACCCGTCCGAAGACACACAGCGGTTCTACAGGTCCCTCGGTTGTACGCTGGCAACCGAGATCAACGAGGCAATCCATGCCAGAGAACCCCTTGATATTCAGCTGGAGTTCACTGTCTAGATTGTCACCGTTCACCTCTTGAGGGATTGCACTGCGATAGCTTTCGTTCGCCCTGGAGAAGGGGCTTCATCTGTGACGGGCTTGTCGGTAAGCTTACTGGCGTCTCCAGGTAGAGACTGCAGCGGGTCACTATACCATGCGATACATCGGTACCTTAGGGGCCCAACCCTTCATCTTGCCGTATTTGACGAACCTGTCAAATGAGCTTACCTCTTGCTTAAGATTGGGGCAATCCGCTGACGCTGACCATACTGCGGGGTGATTAACAATCCATTCTGGCCTTACCAGCCCATCCCCGCCTTTGCCGCCAGTGGTGTTTACCAGACCAGCCAGTGGGTGGTTGCTCTGGCAGTTGACTCCATGGTTCAGCCGCAGCCAGCGGGCAATGTCATTGACGGCAAGCCCCAGTGAGACATAAACCCGCTGCACTTCCTCACCGGTGTCAAGCCCTGGGGCCAGGTCAACTTTCTCCTGGTCCATCTCCTGGATGCAGACAAGGGCATACCTGAACAGGACCGCCTTTCCTCTGAAGATTAACTGGCTGAGCAGTTCAGTGAAACCCAGGGTTACCCCCCACTTCTCCCAGGCATAGCCTGTCAACTCTCCCCAGAGGGCACTGTTTGGGTAGCTCTCAACCACGGGACTGTCCTGCTCTGCCAGTGTCAGCCTGCCTGTCTCCTCAATTCCATCAAGATACTGATTGAGATCTGTGAAGCACTCATTTCTTCCCCGATTCATATCGGGCATGTACTTGGCCAACAGTCCTACCATTCTGGGGATGTTTCTCAATCCAACAGACAGAAACTTATCTTTCATTAGCTGAAGCATGCCGATATCAGACTCGAAGAACTCAAATGGCGGCAACTGACATCCTACTCATCTAGGTAGCCTCCCACGCCAAAATGCTTCTGCAGACTGATTTGGCCATTTCTTCAACAGAGTGGCTTCTCAGACAAAGGCCATATCTTTGGCACCAGATAGGCGAGAAGGATTCCGTCAGCCGCCCGAGAAGTCTATGGAATAAGATGGAACGAAGAGGAGGTGTTCGCAATGTGTGAGCCCTGCCATGAGATTAGGGAACTGCGCCAGGACATGCAGAAGGAGTTTGCTGAACTGCGCAAGGACATACATGAGAAGTCGGCCACTCGCCAAGAGATGCATGAAGGGTTTGCCAAACTACACCGGGAAATGCATGAGAAGTTCGCCACTCGCCAAGAGATGCATGAAGGGTTTGCCAAACTACACCGGGAAATGCATGAGAAGTTCGCCACTCGCCAAGAGATGCATGAAGGGTTTGAGCGTGTAATCCGTAAAACAAGGGTGCTTCTCGAGAGTCTCGCAGCTGAGGTTAAGCTGATGATTGAAGGTGTCGATACGAGGGACAAAGTGACTCAACTGGACACCCGGGTAACGAAACTCGAAGATCATGCTACCAGAACGGACATGCGAGTTCACGTGCTTGAGAAAGGCACCGACGGCCAGACTGATTAGAAACCCAGGGACTTTCCGCCCCAGAGCCACCTTATTCTCTCCTATCCCCTTCGACTAATCTGGTGGTTTGGACCCTCTACTCCAACAAACCATCGATGGAAAGCCCTGGCAGTAGCGTCCACGGCGGCCCTGCACATGTTGAGTCCCCCCCCCGTATGTACATTCTTTCTTTCGACCCCTGCTAAAGGATAAGCCCAACCACTTTAGGTTGGGCCTATCCTTTCCACTCATTATAAAATGTAGTCCAGCGAGCAGGCCTGTAGGCCGGATTCTGTCCGCGGTCCTTGTCGACCGCTGGATGATCATCTATCTTGGGTGGCAGTTGCCTGCTACCTCTAGCAGCCTACCCGAGGAGTCGGCGGGCAGCGTCTTCCTCCTCCTTTTTGGCTTTGCTCCGGGTGGGGTTTACCAAGCCAGCTGGTCACCCAGCTGCTGGTGAGCTCTTACCTCAC
>Ga0209643_1000930_pt1 | contig 34728 bp, 32 predicted proteins | sample AutmiccBRH37_all_FD_187383 | JGI IMG/M metagenome (GOLD analysis project Ga0209643, IMG submission 187383) | Deep subsurface microbial communities from Mt. Terri, Switzerland - Autotrophic microbial communities BRH/37_all (SPAdes) (version 2) | ecosystem: Environmental > Aquatic > Deep...
GCGCCCGTTCGATCTTCCCCCTGTCCCCGGCCGCGCCAAGCCGGTCGCCGCCGACGGGCTGGCACTGGACGATCTGACCGCGGGCAAAGTCACCATCGTCAACGTATTCGCCTCATGGTGCGGGCCGTGCCGGCTTGAGCATCCCTATCTGAACGACTTGAGCGCACAGGGCTTTGCCCTCCACGGCATCAACTACAAGGACCCGGCGGATGCCGCGGCCGCCTTCCTCAACCAGGCCGGCGATCCCTATCAGCGCATCGGGCGTGATGGGCGCGGGCGGGTGGCGATCGATTGGGGGGTTTACGGGGTGCCGGAAACCTTCGTGATCGACGGGACCGGCAGGGTCGTGCTGCGTCATGCCGGGCCTATCGATGCACAGATCATCGCCCGCGAAATTCTGCCTGCTGCGCGCCGGGCTGCTGCGGCGCCCCCGGCCACGCCCCCCGCAGGGGGTTGATTCAATTGGCCCCTCAAGACATTACCAGGCGTTAAGACTTTACTTAGGTGGATCGCGTAGCGTCGGACGTCATGAAAGTCTCAGGTTCCCCGGCCCTGATTGCCGCCCAGCTTTACGCCTCGAGTGCCGTCCAGGCGCGCGACGGGGCGAATGCGCAGGCCACACGCCGCCAGGCGGCCAAATTTGAGATCAAGGACGATGTCGCGGTCCGCGCCGACCGGGTCGAGGACCCGGTGCCGAAGTTCCGTGCGCACTCCACCGCCGACGCTCAAAAGCAGGCCGCGCAGGAACGGCAGGCGGCCGAGGAACGCGGCGAGGGGGTCGGCCGGCGCGAGGCGCCGCTTGAAAAGCAGGAGCGCCGCCGTCCGGGCTCTCTGGTCGATCTGACTGCCTGATCCCATCCCGCACGGGTGCGAAACGCACACGCATCCCGCGCCCAGGCGGGCGCAAGATGCGTGAACGATTTGGATGAACGAGTGCGCTAGGCCTTGCGGCGCCGCGTCGCGGTCTTGGCTTTTGCACGCTTGGTCGGGACCGGAGCCACGACGCCGTTCTCGGCCAATGCGTCGGCGGCGGCAGCAAAGGCGGTCAGCGCCTTGACGAAGTCGCCGCGCTTGCTTGCGGGAAGAACTTCGAGAATGCGCGTTTCGGCCCGGCCCACCGCGGACTGGACGCTGCGCAGAGCGCGGCGGCCCGCCGCAGTGATCTTCACGGCGTTGGCACGCTGGTCGCTCTCGGTCCGCTTGCGCGCGAGCAGATCGCGCTTGAGCAGGCGGGCGATCATGTCGGCAAGCGTCGAACGGTCGATGCCGGTCAGGCGAACCAGATCGGTCTGGCTCAACCCTTCATTCTGTTCGACCGTTACAAGAACAGCAAACTGGCGCGGGGTGAGTTCCTCGCCGCCGGTCTCCTGCGAATAGATGTCGAATGCGTACTGCTGCGCGCGACGCAAAAGATGGCTCGGCGACTGTGCGAGTGAATAGCCATCTGCCCCCGCCTTGCGGCCTGTCTTGCGCGATGAGCTCTCTGCCATTGAAAACCTCAAAAACCGGTTGGAACCCCGAATGCCGAAAAAGCGCGGATCTGAACTCTAGCGCAACTCTTCGCGAAATTGCCGTATTCAGGTGATGAACACGGCAAGGATCATCGGTATCGGGAGGTATTTCGTGAATGAAAATTTATTGACGCGTCCGGCATCTCATGCACCGGTTGCGTCATATGTGCATCAATTTTCGCAAATCGCAAGAGGATTCCGGAGATAGAAATTGGACAGCGAAGAAGACTATGCCCAAATAAAGGGGATGCCGGACGATCCGCATACGCGCCATCGCGCAAAGCCCTCTTTTGAGCTCACGGTTCCCGATGGGGACACGCGTGAACGCAGCACCTGCAAGTCGTGCGGATTCATCGATTACATCAATCCCAAGATCGTCGCGGGCGCCGTTGTGCTGCACGAAGGAAAGATATTGTTGTGCAGGCGCGCCATTGAACCACGTATGGGATATTGGACCATTCCGGCCGGATATATGGAGCTGGGTGAGAGTGTCGAAGATGCGGCGCGTCGCGAGGCATTCGAAGAGGCCAACGCGAATATCGTTCTTGAAAATCTCCTTGCCGTCTACAGCATTCCGCGCATTAGCCAGGTGCAGGTGCTGTTCAAGGCGCGGCTCGACGACGGCGTGTTTTCGGCCGGCGCGGAGAGCCTGGAAGTTGCGCTGTTTGCGTTCGAAGACATTCCATGGACGGACCTCGCATTCCCCAGCGTCAAATGGGTTTTGAACCATTACTGGTCGGTGCGCTCATTGGTGACGTTCGCTCCGTTCTCAAATCCGTCTGGCGCGACCGGAGATTTCTGAACGTGCGAATGCGACACTGTGTCCCCCGCAATCCGGTGATGTTCGATCACGCGTAGCTGTAAGACGCCGAACAGCAGCGTGAGCGGAAAAATTCCAAAGACCTTGAACGCGGCCCATGTGTCGGTCGAAAAATTGCGCCACACGATTTCGTTCAGCACGGCGAGCGCGGCGAAGAATAGTCCCCATCGCAACGTCATGATCCGCCAACCCGCATCGTCGAGGCGGAACGCGTGCTCGAACATGTAGCGCACCAGCGGCCGCTTGGTCACATACCCGCCGAGCAGGACCGTCGCGAAAATCGCGTTGACCAGCGTCGGCTTGAGCTTGATGAACGTTTCATCGTTGAGATAAAGCGTCAGCCCGCCGAAGATCAGCACAACCCCACCGGTGACCAGCGTCATCGGCGACAACTTGCGCTCAAGTGCATAGCTGGCGCCGAGCGCAGCAAAGAACGCGGCCATGAACACGCCGGTCGCGACAAAAATTCCAGCCAGCGCATTGGCTGCGAAGAAAACCAGCAACGGCCCCAGATCGATCGCCAGTTTGATCAGGGCGCGATTCACGGGGGCGACATTGTCGTTGGCTGGCTTCACGGCGCGTTCCCGTTCGCGCCGGCAAGGGCCTGCGCGAAGTCCGCCGCGCTGAAGGGCTGCAAATCCTCCTCGCCTTCGCCGACACCGACGAAATGAACCGGCAAGCCGAACCGCTTGACGATTGCGACCAGAATGCCGCCGCGCGCGGTACCGTCGAGTTTGGTCATCACCAGGCCGGTCACATTTGCGACCTTGCGGAATTCCTCGACCTGCGAGAGCGCGTTCTGCCCGGTCGTCGCGTCGAGCACGAGGATGACGGCGTGCGGCGCGCTGTCGTCGCGCTTCTTGAGGACGCGCACGATCTTCTCCAGCTCCGCCATCAGGCCCGACTTGTTCTGCAGGCGGCCGGCCGTGTCGATCAGCACGATGTCGGCGTGATCGTGCTGGGCTGCCGCGAGCGCTTCGAAAGCGACCCCGGCGGCATCCGATCCGGTGGACTTGGCGATCACGCGCGCGCCCGTCCGCGCGCCCCAGATCTGTAACTGTTCGATCGCGGCCGCGCGGAACGTGTCGCCGGCTCCCAACACCACACTTTTGCCGGTGCGGCGATAATAGCTGGCGAGCTTGCCGATCGTCGTCGTCTTGCCGGAGCCGTTGACGCCGACGACGAGCACCACGAAGGGTGTGTGCGCGGCGTCCGCGAGCGGGCGCTCGGCAGGCTCGAGGGCGCGGGCGATCTCACCCGCCAGGATTGCGCGCACTTCATCGGGCGCGATCTCCTTGTCGTAGCGCCCCTTGCCGACCGCCGCCGCGATCTCGGCCGACAGCGCGCTGCCCAGATCGGCGCGGATCAGCAAATCCTCCAGATCCTCGATGCTGGCGGCGTCGAGCTTCTTCTTCGTGAAGATTGAGGTGATGCCGTCGGAAATGCCGGAGGTGGTGCGCTTGAGGCCCTGGCGCAGGCGCGCGAAGAATCCCGGCTTCTGGGGCGCGTCCTCGCTGCTCATTGCGCGATGCCGGACAGCCGCTCGCCGTCGTGCCCGGTAATGCGCACCGCGATGACGGTGCCCGGAGCCGCGTCGGTGCCGAGCGCGATGGGGGCATAATCGTCGCTGCGGGCCATCCGCGCGGTCTCCACCAGGGCGCGCTTCACGCGTCCCATCTGTGCGGCGAAGAACGCGGCCCGCACGCGCGCGGCCTCCTCGCGCAGGTGCCGCGCACGCTCCTTGATGAGCGGCTTTGCGAGCTGTGGCATCCGCGCGGCCGGCGTTCCCGGTCGCGGCGAAAAGGGAAACACATGCGCATAGACGATCCCGCATTCGCCGATCAGCCGCGCCGTGTTGTCGAACATCTCGTCCGTTTCGGTCGGAAATCCGGCGATGAGATCGGCGCCGAATACGAGATCGGGGCGTGCCGCCTTGAGGCTGGCACAAAATTCCAGCGCCTGCGCGCGGCTGTGACGGCGCTTCATGCGCTTGAGGATCATGTCGTCGCCCGCCTGAAGCGAGAGATGAAGATGCGGCAGGATCCGTGTCTCACGGGAAATCAGCGAGACCAGCGTCTCGTCAGCCTCGATTGAGTCGATTGACGAAAGACGCAGGCGGGTGAGATCCGGTACCAGCTTCAGGATCCGCTCGATCAGATGTCCGAGTCTGGGCTGGCCGGGCAGATCCGCCCCGTACGCGGTGATGTCGACCCCGGTCAGAACGATCTCCTCGATGCCGCGATCCATCAGCCGCTTGATCGTGTCCACCACCGCGCCCGCCGGAACACTGCGCGACGGGCCGCGGCCATAGGGGATGATGCAGAACGTGCAGCGATGATCGCAGCCGTTCTGCACCTGAACGAAGGCGCGCGCGCGTTCGCCGAACCCGTCGAGGAACGAAGCGGCACCGTCGCGCACGGCCATGATGTCATTGACCTTGACGCGTTCGGCGGCGGCGACGCCGAAATCGGGCGCAAAGCTCGCCGGATCGAGCTTTTCGGCATTGCCGAGCACGAGATCGACCTCGCTCATGCCGGCAAAGCGCGCCGGCTCGATCTGGGCCGCGCACCCCGTCACGATGATGCGCGCATCCGGGCGCTCGCGGCGCGTGCGGCGGATCGCCTGCTCGGCCTGGCGCACCGCTTCGCCGGTCACCGCACAGGTGTTGACGATCACCGCGTCGTCGAGGCCGGCGCGCGCGGCATGCTCGCGCATGGTCTCGGACTCCGCGGCGTTGAGGCGGCAGCCGAACGTCATCACTTCGAGCGGGCGCGACGCGGGGGCGCTCATGACCGGGCCTCCGCCGGGGCCAGCATCTCAAGATCGAGCCCGCCGGAGAACGCCACGGCGACCGGGCCGGTCATCAGGATGTGATCGTCGCTCTCGCGCCACTGGATGGCGAGGACGCCGCCGTCGAGCGTGACATCCACCTCGCGGCCGGTATGACCGAGACGCGCGGCCGCGACCGCACTCGCGCAGGCCGCCGTACCGCAGGCTTGCGTGATCCCGGCGCCGCGTTCCCACACCTTGAGGCGCAGGCTGGAGCGCGAGGTCACTTGCGCGAGCGAGACATTGACGCGCTCCGGAAACAGCGGGTGGTTTTCGATCAGCGGGCCGAAGCGCGCAAGATCGTGTGTCTCGATGGTCTGTACAAAGAAAATGCAGTGCGGGTTACCGACATTGACGGCAGTCGGACCGATCAGGACGGGATTGTCGATCGGCCCCAGACGCACGTCGAGGACGCGGGTGTCCATCCGCTCGGCGAGCGGGATGTCCTGCCAGTCGAAGCGGGGGCGGCCCATGTCGACCGTGATGAGGCCGTCGCCCTGCATGCGGCAGCCCAGCAGGCCGCCTTGCGTTTCGAGGCGCGCGGTCGCCTGTCCGCTCTCGCTCATCAACAGCGCGGCGACACAGCGCGAGCCATTGCCGCACGCGCCCGCCTCGCTGCCGTCGCTGTTCCAGAACCGCACACGCGCGTCGCCGCCCTCCTCGGGCGGCTCAAGAACGACTATCTGATCGCAGCCGACGCCGCGGCGCCGGTCCGCGATCGCGCGCAGCAGGGCGGGCGGCAGATCGAGGCGCTCGGCGCGGGCATCAAGAACAACGAAATCATTGCCCAGGCCGTGCATTTTCAGGAATGGAACGGTCATTTCAGGTCCAGCTGTTGCCGCCTTTATATGGCGCGCGGGGCGCCCATGACCAGTCCCGCCGCACAAACCGGCGCCGATCCGGGCGTTTTTGGGGGGCGGGGGGCGGCAAATCGCGCCGGTGCTAGGGTTGTCCGCGCATCGCGCGTGCGCAGCGTCCGGCCAGGATCATCGCAGACGGCATCACCAGCAATGTGGCGATCGCACCGACCACGGCGCACACGCTGACGATCAGCCCGCAATCGGCCTGCCCCTGATCGGGCGAGAAATGCCACAGCGCGAACGCGCACACGACGGTGGCGGTGCGTGCCACGAAGGGGCGACCGTCGCGCTTCCACAGGAAGCGCCACTCTTCGCCCTCGCGCCGGTTGACCGGGGCGTCGCGTGTGGCGGCGAGCGCATAGGCCGTCAGGTCGATCGGTAACAGCACCGCAAACAGCATCAGCAGTGCCGACTGCGCGCTGATGCCAATCTGCGCGGCGGCGGCGGCCCAGCCGGCGGCGAGGAAGATGACCGTGCCGCTGACGAAGGTCGCGACCAGCGCCCGCGCGTCGGCGAGCGCGATCAGCATGCACGCCGTCAGGGCCGTCAGCGCCGCAAACAGGATCGCGCCCTCTCGGCTCTTGAGAATCCCAGCCTCGGCCAGCACTCCGGCGAGCGGACCACCTGCCAGCGAAAAGGTCAGCCCGTCGCTGCGGTTGGTCGCGCTGAATTTTTCGACGGTCCGCGCGACGCGCGCGAGGGTCTTTCCGATCGGGATCGCCACATAAACCCGGAGCGGCAGCAGATCGCATCCTGGACTGACGAGCGCGGAGGCCGGCGGCAGCTCCGCCATCGCCTGGAGCGCGGCGATGCGTTCGCGCGGGATCGCGCGCCAGGTCGGCTGTCCGCCATGATTGCCGGCGGTGAGCACGCGCAGGGCATCGGGCAGGCCTTCGACGCGCGTGACGCCGGGCAGGTTGGTGAGCTGCCAGTCGAGCTGGTCGATCGCGTCGAGCGTGTCGAAGGTGGTGCACAGCTCCGGCGAGGTGTGGGCGAGCACGGTGAGCATCGCGTTGGGGTTGCCGGGGTCCTCGGCCAGCGCGTTGGTGAGCGCGTTGAGCCGCGACTCGGCGGATTGATCCTCGCGCCCCGCGTGATACGGGCCGAAGCTGTGCTCCTTGGCTTCCAATCCGGCGATGACGATCGCCGCGAGGGCCAGAACGGCCACCGTTTCAGGCGCGCCGCGGGTGATCGTGCGGCGCGCGGGCGGCGCCGTGCTCGGCGATTGAGGCAGGATATCGGGCGGAAGGTCGATGCGGCCGGTGACGAGGACGAGCGGCAGTACCACGAACATGGCGGGGAACAGCAGCAGCACGCCGAGCGCGGCGAACAGCGCGGTGCTCTGGAGCGCCGGGATCGGCGCGAGGGCGGCGCCGAGCAGCGCGAGGCTCGTGCCCGCAATCGCCGCGGCGCCGGCGGGGGCAAGGCGTTGCACGGCGTCGGCGGCCGCCGCCTCGCCGTCGACGCCGGTGGCGAGCTTGCGCATGAAGCGCCGCGCGAAGGGAAATGCGTGCCCGATCGCGAGCGCGAGGATCAGGGACGGGATCAGCCGCATCGCGCTGGTCAGATGGCCGCCGAGCGCGCTCCAGAGTCCGACCTGCCAGATGATGGCCAGCAATGCGGTCGCGAGCGCAAGGCCGGTCAGCGCGAAAGAGCCGGAATAAGCGAGCAGGCCGAGCGCGAGGACGCTGGCGCTGGCCGCGATCCACATCGGACCCTGCCAGTCGTCGAACAGGGTGCGGCTCTGGCGCAGCGACGAGGGCAGGGGAACCGCACCGAAGCGGTCCTCGCCCGCCTGGGCCGTCACGTCCTCAAGTGCCCGCGCAAGGCCGGCCTCTCCGACCACCGCGTGCGGCACGAGCGGCAATTCAAGCACGCCGCGGCGACCGTCCTGGGACACATGAAACGCAAAATCCGCCTTTTCCCGGAGCAGCGGGCCACCCGTCTTGACGTCGCGCAGGGCGCTCAGCGCCGTTCCGACCGCTTCGCGAAAGGCCGCCCCCGCCGGTGCGTCGAACCGCTCGCCGGGGCTGGCGAGGAGAACGACGGGCAGCGCCTTGTCGGCCCCGAAAGTCTGATCATAGAGGGCGGCGGTCTGCGCGACCGCGCTGCCGGCTTCGGGCGTCGGCGGGGGAAGCGGGGCCTGCACCAGTCGCAGGGCCTGAAAGGCGGCGTATACTGTCAGCGCCGCGATGACGCTGAGGACGTAGGGCCGAAAGGTGAAAATCAGGCTCTGGTAGCGATTGAGCATGGCCGCAAGAGGGATAAGCAAGGGGCCGCCGCAAAGCAAGCACGGAGGGAAGCAATGCCAGCGAGCGATCCGGTCGACGGTGTGCCGGGGATCTGTGATGCGAGCGCCGTCGCGCGCGGGGTCGGGCGGTTGTTTCTCGCCCATGGGCTGTCCTGCGTGCCGGAACTGACCCTCGCGAATGGGCGCCGGGTCGATGTTGCGGGCCTGGACGGCGCGGGCGGCCTGACGTTTGTCGAGATCAAGGTGTCGGTGGCCGACTTTCGCGCCGACGCAAAATGGCCGGAATATCTTCCTTTTTGCGATGCGTTCTATTTCGCGGTGCCCGACCGTTTCCCGCGCGACATGATCCCCGACGAGGCCGGGCTGATCGTCGCGGACGCTTATGGCGGTGCGATCCTGCGCGAGGCGCCACACAACCCGGTCAGCGCCGCACGCCGCAAGGCCGTTTTGCTGCGATTCGCCCACTGCGCGGCCGGGCGCCTCCAGCGCCTGTGCGATCCGCAGGGCGGAGTGATCTAACCGGGCAGGGGGCGCGTTCTAGAGGTTGGTCTTTGTCCCCGCGTACCCCTGCCGCCCTCATGCCCGTTCCACCGAACCCCGGTGCCCAACGGACCGGGGGGCGGCAGGGCCATTTCGGCCGGTTCGGGCCGCTAGCCGCGCCCCACCAGCGCGGACGCCTGACGGCCGAGAAACAGTGTCGCGCCGAGGCTCTGGCCGAACCGGATCGCTTCGCGGGTTTCGGCGGCGGTGAGCATCACGTCGTGCACACCTCCTTCGCCGAGCCACGCCCGCAGTGCCGCGATTTCCGGCGCGGCGTCGGCGCCTGCGAGTCGCGGATCGAAGGCGAAGATGAGCACGTCGGCATTCAGCCGGGCCGGACTTGTGGCGGCGCGCTGCTGATAGATGTCGACCGGAAGAGGCCCCAGCGCGATGCGGTGCCCGAGCCCGCGCACCATGTCGCGGGCATAGCGCAGGCGGTCGCGATCGGCACCCGCGTCCCCCGGCGCGATGCAGACCGTCAGCGGCACCCACCGGCCAAGTGCCCAGGCACGATGAAAACTCAGGAATTCCACGCTCAGCAGATCGTCCAGCGTGAGCGGAATCGCGAGCGGCTGCTCGCTTTTGAAGAAGGTGGGAAGGTCGAGCAGCAGACGTCGGGTCGCGAGACCCAGCGCGGCCTGCGAAAACTCGGCGTTGCGCTCGAAATCCGCGCCCGGCAGGGCCAGCGCCTTGATGCCGTCGATATGGGGGGCGAGGTATTCGAACGCGATCGAGGGGGGCGTGTTCGCGGGAATGCGGACCGCCGGCAGCCGCGCGGCGAGCCGGTGGAGACTGGCGGCGCCGGTGGCCGCGGTCTTGAACCATGTCACAAGGGGCGCGCTTGCCGGGTCGCCCTCGCGGATCCGGTCGCGCGGCAGGCTCGCGTGAAGATCATCGGCCGTCAGCACCGCCACATCGCCAGCCATTGCCGGGGCCGCTGCTGGCGGGAGCGCCGCCCGCCCGGTCTTGACCTGACGGGCATGGGCCAGAAAGGCGTCGTATTCGTGGTGGATATCGAAGCCGCGGGCAAAGCCGGTCTTGTCCCCGCCGCGCTCTTCCGCCTCGATCAGCGGGTCGTCGCGGAACAAATAGCGCAGCTTGTGGTGCAGCCGGTCAGCCATTTGCCGGTCGAGGCTTGTAAAGACCACCGCGATGTCGCCGCTGGTGAGCCGAAAGACCTCGCCGCCATGACGCAGGATCAGCGGCTGGATGAGATTTTCGACCAGCCGCCAGTGATCGTCCTGCCGGACCGGCGGGGCCAGCTTGGACAACGCAATTGTGACAGCCCGGCGCCCCGCGCGGTGGTGCGTCAGCCGCTCGGCATAGTCGAGCAGCAGATCCTCCGGGGGCGGGAGGGGCTTTGAGGCTTTATGCACGGTGCGCGGCTCCTTGAGAGCGCTATTAAGGGCGTTGAGCTGGAGATTACCGCCGATGCGTTTACGGACTTCTTAACCAAACGGCGAGGCTCGCGGGCGCATGATCGGCCATGTCGGGGTGCTGGCCATCCTCCCTGGCGAGCCTCTATAATGACGCGCGACTAGGGCTGGGGGGCCAATGGACGTCGGACACGTGAGCGAAGAGCTGCATCTGGTCGGGTTGATCGAGCGCTGGAAAGACCGGCGGGTCGTCGTTGTGGGCGATCTGATGCTCGACCGCTATGTCTATGGGCGGGCCGAGCGCATGTCGCCAGAAGCCCCGATTCCCGTCCTTGCCGTCGAGCGTGACAGCGAGATGCCGGGCGGGGCGGGCAATGTGGCGCGCAATATTATTGCTCTGGGTGGCCGCGCGAGTCTGGTCGCGGTGGTCGGCGACGATGTTGCCGGCCAGACCCTGATGCGCCTGCTGGGCGACACGGAGGGCCTCGAATCGAGCCTGGTCACCGAAAAAGGACGCCCGACCACGCAAAAGACCCGCTTCGTCGCGGGTGTCCAGCAGCTCCTGCGGGCCGATCGCGAGACCAGCGAACCGGTACGCGAGCAGACCGAACGCCAGCTCATCGCGGCGGCCGGCGACGAGATTGCCGGCGCCGACGCGGTCCTGATCTCCGATTACGCCAAGGGGGCGCTCTCCGACGGCCTCATCGCCGCGGTCGTCGCGGCGGCCCGCGCAAAGGGCATACCGGTCATCGCCGACCCCAAGGGCACCGATTTTGCGCGCTACAAGGGGGTCTCGATCCTCAAACCCAACGCCAAGGAGCTGACTGCGGCGACCGGCGTCAAGATTTCCAGCGATGCGGACGCCGAGACGGCGGCCCGCGCGGCGCTCGCCGTGGCACAGGCCGATGCGCTGCTGGTAACACGTTCAGAGCATGGGATGACGCTGGTGACGCGCGAGCACTCCGGCTCCCTCACGCTGTCGACCCGGGCCCGCGAGGTGTTCGATGTATCGGGCGCGGGCGATACCGCGCTGGCGGCACTCGGCCTCGCCCTGGCAGCGGGTTCGGCGCTCGGCGATGCTGCCGCGCTCGCCAATGTCGCGGCCGGCGTCGTGGTGGCCAAGATCGGTACCGCCTGCGTCTATCCCGATGAGCTCGTTCACGCGCTTGCGAGCCTTGAGCTGCAAAGTGCGGAAGAAAAAATTCTCACCCTCGGCCCAGCGCTCGATCAGGTCACGCGCTGGCGGGCGCGTGGCCTCAAGATCGGCTTCACCAACGGGTGCTTTGATCTCATCCACCCGGGCCACGTGTCGCTGCTTTCCCAGGCGCGCGCCTCGTGCGATCGTCTGATTATCGGTCTCAACACGGATGCGTCCGTCAAGCGGCTGAAAGGCGAGGGGCGCCCGATCAATCACGAAATGGCGCGCGCGATTGTCCTTGCTTCGCTTGCGACCGTCGATGCGGTGGTGCTGTTCGATTCCGACACGCCGCTCGAACTCATCGAGGCGATCGGTCCCGACGTGCTGGTGAAAGGGGCTGATTACACGCTCGACACGGTGGTCGGCGCGCAGAGCGTCATTGCACGCGGCGGGCGCGTCCTGCTGGCCGAGCTGAAAGCGGGACACTCGACGACGGGCACCATCGCCCGTCTTGTCGACGCGCAAAAAGCATCATGATCCTGGTCACCGGCGGCGCCGGCTTCATCGGGTCGAACATCGTCGCGGATCTGACGGCGGCGGGCCGTGAGGTGGTCGTGTGCGACCGTCTTGGCACGGATGATAAGTGGCGCAATCTCGCCAGGCACGATGTGCGCGACGTCATTCGCCCTGAGGCCTTGTTCGGATTTCTCGCGCGCGAGGGATCGGCGCTTGAGGCTGTCGTTCACATGGGCGCGATTTCCGCGACGACCGAGCGCGATGCCGATCTGATTGTTGAAAACAACCTGCGCCTGTCGATTGATCTGTGGAGCTGGTGCACGGCGCATGGCAAGCGGCTCATCTACGCGTCGTCGGGCGCGACCTATGGCGACGGCTCGATGGGTTTCGACGATGAAGGCACAAGTGAAGCGCTTGCCCGCCTGCTGCCGCTCAACCCCTACGGCTGGTCGAAGCACGCATTCGATCGCCGCGTCGTGCGCGACGTCGAGGCGGGACGCCCCGCTCCGCCGCAATGGGCGGGCCTCAAGTTTTTCAATGTTTACGGGCCCAACGAGTACCACAAGGGTTTGATGCGCAGCGTCATCGCCCACATGGTGCCGGATATCAAGGCGAAGGGATATGTGACGCTCTTCAAGTCGCACAGGCCCGACTATGCGGATGGCGGGCAGCTGCGCGACTTCGTATCGGTGGCCGACGTCAGTCGCGTCGTCGCGTGGCTTTTGAAAACACCGTCCGTGAGCGGATTGTTCAATGTCGGCACCGGTCACGCGCGCACGTTTGCCGATCTTGCCAAGGCGACGTTCGCCGCGCTCAACCGCAAGGTGGATATCCACTATCGCGACATGCCGGACGAGCTGCGCGGGCGCTACCAGTATTTTACCCAGGCGCGCATGGAGCGGCTGCGCGAAGCGGGCTACCAGGAGCCGTTCCTGAGCCTTGAGGACGGCGTCGCCGATTACGTGCGCGGCTACCTCGACAAGGACGATCCCTACCGCTGAACCTATTTTGGCGAGCGCTTGGCGAGAATGCGCTGAAGCGTGCGGCGGTGCATGTTGAGCCGCCGGGCGGTCTCCGACACATTGTGATTGCACAGTTCGTAAACGCGCTGGATGTGCTCCCAGCGCACCCGGTCGGCTGACATCGGATTGTCGGGCGGGGCGGGCGTCTCGCCGGCGGGAACCATCAGCGCCGCCTCGATGTCGTCGGCATCGGCGGGCTTGGCGAGATAGTCGATCGCGCCGAGCTTGACGGCTGCGACGGCGGTCGCGATGTTGCCGTAGCCAGTCAGCATGACGACGCGCGCATCGGGCTTGGCCTCGCGCAACGCATTGACGACATCGAGCCCGTTACCGGTGCCGATGCGCAGGTCGACCACCGCGAAATTCGGCTTCTCGGTGCGGGCGATGGCAATCGCGTTCTCGACGCTTTCCGCGCCGAATACCTTGAACTCGCGCGCTTCCATCGCACGCACCAGACGAGTCCTGAACGGGGCGTCGTCGTCGACGATGAGCAGTGTCTTTTCCGGATTTTCCATCGCGTTCAATTCCCGCCTTTGCAAAGCAGTTGCGCCGTTGGCGCGCCCCGTGTTTTGGACCGAAGTGGCGCTAATATCAAGCTTTTGTGTCGATTTTCGCCCGTGGCCAGCGCACGGTGATCTCCGCCCCCCCCGCGCCGCCACGATTGGCGAACTGAACGCTTCCCCCGATCCGCTCGATCATGGTTTTTGCGATGAAGAAGCCGAGGCCCATGCCCTGGGGCGCATCGTCATCGGTAAAGGGCCGCAGATTGGTGGGCGTAGGCCGGGTCGTGACATAGGGCTCGCCGAGCCGGTCGATCACGGTTTCGGAAAACCCCGGGCCGTCGTCGGCGATCGTAAGAGTGACCTCGCGTTCGCTCCAGTGCGCATCGATGGTGACCACATGGCGGGCGAAATCGACGGCGTTTTCGATGAAATTTCCGAGGCCGTGGAGAATCTCGGCGCGCCGGAGGATCTGGGGCTGGGCGCCCGGGTCCCAGTCGGGCCCGACCTCCTGGCCGCCCGGCGGGTGGAGGCGGATGTTGATAGGGATGCCGAAATCGCGGTGCGGGGCCGCGATATCCGACAGGAGAGCACCGAGCGGCATATTCGCGGCGTGGCTGTCGCCTTCGTCCGGCTGCACCGACAGCCGCCTGAGAATATCGCGGCAACGATCGACCTGGCTCGCGAGCAGCGCCATGTCTTCCGCGACCGGACCGTCCTCGGGCATTTCGCGGCGCAGCTCCTTGGTGACGAGGGCGATGGTCGCGAGCGGAGTTCCAAGCTCGTGCGCTGCCGCCGCCGCGAGCCCGCCGAGCGCGGCCAGCCGGTGTTCGCGCGTCAGGATCGCCTGCGTCGCGGCGAGCGCGTCCGACATGCGCTTGGCCTCCGTCGCGACGCGCCACACATAGGCGGTCGTGAAGCCGATCCCCAGAACCAGGCCCGACCACACGCCCCAGATGTATAGTGCAGGGAGGAATGGCGGGCGCTCGTCCCCCCACGGCAGCGGATAATGATAGACGCCGATCACCGATATCGCGGCCAGCGCGAGCATGACGATCGACAGCGTGGTCTTCGGCGTCAGCGTGGTCGACGCGATCACGACGGGCGCGATGAGCAGCACCGAAAACGGGTTGGCGAGGCCTCCGGTAAAGCCGAGCAGGCTCGCCAGCTGGATGATGTCGAATACGATGTAGGCGGCGGTCTCGCGCCGCGAGAGGCGGCGGGTCGACGGCGAACGCAGCGAGACGAACACGTTCAAGGCGGCGGACGCGACGATCACCGGCAGGCATGCGGCCAGCGGCAGGCTGTATCCCAGCCCGAAATGGACCGTGAAGACGGCGACCGATTGCCCAGCCACCGCCATCCAGCGCAGCAGCACCAGCGTCATCAATCGCACGCGCCCGGGCAACGGCGTGAGCGATTCGTCCGTGGTGTCTCGAAGGGCGGCCGTTTCGTCGAGTGTCATGGAAGAACCTGAGGGAATCGGTCCCTCCTTATAGCGCAGTGGCGAGCGACGGGCACAATCGAGCGCGTGCCGGCGGCTGGAAGGTGCCACCTCTTTGCCCTATCCTCCCGCGCTCCCCCGAGGGAATTCCGGTGATGCATGCCATCGAAGTCACAGATCTGGTCAAGCGGTTCGCGAAGATCGACGCCGTGCGCGGGATCACGTTCAGCGTCGACGCCGGGACGACGGTGGCGCTTCTGGGCGGCAACGGTGCGGGCAAGACGACCACGATCGCAATGATCCTGGGATTGATCATCCCCACTTCCGGCACCATTTCCGTGTTCGGGCACGATATCGCCGCGGCGCGCTACCGGGTGCTGGGGCTGATGAATTTCCAGAGCCCCTATGTGGACTTGCCGCGGCGCCTCACGGTGCGCCAGAATCTGATGGTCTACGCGGCGCTCTATGGCGTCGCGAAACCTGCGCGGCGGATCGAAGAAGTTACCGGCGATCTCGATCTGGACGGATTTCTCGACCGCAAATACGGCGAGCTGTCGGCCGGACAGCGCACACGGGTCGGCCTTGCCAAGGCACTGATCAACCGGCCGATGCTTTTGCTGCTCGACGAACCCACCGCGTCGCTCGATCCCGACACCGCGGACTGGGTGCGCTCCTATCTCGAGCGCTACACGCGCGATCACAACGCCACGATTTTTCTGGCCTCGCACAACATGAGCGAGGTCGAGCGTCTCGCGGACAGCGTTTTGATGATGCGCGAGGGAGCGATCGTCGACCGCGGTCCGCCCGCTGAGCTCATCGCGCGGTACGGGCGCGACAATCTTGAAGATGTGTTCCTCGATATTGCGCGCGGGCGCCGCAGCTCCGGCGACACGCGGACGGAGGCGTTGTCATGACGCCGACGGAGCAGGCACGGGAAAGTCTTTTCTCGCCGCTCGGGCGGATCGGCGCGATGGTGCGACGGCACTGGTATCTGATCTCGGGCTCGGTGCCGCGGCTGATCGATCTTGCGTACTGGCCGACTGTCCAGATGCTGCTGTGGGGGTTTATCCAGACCTACCTTCTCAGTCACGCCGGCGTGCCGCTCGCGGTCAGCGCGCTGCTCGGCGCGGCGCTCCTGTGGGACGTCTTTTTCCGCTCGCAGATCGCATTGTCGATTTCGTTTCTCGAAGAAATCTGGTCGCGCAATCTGGGTCATCTGATGGTGGCGCCGCTGCGCCCGCCCGAATTTCTGGCATCGCTCGTCATCGTCAGTCTGGGGCGCACGCTGGTCGGTCTGATCCCGGCGTCGCTGATCGCGATCTGGGCATTCCACTTCTCGATCTATTCGCTGGGACTGGCGCTGCCCGCATTCTTCCTCAACCTGTCGATCTTCGGCTGGTCGATGGGAGTTGCGGTGGCGGCGCTGATCCTGCGCTTTGGAATGGGCGCTGAATCGCTGGCATGGGCGCTGGTGATCGGAATGGCGCCCCTGTGCGCGGTCTATTATCCGATCGAAGTTCTCCCGGACTGGCTCGAGCCCGTCGCGCGTGCGCTTCCCCCGTCCTATGTGTTCGAGGGGCTGCGCGCGGCCATCGGCGAGCAAGAGTTCCGGGTCGATCTGCTGGTGCGTGCGGCGGCGCTCAATGCGGTCTACGCGGCGCTCGCAACGTGGTTTTTTACCGCGATGCTGACCAGCGCGCGCACGCGCGGCACACTCGTTCAACTCGGCGAATAAACGACGCTCACATCTGGCCGCCGGCGCCGCGCAACAGCGCCGCCATCGCGCCGTTCCCGCGTTGTTCGGCAGCGGCGAGCGCGGTCAATCCGGTGTAATCGGCGGCGTTGACGTCTGCTTTCGCGTGGATCAAAGCCTGCGCCAGCGCCGCATTGTTGGTGATCGCCGCGATCAGCAAGGGAGTTTCGCCGCGCGCGCCATCGAGATCGGGGTCAGCCCCGATATTGAGCAGCGCGAGCGCGACCTCGTTATTCCCGTGACGCGCCGCCGCCGTCAGCGCCGTATCGCCTTCTTCGTCGCGATCTGTCAGCCGGGCGCCGTGCTCGATCAGCTCGAGCACCATTTGCGTGCGACCCAGGCTCGCCGCGTAGACGACCAGCGGCGTGCCGTCGAATGTCTTGTCGTTGACGTTGAGGCCGGACACGATGCATTCGCGAAACTGCCGGTAGCTGTTGACGCGGATTGCGGTGTCGAAACTCGGGCCGGGCGCCTCGAACTGCGCATAGGCGCCAGGTGCGCCGAGCATCATGCCGATCGCAAAAATGATTGCGCGAAGGCAGATTCGATTCGGAATTGATCTATGCAATCTGTTACAAGTGTTCATCTTCTTTGCCACGACCGGCCCTCCCACCCGACAGGCAAGACTATTGTACCGCGCGACGATTGGTTCATATCGTTCAGATTTCTGTGCCGGACGTCAAGCGTCCCGCACCGCGCCGGTGCGCTGGGCCCGCGGCACCACAATACTTTGCGACCATCATGACGAGATCGACGGGGGTAGACGGTGGGGTTGAAGGGATTTTTGCTTGCCGTTGCATTGGCGCTCGGTTCGGGTGCCGGGATGGCCTGGGTGCTGGAACGTCCCTCCCTCGAGCGCCGTGACGCGCCGCCTGAGGGCAGCAAGTCTCAGGTCGCGGACGTCGGCGGGCCGTTCACGCTGCTCGATCAGACCGGACGAGAGGTCACCGAGCGCGATTTTCGCGGCCGCTACATGCTGATTTATTTCGGCTACTCCTTTTGTCCCGATGTATGCCCGACGGAGCTTCAGGTGATGTCCGCGGCGCTCGATCAGCTGGGCGACGCGGCGCAGAAGGTCCAGCCGGTGTTCGTGACCGTCGACCCCGAGCGCGATACGGTCGAAATGCTGGCTGGCTACGTCAAGCACTTCCGGCCCGACATGGTGGGCCTGACCGGTTCGAGCGAGCAGATTGCCCGCATGACCAGCGCCTATAAGGTTTATGCGGCGCGCGATCCGGCCTCAACCGACCCGGATAATTATGCGGTCAGCCACTCGAGTGTGACCTATCTTATGGATCCAAAAGGGAAATTCGTGACAGTCTTCCCCTACGGCACCAAGCCCGACGAGATGGCCCAGAGCATCCGGACCCATCTTTAGCTAACCATACTGCTCAAATTCTGGCCGTTTTCTGCCGCTATTATCCGCTTTCAAACACTTGTTTGGGAGAATGCTGGTGCACGGGCCCAAACCGGGTATAGTTCGCCCGATGACATTTTGACGACTGCGTTATGCACGACAAAGGCGCACCGAACCGCAAAGACACGTTTCCGTTCAATGCGCCGGTCGTGCCCAGGAGGTGTTGAGTGCTTTATCAGGTGTATGAGTTCAATCACGCGCTCGTTCAACCATTTCGCGCGGCGGCCGGCGTCAGTCAGCTGCTGTTGAGGAACCCGCTCAATCCACTCAGCTACACGACGACGGGCCGCTCGATCTCCGCCGCGCTCGACGTCTTCGAGACCATCACGCGGCGTTACGGCAAACCGGAATTCGGCTTGCACGAGACCACCGTCAATGACAAGCCGTGCGGCGTGCACAATGAAATCGTGTGGGCGCACCCGTTCTGCAGCCTTCTCCATTTCAAGCGCGACCCGGCCGTCCTCAAAGCGGCGAAACGCACGCGCGATCCCAAGCTGCTGATTGTCGCGCCGATGTCCGGCCACTACGCGACGCTGCTGCGCGGCACGGTGGAAGCGCTACTCCCGCACTTCGAAGTTTACATCACCGACTGGACCGACGCGCGCATGGTGCCGCTGACGGACGGGCATTTCGATACGTCCGACTACGTCGACTATGTGATCGCGATGCTGCATTTCCTCGGCAAGGGCACGCATGTGATGGGCGTGTGCCAGCCCTCCGTGCCGGTGCTCGCGGCCGCCTCTTACATGGCGATGAACAACGATCCGGCAGCGCCGGCCTCGATGACTTTGATGGGCGGTCCGATCGATACCCGCCGCAACCCGACGCAGCCCAATCACCTGGCGATGTCGCAGCCGATCGAGTGGTTCGAGAACAACGTGATTCACAGCGTCCCGATGCCGTATCCAGGAATCATGCGGCGCGTCTATCCGGGCTTTCTGCAGCTGACCGGCTTCATGACGATGAATCTCGACCGCCACCTCGACGCGCATCAAAAGCTGTTCTGGCACCTCGTCGACGGCGACGGCGACGGCGAGGCCCAGCATCGCTTCTTCTACGACGAATATCTCTCGGTGATGGACCTGACCGCCGAATTCTATCTTCAGACGGTCGAGTGGGTGTTCCAGGAGCAGCGGCTGGCACGCGGCACCTGGGTCCATGACGGCGTGACGATCGATCCCGGCGCGATCACCAACACCGCGCTGCTCACCATCGAGGGCGAGCGCGACGACATCTCGGGCATCGGGCAGACCCAGGCCGCGCAGGACCTGTGCAAGAATATCCCGGCCGGCATGCGCCAGCATTATGTCCAGCCCAAGGTGGGGCATTACGGCGTGTTCAACGGTCAGCGCTGGCGCAACGAGATTCGCCCAAAAGTGGTGGACTTCATTCTCGCCAACTCCGGCAAGGGTGCGCACTGACCCCCTGGCCATACCCGGCGCCGCGCGTGCGGGTCGGGCCGGCGGACGAGTCGCGGGAGGGCGCTCCTGGCGTGCAGCCATACCACCTCATCCGGCCCGGCGGCCGGCTGCGGTAGGGCCGGTCCGGGTATTTTGCACAAGCGCCCTACGATAGGTTGTGAATTTTTCGTACCACTCGCGCCCTTTTTTCAGAACGGCTGAATTCAGCCGTTTTTTTATATCCATGTGCCGTTTTTCGACGGCCCTACCGGTCGAATCCGGGCGTTTACACGCTGCAGGTGCGAAAAATCATGCGCGCTATCGAATCTCTCCCTTGCATCGCACGCCCGTCTTGGGAATAAATTTAGGGGTGAAGCCATCCGTCCCCGGATGAGTTGCCCGGGACATGACAAGAGACCCAAAACGCCATGAGGCCCCACGCCCCAACGCCCGACCTGTGTGCCCCTGACCGGGGCCTGACCGGGGGCTGGCTGTGCGTTCGTCGTGCCCGGCACGGCCCGGAGTGCAACCCATGGGCGTGAGGCCGCAGGTTCCCGAACTCCGCATCAAACGCCAGTCCGGCAACCGGCGCGACGTCCTCAAGATCGGCGGGCGTGCGGTGCCGGTCACGGTGCGCACCAATCCGCGCGCGACCCGCCTGATCGTGCGGGTTCACCCCAATACCGGCGAGGTCGCGGTGATCGCGCCCAACTCGCGCGCGCTTGAGCGGGCGCTCGATTTTGCCCGTTCGGAGACCGACTGGATCGCCGGGCGTCTGGCAGCGGTGCCCGAGCCGATCGGCCTGGTGCCGGGGGATATCGTTCCCTACCGCGGACGCGAGCACATCATTCGCAACGAGCCCAGGGCCCGCGGCGGCGTGTGGATCGATTCAGGACCGCGCAAGGCCTACATCGTCGCGACGGGCCATGAGGAGCATGTGCCGCGGCGCGTCCGGGACTGGCTGCGGGCCGAGGCCAAGCGCGAGCTGGTGGAATCGGTGCGCGGATATTCGACGCTGCTCGGTCTCGCGCCCACGCGCGTGACGCTGCGCGATCCTTCGACCCGCTGGGGCTCATGCTCGTCGAGCGGTGTGGTGAGTTTCTCGTGGCGGTTGATCATGGCGCCGCCCTACGTGCTGTCCTACGTCGCGGCACATGAAGTGGCCCATCTCATCCACATGAATCACGGCACGCGGTTCTGGACGCTGGTCGAGCAACTGGTCGGGGATACGGAGCGGCCGCGCGAGTGGCTGCGCACCGACGGTGCCGCGCTGCACCGCTACGGTCCGGTCACGGCCTGACGCCGTCAAGCGGCGTCGGCCTTCGCGCCGGGCGCGTCGATGCCGGCTTTCACAAGATTCTGGGACAATGCGGCAAGACGCTCGGGCGTCTGCGCGGTGAGCGCCGCCTTGAACGCGGGGTGCCGCATCAAATCGCGTGCACGTGCCCGGGCCGCATCGCACGGCGCGCCCTCGGGGAGCGTCTCGCTGGCAATGATCGCGATCAGCCGTTCGACCGCATCGAGCGGCGTCGCGGCGGCACGTGTCACGCTGTCGAGAACACCGGATTTTTGCTCGACCGCCATCGCGATCGCTTCGATACGCTCGAAGATCGGCGACTTCGCCTCAGCCTGAAATCCCGATCGCCGCGCGCGCTTGTGGAGCTGCGCGAGCGTCGAGAGACGATTGGGCGCCGGATCCGCGCTGTCGATGAAGTAAGTGTCGGTGCGCGGGCTGCCGAGGATGCCCATGATGAATGAAATCAGTTCGCGCTTGTTGGCGACACCGATCACATTTTCCTCGAGCTGGAAGATTTTCTCGATCTTGTCCTCGGGCTTTTTGAGGCCCTCGATATAGCGCTCGACCGCGCTCGGCATGACGAGCTGCTTGGAACGCGCGATGAACGCATCCATGATTTCCTCGTGACTCACGAGGCTGCCTTGCCCCATCGCCATGCGGGTCGCGAGCATGCGGATGAGTTTGACTTCTTCCTCAAGCGACTCGGGACGAAGGCGGCGGACGCCGCGAATTTCCGCCAGCACGCGCTGCGCGATGGCGGCGCGCGCATTCACGAGATTTCCCTTCGCGAATTCGCTCAGCAGAAGCTGCACGCCGGGCTTTTCCTTGGCGGGATCGAGACGGCCGAGGAACATGTCCGCGAGTTTGAGCAGTGCCGCGCCCAGATCGGGTTGTTCGCCAAGCAGGTCGCCGAGCGCCGCGTTGCCTTCCAGCATTTCCGCGCCCAGCGAGTCCACCGTCTGAAGCCCGAGCGCGCGGACCTCGTCTTCGTGCGGCAGCTCGTTGAGCAATGTGAGCACCGAGCTGAGCTTCTCGCCCCAGCTCTTGGCGGGCTCAAGATGTGCGGCGATCGCGGCGTTGAGGAAGTAGCTCGGCGTCGATGTGGTCGCGACTCGCGCGCACAGCGCGCCAAAGCCGTCGGGACCGATCTTGGGCAGCCTGTCGTTGCGCCCGTCGAGCACCACGCGTGCGATCGCGCGGCTGACAATGTCGTTGAGCTGCTTGACGATCTCCTGCACCGGCTCGCCCGTCGCGCCGGCATGTTTGACGGCGGCCTTCTGGACCGCATGCTGAAGCACGGTGGCGGTCATCTCCAGCCGCTCGATATGGCCGGGGTGGTGAAGCAGCTCGGTGCTTGTAATGCGCCAGCGCGCGAGCGCATCGCGCAGCAGGCGCGCGATCGTGCGCTTGCCGTGGAAGGAATAGAGGTCGTCGGGTTTGAAACAGGGCAGGCTGGTGGCGGCGCCGGCAGCCTTCTTGGTCTTGGGCTCGCTGACGTCGCCGTCCTCGAAAACCTTGAGGGTCATGTACTCGCCGGCTTCCGGCTTGTAGGTCTCCTTGAACACCCGCACACCGGCGGCCGGGTTTTCGGTCAAAACCGTCTTGGCCTCGGCGAGCGCGATGTCGCGGGCGTTATAGGCGCCCTGCAGTTCCCAGCCCGCGGCTTTGCCGCGCCTGAAAAAAACCTCGTAGTGAATGCTTCCGCTCGCCATGCGCCCTGGGTTCCTGCCGGTCCGCCCGCGAGGGCCGGTTGTCGTCGAAGGGACGATTGTGGCGTGTTGTGCCTGCGAACTGGTTAACTCGCGCCGCGGTTGTTGCCGCTAAAGCGAAATGTCCCGATTGCGGGTTTCGGGCAAAAAGAACAGCCCGATCAAGATGCTAAGCGCAGCCACAGCGACCGGAAACCCGATTCCGGCATAGATGTTTCCGCTCGCGGCGACGATCGCAAATGCGGTGGCGGGCAGGAAGCCGCCGAACCAGCCGGTCCCGATATTATAGGGCAGCGAGAGCGCGGTGTAGCGGATCCGGGTCGGGAAGAGCTCGACCAGTGCGGCCGCCTGGGGTCCGTAAAGCGCGGTTGCGCAGATGATGAACCACGACAGGATCGCCAGGATCAGCGGGCCGTTGACCTCTGCGGGGTCGGCGGCATCGGGGTAACCGGCCGCCTGGAGCGCGGCTTTGAGCGTGTCCTGAACGCCGGCGCGCAGCTGGTCGCTCTGCGCGCGTGTCGGGGCGAAGGCGTCGGTCACGTCAAGCACGGTCGCGCCGATCCGCACCTGCGTTGCACTGCCCTTGGGAGCCGCTTCGTTGGCATAGCTGATGCCGCTGCCCGCGAGCATCGATTTGGCGATGTCGCACGCGCTCAGAAAGCGTGCCTTGCCGACGGGGTCGAACTGGACGGCGCAGGTCGCGGGATCGGCAATCACGGTCACCGGCGCTGTGCGCGCGGCTTGCGCCAATGCCGGGTTGGCGGCCTGCGTCATCAGTTGAAAGCCGGGAAAGAAGGTGAGGCCGGCTGCGACGATGCCGCCCATGATGATCGGCTTGCGGCCGATCTTGTCGGACAGCCACCCGAACAGCACATAGAACGGCGCGGTGAGCGAGACCGCGAGAATAAAGAGCGTGTTGACGGTCTGGCCGTCGACCTTGAGGACGCGCTCAAGAAAAAACTGCGCATAGAAATGCGCGGTGTACCAGATCGCGCCCTGCGCGGCGGTGATCGCGCCCAACGTCAGCAGCACGACCTTGAGATTGTCCCACTTCGCAAAGCTTTCCATGAGCGGCGCCTTGCATACGGCACCCTCCGCCTGAAGCTTGCGGAACACGGGGCTTTCCTCCAGCGAAAGCCGGATCCACAGCGAAATCGCCAGCAGCACTGCCGACGCGAGAAAGGGAATGCGCCAGCCCCACTCCGCGAATGCGTCCTCGCCGGTGACCTTGCGCGTGGCGAGGATCACGAGGAGCGCGACGGTCAGGCCGATCGAGGCGGACGACTGGATCCATGCGGTGAGCAATCCGCGTTTGCCCGGCGCGGCGTGCTCGGCCACGTAGATCGCGGCGCCGCCATATTCCCCGCCGAGCGCAAAGCCCTGCAGAATGCGCAGCGCGATCAGCCCGACCGGCGCCCAAACACCGACCGTTTCGAACGTGGGGAGAAGCCCGATCGCGACGGTCGCCGCACCCATGATCGAGATGGTGACAAGGAACGCGCCCTTGCGCCCAAGCCGGTCGCCCAGATGGCCGAACACGAGCGCGCCGAGCGGGCGCACCCCGAAGCCGACGCCGAATACCAGCAATGCGAGAATAAAGCCGGTGGTCTCGTCGACCCCGGAGAAGAAGCGCTTGGTGATGATCGGCGTCATCGCGCCGAAGATAAAGAAGTCGTACCACTCGAACGCGGTTCCGGCGGCGGATGCGGTCACGACCTGAAAGATTTCACGCAGCTTCGCAGGCGGCGCCGACCCGCGCGCATTCGTGACGTCGTCCATCCCCACTCCCCCAAATTCCGGTTGTTGCGGTCCTGCCTAAACCTCATTGGGAGAGGTTGCAACCGCCACGTGGCCTGCGTTTGCCAGTTGGGTCGGCGGGCGCGCGGCGTGCCAGTCAGGCCGCGCTTGGAGCGCCCGCCTTGACGTCGTCGTCCACGCGATCCTCGTACTGGCGGAAATTTTCGATGAACATCGTGATCAGTTTGCGCGCCTGTGCATCGTAGGCGGCCGGATCAGGCCATGTCGTGCGCGGGTTCAGGATCGCCGGATCGATCCCGGGAACGGCGAGCGGGACATCGAAGCGGAAATGGGGATCCTTGCGCATCGGCGCCCGGGCCAGCGATCCGTCGAGCACCGCCGAGAGGAGCGCGCGCGTGACCTTGATCGGCATCCGTGTGCCGGTGCCGAACGCGCCGCCCGTCCACCCTGTGTTAACCAGCCAGCAATCGACATTGTGAGCGGCGACGAGCTGCTCCAGGAGCGTGCCGTACTCGACTGGATGACGCGGCATGAAGGGCCCGCCGAAGCAGGTCGAAAAGGTCGGCTGCGGCTCCTTGCCGAGGCCTTTCTCCGTGCCCGCCACTTTCGCGGTAAAGCCGGAGAGGAAGTGATACATCGCCTGCTGGGATGTGAGGCGCGCGATCGGCGGAAGCACGCCGAACGCGTCGGCCGTCAGCATGATGACGTTTTGAGGGTGCGGCGCGCGTCCGGTTGCCGAGGCGTTCGGAATGAAGTCGATCGGATAGGCGCCGCGCGAGTTCTCCGCCAGCGTCGCGTCGTCGAGATCGAGCGTGCGGCTCGCCGGGTCGATCACCACGTTTTCGAGCACGGTGCCGAAACGCCTGGTGGTCGCGTAGATTTCCGGCTCGGATTCGGCCGACAGGCGGATCATCTTGGCATAGCAGCCGCCCTCGAAATTGAACAATCCGTTGGCCGACCAGCCATGCTCGTCGTCGCCGATCAGGATGCGGTCCGGGTCGGCCGACAGTGTCGTCTTTCCGGTTCCCGACAATCCGAAGAAGATCGCGGCATTGCCGCCGTCGCGCGCGGTGTTGACCGAGCAGTGCATCGGCATAACGCCCCTGGCGGGCAGGAGATAGTTGAGAATCGTGAAGACCGATTTCTTCATCTCGCCGGCATAGGACGTGCCGCCGATCAGGACCAGGCGCTGGGCGAAATCGATCGCGATTACGGTTCCGCTGCGCGTGCCGTGAAGTGCGGGGTCGGCCTGAAAACCGGGCAGATCGACGATCGTGAATTGGGGCTCGAAGGCGTCAAGATCGCCGCGATCGGGCCGGATCAGAAGCTGGCGGATGAACAGGGAGTGCCACGCCAGCTCGGTGACGACCCGCACCTTGACGCGGTGCGTGAGATCCGCGCCACCATGCAGGTCCTGAACGTAAAGCTCGCGCCCCTGCGCATAGGCCATCATGGCATCGCGCAGCCGCGCGAAGTGCTCGCCCGATATCGCCTTGTTGTTTTCCCACCACACCGTTTCATCCGTTGCGGCGTCGCGGACGATGAACTTGTCCTGCGCCGAGCGGCCGGTATGCTCGCCGGTGGCCACGACCAGCGGTCCCTCGCGCGCGATCAGCCCCTCGCCGCGGGCGACCGCGTGTTCGTAAAGGGCGGGGATATCAAGGTTCCAGTGGATACGGGAGAGATTGCGAAATCCGCTGCGCTCAAGACAGGTGCGGTTCGGGGGGCTGAGTGGCTGTGTCACGCTCGATTACCTCTGCTGGTACCGGCGATCGGCCGCCCGGCACCAGGTCAGGCTGTCAGCCAATCGCTGAGAACTTGCAAATTTTCCCATTGCGACTTTAACCTGCGCGGGATTCTTTTGTTTCCTTAGCAATAAGGAGGCCGCGCTCCGGCGAGGTCCAACGGTGGCCCGGACGGGGTGCGGCGGGGTGGTAGCGCTCCATTTTGGAACAGGCGGGCGGCCGCGCGAGGTTGGAAAAGCCCCGCCGGCGTCCTTATAGTGCACAGCTCAGGCAGCGGGACGGGATCGATCGCCCGAACAGGGAAGCGGAACGAGAAATATGGCCACGATCGCATTGGTAGACGACGATCGAAACATTCTGGAGTCGGTGTCGATCGCACTGGAAAACGAGGGGCATCATGTCCGGATCTTCACCGACGGGGCCAACGCTCTGGCCGCGATTTCCGCGACGCCGCCCGATCTCGTCGTTCTCGACGTGAAAATGCCCCGCATGGACGGACTGGAGCTGTTGCGGCGGCTGCGCCAGAAAAGCAACCTGCCGGTCATCTTCCTGACCTCGAAGGACGAGGAGATCGACGAGGTGACGGGCCTGCGGATGGGGGCGGACGACTACATCACGAAGCCGTTTTCGCAGCGCCTGCTGGTCGAGCGCATTGCCGCCCTGCTACGGCGGCGCGAAGCGATCGACGGGGGTGTCGAGACCAATCCCGCCCAGGTGATGGTGCGCGGAAAACTCAAGCTCGATCCCCAGCGTCATGCCTGCGAATGGGACGACCGTCCGATCCAGCTGACCGTGACGGAGTTTCTGATCCTCCAGGCGCTGGCCACGCGGCCCGGGTTCGTCAAGAGCCGCGACAATCTGATGGATGCGGCGTATGACGATCAGGTCTATGTGGATGACCGCACGATCGACAGCCACATCAAACGGCTGCGCAAGAAATTCAAAGTGGTCGACGATGAGTTTGACGCCATCGAAACGCTTTATGGCGTGGGCTACCGCTATCGCGACGCCTAAGCACGGCGATGGGATGGCCGATGCCGGGGACGAGGTGACCGCGCGGATCGCGGCGCTGTCGCGCAAGCTGCAGGCCTTATGGCGCGGTGCGCCCGATCCGGAGAGCGATCCGGACCGCGCGCAACCGCCCCGCCTGAGTGAAGGAGCCGCAGGCGGGGAGGTGGTGCTCGCCTCCGCAAACGCCGCGAATGCGCGGCGCTGGCTGTCGCCGATCACCCGCCGCATCGTCCTCATCAATCTCATCGGGCTGGTGGTGATGGTGGGCGGGACGCTGGCGCTCAACAATTTCCGCGCCGGGCTTGTCGATGCGCGCGTCGCGGCGCTGTCCACCGAGGGCGAGCTGATCGCCGGTGCGCTGGCTGAATCCGCGCTGATCGAGCCTGACGTCTTCTTCGACATGCCGACGTTCGATCTTGAGGCCGCCGTCCCGATCATGCGGCGGCTTGCGCGCGCGTCCGGCACGCGGCTGCGGCTTTTCGGCGACGACGGGCGGCTGCTGCTCGACTCGCGCGCGCTGCTGGCGGCGAGCGAAGTGCAGACCTACCAGCTGCCCCCGCCGGGCGGGCTGTTCAGCTCATGGCCATTCGTGACGCGCATCTACGACTGGATCGTGGGGCGCCTGCCCAGCATCGATCTGCCGCGCTACGACGACGGATATGACCGCGACGGAACCAGCTATGGCGAGGTGCGGATCGCGCTGATGGGCGACGCCGGGGCGTCGGTGCGGCGCAACGACCAGGGATTTGTGGTGGTCTCGGTCGCGGTTCCGATCCAGCGGCTCAAGGTGGTTCAAGGCGTGCTGCTGCTGTCGAGCGAGCGCGGCGAGATCGAGCAGATGCTGCGCGCAGAACGGTTGCAGATCCTGCAGATCTTCCTCATCGCGCTGGGGGTGTCGATCCTGCTGTCGCTGCTGCTTTCGCGCACGATCGGCGGGCCGGTGCGTGTGCTTGCGGCCGCCGCGGACGCGGTGCGCGGGCGCCGCGAAGGCCGCGTGCAGATTCCCGATCTGGGTGCACGCCGCGACGAGATCGGCGACCTTGCGCGCGCGCTGTCGGACATGACGGGCTCGCTTTACGATCGTCTCGACGCGATCGAGCGTTTTGCCGCCGACGTCGCGCATGAAATCAAGAACCCGTTGACCTCGCTGCGCAGCGCGGTCGAGACGCTGGAGCGCACCAGCGACCCGGAGCGCCGCGCGCGCCTGCTGGCAATCATTCTGGAAGACGTCGGCCGGCTCGATCGTCTGATCACGGATATTTCGCAGGCCTCGCGCCTCGACGCGGAACTCACGCGCGAGCGCATGGTGCCGGTCGATCTGGCCGCGCTGCTGAAAACGACGGCGGCGGTCGCGAGCATGCCCGACCGCCATCACACCGCGCCGGTGCCGGTCGAGGTCGTGCTCGATACCGGTGCGCTCGACACGGGGGCCTTTCACGTCATGGGAATGGAGGGGCGCCTCGGGCAGGTATTCCGCAACATCATCGACAATGCGCAGTCCTTCAGCCCGCCGCAGGGCCGGGTGCGGGTCACCGGCCGCATGGCGGCCGATCATGTCGACGTGACGATCGAGGATGAAGGCCCGGGGATCGCGGAGGGCAAGTGCGAGGAGATTTTCGAGCGCTTTTACACCGAGCGTGAGGGACACAGCCAGTTCGGCAAGCACTCCGGCCTCGGGCTCGCGATCGCGCGCCAGATTCTGGAGGCGCACCGCGGCACGATCCGCGCCGAAAACCGTGTCGACGCCGACGGCACGATCAAGGGCGCGCGCTTCGTCGTGATGCTTCCCCGATGAGCGCCAGAGATCTCACGGTGCGCGGGTCGTGCATCGCGCTTGGCGATGCGGCGGTGCTGCTGCGTGGTGATTCGGGATGCGGGAAGTCCGATCTCGCCCTGAGGTTGATCGATGGCGGTGCGATTCTCGTTTCCGACGACTATGTGGCGATTCATGCCGAGGGCGGTCGCGTGTGGGCCTCGCCACCCGCGCCGATCCGCGGGCTGATCGAAATGCGCGGAGTCGGGCCGATCAAGGTGCCATACCGCGAAAATGTCGCGCTGGCCCTCGTGTTGGACCTCCTGCCGTCGTTTCGCGTGGCACGTCTGCCGGACAGCAAAACCACGCAAATTGCGGGGATTGCGGTGCCCCTTTTCGCGATCGCGCCGCTGGAGCCTTCGGCACCTGCGAAGGTGCGTATGTTGCTCAATGCCCTCAAGACCGACGGATTTCAGGGAGAATTGCCTTCGGCGTAGCACAAATCTATTGGCGCACTGCCGCAATTTGCTAGTCTCTGTCTCGCGCACGGGGCGTTGAGGGTGCGCGGAGCAACGGAATGATCGGACTTGTGCTAGTCACCCACGGCAATCTTGCCTTGGAATTCGTGCGCGCTCTGGAGCATGTGGTAGGTCCACAGCGGCTGGTTCGCGCCATCGCCATCGGTCCTGAAGACGACATGGAAGAGCGCCGCCGCGAGATTTTGTCGAGCGTGGCGGCGGTCGAGGATGGCGCCGGCGTGATTGTGCTGACCGACATGTTTGGCGGCACGCCCTCCAATCTCGCCATCTCGATCATGGACAAGGCCAAGGTCGAGGTGATCGCCGGCATCAATCTGCCGATGCTGATCAAGCTCGCCAGCATCCGCCGCGTCGCGTCACTCGGGGAGGCTGTGGCGCAGGCGCAGGATTCGGGCCGCAAATATATCTCGGTGGCGAGCCATGTGCTGGCCGGCGAGCGCCCGTGACGGCGGCGGCTGCGGCGGTTCCCGCCGCTCATGTCACGATCGTCAACAAGCGCGGCCTGCATGCGCGGGCAAGCGCAAAATTTGTTCAATGCGCAGAACGGTTTAGCGCCCGCGTAACGGTCGAGCGCGATGGCATCGCCGTGGTCGGGACCTCGATCATGGGCCTGATGATGCTGGCCGCGGCGCCGGGAACCAGTATCAAGATTTCGGCCGAAGGGGTCGATGCCGCGAGCGCGTTGGCGGCGCTCACCGCCCTGGTGGCCGACGGGTTCGGCGAGCGCGACTGACGCGCCGCCCGGCCAAATGAGTTAAAGACATAAAGATTTTCTTATATCATCCTTGCGGCAACGCGGACGGACCGCTATAAGCCTGTGCAAGGCGTCGCCTTTTGTGGCCGACCCTGCGCCCAGCCGACCTTTGCACCGTTGAGGACTCCAAGATGACCGCTCTGAAAGACCCCGCCGCCCGCCTGCTGGCCGAGAAGGATTATGCCGTCAGGGACCTGTCGCTCGCCGACTGGGGCCGCAAGGAGATCGCGATCGCCGAAACGGAGATGCCGGGGCTGATGGCGGTGCGCGCCGAATTCGGCGCCGACCAGCCGCTCAAGGGCGCGCGCATCGCGGGCTCGCTGCACATGACGATTCAGACCGCGGTGCTGATCGAAACCCTGAAGGCGCTGGGCGCGGACGTGCGCTGGGCCTCGTGCAACATTTATTCGACGCAAGACCATGCCGCTGCCGCGATTCTTGCCGCCGGCACGCCGGTGTTCGCGATCAAGGGCGAAAACCTCGTCGACTACTGGGAATACACCCACAAGATTTTCGAATGGCATGACGGCGGCGCGCCCAACATGATCCTCGACGACGGCGGCGACGCGACGTTGCTGATCCATCTCGGCCTGCGCGCGGAAAAGGGCGATGTGGCCTTCCTCGACAAGGCGACCAACGAGGAAGAGGAAGTCCTGTTCGCGGCCATCAAGGCCCGCCTCAAGTCCAAGCCGGGCTGGTACGGCACGATTGCCAAGTCGGTGAAGGGCGTGTCGGAGGAGACCACGACCGGCGTGCACCGTCTCTACGAAATGCAGAAGAAGGGCACGCTGCTGTGGCCCGCCATCAACGTCAATGACAGCGTGACCAAATCGAAATTCGACAATCTCTATGGCTGCCGTGAAAGCCTGGTCGACGGCATCCGCCGCGGCACCGACGTCATGATGTCGGGCAAGGTCGCGATGGTCGCGGGCTTCGGCGATGTGGGCAAGGGATCGGCGGCGAGCCTGCGCAATGCCGGCTGCCGCGTGCTGGTTTCCGAAATCGATCCGATCTGCGCGCTGCAGGCGGCGATGGAGGGCTACGAGGTCACGACGATGGAAGATGCGGCGCCGCGCGCCGATATTTTCGTGACCACCACCGGCAACGTCGACGTCATTACGGTCGATCACATGCGTGCCATGAAGGACCGCGCGATCGTGTGCAATATCGGGCATTTCGACAGCGAAATTCAGGTCGCCGGCCTGAAGAATTTCGCCTGGCACAACGTGAAGCCGCAGGTCGACGAGATCGAATTCCCGGACGGCAAGCGGATCATCCTTCTGTCCGAAGGGCGTCTCGTCAATCTGGGCAACGCCACCGGCCATCCCTCCTTCGTCATGTCGGCGAGCTTCACCAACCAGACGCTGGCGCAGATCGAGCTGTTCACCAAGCCCGGTCATTACGAGAAGAAGGTTTATGTGCTGCCCAAGCACCTCGACGAGAAGGTCGCCGCGCTGCACCTCGACAAGATCGGCGTGAAACTCACGACGCTGACGCCCAAGCAATCCGAGTACCTTGGCATCGCCAAGTCCGGTCCGTTCAAGCCCGAGCATTACCGCTACTAGGGCGCGCCCGCCTGGCGAGCGTGCGTGTGCTTAGGGCGCGCGCACGCCTGCAAGCGCGCGAAGCTGCGCGGTCACCGCGCGCAGCTGATCGGCGTCGCCGAGTGCCCGCCCAATGATGAGCGCGCCTTCCAGCGTGGAGAACATCGTGCGGGCGAGGTTCGCGCCGCCGCCGGAAAACGCGAACACGCCCTCCGCGCGGCCGGCATCGAGCAGCTCGCCGAGCCACGATTGCGCGCGGGCGTAAAATTCGCGCACCTCGCTTTGCATCGCCTCCGGCAGGCTCTCGAATTCCGCGCCCAGCATTCCTCCCAGACACACCTTGTTTGTGCTCGCGCCCACGGCGGCGAACATTTCGAAGAACGTTTCCAGCGTCCGCGCGAACCCTTGCGTCCGCGCGACGTCGAGCGGCACCGCGATGTCCCCGAGCTTGGCGCTGTATTTGCGGATCACCGCCGCTCCCAGATCCGCCTTGGCCGGGAAATGGTAGTGGATGCTCGCCTTGCGGATGCCGACCCGCTCGGAAATGTCCTGATAGGAAATGGCGTTGAACCCACGCTCCATCATCAGCGCTTCGACGATGTCGAGGATGCGGGCGGCGGTCGTCTCGGCCGGAAGGGTGTCGGTCATTCGATCACATTTCGTTGATTGGGCCATGTTTGGCCAGACCTTTTGCCTTTGCGTATTGACTACCTACTAGAAGGTAGATACGACGATGCATCTTCACAACCCCCTTATGGAGCCCGCGATGCAGGAAATTTCGAGTGAAAGCCTTCAACCCGAGCTGTTCTGGCTGACCGCGACCGCGTTGATGACGTCGCTGTTCTGGGTTCCCTATATCCTCAATCGGCTGGCGGAACTCGGCGTGTGGCCGGCACTGAGCAGCCCGACGCCTGCCGCTCCGCCGTCCGCCCTCTGGGCCGCCCGGATGATGCGCGCGCATTCCAACGCCGTCGAAAACCTGGTGGTATTTGCGCCGCTGGTCGTCGCCGTTCTGCTCTCCCATCAGGCCAGCGCGCTTACGGCGTTGATGTGCGAGGTTTATTTCTTCGCGCGGCTTGCCCATTTCGTGGCCTACTCGGCGGGCGTTCCGCTGGTGCGCACGCTGACGTTTGCCGTGGGCTGGGCATCGTGCGTGGTCCTTGCCCTCACTGTTTTAGGGGTGATGTGAAGATGGCCGGATCATCGAAGGGCACCGCACTGGTCATCGGCGTCGGACCGGGGCTGGGTGCGGCGCTGTGCCGGGCGCTTGGCAGTGCAGGCTACACGGTGGCGGCGATGGGCCGCTCACTCAAGCCGACCGCTCCGCAAGCAGCCGGGGCGCACGTGTTCGCCGCCGACGCGAGCGACCCGGGTGCGGTCGGGCGCGCCGTCGTGGCGATCGAAAGCAAGCTCGGTGCGCTGGATGTGCTGGTCTACAATGCGTCGGGGCTGGAAATCGCGCCGCCGGCAGCGCTGAGCCCCGAAAAATTCGAGGCGGTGTGGCGCGTCTCGTGTCTGGGGGCGTTTGTCGCCGCGCGCGCGGTGCTGCCATTGATGGAGGCGCGCGGGCACGGGAGCGCCCTCTTCACGGGGGCCACCGCCAGTCTACGGGGCGGTGCCAACTTTGCCGCGTTTGCGTCGGCCAAATTCGCGCTGCGCGGTCTGGTGCAGTCGCTCGCCCGCACTTACGGGCCCAAGGGTGTGCATGTTGCGCACGCCATCATCGACGGGCAGATCGGGACGGGCGACGACAGATTGCACCCCGACGATATCGCGCGCGCCTATCTGAACGTGATCGACCAGCCCCGCTCCTCCTGGACACAGGAGTTCGACCTGCGTCCCTTTTCCGAGCGGTATTGAGCGATGATCGAGCGCCTGAACGCAGATTTCTCGCAACCGGCGGTCGTGAGGATGCGCGATGCGGCCTGGCTCCCCTCACCGATGCCGGGCGTCGCGCGCCACATGCTCGACCGGGTGGGCGGCGAGGTCGCGCGTGCGACCACCATTGTGCGCTATGCGGCCGGCTCGAAATTCTCTGCTCACCTCCACGGCGGCGGCGAGGAATTCCTCGTTCTCGACGGCGTTTTCGAGGACGCGAGCGGGGTATTCCCGGCCGGGACGTATGTGCGCAACCCTCCCGGGACCTCGCACGCGCCGTCCACCGGTCCCGGCTGCCTCCTGTTCGTCAAACTGCACCAGATGGACCCGGCCGACCGCGCCTTGCTGCGCATCGACACCAACATCCACCCCTGGATCCCGCGCGGCGAGGGCGTGGCTGTGATGGCGCTCTACCAAGGCCCGGGCGAGAGGGTGGAGCTGTGGGAACTTGCCGCGGGCGCCCACATCCGGCTGCCAAACGCCGCCGGCCTGGAACTGCTGGTACTGAACGGCACACTCGGCGATCCGCGGGCAGCGCTTGCGCAATGGGACTGGCTGCGTCTTCCCGCCGGACAGGAGCTTGAGCGTGCCTCGTCCACGGGCTGCCGATTGTGGGTCAAGACCGGCCATCTGGCGCCCACCCCGTCGTAGCGGACAGCGGCCAGGACCATTGACAAGCCTCCGCCAGCCGCCATGCTTGGGGCGGCAGCTCATTCGAGCATGCTAAACTTTCCGCTGGACGATTCGCACGCGCGGATCCTTGCAGGTGTTGGGCGAAGGTGTTGGGCGTAATGCCGCCGTATCGCGAGTGGATAGAGACCGCCGTGGCCCAGGCGCCGCTGATCGGTGCCGTGGCGCTGGCGCTTGCCGTGATCTGTTTTGCGCAAGTTGCGGTGTCGAACGCGCGCCGCGCCCAGCGCCGCGCGGAGGCGCGCGCGCGGGCGCTCGCAGGTGATCTTGAAGCGACGCGCGCGATGCTGTGGGCAGAACCCGGCGCCATCTTCGTGTGGCCGGCGGCCAGCGCCGGCGAGGACGAGCCGCGTCTGCTCGGCCGGCTTGCCGGGCTCGGCGGTCCTGCTCAATTCGACGGCTGGCGCGCCCTGCTGCACACGCTTCTTCCGGCCGACGCCGAGCGACTCTGCGCCGCGCTCGGCGCGCTGCGCGAGCACGGCGCGGTGTTCTCGCTTGCGCTCACCGCCCGCGACGGCCGCAATCTCGATGCCGAGGGCCGTGTCGCGGCCGGTCAGGCGGTCTTGTGGCTGCGTGACGGATCACTCGAGCGCGGCGAAATCCTGCGGCTCGGTGAACTTCTCGCCGAAAGCGAGCAGGCCCGCGACGATCTCCACGCCTTGCTGGATAATCT
>Ga0209643_1000932_pt1 | contig 34708 bp, 25 predicted proteins | sample AutmiccBRH37_all_FD_187383 | JGI IMG/M metagenome (GOLD analysis project Ga0209643, IMG submission 187383) | Deep subsurface microbial communities from Mt. Terri, Switzerland - Autotrophic microbial communities BRH/37_all (SPAdes) (version 2) | ecosystem: Environmental > Aquatic > Deep...
AAATGATCCAGCCGTTCGCTGTGTTGATCGCGCTCTGCGCCTTTTTGAGCGACGGTTGAAGCAAGCTGACTTTGCTCATCCAGCAGCGCCTGCCTGGCTTCATCATCAAGAAGCCCGATGTCGCTTCGGCGCTGCTCCAATTGCTCGACAATTCTTCGCCGTGCCTCCGTGCCATCATGAACGCGGATTGAAATCGCTGCGTAGATTTCGGTACCTGTAATCTTCTCAAGCAATTCCGCACGCTCGCTCTCGGCGGCGAGCAGGAAGGCGTCGAACTCGCCCTGCGCGAGGAGCACCGTTCGTCGGAACTGATCGAATGTAAGGTCTGTTCTCGTCTCCACCGCCTCACGGACCTGAGTCTTGCCAGTTGCCACCGCGCTGCCGTCGTCAAGTCGATACAGTGAGCGCTGCTCATTCTGCAGCCGCCCATTTGCTCGCCCCCGCGCCCGGTTGGCCTCCCAGCGGACGCGGTAGCGTTCGCCATCCTGCCCGACGAAATCTACCTCGGCATATCCGCCGCCGGCGCCGCGACGGAGGATCGCCCGGCCATCATGAATTGAAATTGCTTCCCCGCCGGGATCTGGCGCATTCTCCCGCCGACCGACGGAGACGCGCGGATATTCGCCATAGAGTGCGAGGCAGAGCGCGTCGAGGATGGTCGACTTCCCGGCGCCGGTCTCGCCAGTGATGGCAAAGAGGCCGGAACTAGCAAGAGGTTCTGCGGCAAGATCGATCTCGAAGGGAGCGCCAAGACTTGCGAGATTCTCGCCGCGGATAGCCAAGATCCGCATGGCTATGCCTCCGCCCGTGCCCGGTGGAAGACATCCAAATGCGTGGCGTCCGGAGCCACGCCGAAGGTGCGTTCAAATGCGAGCTTGAACAAATCCTCCGGATCTCTTTCCGCCAGCCTGATCATAGAATCGGCAAGGGCTGCGTCATTTAACACCCCGGCTATTGCCGCGACACGGGTATCGACGATGCGCACCGGAAAGCTCTCTGCGATGCGGTCGATTTCCTCTCTGAACCCAGGCGACAATCCTTCGCGCGCAAGCCTCACCTGGACGAATGGCCGCTCATGAAATGGTAGGTCCGATGAGAGATCCATTGCTGTGAGATGATCGCCAAATTCGCTCAAGCGCATATCACCCGCCTCAGGAAGGCGGACGAAGGGAACTGGTCGGTCGATCGAGATATGTTCGGATACAACCCTTGCACCGTCGAGGCTCACAAGAGTGACCCCATGCGCATAAGGCATCTCCGTCGCCGACAAAGGGATCAGTGAACCAGAATAACGGACGGTATCACGACCGATAGCCTGAGCCTTATGCAAGTGGCCAAGTGCCACGTAACTCGCTTCAGCCGGGAACACGTCATGTGGCACGGCATGCTGGCCACCGACCAGTATTCGGCGTTCTGCGCCTTCCGATTCGATTCCGCCTGCGACATGAAGATGTCCCGTTAGGACGAACGGTAGACCATCCATCGGTCCCCGTAATGTATCGACCAATTCGGCATAGAGGCTTCGCACGCCGGCGATGACGGGCGAGCCGGCTTCACCGTCTAGCCTCGTCAAATTCGGAAGGCACGCTGCGGTTGGGTAGGAGACCGCAACCATATGAGCAGCTACCGCACCGCTAGCGTCAGCGATAGGAACGAGATGGCGTGCAGCCTCGACCCGCCCTTCACGCCGCCGAACATTGCCTACGACGCGGATGTTGAATGCTTCCAAGAGAGGCCGCGGCGCTTCCAACCGACCAGCGGTATCGTGGTTGCCGGCAGCGATCACCATAGCCATGCGCGGATGCGCGCGGCTCAGCCGCACGAGCGTATTGTAGAAGAGCTGTTGTGCTTCCCCGGAGGGATTTTGGCTATCAAACACGTCGCCGGCAATAACGAGGGCATCGACATCCCGCTCCACAACGATCTCTTCGAGCCGCTCAAACACCTTGCGGTGCTCGTGCTCCCGAGAGAACCCCCGCAAAGTTTGACCGATATGCCAATCAGCCGTGTGCAGAATACGGATCATTCTTCCTCCGGCTCTCGCACCGGAGGAGCGCCCGACCATTCTTTCGAGATTGCCCCCCAATCGACGCCACGCTCTTCGGCCAGCGTCCACACCTTCCAGAAATCCGGATCCGCCGACTGCGGTCGCTGCGCGTCGGGCAATTCATCGACTTCGACCAGCACCGGGATCGGCGCTGCCCAGCCCAAAAGAACTGCTTGGCGGGACGGAAGACTGGGCAGTTCGCGTAGCAGTCCCCCGACGCTGTCTGGGACGAGACGGGCTACGAGGTTCTGGTCGGAGTCATTGACGATTCGATGCAACAGAAACGTGTTGCACTGCGCGAGAACCGTTGGAGAAAGTTCCGACGGTCGCTGCGACGACAGGACTAAGCCCAGTCCAAATTTTCGACCTTCGCGAGCGACCCGCTCGAACGCTTCGCGGCAGAGCCGGGACGCTGAAACGATATTTGCGTCCTCCCCACCGCCTCCGCCGCGCACGAACGTGTGCGCCTCTTCGAGAACTAAAACTGTCGGTAGTGCTTTACCCTGAGCATGTTGCTTTCGATATCTCTGAGATGCCTCAAAAACCAGTCTCGCGAGGACAGCAATTACGATGTGAGTGGTTTCCGAGGGCACCAGCGACAGATCCACAATCGCGACTTGACCGCTTTCAGCGTTAGCATTTCCGAGCATTCCCGAGAGCCAACTCTCCAGAGTCGGCGGGTTCTCGGGCGCTATCACTTGCGCGAGCTGTCGATCGGCAAGCATCGAGCGAATTCGCAATGTTAGCGTAGCGATAAAGTTCGCCACGTTTGGGTTTGCAGACGTGTCCGCCGAAAGGGCATCGACATGGTCGGCAATTTGCCGAACATCAAATGGCGAGGGGGCATCTTCGCTGATTTCTTCTTCAGCGGCTACCGGCGGCAGAGCTTGCTCGATAAGATCAAATAACGGAAGAAAGGCGCCGAATTCCGCAGCGTTTGGAGCGTTGTAATAGAAGCGTTGGTTTTGATTATTCCAAACCGCGTGTGCGTCGAAGAAAGCCTTTGCGGCGATCGCCAGAGTATCAAGATGCGCGCTTACCAAATCTGCGGCCGGGACGCGCCCGTGAAAGTCCCGCATCACCTCCGACAGGTTCTTGTACGCTTGGCAGCAGCCGAGCAACCCAACATAATCCGTGTAAGACGCGCCCGTCCCATCGGCGATATATGCCAAAACCCGAGATCTATAGAGACGGACTTGCCGGACTATACCAACATGGATGGGCTCCCGGAGTGCTCGGCCTGCACGCAAATTTCGCAGAGCTTGCATAAGCAGAGGTCGTTGCGCTCCTGGCTGGGCTTGAGTGACCGCACCCCATTCATGGCTGTTCCACATCCACGCCGGCAGCGTTAGTGGGTTGTGCTCGTCTCCAGGCTTGAAGACACGCACTCGGTCCGGCACATCGGCAAACGCCCGAGCGTATTCACCATTGGGATCTAGTACGATGAAACGCATATTCGGCACTTTGGTCGAGTCACCAATTGCCTTGGTGGCCGCTTCCATCGACCATCGGATGAGTCCAGCAACCGTGCAGGATTTTCCACTGCCGGTGTTGCCCAAGACGGCGAGGTGGCGCCCAAACAACTTATCTGGGTCCACCATGATCGCCGCATTTGCTGCCATTGGCGACGAGCCAATCCTAACTCTCTTGTCGTCGGCTCGCGCTCCGACAATGGCTTCGACCTGTGCCGACGTCGGTATTAAGACCTGGTCCCCGACCGACGGAAATGCCACGACGCCGCGGGCGAGTTCGTATTTGGTCGTTCCCGAGTTGCGGTCGCGCCGGAACGTGAGCGTTCCGACTGGGGATAGCGACATTTTTCGCAGCGGAAATGGCAGATCGATCAGCCCGAAGTCTTTAAGACCGGCACGCTTCGGATAGGGAGAGCGCTCGATGCCAATCCAAGTGATATAGGCAACCGTCGCACCAGCTTCGTTAGGGATAAGCACGTATCCGTTCAGACGTGGAAACCCGGCTGGCACGCCGGTATTCAACGCGGTGGAGTGCGGCGCATCCAGCTCGAGGAGCACCCGCACGTCGTCGGGCGCAACCGACTCGACGACACCGACAACGAGACCTGACAATCGTTCGACTGGAGTTGTCATAATCGCCTCACACCGCGCCAGCTGTAGGTGGTGCAGGAGGCGGTGCCGCAGGCGGATCGCTGGCTTTCGGATCGCCTGGACGATGCTTCAACAATTCTGTCATTCGGCCCGATATGTAGTCGAGCGCCGGTTTAGGCAGGTAGTTTCCAACCAACGTTGCAAGATCCGAGAAATGCGGCCCAATTAGCAACGAGACCTGCGCATCGCGCGTCTTTTCAACAAATGCTTTGAGGCGATCGTCAGCCGAGTAGGCCATGATCACCAAATGGGTAGACGGGATCGTGAGCATATCGAGCAGCACTCGATTCACGTGATCGTCGCCGAAGCCATAACCGTAGGTCACGACAACGGCGTTAGGTCGGCAAGCTGCGGCCGCAAAATCGCGAAAGAGCTCGGCATAAGGATATTGCGTTGTTTCGACATCCTTCGCGGGATTGGGATAGATCATGACCGTATCGACGGGTTTTTTGGGAATGTCGGTATGATCCGCAGGCGCTCCGAATGGGATTCCCTTGCGATAGATTCGCCGCTCGTCCTTATCAAAAAACCAATCCAGTGAGCCGTGGAGCTTAGTCAGGCGAATGACGCCCTCCATGAACCGCGGCTCTCCCCGAATGCCGGGCGGATTGTAGTGGACATCAACTTCAACGCGCGACGCACGGAAGACCGGATTCAGCGCCCCGACGAATCTGTCGATGATCCGAAGACCCGCAAAATCGCAACCATGTTCGATCAGGCGGTCGTAGTTGGTTGTGAAGACGTGCAAACGTTCGCGGGATGCAGCGCGGCTCGCAAAACTCAGCAGGAATGATTGCAAAGCGCCTTGGGCAGCATCTTTCGATGACGGATCCTTTCCGGCAACAATCCCGCTTTCCGTCTTCAACAACGAGGTGAGGAAGCCGGACATCTGAGTGTCTATGCCGTCCTTGAGGGTTTTCTCTGCTGCCTTATCGATGACACCAAGGCCCTCAAGCAGAGCAAGCGCACTTCGAAACTGATCTTCAATGTTTGCCGCGCCTCTTTTCATGGCCGTCGCTCCGGCCTGGGCGTGCGCATCGATGGCGGCGTCATACGTCGTGCCAAATGTAACTTTGGCCATTCCGGTCGCCCCTACACCCGCAAGGTAACCGACCGCCGTGGTGAAGCCGCTGCCGAGCAGCAGATTGAGGTGCTCTGCCTGGAAAACAGCGGAAAGCCATGGCTCGATGTGCTTTCGGGCACTGCTAGTCAGCGAGTCCAGTTCGTCGGGATCTGTCGGCAGATCGTCCCAGGCGCCTGAATGGTTGCCCACGCGATAAAAGTGCTTCTTATCCATGCTCCCCCCAACCTCGGTCACGGCCCTTTTCTTGGCCAGTCGTTCCATACGGAACGGAGTAATTTTATCGTCCCGCTACAGGTCATCGACAGGTATCAACCCGAAGGTCCCACATCGTGGTCAGCAGGTTGACAGAGAGCTGAAGGATCGTTCCGGCTTTCGTCATAACCAGAGGTCCCTTCGTTCGGCACGTACGCGCTAGCTCCACGCGTCGCCGGCAAACTTGCCGGCACAACAATCACTAATACGAGTTGACGAGTGAGTCAATATCGTTCAGTTTACGCCGGCAAGTTTGCCGGCGAACAGGTGTTGGATGGAATGGACTGGAGGTTTTTCTTTGTTTTCAGGACCCACCCGGGAAGCAGAGACGCTCGGCTTTCGGTTCGGAGCGAAGGGAACGCACACCAGCCGGACAATGATGATGCAGGAACTCAGCCGCGTGCTGGAAGCGACAAATCAGGACGCTCGGCGAGCCGACTACGCGGCTGCGATCGTCGATGGCAACTGCCTGTCAAAGCCAACCGCAGCTACGCGCAGACTCAGCAACCAAAGGCTCGGCGAACTCTATGGCCTGGATCCTATGATCCCCTTGTTCCGGGTCCTCCGCAGGCTTTGGGACATAGGCCCTGACGGCCGACCGCTTCTCGCCCTTCTGGCGGCAATCGCCAGGGACCCGCTACTGGCAGCGACTTGCCCAGCCATCGTCGCTATGCCCGTCAATTCCGAGCTTCAGCGTGACGCACTGAAGGGCGCCCTTCAAACCGCCGTCGGAGACCGACTGAACGACAGCACGCTAGAAAAGGTGTGCCGCAACGCGGCGAGCACTTGGGCGCAATCGGGCCACCTGGAAGGTCGAACATTCAAGAAGCGGCGGATGGTGACGCCATCACCGACCGCAGTGACTTTCGCCATCTATCTCGCCCAGGCCGCCGGCTTCCGCGGCGCCGAAATCTTCTCGTGCGGGTGGTTAAGTGTGCTCGACTGCGACCCGTCTCAGGCACGCGAGCTCGCACTCGATGCGAAGCGGTCTGGTTTGCTCGACTTGCGAATGGCCGGTGATGTTGTCGAGCTCAATTTGTCGCGCCTCGATCCTTACGCAGTGAGGGCTTGATCATGGCCCGCATCGAAGATCTCGCCGAGCGCTATGGACGTCATATTGCAACCCCGTGGCAGCGCACAGTCGCCGGCGCCCAGCGCGTGGTGATGGTGGTGTACGACAAAGAGCTTGAACGCACCCTGCGCGCACGCCTCCCCGCATTTGAAATGGCCACCCACGAGACGGGGCACGATTGGCGTCAAATCGACCTTTCCGGCGCCTTCGCAGAGTGGATGGCTGCCGACGACTATCGCGACGAATACTTCCGATCGCCGGAGGATCTTCAGCTAAAACTCGACGCAGAGTTTCCCGAGTTCGTGGCGGAACGCCTCCAGGCTGAACTCCAGAGTTCCGATGTCACCTCCAATACGGTTGTCGCCGTTCTGGGCGTCGGCTCCCTGTTCGGATTCGCTCGAATTTCTCAAGTACTGAAGATCGTAGAGGCCGATATTCGGGGACGCCTCGTCGTATTTTTCCCAGGTCAGTTCGAACGTAGCAACTACCGGCTACTCGATGCGCGCGACGGTTGGAATTACCTCGCCGTGCCGATCACGTTGCACGGCGAAGGAGGAACGACATGAAAATCAGAGACACCTTACAACGCGATCCGGCCTCTCACCCGCTGGTAAACCAGGGTCAGGCACGGATTTCGGACAGCCGAAACGAACGCACCCAATCCGAGCTACGGGGTGAACTCGAGACATTCGTCTGCGAAGGGCAATACGCGGAGGGCGTACAAAAGATAATCCGCTCCTTCCTCGACAATATCGGAAAGACCAGCCAACGCGGTGCATGGGTCAGCGGGTTCTTCGGGAGCGGCAAATCACATCTGCTGAAGATGCTCTGCCACCTTTGGCAAGACACGACCTTTCCGGATGGCGCAACCGCTAGAAGTCTTGTGCCGTCGATTCCAGAAGACCTTCGAGCCCTGCTCCGCGAGCTGGACACCGCAGGAAGACGAGCGGGTGGACTGATCGCCGCTGCCGGCGCACTGCCCAGTGGCACCACCGATAACGTTCGGCTGACGATACTTTCTATTCTGCTTCGCGCCGCCGGGCTTCCCGAGCAATACCCACAAGCCCGCTTCTGCCTGTGGCTGCATTCTCAGGGGCAGTTCGACAAGGTGAAGGCAGCCATAGAAGCGAGTGGCAAGACTTTTGAACGGGAACTCAACAACCTCTACGTCAGCGGTCCTATTGCCCGCGCCGTGATGGCGGCCGACGCCAATTTCGCTGCCGGCGAAGCAGAAGCGAAACAGCTACTCAAAGCGCAATTTCCACCGCAAGCCTCCGACATCACCACGGAACAATTCCTGTTGGTCGCGAAGGAGGCGCTGAGGCTTAGAGCCAAAGATGGCCGGCTGCCCTGCACATTGCTCATTCTCGACGAAGCTCAGCAGTATATCGGTGACTCCCAGCAGCGCGCGTCATTGCTTACAGAGGTTACGGAAGCGGTCTCAAAACAACTCGACAGCCACGTCATGATCGTGGCGGCTGGCCAAAGTGCGCTGACCGAAATTCAGCTTCTGACATACCTACTCGACCGCTTCACGATCCGGGTGCCGCTGTCGGACGCTGAGGTCGAAACAGTCACTCGCAAGGTGCTGTTGCAAAAAAAGCCAACAGCAGTCGCTGATGTGCGGGCTTTGCTCGACAAGCATGCGGGTGAAGTCTCGCGGCAGCTTCAAGGCACGCGCATCGGCGAGACGATCGAGGATCGTGCAATCATTGTCGATGACTACCCGCTGCTGCCGGTTCGGCGGCGGTTTTGGGAGAATTGCTTTCGCCAGATCGATGCGGCCGGCACAAGCAGTCAGCTCCGCTCACAGTTGCGTATTATCCATGACGCGGTCGCCAAGGTCTCCGAACGTCACCTCGGTTCGGTTGTGCCGGCCGACGAACTTTTCGAAGCGCTCGCGCCAGAGATGGTGAATACCGGTGTGCTGCTCCGCGAAATCAACGAGCGCATCATCTTGGTCGGTCGGACCGAGGGCCCTATAGCGCAACGCATTTGCGGCCTGGTCTTCCTGATTGGCAAGCTTAAGCGGGAAGCCGGAGCCGATACCGGTGTTCGCGCCACGAAGGATCACCTCGCCGATCTACTGATCGATGATTTGGCGGCGGACAACGGCAAATTGCGGTCGGAGGTAGAAGACAAGCTGAAAAGGCTGAGCGACCAGGGCATGCTGATGCTGGTCGGCGATGAGTATCGTCTTCAGACCAGAGAAGGTAGTGACTGGGACCGCGAATTCCGCAACCGGCAAACCAAGCTCAATAACGACGATGCGGGGATCCAGTTCAAGCGCGACCAACTTCTGTACGGCGATATCGATAAATCGGTTCGCGCAATCCGTGTCATGCAGGGCGCAGCGAAAGAACCACGCCAATTTCTGATCCATCGAGAACAGACCGCACCGATGGTCGACGGCAGCAGCGTACCGATCTGGATTCGCGATGGCTGGTCCTGCGCTGAGAAAGATGTGCTGGAGGCCGCGCGCTCTGCCGGCACCGACAGTCCGATCCTGTTCGTGTTCATTCCGCGCCAGTCGGCTGAGGACGTTCGACGGTCGATCGTCGAGGCTGATGCCTCTCAGCAGACGCTCGATGCCAAGGGCAATCCAACGACGGCGGAAGGCCAGGAAGCCCGCCAAAGCATGGACAGTCGCCGCGCGCGTGCGGTGGGCGATCGCGATCGGCTGATCCGTGATGTCGTGGCCAACGCCAAGGTCTTTCAAGGCGGCGGGAGTGAGGTGCTGCTGACCGCGCTGGATGAGCGGATCAAGACCGCGACAGAGGCTTCGCTAGTTCGGATGTTCCCGCGCTTCAAGGAGGCGGACTCCGCAGCCTGGGAAGCGGTCATCAAGCGAGCCAGGGAGGGCGCGGACCATCCATTCCAACCAACTGGCCACACTGACGCCACCGAGAAACATGCGGTCTGCCAGCAGGTGATCGCTACGATCGGCGCCGGCAAGTCCGGGTCAGACGTGCGTAAGACGCTTGGCGGGTCGCCGTTTGGCTGGCCCCGCGACGCGGTCGATGCCGCGCTGATCGCGCTTCACCGGCTGCAACACATCACAGCGACGCTCAATGGACAGGCCGTTCCTCTTGGTCAGCTCGATCAGAACAAGATCGCCAAGGCGGAGTTCCGCGTCGAACATGCGACACTGTCAGTGAGCGATAGGTTGGTCCTGCGCAAACTATTCCAGGCCCTCGGCCTGCCCTGCAAGAGCGGCGAGGAGGCCGCGCGCGCCGGCGAGTTCCTGACCGGCCTGATTGCGCTAGCGAAGACCGCGGGTGGAGACGCTCCGCTACCAGCCGGCCCTGTGGTCGCCGAGATCGAAGACGTCCAACGATTGATCGGAAATGAGCAATTGGTCGCCATCAAGAATAAGGCGACCGAGTGGGAGGACAAATTAAAGGCATGGGGTGGAACGCGCGATCTCATCGCAAGGCGCCTCCCCGCTTGGGGTATCGTCGGCCGTCTTGCACGACACGCTGCGGAGATCCCTGAAGCGAAGCCACAGCTCGACCAGATCGACGCGATCCGGTCGCAGCGTCTTCTTCTTGAAGCCGCTGACCCAGCCAACACTGTCCGCCAGGTGCTCGCCGCCCTTTTGCGCGACGCCGTCCAGAAGGGCCACGCAGCTCACGAGGCAGCATTCACGGCTGCGAATGCGACGTTGGGAACGAACGGCATTTGGGCGAAGCTGAAGTCGTCCGATCAGGACAGCATCAAATCGACGGTCGGCCTTACCGCGCCGTCTAAGCCGGATGTGGCGACGGATGAGGCGCTCGCCGACACGCTGGACCGCAAACCGCTTTCCGGAATCCAGGCTGAAGTCGACGCCATTGCTGGCCGAGTCAACCAAGCCATAGAGCGCGCGGCGCGACTGCTGGAGCCGAAGGTTCAGACTGTGACGCTCGAGCGTTCGACGCTTCGGGATCCGGCAGAGGTCGAAGCCTGGATCGACCGGCAGAAGACCATGCTGCTGTCGAAGGTCGCCAACGGCCCTGTGTTGGTGAATTGAGGAGCACGATGGCATCGCTTGACAGAGCCGTCCGCAAGGACCTTGAGACAACCGTCAAGAAGGCCCGGCGCGTGGCAGAGGCCGGTGCCCGCAAAGCTGTGGCGCAGCTCGGCGTGGGTGAAACGGAAGCACCGAAGCACCTCTCGGCCGAGCAGCGCACCCTCCGCAATCGCCTCCGCGCGCATGGCCGCCAGCTTGGTGACCGGCGCGATACGAGGACGGGCCTCCAAGTCACCGCACATCTCGTGCAGGAATGCGCCTACGAGCAGTGGCACCGCATGCTCTTCGCCCGATTTCTGGCCGAGACCGACCTCTTAATCGAGCCGGACTCTGGCGTGGCGATCACGCTCGATGAAGTGCAGGAACTCGCCCGCGAAAAGGCGACGGACTGGCTCGAACTGGCGAGCGACTACGCTGAGCAAATGTTACCGCAGATCTTCCGGAAGGACGATCCGGTGCTGCAGATCGCGCTGCCGCTAGAGACGCGCTCTGAAATGGAGGATCTGTTGAAGGGGCTGTCGAAGCCGGTCTTCAAATCGGATGACAGCCTCGGTTGGGTCTACCAATACTGGCAGGCGGACAAGAAAGACGAGGTCAACAAGTCCGAGGTGAAGATCGGCGCAGAGGAGCTGCCGGCCGTCACGCAGCTTTTCACCGAAGACTATATGGTCCTCTTCCTGCTCCACAACACGCTTGGCGCTTGGTGGGCGGGTAAGGTGCTGGCCGCGAACCCTGGCCTCGCGACGTCGGCCACGGATGAAGCAGCGTTGCGCGCCGCCTGCAAGGTCGGAGACATAGAGTGGACATATCTCCGCTTCATTCGAGACAACGCGGAGGACGGCGACGAAGGCCCTTGGCGTCCAGCAGCCGGCGCATTCGAGGGCTGGCCGAAAGTCGCGAGCGGTCTCACGGTGCTCGATCCCTGCATGGGCTCGGGGCACTTTCTAGTGTTCGCGTTGCCAATGCTCGTCGCCCTCCGCACAGCCGAGGAAGGCCTGTCACAGTCGGCGGCGGTCGATGCGGTGCTCAAGGATAATCTGTTTGGGCTGGAGATCGATCCGCGCTGCACGCAAATCGCAGCCTTCAATCTCGCCCTCGCGGCATGGCGCAAGGCTGGTCATCGTCCGCTACCGCGACTGAACCTAGCCTGCTCGGGGCTCACAATCGGTGTGACCAAGCCGGAATGGCTAAAGCTCGCAGAAAAGGCAGTAATTACGGCCGATCCAGCAGCCAAGCGCGACTTGCTGGGGGTCGAGAAAAACCTGCTGACTGTGGGATTGGAAGAGCGGGTAAAGAACGGCCTTGAGGCTCTCTATGACCTCTTCGCCAGGGCGCCGTGGCTTGGCAGCCTGATAGATCCGCGCCGTGCCGGTGCGGACATCTTCCGCGAAGGTTTTGAAAAACTGGAGCCATTGCTCGGTTCCATCCTTGCTGCAGCGGATAGCGAAGATGCTGTTGAAATGGTGGTGGCTGCACAAGGAATGGCGAAGGCAGCTGGCTTTCTCTCGCACCGCTTTGTCTTGGTGATAACCAACGTTCCTTATTTGGGACGCGGCAGGCAAGACGAGGTTCTTCGGAATTATTCGGAACGAGCGTTCGATTCCGCCAAAGCAGATCTCGCTACCTGCTTTGTCGATCGCAGTATGGCACTCTGTTCCGAAGGTGGGACGGCATCTTTCGTAACCAAACAGGAATGGCTCTTTTTAGGAAAATACGAACCCATTCGAGCCAGCCTCTTACGGAATTGTAAGTGGAGCATATTGGCAATTCTTGGACCGCGGGCGTTTGAAGCGATTTCCGGTGAGCGAGTTACCGTTTGCCTTCAATCCATTGAAAAAACGCCGGTGCCATCCGACCACAATTTCTTTGGTAGCGACGTCTCCACTGAACCAACAGCAACTCAGAAAGCAATTGCTCTGGAAGCTTGCGAGTTAATCGCCGTTCCACAGGAGGAGCAACTTCAAAACCCCGATGGAAGGATAAAACTTCAACATGACGTAACTCTCACAACTCAGATTAGCTCGTTTGCTGATTCCTACCAGGGTATCGTCACGGGAGACCTGGAAAGATTTCGCAAACTATTCTGGGAAGTTAGCAAATTCGGCGACGAGTGGGTGCCGTTTAGGACAACGGTTTCGTCAGCCAAAGCTCAAGACGGTTGTCATTCCATATTGCTTTGGGAACGCGGGACAGGACAACTCAATCGGTATGCCGCCGAAACCCGCGATCAACTCCACGATATGCACGAAAGTGGAAATCGCGCGTGGAATGGTAAAGGGATCGCTATCAACCGAATGGGTGACCTCCATGCAACGGTATATTACGGAGAGCACTTTGATAATAATGTAGCGGTAATAATCCCAAAGAATTACGATACGTTTGAATCTCTATACCGATTTTGTTCATCCAAGAAGTTCGCGACAGAGGTGCGTAAGTTAGACAGAACGCTAAAGGTAACCAACAAAACTCTGACGAAGATACCCTTCGAGATTTCTGTTGGAACCGAGCACGGCGACGGCCAATGGAACGTGCCCTCGGACGACTCGTTGATCGATCCAACGCAGTGGCGCTTTTGTGGCCACCCTAGGGGTTCTGACGCCCCGCTTCAGGTCGCCATTGTTCGCCTTCTCGGTTACCGCTGGCCACGACAAACAGGCAGCGGCTTTATGGATTGCCCGGCAACGGAACCAGACGGCCTCGAAGAACATGCCGATGACGATGGCATTGTCTGTCTGACAGCTCTGAAAGGCGAAGCGCCTGCTGAGCAACGTCTGAACGCGCTTCTCGCGGATGCGTTCGGCGCCGACTGGTCCGCGGCGAAGCTCGCGAGCCTGCTTGCCAAGGTTGGCTTCGTCGGCAAGTCGCTCGATGACTGGCTGCGCGATGGGTTCTTCCAACAGCATTGCGAGCTGTTCCACCAGCGCCCTTTCATCTGGCACATCTGGGATGGCCGACGTGACGGCTTCCACGCGTTGGTCAACTATCACCGCCTTTCGGCACGGAACGGCGAAGGCCGGCGGACGCTGGAGAAGCTGATCTACTCCTATCTCGGTGACTGGGTCGACCGCCAGCGCGCAGACCAAAAGGCAGGTGTCGAGGGCGCGGATGCACGCCTCGGACATGCGGAGTATCTCAGGGCCGAACTCGTCAAAATTCTGGAGGGAGAGGCTAATCACGATGGCCCTTCCTACGACATCTTCGTGCGCTGGAAAGCGCTGTACCAGCAGCCGCTGGGTTGGGATCCGGATTTCAATGATGGCGTGCGGATGAACATCCGCCCTTTTATGGCCGCGCGCACGCTGAATGGTCGTGGAGCAACCGGGTGCATCCTCCGGAACTCCCCTAAAATCAAGTGGGACAAGGATCGCGGCAGGGAGCCGACCCGCGACAAGGCCGACTATCCCTGGTTTTGGGGTTGGGATGGGCAGACGGTAGATTTCACCGGCGGCGCCGCCTTCGACGGCAACCGCTGGAACGACCTCCACTATAGCCGCGCCAAAAAGCAGTCCGCTCGTGATCATCACCGCGTGTCCGTTGGAGGCAAGAGTTGACCGTCTCCGCTTCCAGGACGCTTATCGACGCTCTGCAGGAGTCCTTCGCTGCCGCTTTGCGGTCGCCGGATGGCACCTCCACACCAGTCGCACTCCTTTGGACGGATGCAGACGGGCAGTGGCGGCCGGTCGTTGCGACGCTGATGAAAGCCATTCCCGAGCTCTACGCGCTCGGTCCCTTCGCGCCTGAAGAGCGTCGGGGCCCGGTCATTTGGCTTAAGTGTATTATCGAGCGGACGCTGCCGGACGGCTCGCCGGCGCCCGACGTGGTGCCGATCCTCTATCTCCCCAACGTGAGCCGACAGGATCTTCGCGCCGGCGGCGATTGCCCCGGCCACCTACAGCCCCTCATCGAGCTCCAATATCGCGGCACAGTCTGGCACCAACGCAACGGTCGAGATTGGACCGTGGATGCTTTCCTGACGTCCGAGGATGGTGTTGGGCTCGACATCGCCAGGGACAACCGTACGCGTGACGCCATGTTGCGGGCGTTGGCATTGTTGGCGCCCGAGCCCCTTGTTGGCCTGCGCGGACGCCGGTTGGAGGCCGACGATTTCGACCGGCTGGCCATCGGCGATCCCGTTCGCGATCTGCTCGGCTGGATGAGCGACAAGGATGCATTCGAGGGGCGCTGCGATCCAAATCGTTGGGCGGCCTTCAAAGATATTTGTTGGCGTGAATTTAGTTTCGATCCTGACGAAGACGGAATCCAAGGGGCCGCCGATGCGCTACTTAACGGCGGCGGCAAATGGGATGACGTCTGGCGGCGCTTTTGCGATGCACCGCGCCTTTATCCAGGTGTGTCGGCTGCCTTGCGCCAGGCCCGCCCGCGCGACCTGCTTGGTCTCGCCGACCATTCACGCCGACCTGGACTCAACGAAGAGCAGGAGGACAGGCTTCGCAAGGAACTCGAAGCCGCCCTCTCCCTCCCGCATGCCCAGGCCTGCGACAAGGTCGAGAAGCTCGACAACGAGCATAAGGAACGGCGTGGCTGGGTTTGGTCGCAACTGGGAGAGAGCCCTTACGCGATGGCCCTTGAGCCGCTCGGACGGCTTGCGAAAGCGGCTAAGACCACGCTCGGCGGCCCCACGGCTGAAGCTATTGCGGCAGACTATGCATCCCACGGCTGGCGTTGCGACCGTGCGGCGATGGAGGCGCTCTGTCGTCTAAGGCAAGGCGCTGAAAATAGTTTGGTCACGAGGGTCGTGCGGGCGCTTTACGAACCGTGGCTCGATCGCTCAGCGCGTCGGTTTCAGGAACTGATGTCCGCCCCGGGTGTGGATCCGCACAAGCTGACCACAGCCGTCGCCGCGGAACGAGACACGTGCGTGTTGTTTGCCGACGGTCTTCGCTTTGATGTTGGAGCGATTCTGCAGGAACGGTTGGAGGCCCAGGGCTTACGGGCGCGAATTTCGCATCGAATCGCGCCGATACCAACGGTTACGGCGACTGCGAAACCAGTTGCGTCGCCGGCGCATGGATCGTGTTCCGGCAAAGCCGATGCTGAAGACTTTGCCCCGATCATCACGTCGAGCAGTCAGCCCGCGAATGCCTCGCGGCTACGCGACGTGATGGCGCGTGCGGGAGTCGAAATTCTCGACCACGACCAGTCCAAAATGGCCGTAAGTGGCGAAGGCGGCGGTTGGACCGAGAGCGGTAAGCTCGACACGCTGGGCCATTCGCTCGATGCTCTCCTTGTTCGTCAGATAGATCCAGAGATTGACTCTCTCCTCGACCGTATCACCGGCTTGCTGAACGCCGGATGGAGCAAGGTCCGCGTTGTCACGGATCACGGGTGGCTGCTTCTCCCGGGAGGGCTGCCGAAGGTCGAACTGTCACCGCACTTGGTTGCGACCAAGTGGTCGCGGTGCGCGGCCGTGAAGGGTGGCTCTATCCCGAGCATTCCGACCTATCCCTGGTACTGGAACCCTGTGCTGCGCATCGCATCGCCACCAGGCATCGGCGCTTTCATTGCGAATGCCGAATACGCACATGGCGGTATCAGCCTTCAGGAATGCGTCATTCCCGAACTCGTCGTGGAGCGCGGCGAGGAGGCGGTTACTGTCACGATCACCGAGATTACCTGGCGCGGCATGAGATGCAGGGTCGCCGTGAAATCCAACGCAGACGGCTTGCAAGTCGATCTGCGCCTTAATTGGAAACAGGCTGCCTCAAGTATCGTCGCGGCCGCCAAAGAATTGGGAAGCAGCGGCGAAACGAGCCTCGCTGTCTGGGACGACAAACACGAGGGCGCGGCTGCCTCGGTTGTCGTCACCGACGCCTCGGGACGGGTACTCGATTCCAAGCCGACAACCGTCGGAGAAGACGCATGAGCATTGAACTGGATGAACTCGACAAGTTGGCTGCGTCGGTCTTCGACGGATACTTGGTCCGCAAAGATCTCGTGCGAAAATACTCCCGCCAGTATCCGGTTCCGACCTATGTCGTCGAGTTCCTGCTCGGACGCTATTGTGCCAGCGTCAACGAAAGTGAAATCGCCGAAGGGCTGGAAATCGTCGAAAAGCAGCTCAAAGATCGAACCGTCCGAACCGGCGAGGAAGAGCTGTTCAAAGCCCGCGCCAAGGAGACGGGATCAGTTAAGATCATCGACATTCTGCGCGCAAAGCTAGACGCAAAGAACGATTGCTATGTCGCGGAGCTGCCAAGCCTGAATTTGCGCGACGTCCGCATCGACGATCAACTCGTGCGCGACAATGAGCGGATGTTGACAGACGGCTTCTATGCCGAGGTCACGCTCGCGTACGATGGGATCATCGCCCAGGAAAAAGGGGGGCGCCCGTTCGGTGTCTCTTCCCTTCGCCCCATCCAAATGTCCAAAGCCGACGTGCTCGACGTCTATGCCAAGGCCCGCGGAAGCTTTAGCACTGATCAATGGATCGATTTTTTGCTGCGTTCCATTGGTCTGGAGCCAGCCGCTTTCAATGAACGCGCAAAGCGCGTGGTCCTGTTGCGTATGGTTCCCTTCGTCGAACGAAACTATAACCTCATCGAGCTCGGCCCGCGTGGGACCGGCAAAAGCCATTTGTTTCAGCAGATATCACCTTATGCCCATCTGATTTCGGGTGGTAAGGCGACAGTCGCAAAGATGTTCGTGAACAACGCGAGCGGGCAACGCGGCTTGGTCTGCCAATATGACGTCGTCTGCTTCGACGAAGTCTCCGGGATTTCCTTCGACCAGAAGGACGGCGTCAACATCATGAAGGGCTACATGGCTTCGGGCCAATTCAGCCGTGGTAAAGAGAGCATCCGTGCCGAGGGCAGCGTCGTAATGGTCGGAAATCTCGACGTCGATGTAGAGCAACAACAGAAGGTCGGTCACCTCCTTAGCCCGATGCCACCCGAGATGCGCGATGATACGGCATTCATGGATCGAATTCATGCCTACGCGCCCGGCTGGGACTATCCGAAGCTGAAGCCCAGCGAACACTTGACCGATCACTTTGGTCTCGTGAGCGATTTCCTCAGCGAATGTTGGACTCGGCTGCGCACCGGCAACCGCGTTTCCGTGTTGCAGGGCCGCGTCCATCTGGGCGGCGCGCTCAGCGGTCGAGACCTCGAGGCGGTCAACAAGACCGTCAGCGGTCTGACAAAACTGTTATTTCCTGATCCGGAAAAGCCTGTCCCCAATGAGGACCTTGAGTGGATCGTTCGAGTTGCGTTGGAGTCCAGGCGCCGTGTGAAGGAGCAGCAGCGGCGCGTCTTCAAAAGTGAATTTCGGAACACGCACTTCAGCTATATTCTGGGGGCGGATGGCGCCGAGCAGTTCGTATCGACACCAGAGCTGCATAGCGACGAAGCGATCGAGAGCGACCCGCTGCCGCCCGGTCAGGTTTGGGGTGTCAGCTTGGGAGCTGGCGAAACCGGCCCCGGACTCTATCGGATCGACGTGACCTGCGGACCCGGCGGCGGGGTCAAGATCTTGAACCAGCCTACGCCGCCAGCTTTTCGCGAGAGCGTGCGGGTCGGCGAACAAAACCTCTACACCAGATCCAAGGAGTTGGTCGGAGATCGTAACCCACGCGAGGAAGAATTCTCAGTTCAAATGCGTCCGATGGACACCGACAAGACCGGAACCGGCCTTGGGATTCCGGTCCTGGTCGCGTTGTGCGGCGGTCTTCTCGGACGCAACACGCGTGGCGGAACGATCGTCGTTGGCGCGCTCAATCTTGGCGGCTCAATTGAGATGATTCCAAATGCGGTGCGAATTGCAGAACTGGCGATCGACAAGCAGGCACAAACGCTCCTCATGCCAGTCTCCGCACGCCGGCAGTTAAATGATCTTCCTGACGACCTTTGGACAAAAATCAGCATCGAGTTCTACAAGGATGGGGCCGACGCAGTATTCAAGGCGCTCATGGAATGACCATTAGGATTTGTGAAGCTTGGCGACTCCTCGCCTCGCTCGCTTCGTGCGTGGCGCCAGCGACTTGTCGCCAGATTTCCAAGCTTTGACGTTCTGTGCTTTCCACCGCAGGGCCGGACTGGCTTCTATCGAGGTGCGCACGTTTTCTGGCGCCTCCAGAGCGGACGCGTCGATCTCACCCCGGTCCAGCACGCCGTCCAGAAACGCCGTCTCGCCTGCTGTCAGCTGAAACAGCGGCGCGAGCTTCTGCCGGCATTCTGCCGTGACGTTCTCGATCCAGGCCGCCGGACCGCCAAAGGCATCGAAATACCGATCGTGCAGGCACATGGTCAGCTTGCCGGTAATGTCGCCGACCTCACACCCGATGGCGTCGGGCGAGGCAGTGCGCCAGTCGAAGCTCTTGGCGCTCGCGCCGATCATCAAGGTGGCCGCCTTGATCTTCGCCCAGTCGAGTTCCGGCATGGCGACGATCCGGTGCGCATCGAACAGATCGCGCGCGGTGCGCCGCGTGACCAGCGCGACCATCTTGCCAGCCACGATCTCGTGGATATCGAGAACCGGAACATTCGTGGCCTGGTAGGATCCGATGGCCACCGATGGCATGCGATCCACACCGTAAAGGGGGCCGCGATAGAGATAGTTGATATCGATCTCGATGGTCCCCGCGCCGCCCAGCGCGGAGGCGTAGCGATAAATCCATTTGCCGCCGGCGTGCTCGGACGGCTCACGCCGCGCCGCATAGCCTTTCGATTCCATCAAGCGCTCGATCCGGTCTTCCAATCCCGGCCGGTCGGCGTCCATCTGTTCCTTCTCGACCGCGCCGACATAGTTGACGTCGATATCGACCGAGAGGCGGTCCAGATCGGAATGGAAGACGTTGAGCGCCGTGCCGCCCTTCAAGGCGACGCGCGGCCCGATCAGCGTGTCGGCGCCGAAGGCATCGAGAATGTCGATCAGTCGGATCACACGCTCCAGCGTCGCGGGCTGGAGCTGCCGCTCGGCCGCGATGTCCTGAAGGGTTTCTCGCGACGCGGCCATCAGACGCCTTCAAAGGCGGCGTCGACCGCCCGCGCCGGCAGAAGCACGCGCCAGGGCTCGACGAACACGGCATCACCAGGTTCAGCGCCCAGCGCATAGTGTTTCGATCGCGGAAGCCGTGCCCGCAGGCGCGCCAGGACGTCGTCGGCGACGCCAAGCGCATCGCGCCGCCTCTCGAGCCACCAACCGGAAACGGAGGCGAGCGACCGGTTGTCCAGCAGTTCGACATAGTCGGCGACCTTCGCCGGATCGAGATAGCGCACCAGGTCCAGCGACTTCAGGACTTCCTCGGCGCCGCCGGCGAGTTCCGGCCGATGCAAGACGTCGACGACCGTGCGTTCGACTGCGGTCGCACGGACCGTCACCCCCTGCCGATCCATGGTCATGGTCAGGTAGTCGGTCTTGCCGGCCGCTGCCAATGCCTTCGGCGGCGTGACGAAGCGGCACGCGCCAAACGGCAGATCCACGCGTTCGGTACGCCCGGCGCTAACGAGCTGGACTTCGTTGAACTCGGAATAGGCTATGCCGTGCAGCTCAAGGGCTGAGTGAAACCCCAAGACGCCGTCGGGACGCAGCTTGCTCGCTGCGGCGAAGCGGTCGATCACCATCCGCTCCGCCGGCAGATGGGCGGGCACGGCGGCAAACACCTCGCGACTGACGCGCTTGATGTTGCCGGCCCGCAGATGATGCCGGAGCAGGCTCGTAACATTGGCCCCGCCCGCCGGATGGCCGAAAGCCGCCGCGAACTCCGCCCGGGTGAAGACCGGATGGGCCGACAGGAAGCTGGCCGTTTTGTGCTGGCGGGGCTGCATAGTGATTCTATGATTCTGCGTCAGAATGGGTAATAAATACCCATTTTGGCGTATATTTGTCAACAACGTCTTTTTTAGGAAAAGTCCCCGTTGGCCATCCCTCGACCGCGAAAGTGCGCCGTATGGGCTATAAATTACCCTTTCCGGCGCACTTTCTAGAACAAGCCGTCCGGCGAAAAAGACCATCATATGTCGAAGGGCGGCTTCCTTCGGCTGACCGTCTATGTCAGCTATTGTTTAATATATATTGACTTTGTCAGATTATGTTACTATTTTTCCGACATGGGAGGCGGCCATGAGCGATGGACCATTCAGAAATGCGGAGTTGCCCAGCAGCTGGAAGCGCTATGGCCAGGACCTGGTTAGCGATGCCACGAACCGTGAAGAGCGCACGACGCAGGCATGCCACAGCATGATCGGTGACGTGGACATGAAGACGTTCAGTCCCCTTTTCGATGAACTCAAAGCCCATGCGGACCGACCCCAAATGGACTTAGACCCGGTCACGGCGGTCGAAACGATCTTCGAGACTCATCCAACGTCGCCGCTGGCGGATACCCTGCAAAGACATCTGATTGCGAATCTCCGAGATCAACTCACTCCCGAGAAGGCGCTCGATCAGGCGCTCGACAGCACGACAAAAGAGTGGATCGGCACCACCAAAAACCGGCTCGACGAAGAATGCATTCGTGCCCGCGAGCTCGGCGACATGAGCCGCGAAGATTACCAGAAGGGAATCGAGCGGAATCGCGAGACGTTCGCTGCCATCAAGCCCAGCGAACTCTGCGACGCCTTGGCCACCGGCAACAAGCGCGCGTTCAAGCAGGCGGTTCACAAGAAAGCCGGCGTAGATGAGGGGCCCGAAGAGTGAGCGCCAATCCGAAATACTCACCGATGCCAGACAAGCGCTTGATCGTTATCGAGAAGGGACAGAAGCGCGGCCGCACCCTACGGAAGGGTTCTGTGATCGCGGAGGTCGGCCGTCACATTTGCTTTAATGCGGCGGTTCTGGACAGCTTTGACGTAAAGGGCTTCAAGCCGCTGCACTACGATATGCTCGTCCTCTGCGCCGCCATCGAGTTCGCTGACCGGCGTTGGAAGCGTCCGTTGGGCTGGCGCCGCACCTTCGATGTGGCGATCCCGGTCATCGACCTTAAGACCTGGCAGAAGCCGGAGGTTCTGAAGGCCCTGCAAGGCGTCTTGAACCACCTGACCGGCGACGCATGGCGATGGACCTTTGTCCAGGCAAAGAACCTCTCGCCGATCGGCACGCGGCAGATGCCGTTGGACTTCGGCAAGGCCAAGACCTTCGCCGTCGCTTACAGCGATGGTTTGGATTCGCGTGCCGTCTCCGCTCTGAGCGGGAGCGAGGCTGAGGCACTGTGTATCCGGGTCGCGGGCAATCGCCAGCGGCGGAAAAATGGGGACAGTTATTTCACGCAGATTCCCTTCAAGGTGAAGGGATATCGCGGGAACGAGAGCAGCTTCCGCTCGCGGGGATTTCAGTTTGCGGCGGTGACGGCGATTGCTGCGCAGCTCTCGGGCGTGACGCGTGTCATTGTTCCGGAGAGCGGCCAGGGCGCACTTGGGCCGGTGCTGCTCCCACTGCACAACATCTACGCCGACTATCGCAACCATCCGACGTTCTTTCGGAAGATGGAGCGCTTCATCAAGGCAGTGCTGGGCTACCGAGTGCGGTTTGAGCAGCCACGCCTGTGGTCGACGAAAGGTCAGACGTTGCGCGCGTTTCTGAACATGGTCGGAAAGTCCGAACAGCATCTGACAAGTACCCATTCCTGCTGGCAAACGCGCCGGGTCGTCAATGTAGGCGGTAGGAAGCAGTGTGGCCTGTGCGCGGCTTGCTTGCTGAGACGCCTCAGCCTGCATGCCGCTGGCGTTAACGAGGCGCCTGGTACGTATATCGTGTCCGACCTTGCCGCTTCTGACGCGGCCGATGCGTTGTCGGTCATACCCCAAAAGGCTGATCGGGACATCATGGTCGAATACGGAAGCGTCGGTGCGCGTCACCTGCAGCATCTCGCGGACATGAGCGTCCTGCCTGACGAGAACATTCGCGTTCACGCCTCGCAAATCTCAGCTGCGATATCGGAAAACTACGAGGACACTCTGAAGAAACTGAGGACGATGTTGATAACGCATGCCGAGGAATGGCGGGCATTTCTGTCCGCGCAAGGAGATCAAAGCTTTCTGAAAAGCTGGATGGATGGAGGGCGCAATGGCTGATCTGAATGAGCTGAGCGCACAGGAAATAGGACGCCGCCTGCGGATAGCACGGGAGAACGCAGACGTCCGCCAGGATGACGCGGCCCAGGTCATCGGCATGTCCCGCCCCACCCTTGTATCCATCGAGAAGGGCGTGCGCCGTGTGCGCATCCAGGAAATCCAGACGCTCGCGCGCCACTACGGCGTATCGGTCAACGCCCTCCTCCGCCGCGAGGCAGTGCATACCGATCTGATGCCTCGATTCCGCAAATTGCGGGAGACGGAGGACGCGCACACCACTGAAGCCGTTCAGCTATTCAACGACCTGATTAAAGCGGACGTTGAAATGGAGAATATACTCGGCATCCAGCGACGTCGAAATTACCCCCCGGAACGCGGTATCAACCAGGGCGACGTTGCGGCCCTCGCAGAAAAGCATGCCAAGGAATTGCGCGACTGGCTGGGCCTCGGTCCGGGGCCGATCGCCGACATCTTCTCGGTCATCGAACTGGGTCTTGGCATCCGATTGTATCAGCGTCGTCTCTCATCCAGTTCAAAGGTTGCTGGCCTCTTCACCTACGATGAAAACGTCGGCGCCTGCATACTTCTAAACGCCAACCACCCATTGCCGCGGCGCATCCAGTCCGCCGCGCATGAGGTCGGACACTTCTATGGTACCCGTCAGATTCCCGAAGTGCTCGAAGACGATGAGAAGTTCCTCTCACGCGATGAACGCTATGCCAACGTCTTTGGCCGTGCATTCCTGACGCCAGCCGGGAGCTTCTCGGAAAGCTTCCGCCAACTGAAGGAGATCACCGGCAAAACGACCCGGCGCCTGATCATTCTCCTCGCCCAGCAATATAATATCTCGCGCCAAGCCTGCGGGCTGCGGCTCGAGGAATTGGGCCTTGCCAAGAAGGGCACTTGGGCATGGTTCGAAAACAACGGCGGCATCACCGATGACAATGTCCGAGAGGTCCTCGGCGAGATGGCCGATCGCCGCGATCCCGCAAAGAGCGACGCGGACCGACCCATCTCCCACCGCCTGAGCCTGATGGCGCATGCCGCCTGGAAGCGCGAGCTCATGTCGGAAGGACAATTGGCGGAGCTGCTGAAGGTGGGCCGAGTGGAGCTTCGCGGCGTTATCGACCAGATCGAGCTTGAGGAAAGAGACACGGATGAGTTGCTCAAGCTCCCTGATTGATATCGCGGATCCGCTGATTCTCGACACGAGTGTGCTGATCAACCTTCACGCTTGCAAATATGGCGAGCGCATCCTCGCGTCCATTCCCAACGATGTCGTCGTGTCCGAGATCGTGGTTGGAGAGCTGGAGCACGAGACGAGCCGGCAGAACGGCGAGCACCGCTTTCTGCATGACCTCGTGACGGGTGGAATCGTGACGCTTGCCACTATGACCGACGCGGAGTACGAGATTTTTCACGAACTCGCATCCACCTCGCCCTCCCTCGACGACGGCGAAGCCGCGACGATCGCCATCGCAGCGGCCAGACGCTTCCTGCCGGTTATCGATGAACGGAGGGGACGAAGCCGCGCCACCGCTCTCATGAATGCGCGAACTCCGGGCTGGTCGTTAGATCTCTTCCGTCACCCGACGGCCATCGCCGTCCTCGGCGATCAACCTGCCCTCGAAGCGCTGTACCTCGCCCTTCGCGATGGTCGTATGCGAATTCCAGCTGAAAGTGCGGACAACGTCATCGCGCTTATTGGCATGGAGCGTTCGCGCGATTGCAGCTGCCTTCCTGGCTATCGAGACCGATTTGTCGGCACGCACAAAAAATCCATGGAAGTGGAAACTACCGTCATCGCAAATCTCCGGACAGGTAAATGACCTCAGGGATCCCCTCATTTTTTATGAAGGAATTTCAGCGTATTAAGGTCAGAGCGGGCTGGTGCGTCGTGTCGGCGCAGTTGATCTTGGCACGTGGCAGATCGCCGTTTGCTGTTGCTCATCAATGGCGACAAGTATGTTTGAGTCTTGATCGCTGCCATCCAAATGCCCATCCGCGGAGCCGGAGTCAAAAATGAGGGGATTCCTGAGGTAAATGACTGGTCGATCACTTAATTGAGCACGGATCAGTTGGATTTAAGCCTCGCTGAGACTACGGCAAGCCATCCCATCGCAATAGCGCCCGCGCCAAAGAAAAGTATGCCCATGATGGAAGCGTTGACAAAACCCAGGTGAGAGTTGGAACGATGAGTCCGGTCGTCACGCAGTAGGCCACCCAGCCCCAACTCCGTTGCGAAGCAAATCTACGGGCAAATACGAAGCAAGCCGCAATGAGCGAGAGAAAGGCAATGTCAAAAGCATGACCATGCAACTGGGAATGCAAGCTTTGGGTTGCCGGCTCCGTGCGCGGTCCCAGGCGCCATCGTGCCGAGCTACACCGGCCGCGGTTCACTCCGCTCGGCGCTGCACGCTGATCTTCCGCTGAATCATTCTAGCAACTACACGGAGGTTAGGAGTCGCATTCACCGCCCGGACTGGCAACGACCACTACATAACCATCGGGATCCCGGAGCCAAAACTCCCTGTGTCGGGGCGCGGGGTTGACGTGCGGTTCTTCGATGATTTCCGCCCCCAAGCCGCGAGCTCGCGCCACAACTGAGTCAAAATCATCGACCTGAAACCACAGCAAGACACCGTGCCCGGGAGGCGCCGCATCTGCGTTGACGAGATTGGCGTGGTCCTCGGCGTCCCACGCATGCAGTTGAAGAAGCAGCCGACCAGCGTGCGAGATCCGATCGTACACGTCGCGATGGGGGTGTTCCGGAATCGAGTCGGCTCCAAGCAATTCGACATACCAGCGACTGCTCGCCCGAACATTGCGCACCGCGATGAGAGGTTGAGCCTCGATCGTTGATTTCTGGCCTGGGAAGCTCATGAAGCTGTCCTCTTAGGGCTTCTCGCATTGATGCTACTCGACCGGCCGACCACCTACTATCAGCCCACCCACGCATTCCTACAAAGCCGCGATTACACCGATACGCAAAGTCGGATTGTGAGGGGGAAAGCCTTCCCCCTGGCCGGCGCCACGGTCGCCGGCACACCCCCTTCTGCGGGGAGATCCCCGCAACGCCCCGAGAGGCAGAGTGCGGACGGGATTTTCGTGACGGGTTGAGCGCTGGGAGAGAGGCTCCTGGCACCCGTCGCGGAGATCCGCGATGTCCAGACACGCCACTCGCGCCCGTTCCGGCTCTGACCGGACGAGCCTCTACGACGAAATCACCACCAGGATCATCGATGAGTTGGAGGCTGGCCGCGTACCCTGGGTCCAGCCGTGGGGTACAGCGGCGGCGAAAACGCCGCTCGCCATGCCGAAGAACGCCGCCACGGGCCGAAATTATTCGGGGATCAATGTGCTGATCCTCTGGGGGTCGGTGATCGAGCATGGTTTTCCGGTTCAGGGCTGGGTTACGTTTCGCCAGGCGCTGTCGCTCGGGGGAAATGTCCGGAAGGGCGAGCACGGCACCACCGTCGTCTATGCCGACAGGTTCTTGCCCGACGACGAGAAGAAGCGGGCGCGCGAGACCGGCGAGGAAGCGCAGTCGATCCCGTTCCTGAAGCGCTTCACCGTCTTCAACCTAGCCCAGTGCGAGGGTCTACCTAAGAATCTCGCGATCGCTGCTCCGCCGCCGGAGCCCGGACTGATCGAGCCCAAGGTCGAGGCGCTGATCAAGGCGACAGGCATCGACTTCCGCATCGGCGGCAGCCGCGCCTTCTACATGCCCGCGCACGACTATGTGCAGGTCCCGCCGCCGCAAGCCTATTTCGAACCGATCAACTGGCACCGCACGGCGCTGCATGAACTCGGTCACGCCAGCGGCGCCCCGCATCGACTGAACCGCGATCTCTCCGGCTCCTCCGGCTCCAAGAAATATGCGTTCGAGGAGCTGGTGGCCGAGATGAATGCTGCCTTCTGCTGCGCCTCGCTCGGCATCGCGCCGACCGTGCGCCATGCAGACTACATCGGTTCCTGGCTGGATGTGCTGCGCGAGGACAACCGCGGCATCGTCCGCGCGGCTTCGCAGGCGAGCAAGGCCGCCGACTTTCTCCTCGGCTTTCTCTCCAGCGACGACGAACGCCGCGCCACGCCATCGGATCGCAAACAGGAAGCGGCGTGATGCCTCCGCCGCTGGACGGGCCCACACCCTTGGCGGATCCGGCCGCTACGCAAGGCCGGATTGGTGCGGATGCGTATCTCCGGCTTGGCGGGTTTGCGGCGCCCTAGAGGAAGAGGACTGCGCCGGTCTTCGTGACGGCTTGGAAGCCGAGAGAGAGTCTTTCGGCGCCCGTCGCGGAGACCATCCCGATGGCCACTACTGTTCAAAAGATCACCCTGTCGTCGTCGCGCGACATTCCCTTCAACAAGCTTGTTCTGTCCCAATCGAACGTCCGACGCGTGAAGGCAGGCGTTTCGATCGAGGAGCTGGCCGAGGACATCGCCCGGCGTACGCTCCTGCAAAGCCTCAGCGTCCGGCCGGTGCTCGATGCCGAGGGCGCCGAGACCGGCATGTTCGAGGTCCCGGCCGGCGGACGGCGCTACCGGGCGCTCCAACATCTCGTCAAACAGAAGCGCCTCGCCAAGACCGCGCCAGTGCCCTGCGTCGTACGCGATCCCAGCGTCGACATTTCCGCCGAGGAGGATTCGCTCGCCGAAAATATCCAGCGTGCGCCGCTGCATCCGCTCGATCAATTCCGCGCCTTTCAGGCCCTGCGCGAGAAGGGACAGTCCGAAGAGGACATTGCCGCGGCGTTCTTCGTCGGCGTGAACGTGGTGAAGCAGCGGCTGCGCCTCGCCGCCGTGTCGGGGACGCTGCTCGACGTCTATGCCGAAGACGGCATATCGCTCGACCAGCTCATGGCGTTCACCGTGACCAATGACCACGCACGCCAGGAGCAGGTCTGGGAAACGCTCCAGCGTTCCTACGGCCAGGAGCCGTATCAGATCCGCCGCATGCTGACGGAACGCTCCGTGCGCGCGTCCGACATCCGCGATCTCGTTGAGGCTGAGCATCCGGTGACCCTCTATCTCGTCGTGCCGCCGTCGGACATCAGCAGGACCAAGCCTCTCATCCGCTTGATCCTCAATCAGATCGGCCGGCGCCTCACCGAGGAGCTGGAATCGAAGCGCCGCCGGCATCGGCTGCTGCTCATGCTGGACGAGTTTCCCGCGCTCGGCCGTCTCGACTTTTTCGAAAGCGCCCTCGCTTTCATGGCGGGCTACGGGCTGAAGAGCTTTCTCATCGCCCAGAGCCTGAACCAGATCGAGAAAGCGTACGGGCAGAACAACTCCATTCTCGACAACTGCCATGTGCGTGTGAGCTTCGCCACGAATGATGAGCGCACCGCCAAGCGCGTGTCCGACGCGCTTGGCACCGCGACCGAAATGCGCGCCATGAAGAACTATGCAGGCAGCCGCTTGAGCCCATGGCTCGGTCATTTGATGGTCTCGCGCCAGGAGACGGCGCGTCCGCTGCTGACGCCCGGCGAGGTCATGCAGCTCCCGCCGGACGAGGAGCTGGTTCTCATGTCCGGCTGCGCCCCCATCCGGGCGAAGAAGGCGCGCTACTTCGAAGACCCTGAGATGACAGCGCGCATCCTCCCGCCGCCCGCGCTGACCGATCGCAAATCGTCACCTTCCGACGAACCTTCTGCGGTATCGCCGGACGGCGATTGGGGCGGCACAGTCGTTCCGCCGGCAGCACCCGAGACCGAAGACCCCGCGAACGCTGGCATCCGGCGCGAACCGGAATTGCCGGAACACGAAGAGATCGTGCCCGAGCCCGCAAAACCGGCCCATGAGTTTGAGCCAATGGACGAGGAGCCGGACGACGAGGCGCAGCGTCAGCGCATCATGCAGCGCACGTTCGGGACTGTCGCCCGCCAGGTCTCGCTCGATCCAGGCGACGACATGCAGATGTGACGCCCATGCGTACCAAGCACACGTTTCGCCTTCCGCCCGATCTCGCTGGAAAGCTGGCTGATTATGCAGCTCGTAAGCGCGTGCCGCAGGCGCTTGTCGTCGAGGCGGCGCTTGCTTCACATCTGTCGCCGGATGGCGCCGATCGGTTGGAAGCTGCGTTGGCACGGCGGCTCGATCGCATGAACCGTCACCTGGAGCGGATCGAGCGCCATGTGGACATCTCGAACGAGGCGCTGGCGGTCTTCGTGCGCTTCTGGCTGACGAGCACTCCAGCCTTGCCCGACAGCGCCTTGGCGGCAGCGCAAACCAAGGGGCGTGAGCGTTACGACGGCTTTGTCGAAGCGCTCGGCCGACGCCTGGCGCGTGGGCGCAAACTTGCTGACGAGGTGAGTCGCGATGTGGCGTCGACTTTCGCGGAAGGCCTGAACCCGCAGACCGACTAGCAATCGTCCCGGCGACCTGTCTTTCTATCCCAGAGCCCTACGACCTCATCGCCGTTGTTGCAGAGACCCAGTTCCGGCTCTTTCTACTCAACCCCGCTGACATCTGCGCCTCCGCGTGAGGCGAACTTGCGGGGTTTTTTAATGACGACGATTTCTCTCCGATCGGAAGCTTTCGCCCGCGGTGCGCGCATGCTGCGCACAGCGCTCGGGCCGGCGATCTCCGCCTACCTGGAAGATCCCAGCATCGTCGAGGTGATGCTTAATCCAGATGGTCGCTTGTGGATTGACCGGTTGTCGGGCGGCCTCGAGGACACCGGCTGCCGAGTCACGCCAGCGGACGCCGAACGTATCGTACGACTCGTCGCGCACCATATCGGCGTCGAGGTGCATGCGGGCAGTCCGCGGGTCTCGGCGGAACTGCCGGAAAGCGGTGAACGGTTCGAGGGCCTGGTTCCCCCCGTGGCCGCTGCACCGTGCTTCGCCATCCGGCGTCCTGCCGTCGCCGTGTTCACGCTCGGCGATTATGTGGACGCCGGGATCATGTCGGACGCACAGGCTGAGCTGCTGCGCACGGCAGTCCGCGAACGCAAAAACATCCTCGTCGCCGGCGGCACCTCAACCGGCAAGACCACGCTCGTCAATGCTCTGCTCGCGGAGGTCGCCAAGACCGGTGACCGCGTGGTGCTGATCGAGGATACACGCGAGCTGCAATGCGCCGCGCCGAACCTCGTCGCGCTGCGCACCAAGGACGGCGCCGCCTCGCTGTCCGATCTCGTCCGCTCGGCCCTTCGGCTCCGTCCCGATCGCATCCCGGTCGGCGAGGTGCGTGGCGCGGAAGCGCTGGATCTGTTGAAGGCGTGGGGCACCGGCCACCCGGGCGGTGTCGGCACGTTGCATGCGGGTTCAGCGATCGGCGCGTTGCGCCGCCTCGAACAGCTCATCCAGGAAGCCGTCGTCACGGTCCCGCGGGCGCTCATCGCCGAAACCATCGACCTCATCGCGGTTCTCGCCGGCCGCGGCTCCGCCCGACGGCTCACCGAGCTCGCGGCGGTCAAGGGCCTCGGCCCGACAGGCGATTACGTCCTCAATCCCGCAGGAGAACCGTGATGCTGCTCAACCGCGCTCGCCAAGCGTTCGCCATGGCTTCGGCCTTCGCCTTCGTCGCGCTCGCCACCGCTCCGGCCTACGCGGCCGGCTCCAACATGCCTTGGGAGCAGCCCCTCCAGCAAATCCTCGACTCGATCCAAGGGCCGGTGGCCAAGGTCATATCGGTGATCGTGATCATCGTGACCGGCTTGACCCTGGCGTTCGGCGAAACCTCTGGCGGCTTCCGCCGCCTGATCCAGATCGTGTTCGGCCTGTCAATCGCCTTCGCTGCATCGAGCTTCTTCCTGACCTTCTTCCAGTTCGGCGGCGGAGTGTTGGTCTGATGGAGCACGATGCGCCCATCGCCGGCTTCTACGCGCCCGTCCATCGCGCGCTGACCGAGCCGATCCTGCTCGGCGGCGCGCCGCGCGCGGTCGCGATTGTCAACGGCACGCTCGCCGCCGCCGTCGGGCTCGGACTTCGCCTCTGGATCGTTGGCGGACTCATCTGGCTGATCGGCCATGTCGCGGCCGTGTGGGCCACCAAACGCGATCCCGCCTTTGTCGACGTCGTGCGGCGCCACCTGCGCTATCCGCAGCATCTGGTCTCGTGAGGTTCGATCCATGATGAACCTCGCCGAATATCGCCGCCATACGCAGAACCTCGCTGACTTCCTGCCTTGGGCGGCACTGGTCGACAAGGGCATCATCCTCAACAAGGACGGTTCGTTCCAGCGCACCGCGCGCTTCCGCGGACCCGATCTCGATTCGGCGACGCCGGCCGAACTGGTGGCGATCACCTCGCGTCTGAACAATGCGCTCCGCCGGCTGGGCTCCGGCTGGGCCGTGTTCATCGAGGCGCAGCGCGCGCCCGCCCACCGCTATCCCATCGGGCAGTTTCCCGATCCGACTTCGGGCCTCGTGGACGCAGAGCGGCGCGCTCAGTTCGAGGAAGAAGGCGCGCACTTCGAGAGCCGGTACTTCCTCACGCTGCTGTGGCTGCCGCCGGCTGACGACGCCGCGCGCGCCGAAAGCTGGCTCTACGAGGGTCGCTCGCATGCGGGCGCCGATTGGCGCGCCGCGCTGGATGGTTTCATCGATCGCACCGACCGCGTGCTGGCCCTGGTCGAAGGCTTCATGCCCGAGGCCGAATGGCTCGATGACGGCGAGACGCTGACCTACCTGCATTCCTGCGTCTCGACCCGTCGCCAGCGCGTGCGTGTTCCCGAGACGCCGATGTATCTCGATGCCATCCTGGTCGACGAGGACCTAACCGGAGGCCTGGAACCCCGACTCGGCCGCGCCCATCTGCGCACGCTCACCGTCATGGGCTTCCCATCGCAGACCTGGCCCGGCCTGCTCGACGACCTCAATCGCCTGGCCTTTCCATACCGCTGGGCGACCCGCGCCATCTGCCTCGACAAGACCGACGCGGCCAAGCTGCTCGGCAAGATCCGCCGCCAATGGTTTGCCAAGCGCAAATCGATCATGGCGATCCTGAAGGAGGTGATGACCAACGAGGCATCGATCCTGATGGACTCCGATGCCGCCAACAAGGCGCTCGATGCCGATCAAGCGCTGCAGGAACTCGGCACTGATCTCGTTGGCGAGGCCTATGTGACAACCACCGTCACTGTCTGGGACGAGGATCCGCGCGTCGCCGACGAGCGCTTGCGTCTGGTCGAGAAGACCATCCAGGGCCGCGACTTCACCTGCATGCGCGAAGGCGTCAACGCGATCGAAGCGTGGCTCGGCTCGCTCCCCGGCCATGTCTACGCCAATGTCCGCCAGCCACCGGTCTCGACACTCAACCTCGCTCACATGATGCCATTCTCGGCGATCTGGGCCGGGCCGGAACGCGATGAGCATTTTCAGGCGCCGCCGCTATTCTTCGCGCGGACGGAAGGGTCCACGCCGTTCCGATTCAGTCTTCATGTCGGCGATGTCGGCCACACGCTGATCGTCGGCCCGACCGGCGCCGGAAAGAGCGTGCTGCTGGCGCTGATGGCCTTGCAGTTCCGGCGCTATGCGGGCGCGCAGGTCTTCGCCTTCGACTTCGGCGGCTCGATCCGCGCGGCCGCGCTCGCCATGGGCGGCGACTGGCACGATCTGGGCGGCGCGCTGGCTGATGACGCGAGCATCCCCGTCGCTTTGCAGCCGCTCGCGCGCGTCGATGACGCCGGCGAGCGCGCCTGGGCCGCCGAGTGGGTCGCGGCCTTGCTCGGTCGAGAGCAGGTCACCGTCACCCCCGAGTTGAAGGAACACCTATGGTCGGCGCTGACCTCGCTCGCCTCCGCGCCGGTGTCGGAACGGACCATCACCGGCCTCTCAGTGCTCTTGCAGTCCAACGCGCTGAAGCAGGCTCTCCAGCCCTACACGGTCGGTGGACCCTGGGGCCGTTTGCTCGACGCGGAGAACGAGCGTCTGGGCGAGGCAGAAGTGCAGGCCTTCGAGACCGAGGGCCTAATTGGCGCGGGCGCCGCGCCGGCCGTTCTGTCCTACCTGTTTCACCGGATCGAAGACCGCTTCGACGGTCGCCCAATCTTGCTCATTGTCGATGAGGGTTGGCTCGCGCTCGACGATCCCGGTTTCGCTGGTCAGTTGCGCGAATGGTTGAAGACGCTGCGAAAGAAGAATGCGTCCGTCATCTTCGCCACGCAATCGCTCGCGGACATCGACGGCAGCGCCATCGCGCCCGCCATCATTGAAAGCTGCCCGACTCGGATTCTGCTGCCGAACGAACGTGCGCTCGAGCCGCAGATCGCGGCGATCTACCGGCGCTTCGGCCTCAATGACCGGCAAATCGAGATCCTAAGTCGGGCGACGCCCAAGCGCGAATATTACTGCCAGTCGCGCCGGGGCAACCGCCTATTCGAGCTTGGGCTCTCCGAAGTCGCGCTGGCCTTCACCGCCGCATCATCGAAGACCGACCAAACCGCCATCGAACAGACCCTCGCGGCGCACGGCCGCGAAGGCTTCGCCGCCGCGTGGCTGCGCCGCACGAACCTCGACTGGGCGGCCGACATGCTTACTCGCAACCAAGAGGATTCCCCATGATTACGCGCCGCCTGCGCGCCGGTCTCGTCGCCGGCGTCACTGTCTTATCCGTCATCACCGTCAGCGTTCCCGCGCGAGCGCAGTGGATCGTCTTCGATCCGACCAACTATGCGCAGAACATCCTGACTGCCGCGCGCGAGCTTCAGCAGGTCAACAATGAAATCCAGATGCTGGAGAACCAGGCGACATCGCTGATCAATCAGGCGCGCAATCTCGCAAGCCTGCCGTACTCCTCGCTTGCCACGCTCGAACAGTCGATCGCCCAGACGCAGCAGCTTCTCACCCAGGCGCAGCGTATCGCTTACAGCGTGAGCACGATCGACCAGGCGTTCACGCAACAATATCCGCAGGCCTATTCAAGCGGAACGTCCTCGCAGCAGCTTCTCGCCGACGCGCAGTCACGCTGGCAGAACGCCCGCGCCGGATTCCAAGACACCATGCGCGTGCAGGCCGGCGTCGTGCAGAACCTCGACTCGACGCGGACCCAGATCGACGCGTTGGTGACGGCGAGCCAAGGCGCGACCGGGGCACTCCAAGCCGCACAGTCCGGCAATCAGCTCGTCGCCATCCAGACCAAGCAGCTCGCCGATCTCACCGCCGTCATGGCCTCGATCGCGCGCGCCCAAAGCCTGGACGCCGCCCGCCAACTCGAGACCGAGGCTCAGGCGCAAGCGCAGATGCAGAACTTCCTCAACTATGGCGCGGGCTATCAGCCCGGCAACGCGCAGATGTTCCATTGATGCGCGGCCGTTTCCTCAATCTCCCCGCCATTGCGCGCGCCGTCGGCTTCGCCCTGGTCGCTATCGCAATTATCGCCGCCACGCCGCACTTCCGTGAGGCTCCATTGCGCTCGCCGGACCACGCTGCAAGTCCCGCGGCGACCTCCGATCCGCTCTCGGACGAACTGAACCGATGCCAGGTGCTCGCCGCGCAGGCGGAGGATGACGCTGGTTGCGAAGCTGCCTGGGCCGAGAGCCGCCACCGCTTCTTCACGTATCGGCAGCCGTCCAACACGACGACTCCACCCGCGGCATTAGCCAAATCTCCCGACAGGTAAAGACAATGGGCGGCACCGGCGTCATCGATAATTTCCTGGGGACGTTCACCCAATACATCGATTCCGGATTCGGATTGGTCCAGGGCGATGTGCGCTGGCTCGCCGGCGTTCTCATCGCCATCGACATCACGCTCGCCGGCCTCTTTTGGGCGATGGCGCCCGACGAAGACGTGCTCGCACGTCTCATCAAGAAGACACTCTATATCGGCGTCTTCGCCTTCATTATCGGCAACTACAACAATCTCGCGCAGATCATCTTTAACAGCTTCGCAGGGCTCGGTATCGAAGCGGGCGGCGGCACCATCAGCGCCGCGCAGCTTCTTCAGCCCGGCAAGATCGCCGAGGTCGGTATCGACGCCGGCAAGCCGATCCTGACCGCGATCTCCGGGATGATGGGCTTCACCAGCGTCTTCGCGAACTTGGTGCAGATCATCATCCTGCTCGTCGCCTGGCTGATCGTCATCATCAGCTTCTTCGTCATGGCGATCCAGCTCTTCGTCAGCTTGATCGAATTCAAGCTGA
>Ga0209643_1000933_pt1 | contig 34656 bp, 30 predicted proteins | sample AutmiccBRH37_all_FD_187383 | JGI IMG/M metagenome (GOLD analysis project Ga0209643, IMG submission 187383) | Deep subsurface microbial communities from Mt. Terri, Switzerland - Autotrophic microbial communities BRH/37_all (SPAdes) (version 2) | ecosystem: Environmental > Aquatic > Deep...
CAAACCCTCATTGCCCTATCATCGCAAGGTCTTCCACCTGTAGGGGCGACCGGCGGTCGCCCGGTGCGGGAGCAAAGCCATCACCGCCGGCAATCATGAGTGCGGGAGAATAAGGGCCTCGCCATTTTGTGCGATCGTCCAAATACATTGGTTCGCGCGGGCGACCGCCGGTCGCCCCTACAGCGGGCACCGTGGTCATCAAGGTGTCCATTCGCCCCAGGGATTCAACGACATCGACGCACCGGGCAAACACAAGGTTCGCTAAAATAGACGATGCCCTGTCCAATTTGCAGCTTTACGCAAACCCTCATTGCCCTATCATCGCAAGGTCTTCCACCTGTAGGGGCGACCGGCGGTCGCCCGGTGCGGGAGCAAAGCCATCACCGCCGGCAATCATGAGTGCGGGAGAATAAGGGCCTCGCCATTTGTGCGATCGTCCAAATACAATGGTTCGCGCGGGCGACCGCCCCTACAGCGGGCACCGTGGTCATCAAGGTGTCCATTCGCCCCAGGGATTCAACGACATCGACGCACCGGGCGAACACAAGGTTCGCTAAAATAGACGCTGCCCTGTCCAATTTGCAACTTTACGCAACCCTCATTGCCCTATCATCGCAAGGTCTTCCACCTGTAGGGGCGACCGGCGGTCGCCCGGTGCGGGAGCAAAGCCATCACCGCCGGCAATCATGAGTGCGGGAGAATAAGGGCCTCGCCATTTTGTGCGATCGTCCAAATACATTGGTTCGCGCGGGCGACCGCCCCTACGGCGGGCACCGTGGTCATCAAGGTGTCCATTCGCCCCAGGGATTCAACGACATCGACGCACCGGGCAAACACAAGGTTCGCCCCTGAGGAAGATCGATGTGCCATTTCTGAAATGCGGCCCAGCGCAAATGCGGTTACCCCTGGACCGAGGTGAAAACGTTCTGGACAATCGCGTGGCGAACATGGCAGACTACGCCCCACTAATCACATGAGTGCAAGGGAGCCTGTCTGCGAAACAATGAGCGACACCGTTATTCCATTCAACACCAATGGGCGTTTACTGGCCAAAGCGCGCGCTTACATGAGCGCTCTGGACGAATTGATCGAGGATAACTGCCAGGCGATCGACACACTGATCAAAGCCTACGCGGTGGCCGATACCGATCTGAAACTCAAGATCGTGCTCATGCTCGGTACGGTGGGGGACAGCCAGGTGCTCTGGCCCCTTTACAGGATCATGACCGATGCTGCTGAAACCGAAACGCTGCGCCATGCCGCTGCCGTACAGTTGAGTCTGGTGGCCGGAATGGTGCCCGACGCGGCAACGGATGGCCTTGCGGAAAGCCTGCTCGCGGACCTTGCGCACACGGATGCCATTCTGCGCGCCAATGCGGCCTTTGCCCTGGGCTGGGAAGGCAATCAACGCGCGGTCCCAGCGCTCATCGACACCTTGTGCGACGAGGATGCGGAAGTGCAACAAGCGGCAGTCAGCGCCCTTTCCAACATCCGCGACGATCGCCTGTTTACCTGCCTGGCCGAACGCCTGATGCGCGGCTCCAAGGAACAGCAACGCTGCATTCTCTATCATTTATGTTGCTTCACCTCCAAGCAGCGGGAGGTCGTCCGGATCTGTACCCACTATCTGTCGCACGTCGATGCCGATCTGCGCTACGATGCCCTGATCGTGCTGGATGCGGTCAGTGGTGAGAAAAAGCCGCTGCCACTTTACCTCCAATGCCTCAGAGATGCGGATGCCCGCATCCGCGAGCAAGCCCTGCTTTACCTGGCCCTTGCCGACGAAAGCCGCCTGAAAGGCTTGACATCCCATATCCGGCCCTTGTTGGAGGATCATTCGCCCGGCATCCGCCAAGCGGCCGTCCGCCTGCTGCACCATATTTGCGACGGATTGACCGCCGTTGGCAGCCCGTTGGCCCATTAGCCCTATGGCCCATATTGCGTGGAAACGAAACCCTCGCTACAGGCTGCCAGGCTATTCACACTTATGGTTATGCAGTTCGCTCCAGTAAGACACAGGTAGTGTCATAAGAAGGTTACGTTGTAATTTTTAGAACCTTTTAACAAAAGCATTCAAGTAATAGCGTGCAACATGGAAAGGTGAGAAACTTAACACTTAACACTTCGCCAATGGTCACTTGAGCGCAGTGCCTAACCAGATTCACACGATTACCGCTGTATACGCCCTCGGGCTAACGGGCCCACGCCCCGCTTGACAGCCCTCCTTCCGATCGCATCATAGGGTCATTTCAGCTGAACCGCATACATGGATGGAACGATGCCGAACAGATCCGGATTAATTGTGCTCATGGGATCGGGCGAACTGACCGCCACCATGGTCGAGGTCCACAAGGCGCTTCTCCGCCGCGATGGCGTCGATGGCCGGGCCGTGTTCATCGACACACCGGCTGGATTTCAGCTCAATGTCGATCATCTCTCCCGCAGAGCGATCGACTATTTTCAGAACCGTGTCGGTCAACCGCTGTCCATCGCTTCGCTGAAAGCGGTCGCGTCCGCCTCTGACCTGGCGCTTGAACGCTGCTACCAGGCCGTTGACCAGGCGGACTACATCCTGATCGGCCCGGGCAGCCCTACCTACGCCTTGCGTCAATGGCAGCAGACCCAAATTCCGCAACGCATCACCCAACGCATCCACGCCGGCGGCTGCCTGGTGGCAGCCAGTGCCGCCGCGCTCACCGTGGGCCGTTTCACCCTGCCCGTCTATGAAATCTACAAAGTTGGCCAGGCCCCGCACTGGGTCGACGGATTGAATATCCTGCAGACCTTCGGCTTCGACCTGACGGTTTTGCCCCATTGGAACAACGCCGAGGGCGGCAACCACGACACGCGTTTCTGCTTCATGGGCGCTGCCCGGTTCGCGCAGCTGGAAGCCATGCTCCCGGAGGGCACTGGCATTCTCGGCGTGGACGAACATACGGCTCTGATCATCGACCTGGCCAAACCCGACGCGATCGTCAAAGGGCTCGGCACCGTGACCCTGCGCCGCAATGGGCGCGAACAGGTGTTCGGCAAACACGATCGGATTCCTCTGGCGCTGCTGCGCTCGGTCGCGGAATGGAATCCACCGGCGGCGCAGGAGCATCCGCCAAGTGTTCCGGAGCAAGCGGCATCGCTCACGGAAGACACCGTTTGGGACCCGCTGCCGGTCATGGCCGAAACCATCCAGGATTTTCTCGATCATGATCGGGTGGACCAAGCCTTTGGCACATTGCTGGCGCTGGAGCGGCACATCTGGAACAAACACGATGACTTGCAGGACCGCAGCGCTCTGGGGGCCGCACGCGCGCTCATGCGCGATATGCTGGTGCTGATCGCTGCGCGCATGGGCTGGCCGGCGAGCGACCGTGCCGAATGCCTTGCGCCTCTGGTGGAAAAACTGCTGGTCTTGCGCACGCGCTTCAGAGACCAAAACCAGTGGGAAGCAGCCGATCAGCTGCGCGAGTGCCTGCGACAGGTCGGCGTGACCGTCCGGGACACAGCCGCCGGATCGCATTGGGAATTCGAAGCCAACGAAAACCAAGGAGCGCCACACTGAGCCGAGCCACTGTTGACGTCATATCTTTCGAAACTTTTGCTGCGTTGTGGTCGCAAACCCGGGAGGTCTGGCCGTGGACCTGTCTTTTTGTGGCGCCTTTTTGGCTGGAGACGGTGTACCGCCACCTGGGGGCCGCCGGCGCGCCCTGCATCCTCAGCGTCCATGAGGAGCGGACGCCGATCGGCATGATGGCCCTGGCGATCGAGAACGATACAGCCTGTTTTCTGGGCAGCCCCGACGTGTGCGACTACCAGGATCTCATCAGCGCCCCCGGCCGGCAGGCCAAGGTGCTGGAAAGTGTCATCGCCCATCTTGCAGCCTGGGGCATCCGCCAATTGGACCTGCGGACCTTGCGACCGGATGCCGTTATGCTCGACGCGCTGAATTCAATCACCGCCGGCTGTGGCCAGGCGGCGCTCAGCGCCGACGAGGTGACCTACGAAATACCCTTGCCCGCCAGTTGGGAAGACTATTTGGGCGGGCTCGACGGCAAACAGCGCCATGAGGTGCGCCGCAAGCTGCGCCGTCTCGAAACCCGCGGCACGGTCCACTATCGGTGCGTGTCCGATCTTGCGCCGAGCGCCGCCCCCGTTGACACTTTTTTGGCCCTGTTCCGCCGCAACCGTCCCGATAAAGCCGCCTTTATGTCCGAGGTCATGGAAGCCTATTTTCGCGACCAGATGCACAGCCTGGGCATCCAGGGCCTTTTGCGGATCGGCATTCTGGAGGTGAACGCCCAACCGGCCGCGGCGGTGCTTTGTTTTGATTATCGCGGCGTGCGTTATCTTTACAACAGCGGCTATGATGAACAGTTCGAGCCCTTTAGTGTGGGTGTTGTCAGCAAACTTCTCAGTATTCGCGACAGCATTGAAAGCGGGTGCCGCCATTACGATTTTCTAAAGGGCCAAGAGAGTTACAAACGACGCATCGGCGGCCGCGAAGTGCCCTTGTACCGCTGCCTGTTACCTCTTTAATGGCCCCGTTGAAAGGGACAATGTAGAGAGCGCAGCGAAATGACCGTACATTAAGTGACAGGATAACCGCATTTGGAAATTGTTCTCGCAGGACACCTGTAGGGGCGACCGGCGGTCGCCCGGCGCGGGTGCAAACCCACACCCCAGGCAATCATGGGTGCGGGAGAAAAAGGCCGCGCCAGCCTGTGTGATGACCCAAATTCAGTGGTTCGCGTGGGCGACCGCCGGTCGCCCCTAAGCGGGCATCGTAACCATCAAGATGTCCATTCGCCCCAGGGATTAACAGACATTTACGCACCGGGCGAACACAAGGTTCGCCCCTACAGCTTTAACGACGATTCCATGATGCTTCTTACCAACCCGACATACGGTCCAGCGCCCCTGCGCATCGCCATGCTCAGCGTTCACTCCAGTCCGCTCGGTCCCCTGGGCGCGAGCGATACCGGCGGAATGAGCGTCTATGTGCGCGAGCTTTCGCGCTGGTTGGGCGCCGCCGGTCACGCGGTCGATATTTTCACCAGCGCCGGGCCGCACCATCCCGACCGCTTGCTCTATCCCAATGTGCGTCTGATCCACCTTGGAAAAGGCTTGGCAAAAACCCCGCCCAAGGATGGTTGGCTGGATCTGCTTCCGATGGTGTTCGAAGCGTTGGACGCGTATGCCCGCCGGCAGACCCGTGGTTACGACCTCATTCACAGCCACTACTGGCTCTCCGGCGTGGTGGGCGCCATGGCCCAGGCACGCTGGCGACGGCCGCACCTGACCATGTTTCATACCTTGGGTGCGGTCAAGAACAGCACGCAATCCGGCGAGAACGAACCCGACATCCGCATTGCGCATGAACAATGGCTGGCCATGGCGACCGACCGCATCATTGTCGCGGCGCCGCGTGAACAGGAGCTGCTGGCGCAATGGTATCACGCCCATTCCAGCCAAACCCGCGTGATTCCCTGCGGCGTGAACCGGGACCTTTTCCGGCCGGTGGCCAGCGAGACCGCCCGGCGGCATCTGGGCATCGCGCCCGAAGCCCAGGTCGTCTTGTATGTGGGACGGTTCGCGCCCCTCAAAGGGGTCGATCGGCTCGTGGCGGCCGTCAGTGCGTTGCGCCCGCGCTTTCCCAAACTGCAGTTGCTGATTGTCGGCGGCGATGGACCCCGGTCGGGCAGTTCGCGCGCATTGAAGGCTATGGCCGCCCGCTTGGGCATCGCGGACGCGGTGACCTTTAAAGGGCGCATCGAACACCCGGACCTGCCCCCCTATTACAGCGCGGCCGATCTGCTGGCCATGCCGTCGTATTATGAAAGTTTCGGACTGGTCGTGCTCGAGGCGCTGGCTTGCGGAACACCGGTGGTGGCCACGCCGGTCGGTGTTGCACCGGCCGTGATCCGCGAGGGGGTCACCGGCACGCTGGTTGCCGGCGCCGACCCGCGGGACATTGCCCAGGGAATCGCACGCATTCTCGGTCAGCCGGCCGCCCTGAGACCGGATGCCGCATCGATCCGGGCGGCTGTGCAGGACTATGGCTGGCCGCGTGTGGCGGCGGTCGTGGCCGAAGAATATGCCCAATTGCTCGCGATGCATGACCCGACCCACGCAACGCCGGCCATATCCCCCGGCGGCTGGCCGAATGAAAACTGGAGGTGCCTGCCATGACAGAACCTGTCGACATCCTCGTGATCATCGCCCATCCCGACGATGCGGAATTTGGCGTTGCGGGCAGTGTGGCCCATTGGATCGGCGGGGGCCTTTCCGTGGCCTATGTGGTGTGCACCAGTGGCGAAAAAGGCACCAGCGACCGCAGCCTGACCCCCGAGGCGCTGATCCGTATCCGCGAACAGGAGCAACGCGCCGCGGCGGATCTGCTGGGCGTGCGGACGGTCGAATTCCTGCGCTATGCGGATCAAGGTCTCGAAGACACCCCGGCGTTTCGAAAACATATTGTTCAGGTGATTCGCACCTACCGGCCGCACACGGTGGTCACCACCGATCCCTACCGCCGCTACGTGTGGCACCGCGACCACCGCATGATCGGGCAGGTGGTCCTGGACGCGGCGTTTCCGTTTGCGCGCGATCATGCGGCCTATCCCGATCTGCTGGAAAAGGGCTTAGAACCGCACAAAGTCAAGGAGTTGCTCTTTTTCGGCGCGGAGGAGATCAATTTTTACATGGACATTAGCGACACCTTCGCGCAAAAGGTGGCTGCGCTCAAATGTCATGTCAGCCAGATGCGCGAGTTGAATGTCCAGGATCTGGATGGATGGCTGCGGCTGCGCTACAAGAATCTGGCCGCCCAAAGCGGCTATGAGCTGGCTGAAGCGTTTCACCAGGTCAAAATGCCTGGATAGCGGAACTGGTCTGGCGTGTTTCAGATCGAAAACAGGATAAGGATGACAATGACCTTCGGACAACTGCGCGCGGCGGCGGTCTCATTGACCGCCTGGATCTCGGGTCTTTGCATCTTTGTCCCTGCCGGCCTGATCTTTCTCATGCTCAGCTTCTTTATTCACCCGAAACATTTTGACCGCTGGATCAAAGCGGCCTGCCGCCTGATCGTGCGCTGTCTGTTCATACGCGTGCAGGTGCACGGTGCCCAGGCCGTCCGCCGCGAGCGCACCTACCTGTTCATGGCCAATCATGTCAATTTATTCGACGTGTTCGTGCTTTACGGCCACATCCCCAATGCCTTTCGAGGCGTAGAGCTGGACGAGCATTTCGACTGGTTTTTCTATGGCCGTATTATCCGGCGCCTGGGAATGATTCCGATCAGCCAGACCAACGCGCGCAGCGCCTTGAAAAGTCTGCGGCTGGCTCAGGAGGCCCTGTGCGGGGGGACATCGATCCTGATCTTGCCGGAAGGCGGACGGACCCTGGACGGCGCTTTTCAGCCATTCAAACGCGGCGCCTTTCTGCTGGCCAAAAGCGCGTGCGTGGATATTGTGCCTGTGGTGATGTCGGGTGCCTACGCGATCAACCGCAAGGGCAGTTTGCGCATCCGGCCGGGCACAATGACGCTGCGCTTTGGCGACCCCATCTCTTCCGCAAGCATCGCAAACGTGAACAGCGCCCAACTGGAAGCTCACGTCCGCCAAAAAATGCTGGACCTCTTCGAGGGGTGAACGACGCGGCCTCACAGTGGTTTGGCACAGATGTCACGCATCCTGTGGATGATGATAATAAATCACCGGTCGTTCCTCTTCGGAGGGCGTCTCAAACACCAACGAGGTGATCGACGCGTGCGCGGGGTAGCTTGCCCCGTAACCGGCTTGGTGCAGACGGCCTTTGTTGGCTGGCGTCAATTCACATTTTTTGGCCCACAGCACCGAAAACGTAATCACATCGCCGTGAGATACGGCCACGACATGCCGGCCGGCAAATTGGGTGCGCATACGCGTAAAGAACTTTTTCACCCGCTCGAAAATATCCGTCGGCTGTTCGAAACAAGCCGCCGAGCCCGTGTAGATATCCCCTTTGCGCCGATCGACCTGATCCGCCGGCAGCCCTTCATACGACGTGCAGACCTCGTTGAGCCATATCGAGGTGCGCAATTTCAGATCGGGAAAAAAGGTCAGGATTTCACCGGCTGTCTGGCGTGCGCGCAGCATGGGGCTGGAGAAAACCCCGTGCACCGGCTGGTCGCTGAGAAATCGCCCGGCGTCCCGCGCTTGCCGGCGTCCCTTGTCGCTCAGGCGGAAACGGGGCAGGCGCCCGTAGAGAATCTTATCGGGGTTATGCACGTGACCGTGGCGCACCAGGTGAATGATCGTTGATTCGTTCAATGGTCGATTCGTCAATTCGGTCCCTCTTTAACCTTCCGGCACAATCTTATTTTTCCGTTCCGTCCGATGGTGAACCATCAAAAACAGACGACCACGGTGAAGTGTTAAGTGTAAAGTTTAAAGTGTAAAGGGGGGTATTCTGTCTGATAGGTTATCATGCAACTTTCGGGTTCCAAACGCCGGTGAGCAGGGCGTGTTGTCCGCGCCACACGCCATTTCGCTCAAGTGAGGCTAAAGGTGTGCGTAGGGTCGGGCCGCAAACTCGCTGGCGCTCAAACAGTGCGGCCCAGAACACCCTACGCACACCTAAGCCTCACTAAAGCTCATGGCTGACTGTGGCGCGGACAACACGCCCTGCTCACCTCATTAATTGCCAATTTCGAAAGTTTCGCTATCCCTGTAACGGATTACGGATGATCATGCGGCTGGCGGCCCAATGGATGGCTGTGGGCATGTTCATGGTGGTGCAGGTCGCTGTCGATGACGATCTTTCCATCTCTCAGGGTGTAGAAGGCGGTGACGGTGTCCGCCATGAAATCGAACTCGTGGGAGATGAGGATATAGGAAAGATCGAGCGTCCGCAGAATATCTTTCAGCCGCTGCTTGGTCCGTTCGTCCAGACCGCTGGTGGGCTCATCCAGCAGCAGCACCTCCGGTTCCATGGACAACACCGTTGCCAGGGCGACCAGTCGCTTTTCGCCGCCGGACAGTTTGTAGGTGATGCGGTTTTCGAACGCTTCCAGGCCCAGGCGCGCCAGCACGCGGCGGGAAACCGAGATGGCTTCGTCCTTGCTCTTGCCCATGTTAAGAGGCCCGAAGGCCACGTCCTCCAATACCGTGGGCGAAAAAAGCTGATCGTCGGCATCTTGAAACAGCATGCCGATGCGCTGGCGAACAGCCACAAAATCCTTCTCTTCCTTGACCGCCCGCCCGAAAATCTCGATGTGGCCCGCATCCGGCCGGATCAGGCCCATGATGATGTGGAACAAGGTGGTCTTCCCACTGCCGTTGGGCGCGACCAGACCGATGCGATCGCCTTTGCGCAAGGTAAAATCAAGATGGTCCAGAACCACCTTGCCGCCCGGATAAGCAAAGCAGATATCCTGCAAGCGGATGAGCGCAGCAGGAGAATCGGCCGGATGTGCAGTGTGTGTATTCATAACGCCTGTGGCTTTAGCATACTCGAACGCACTTATCCATGGCATAGATGGCCACGGGTGAGTTCCCGCAATCCGGACATCTACTCCGAACGGCGGGCGGAATCCGTTTTTCGCAGTGCGTCCACCTGGGCCCACCGGCGGTCGCCCGGGCGGCAGAATGCAGGGTGGGCAATGCCCACCACCGCGCTATTACAACGTCATCGGTTTATGACACAGATCCCACCCAAACAATCGGATAGACACCGGATCGATCAAGCGATGAAACGTTGAATAAGCCAATCACAGAGGCGATCGACACAAGACAATGGTGGGCGGTGCCCACCCTACAGGGGCCACCGGCGGTCGCCCGGGCGGCAGAATGTAGGGTGGGCATTGCCCACCACCGCGCTATTACAACATCATCGGTTTATGACACAGACCCCACCCAAGCAATTGGATAGCCACCGGATCGATCAAGCGATGAAACGTTGAATAAGCCAATCACAGAGACAATCGACATAAGACAATGGTGGGCGATGCCCACCTTACAGGGGCCACCGGCGGTCGCCCGGGCGGCAGAATGTAGGGTGGGCATTGCCCACCACCGCGCTATTACAACATCATCGGTTTATGACACAGATCCCACCCAAACAATTGGATAGCCACCGGATCGATCAAGGGATGCAACGTTGAATAAGCCAATCACAGAGGCGACCGACACAAGACAATGGTGGGCGGTGCCCACCCTACCTGGCTGGGCCCACCGGCGGTCGCCCGCGCGGCAAAATGCAGGGTGGGCAATGCCCACCACCGCGCTATTACAACGTCATCGGTTTATGACACAGATCCCACCCAAACAATTGGATAGACACCGGATCGATCAAGGGATGCAACGTTGAATAAGCCAATCACAGAGGCGATCAACATAAGACAATGGTGGGCGGTGCCCACCCTACAGGGGCCACCGGCGGTCGCCCGGGCGGCAGAATGTAGGGTGGGCATTGCCCAGGGCATTGCCCACCACCGCGCTATTACAACATCATCGGTTTATGACACAGATCCCACCCAAGCATTGGATAGCCACCGGATCGATCAAGGGATGCAACGTTGAATAAGCCAATCACAGAGGCGACCGACACAAGACAATGGTGGGCGGTGCCCACCCTACCTGGCTCCGAACGGCGGGCGGAATCCGTTTTTCGCAGTGCGTCCACCAGGGGCCACCGGCGGTCGCCCAGGCGGCAGAATGTAGGGTGGGCATTGCCCACCACCGCGCTATTACAACGTCATCGGTTTATGACACAGATCCCACCCAAACAATCGGATAGACACCGGATCGATCAAACGATGAAACGTTGAATAAGCCAATCACAGAGGCGATCAACATAAGACAATGGTGGGCGATGCTGGCTACCTGGCTGAGTACCGAGCCGGAAAAGCCATCATATGCCCCGTGTGGCTTTATCGCAAGAAGAGCGGAATCCGTTTATCGCAGTGCGTCCACCTGTAGGGGCGACCGGCGGTCGCCCGCGCGGCAGCACAGAGTAAGGTGTCAGCTCTGTGCACACAAGGTCCGCCCCTGCAACGGTATCATAAACGCGCACATCCAAGCGCACCGCTGCTTTTCACATGCGTTCCCCCGGCTGACCTGTGACTATTTCATTGACAAAACTCCCGGCAGCTATTTATATATCGGAAACTAAAAAGAACGCAGGAACCCATGACACGTTTTCTACAGGCTGCCGCCGCGCGCAACACAGCTCGGGCGGAAGGCGGCGAATCAAAATAATTACGTCGTTCACCTCGCCACGGGCTGTAGCGGTCGGTCCGTGGCGTCTCGTTTGAAGCCTCGGATCGAAGTTACGGTCCGGGGCTTTTGTGTGCAAAGGAGACTGTAAATGGAACAGCAGGAAAAAAAACCCATTCAATTCGCCCGACGCATGTCCCAACTGCCGCCGTACCTGTTTGGTATGATCAATCAGATGAAGATGGAAAAACGTTGGAAAGGCGACGACGTGATTGACTTGGGAATGGGCAATCCGGTTGACCCGGCTCCAGCGCCGGTCATCGAAAAACTGATCGAAGTGGCGACCGACCCCAAGACCCACCGCTACCCGGTCGCCTACGGGATGCGCAATCTGCGCATTGAAATCGCCAAATCTTACCAGAAAGATTACGGGGTCACCCTGGATCCGGATGCCGAGGTGATGTGCACCATCGGTTCAAAGGAGGGCATCTCGCATCTTTGCCTGGCCCTGATCGGTCCCGGCGACACCGTACTGGTGCCTGCGCCGGCTTTTCCCGTGCATATCTACGCGGCCATTATCGCCGGCGGCAGCGTGCTGCAAATACCTCTGGGAGAGGAAGGCGCTTTCCTCGAACGCTTGGAAGCCATGTGCGCCAACGTCTACCCGCGGCCCAAGGTGCTGATCCTCAATTATCCGCACAATCCGACCGGCGTGCTGGGCAGCATGGCGCTCTATGAGCGCGTGGTCTATCTGGCCAAAAAATACGGCTTCATGGTGATTCACGATTTTGCCTACAACAAAATCACCTTCGACGGCTACGTGGCCTCCAGTTTTCTGCAGGTGCCCGGCGCTATGGATGTGGGCGTCGAGTTCGGCTCCTTCTCCAAATCCTACAACATGGCCGGTTGGCGACTGGGCTACTGCGTAGGCAATTCAGAGATGGTGGCCGGTTTGCGCAAAATTAAAGGCTATTACGATTACGGCATTTTTTCGGCCATCCAGATCGCCGGCATCGTGGCCCTGCGCCACTGCGACGAAGACGTGCGCCACCAAGCCGCGATCTATCAGAGCCGCCGTGATGTGCTCTGCGATGTGTTGGAGCGCATGGATTGGCCGGTCACCCGCCCCAAGGCCGGCATGTTCGTGTGGGCCAAGATTCCGCCGCCATTCGATAGCATGGGATCCATGGAATTTTCGATCCAGATGATGCAGCGTGCCAATGTCGCCCTGGCTCCGGGTATCGGTTTCGGGGAAGAGGGCGAAGGCTATCTGCGCATTGCGCTGGTGGAAAACGAACACCGCATCCGCCAGGCCTTGCGTCAGATGAAGCGCGCCATGAAAGAAATCGAACAAGAGATGGACCTCCAAGCCAAGGCGGGGTGATTTCCGTCTGGGTGCAAAACGTTCAAGGAGGCTTTATGCTCGATGCGTTGGGCCTTTTAGCGCTTTTAATCGGTTTGGAGCTGATTCTGGGCGTAGACAACGTCCTGGTGATCGCCATCTTTGTCGGCCGCCTGCCTGAAGCGCAGCGCCAGAAAGCGCGTCTTTTCGGGCTGGGACTGGCTTTGGTGGCGCGTATCGCCCTTCTGGTTCTGGTGGTCTTCCTGGTAGGCCTGACACGCCCATTGATTTGGAGCTTATCCGCGCGCGACCTGATCTTGATCGCCGGCGGGCTGTTCCTGCTCTATAAGGCGGTGCGCGAAATCCACCACACCATCGCCCTGACGGATGAAGCCCCGCATCTGGCCGCGGGTGCCGCCAGTGCCTTTGGGTCGGTCATCAGCCAGATCGTGATGCTGGACATCGTATTTTCGATCGATTCGGTGATCACGGCGGTTGGTTTGACCACCGAATTGTGGGTCATCGTCACGGCCGTGGTGCTCTCATTCGTGGTGATCCTGTTTTTCGCGCGTCCGATCGGCGAGTTCATACTGCAGCACCCGGCGTTGAAGATCCTGGCGCTTTCCTTTCTTATCACGATCGGCGTGACGCTTTTCATGGAAGGCATGCACAAACATGTGCCCAAGGCTTACATCTATCTGCCCATGGGATTCGCCCTGATGGTCGAATTGCTGCAAATGCGCTACGAGCACAACCGCAATAAGCGGCAGAAATAATGGCAACCCGCCCTATCGCCCCGCCGTTTCAGCGGTCGTGGCAACCTTGTTGGCCCGCGGTAACGCCCCTGGCATGAGACACGATGCCCGGGTCCGTTTATTTCAGCGAACGGGTCGCATTCAGCACAGCGGCAACGGCCGTGCCCATGTCGGCGAACACGGCCTCCCACATACTGGCCAGCCCGAAGGTTCCCAAGACGACGAAAATGCCTTTGACGGTGAGGGCCATGACGATGTTCTGCCATACGATCCGCCGGGTATGCCGTGCGATGGCAATCGCTTCGGCTATTTTGCCCGGCGCATCGGTCATCAAGACCACGTCGGCGGTTTCGATGGCCGCATCCGAACCGAGCGCCCCCATGGCCACGCCCACATCGGCCCGCGCCAGTACCGGCGCGTCATTGATGCCATCGCCCACGAAGGCCACTTTGCCGTTGTGATCGGCTTCCCCGGCAATCTGCTCGAAAAGGCGAACCTTGTCTTCCGGCAAGAGGCCGGCATGAAACTGATCCAGATTCAGCGCGTGCGCCACCTGTTCGGCGGCGCACTGGTTGTCGCCCGTCAGCATCACCAGGCGCGCGACCCCCTGAGCGCGCAAGTCGTCCATGGCCTGGCGCGCCCCCGGTTTGAGACGATCGCCGATAAGAATGTGACCGGCATAGCTGCCGTCTATGCTCACGTGGGCCACCGTGCCTTCCACGGCACAGATGTCATGCGCGATCTTTTCATGGTGCAGCAAGGCATCGTTGCCCACCACGATCTCCCTGCCATGCCAGCGCGCCCGTACCCCGTGCCCGGCGAGCACCGTGTGATCGGCCACCGAATCCGGCGCGATGTGTCCGCCCTGGGCCGTGAACGCCCGGACAATCGATGCGCCGATCGGATGGCTGGAGTGAAGCTCGGCCGCGGCGGCAAACGCCAGCAGCTGGTCTTTGCTGTGGCCGTTGGCGGTGACCACTTGTTCCACGTCGAACACCCCCTGGGTCAAGGTGCCGGTTTTATCGAACACCACGGTTTTAACCCGCGCCAGGGCATCCAGGAAATTGGACCCTTTCACCAGAATGCCGTGCCGCGAAGCCCGGCCGATACCGCCGAAGTAGCCCAGGGGGATGCTGATGACCAAAGCGCACGGACAGGATATGACCAGCAGCACCAGGGCCCGGTAAATCCAGGTTTGAAAATCGGCCCCCGTCAACAACGGCGGCGCCAATGCAATCAGGGCGGCGGCTCCGACCACGGCGGGTGTATAGTAGCGCGCGAAAGTGGTGATGAATTTTTCAGTTTTGGCCTTGCGCGCGGCCGCGTTTTGCACCATGTCCAGGATCTTGACGATCGAGGCCTCTTTGAACAGCCGCGTCACGCGCACGGTCAGGGCTGTTGTCAGGTTGATCGATCCGGCCAGGATGGCATCGCCCGGTCGGGCCGGTCGCGGCCGCGACTCGCCCGTCAGCGGCGACGTGTCCAGCTGGGATTCGCCGGTGAGCACCGTTCCGTCCAAAGGAATTTTTTCGCCGGGCTTGATCAAGATGGTTTGCCCCACAGCCACCTGCTCGGGCGGCACGGTCTGCAGTCCGGTCAGGGTTTGCACCACGGCGCGATCCGGCCGGGCGGCCAGCAGGGCGCCGACCGACCGCCGCGAGCGCGACACCGCGCGTTCCTGCAGCATCTCGCCCACCTTGTAGAACAACATCACCCCCACGGCTTCCGAAAGCGCATGGATCGCCAGGGCCCCAAGGGTGGCAATGGTCATCAGGACATTTTCATCGAAGAATCCGCCGTGCCGTATGGTTCGCCAAGCCCCGGCCAAGACATTCCAGCCGGCCAGCAGATACGCGACCGCTACCAGCCCATACTCCCAGCCCATCCAGCCGGCGGCGTGCAGGCGTTGCTCAAAAAGCAGGTGGACCAGGAACAGGGCAAAGGAGCTGCCTAACAGGATCAGCTCCCTTGTAAAGTGATAGCCAACGTCGGTCACAGGCGTCCTGCCGGCTTCCTCTAAGGGGATCAGATCCACGCCCGGCTCGATCTTGCGGACCATCTCCGCGATCTGCACCGTTTCGCGCGCTCTGATGTGCAGCGTAAGCCCGGCAAAATCCAGAATGGCCTCTTCGACGCCTTGCATGTGCTTCAATTTGTTTTCGAGTTTGGCAGCGCAGGCGGCGCAATCCAGATTGCGGACCTGGTACCGCTGCATGGTCGCTTGTTCCATGTTACAAGGCCTCCGTTGTTTCGTACTGTTCGCCCAGATGTTCCATACCGACCCGCAGGACATGGCGGATGTGCTCGTCGGTCAAAGAGTAGTAGATGACCTTGCCCTCCCGGCGCGCCTTGACGATGCGGGCTTGCTTCAGGGTGCGCAGCTGGTGGGATACGGCGGGTTGTTTCATATCGAGCAAGGTGCTCAGGTCGCAGACGCACAGCTCGGCGATGCTCAGGGCGGCGAGGATTCTCAAGCGGGTGCCGTCCCCGAACAGTTTGTAGAACTCAGCCAGCTCCGCTAATAGACTTCTTGCGGGCAGTGCGGCGCGCACCGCCCGGATCGCCGCGGGGTGGATGCATTGCGTCAGACAGTTATCGGGATCGTTTTCGCAGGAACTCGTTTTTGGCATGGGGCTGACCCTTCATGTGTTTGAGTGTTCACATGTACATATATGCATATGTATGCGCGGGTCAAGCGCTTTTTTGGACTTTTTGGCCGTCCTCCGGGGTGCCATCGTGTTATACCATCCCGGCACGTCCATTCTTATGGTTCTGGGCCTGGGCCACGGTAATCGCCATGACGTTCACCACGTTTTCCATATCCGTACTGCGTTGCAGGACATTGAAAGGCTTGCTGATGCCCATCAAGAGCGGGCCCACCGCCTTTGCGGCCCCCAGCCGGTCGATCAGCTTGTAGGCGATGTTGCCGGCGGCCAGATCGGGGAAAATCAGTACATTGGCGGCCTGTTCCAGCCGGTTGAACGGGAACAGGCCATTGAGCACCTTATCCTCGATGGCCGTGTCGGCCTGCATCTCGCCGTCAATGATGAGCGCCGGGTTGCGGCGGCGTACCAGGTCGACGGCCGCGGTGACCCGTTCGGCCTCCGGGTGGTGCACGCTGCCGAAGTTGGAAAACGACAGCATGGCCACGCGCGGCTGCATGTCGAAAAAAAGCGCTATCTCTGCAGCCAGCAAGGCGATTTCGGCCAGGTCCTCGGCGCTGGGACGGATATTGACCGTGGTGTCGGCAAACAGCAGCGTGCGGTTCTTGGACATCATCAGGTAGAGTCCGGAGACCTTGGTGACGCCCGCGCGCCGCGGAATGACCTGCAGCACGGGCCGGATGGCATTGGGGTAGGATTGGGCGATGCCGTGTACCTGACCGTCGACCAACCCCTCGCGAACCATCATGGCGCCGTAGATGTAGCGGTTTTGCAGTTGACGGCGGGTTTCGGACAGCGTCCACCCCTTGCGTTGGCGCAGGGCGAACAGTTTCTCTTCGAACGCTTCCAGGTGAGAATTCCGGCGCGGGTTCAGGATCTCGATACCGTCCAACGCTATATCAAGATCGGCGGCCTGGGCGTGGATTTCCGCCGGATCGCCGAGCAGCACCGGATGGGCGATGCCTTCGCGGAAAGCCCGGTAGGCCGCCCGGATGATCACGGGGTGGTTGCCTTCGGGCAGTACGATGCGCAGGGGTTGTTGCTGCGCGCGGATAATGATCTTGCGCATCAGTTCGCGCTCCGGTCCCAGCGACGCCTCCAGGCGCTGCACATAGCCGGCGGGCGGCTGAAGACGCGCGACCCCGCTGTCCACGGCAGCCGCGGCGACGGCCGGCACCACTTTGAGCAGCACGCGGTCGTCCAGGGGTTTGGGGATGATGTAATCGGCACCGAAGCGGATGGGTTTGCCGCCGTAGGCGCGGATCACGGCATCGGGAACATCCTCGCGCGCCAGGTCCGCCAGGGCTTGCACGGCCGCGAGCTTCATGGCCTCGGTGATGCTTGTGGCGCGCACATCCAGAGCGGCACGGAATATGTACGGAAAACCGAGCACGTTGTTGACCTGGTTGGGATAGTCGGAGCGGCCGGTGGCCACGATGGCATCCGGCCGCGCCACCTTGGCCTCATGGTAATCGATCTCAGGGTCGGGATTGGCCAGGGCGAAGATGATGGGGTGCGGGGCCATGCGCATCAGCAGGTCCGGGGTAAACGCGCCCTTGGCCGACATGCCGACCAGCAGGTCCGCGCCCTCGGCCGCTTCGGCCAGGGTCCGGCAACCCGTCGCGCAGGCAAATTCCGCCTTGTACGGGTTCATTCCCGCATCGCGCCCCGCATAGATGACCCCGCGCGTATCCACCATCATCAGGTTTTCTTTGGGGATGCCCAGCAGGACATACAGCCGGGCGCAGGCGATGCCGGCCGCACCGGCGCCGTTGATGACCACGCGCAGGCTGTCCAGTTCACGCCCGGTCAGCCGGACCGCATTGAGCATGGCGGCCGCCGAGATAATGGCCGTGCCGTGCTGGTCATCGTGAAACACCGGGATCGACATCTGCTGTTTGAGCTGTTCTTCAATGTAAAAACAGTCCGGCGCCTTGATATCCTCCAGGTTGATGCCTCCGAAGGTCGGCTCCAGGCACTTGACGGTGCGGATGAACGCGTCCGCGTCGGGTGTATTGACCTCCAGATCGAACACGTCGATATTGGCAAAGCGCTTGAACAAGACCGCCTTGCCCTCCATGACCGGCTTGCCGGCCAAGGCGCCGATGTTGCCCAGGCCCAGGACAGCCGTGCCATTGGTAATCACGGCGATCAGGTTGGCGCGGTTGGTGTAGTCGAACGAGCGTTCCGGATCGGCGTGGATCTTGAGACACGGGATGGCAACGCCCGGGGTGTAGGCCAGGCTCAAATCCGCCTGACTCAGAAAGGGTTTGGTGGGGACGACTTCGGTTTTTCCCGGGCGCGGGTGTTGATGGTAGCGCAGGACCTCATCTTCGGTATGCATGGTCACGGTCTCTCTTTTTATCGATATGTTGATGTATAACGGCCGCATGCGGCGCACGCCGGTCGCTGGTTCCGCGCCACACGCCATTTCGCTCAAGTGAGACAAAGGGTCGGGCCGCAAACTCGCTGGCGCTCAAACAGTGCGGCCCAAAGCCCCCTACGCACACCTTTTGTAGGGGCGACCGGCGGTCGCCCGCAGAAAAGCTCATGGCTGACTGTGGCGCGGACAACCACCTCACTACGTGCGGTGCCGTGAACCAGCTGCTATGCAGGTTCGGTGAAAAACTCCCGCAATGTCCGGTTAAACGTCTCGGCCTGCTCGATGTTCTGCAAGTGGGCTGCTTCGGCGATGACGACCAGGCGGGAGACGGGAATGCGTTCGTGAATGAAGCGGGCCGCCGCGACCGGCGTGCCCTGGTCCTGTTCGCCGACGAGTATCAAGGTGGGGCGGTCGATGTCAAAAAGGATGTCGCGCAAGTCCATGTCGCGCAGGGCGGCACAGCAGGCACTGAATCCCTCCGCCGGGCTGTTTTCGATGATTTTACGGATTTTGCGTACGGTTTCGGGCAGCCGTTCACGGCCGGCCGGCGTGAACCAGCGTTCCAGGGTGCCAGGGGCCACGGCCGCCATCCCTTGCTCGCGGACGGTGCGGATGCGCTCCTCCCAGATGTCGCGCGCCGGCATGTGCGCGGCGGTTGAACAAAGAACCAGCGAGTGCAACCGTTCGCCATGGCGCGCGCCCAGCATCTGCCCGACCATGCCGCCCATGGACAGGCCGCAGAAGTGGACTTTGGGCAGGTTGAGCGCATCCATCAAACCCACGGCATCGTCGGTCAGATCGGCCATCGTGTACGGCCCCGGCGGCACGGCGGAGTGCCCGTGCCCGCGGTGATCGTAGCGTAACACGCGGTAGCCGGCCGAGGTAAGCGGCGCAATCTGCGGATCCCACATGCTCAGGTCGGCCGCCAGGGAATGCGCCAGCATAACCACCGGCCCCTCCGCAGGTCCGTCGAAACGATAGTTGAGCGTCGTCGCAGGGGTATCAATCAACGGCATCACATGCTCCTTTCTCGGTTTAGGCCAACATAATCATGCTGGATGCAATGACCACCTTTGAGGTGCGCCGCCGCCATACCCGGCAATCATGTGTGCGGGAGAAAAAGGCTGCGCCATTTTGTGCGATCACCCGAATTCATTTGTGCGATCACCCGAATTCATAGGTTCGCGCGGGCGACCGCCGGTCGCCCCTACAGCGGGCATCGTGGACATAACGGTGTTCATCCGTCCCAGGGATTCATTGACATCAACGCACCGGGCAAACCCAAGGTTCGCCCAAAAATAACGATGCCCTGTCAATTAAAGCCCTACGCAAACCTCATTGCCCAATCTCGCAGGGGCTCCACCTGCAGGGGCGACCGGCGGTCGCCCGGTTCGGGTGCAAACCCCCCACCCCCGGCAACCATGTGTGCGGGAGAAAAAGGTTGCGCCATTTTGTGCGATCACCCGAATTCATAGGTTCGCGCGGGCGACCGCCGGTCGCCCCTACAGCGGGCACCGTGGACATAACGGTGTTCATCCGTCTCAGGGATTCATTGACATCAACGCACCGTCCAAACCCGAGGTTCGCCCAAAAATACGATGCGCTGTCAATTTAAAGCCCTACGCAAACCTCATTGCCCAATCTCGCAGAGGCTCCACCTGTAGGGGCGACCGGCGGTCGCCCGGTTCGGGTGCAAACCCCCCACCTCCGGCAACCATGTGTGCGGGAGAAAAAGGCTGCGCCATTTTGTGCGATCACCCGAATTCATAGGTTCGCGCGGGCGACCGCCGGTCGCCCCTACAGCGGGCATCGTGGACATAACGGTGTTCATCCGTCCCAGGGATCCACCGACATCAGCGCACCGGGCAAACCCAAGGTTCGCCCAAAAATAACGATGCGCTGTCAATTTAAAGCCCTACGTAAACCTCATTGCCCAATCTCGCAGGGGCTCCACCTGTAGGGGCGACCGGCGGTCGCCCGGTTCGGGTGCAAACCCCCCACCTCCGGCAACCATGTGTGCGGGAGAAAAAGGCTGCGCCATTTTGTGCGATCACCCGAATTCATAGGTTCGCGCGGGCGACCGCCGGTCGCCCCTACAGGGGGCACCGTGGACCTAACGGTGTTCATCCGTCCCAGGGATTCATTGAAATCAACGCACCGGGCAAACCCAAGGTTCGCCCGAAATAAACGATGCCCTGTCAATTTAAAGCCCTACGTAAACCTCATTGCCCAATCTCGCAGGGGCTCCACCTGTAGGGGCGACCGGCGGTCGCCCGGTTCGGGTGCAAACCCCCCACCTCCGGCAACCATGTGCGGGAGAAAAAGGCTGCGCCATTTTGTGCGATCACCCGAATTCATAGGTTCGCGCGGGCGACCGCCGGTCGCCCCTACAGCGGGCACCGTGGACCTAACGGTGTTCATCCGTCCCAGGGATCCAATGATATCTACGCACCGGGCGAACAACGTGATAACATATACGATCGACAGAACAGCGCCCTTTACATTGTAAACTTTACACTTAACACTTCGCCAATAGCCCCTTCGGCGAACTGGAAAACCCTAAACTCATGTAAGGCGACAATCCATGGACAGCTTGACCCCGCATGCGGTCACCGTCATGTTTCTCTCCCTGGCCGTCTTGCTGGCAGTTGCGCGCGGGCTGGGTGAACTGGCGCAGCGGCTGCACCAGCCGGCGGTCTTGGGGGAGTTGTTGGCCGGCGTTTTGTTGGGACCGACCGTTCTGGGCCGCTTGTTTCCCGGGGTGGGTGCATTTTTGTTTCCCACCCATGGCCCCAACGCCCTGGCCTTGAATGTGATCGCCACTGTAGCGATCGTGCTGTTCCTAATGGTAGCCGGCATCGAAGTCGATCTATCGACCATCTGGCGACAAGGCAAAGCCGGCTGCAAAATCGGTATCGCCAGCATCGTCATCCCCTTTTCGCTGGTGCTGGTCGCGGCTTGGCTGCTGCCCCATACCCTGGGCCGCCAGCCGGACGCCGACCCTCTGATCTTCATGCTGTTTCTGGCGATCGCCATGTCGATCTCCGCCTTGCCGATCATCGCCAAAACCCTCATGGACATGGATCTTTATCGCAGCGATCTGGGCATGATGGCCATCAGTGCCGCTGTTTTCAACGATCTGGTGGGCTGGCTGGTGTTTGCGGTCATTCTGAGCCTGATCGGGGATCCGTCCGGGAACGACAACAACATTGCAACCACCATAGTCCTCACGCTGGCTTTTGCCGGAGTGGTCCTCACCGTGGGACGCTGGGTGATTCACAAGGTGCTGCCCTTTGTCCAGGCCTATACCCGCTGGCCGGGTGGCGAGCTGAGTTTCGCCTTGATCCTGGCCTTGCTGGGCGCGGCTTTCACCGAATGGATCGGCATTCACGCCATCCTGGGCGCCTTTCTCGTGGGCGCCGCCATTGGCGATTCATCCCACCTGCGCGAGCGCACCCGGGTGACGATAGACCATTTTGTCTCTTTCATCTTTGCGCCCGTGTTTTTTGCCAGCATCGGCCTGCAAGTGGATTTTCTGGCGCATTTCGATTTTCCCCTGGTCCTGACGATTTTGCTGCTGACTTTTGGGTGCAAGCTGGCCGGCAGCACCATCGGTGCCCGCTGGGGCGGTATGTCGCCGCGGGAATCCTGGGCCGTGGGTTTTGCCATGGTGTCGGTAGGGGCCATGGGCATTATCGTGGGCCTGCTTGCCCTGCGCAGCGGCATTATCAGCGAGCGTTTGTTCGTGGCCCTGGTCATTATGGCCATGGTGACATCGATGATCAGCGGTCCCGCGATGCGCCTGATTTTACGGCCACCCAAACGCTGGCGTCTGCACGATGCCCTCTCATCCAAATATTTCATCCGGGAGCTCAGCGCACTTACGCGGCGCCAAGCCGTTCACGAGCTCACCGCGGCGACCTGCCAGGCCGCCGGTTTGAATGCGTCCGCCATCGAAGCGGCGGTTTGGGCGCGTGAAGAGGCGCTCAGCACGGGCATCGGCCGAGGCGTGGCGCTGCCGCATGCCCGTATCGAGGGGCTGCGCGAGCCAATCGTGGCCGTGGGCATTTCCGAATCCGGCATCGATTTCGACGCACCCGACGGCAAGCCGGCCAATATCCTTTTTCTGATCCTGACGCCGGCCCACAACGCCAGCACGCAGTTGGTGATCTCTGCTGAAATCGCCCGTCTGTTTCGGCGCCAGCACGTGCTCGACCACGCGTTACGCACGGAATCGTTTACCGATTTTCTGGCGTTGATGAGCACGGCAGTGGCGTCGGAGCCTTCCGGGTTGTGACGCCGCCCGTGGTATGAGCGGCGGCTCTGAAAATGTCTTTGTCTGGTCGCAATTCGCTCAAGTGATGGAAGCGAAGTGTTAAGTTTAAAGTTTAAAGTGTAAAGGGAGGCATTCTGTCGATTTGATGTGCTCACCTCCCATGTTGCACGCTTTCACGTGCATGCTTTTATGACACACCCCATACCTGTGTCTTACTGGCGAACTGCATAACCATAATCTTTATTTTCGGCACCGGATGCTTATTGTGAGTAGTTAGCAAAGCAACAGGCGTGACCCGCGCCCCTTTTTGGATGCCGGCGCAAGCCTTTCAGAAGCATCCTGCACGTCCTAATGAAAGGATCGTCCATGAGAAAGAAGCTCGAGCATTGGGTTAGAAGATGCGCCGTCCTCAGTCTGCTCTTCTTTTTGGCGGCTTGCTCCCAAGTGCCCATTACCGGGCGGGGAAGTCTGCAACTCGTCCCCAACAGCCAGTTGGTCAGCTATGGTGTTCAGCAGTACGATCAAACCTTAAAGGAAAGCAAGCTCTCCACGGATGAGGCCAAAACCGCCATGGTGCGCAATGTCGGCATGCGCATTGCCCGCAGCGCCGAGGAATTTTTGCGCCAATCGGGCAATGCCGAGCAAGCCGAAGGGTTCAAATGGGAGTTCAACCTGATCGAGGATGACAAAACCGCCAATGCCTGGGTCCTGCCCGGCGGCAAGGCGGCCGTTTATACCGGCATTCTGAAATATACCCAGGATGAAACCGGGCTGGCGGTGGTGCTGGGGCACGAGGTTGCGCATGCCATGGCCAATCACGGCAACGAGCGCATGAGCCAGGGCTTGCTGGCCCAGTTGGGTGGGGTGGCCTTGGCGGTGGCGGTTTCCGAAAGACCGGCCCAGACCCAGCAACTGTTCATGACCGCGTACGGCGTGGGCTCCAGCGTGGGCTTGTTGCTGCCCTACAGCCGGTTGCACGAACGCGAAGCCGACCGTATCGGGTTGGTGTTGATGGCGATGGCGGGCTATGATCCGCGCGCGGCCGTTCCTTTCTGGCAGCGCATGAACCAGGCGGGCGGCGAGCGGCCGCCAGAGCTGCTGTCCACCCATCCCGCGCCGGACACCCGCGTGGCCGAAATTGAAAAAAATTTGCCGGAAGCATTGCCATACTATGAAAAGGCGCGGGCAAAATAGCGACAAACCATGCCGCGTCGCGTTCACCCCGGTGATATGGGGGGCGAAACGGCTATTGCATTCGCATGAGGCGCGCCTGGATCAGAATGCCGGCGACGATCAATCCGATATAAAGCACCATCTCCTGAGCGGGGGTCCAGTTCACGGTCTGGACGATCAGGGTGGCGCCGGCCACCGATGAGAGCACGATCAGGCCCCAGTCGAAGATCAGGTACAACAGGATGGCGCCAACAACGCCGCCAGCGAATTGGATCGCCAGGATGGGTGCCCAGTCGAACAGGACCGCAAAATGGGTCATGACCGCGCTGCCGGTCAGGAATCCGGCCACCCCGATGGCCACTTTCTGGAAGAAAAGGGCCAGCAGCGCGCCAAGCAGACCGCCGGCCAAGCCGGCCAGCAGGACCATCCAGTTCGGTTGGGTTGGCAAATAGGCTTCGGCCAGACGAAAACCGACGACGACGCCCGTGAGCGCGACAAATAGCCAGAAAAGCTTGCGGCCCAGCGTTAAAAGCAGGGTGCCGATGACGATGTTCATATCCTTCTCCCCTATCCGGCTGTGCAGTTCCGCACCTGCGTGGATGGTATCGTTACCTGTAAGGGCGCATGTGTTCGCCCGCGCAGCGGAGGTGCACGATGGATGCTAAAACCCTGATCGACCAATGGCTGGCCAAGCTGTTCACGCGATTTCCAGCCCTGTTTCGACGTTGGGTGCGTACCCATCGCTTTGTCGAATTCGATGACGTCCCCTGGACCGCGTTTCAGGGTAAAGCCGCCCACAGCCGGGTAGCGCTGATCACTACGGGCGGTGTCCACCTGAAAAGCGATGCCCCTTTCAACATGCGGGACCCGGCCGGCGACCCCACATTCCGGGAGATTCCGGCCGATGTGACCGCGGGCGCATGGACGATCACGCACAACTATTATGACCATAGCGATGCCGATCAGGATATCAACGTGGTGTTTCCCATCGACCGGTTGCGCGAATTGGCCGAATCGGGTGAAATCGGCACAATGAATCGGCGGCACTTCTCGTTCATGGGCCACATCCTGCCGCCGCATATTCATACCCTGCTGCACACCACCGCGCCCCAGGTGGCCCGTTTGCTCAAGCAGGACAAGGTGGACCTCGTCATTCTGACACCGGCCTGAGGCTTGTGCAACCAGTCCGTGGGACTGATTCAACGCGTCATCGAAGCCGCCGGCATCGCAACCATCTCGATCACGCTGTCGCGCGGCATCAGCCGCAAAGTAAAACCGCCGCGCAGCGTCTACACAGGATTTCCTTTGGGCCACCCGCTCGCTTTTCCGCATCAGCGTTTCCGCCAGCTTCAGTTGATGCGCCTGCTGCTCGGCTACGCGGAAACCCTGGACACGCCGGGACAGATTGTGGTGCATAAGCTCAGCCGCGACAGTGATCCGGACGCCGATTGCGTGCTGTGCAGCGCGTTGGATCTGCGCCCCTGATCCGCCGCGCCACGGCGCACAATTCCCCGTTGGCACTGCAGGGGAATCTCGTGTTCGCCCGCGTGCCAGCACGGCATCCTATCAACGCAGCGACCTCATCAGCACCCTCGGCGGACCTTTCGTCCCTGCGGTGACAAATCCGTACCAGGGCATTATGTTGCAAACCAATCCAATGCTATTCAAGGATGGTTTTCATGAAGCACGCAACACCCTGGCAGATCCGTTGGCACCGGGCCATGGCCGACATCGACCAGACCGATTGGGATCGCCTGGCCCTGCCCTTGGCAACCCCGTTGCTCGAGTGGGAGTGGCTGCACCAGCTGGAGGCCTCGGGCAGTATCGCGCCTGGCACCGGCTGGCATCCGCGCCACCTGACCGTGTGGCAGGGCGACCGCCTGGTGGGGGCGGCCCCCTTTTACATCAAAACCCACAGCGACGGCGAATTTGTTTACGACCAATGGTGGGCGCGCTGGGCCTCGGACGCCGGCATCGCTTATTATCCCAAGCTGATCGGCATGAGCCCGGTCACCCCGGCCGTCGGCTACCGCTTCTTGCTCGACCCATCGGTTGATGGGGCGGCCGTTCAGGAGGCCATGCTGACCGCCGTCGATGCGTTTTGCGCCAAGACGGGGCTCTCCGGCAGCCACTTGCTTTTCGTCGACCCTGAGTGGGCCGCTACGCTGCCGGTCGGCCGTTTCTTTGCCTGGCACCACCAGAGCTTCTTATGGCGCAATCCCGGCTACGCGACTTTCGAGGATTATCTACAGCCTTTCAAATCCTCGCAGCGCCGCAACATCCGCCGAGAATGCAGGCAGATGGCCCACATGGGAATCACGATCCGCGCCTTGAGCGGCGACGCGATCGCCCCCGCCATGGCCGAACGGATGTACCATTTTTATCTCAATACCAATGCCCAATTCGGGCCTTGGGCAGCCCGCTACCTCAACCGGACCTTTTTCAAAGCCATGTTCGCCCACTGCCGCCAGCGCCTGCTGTTGATTGCGGCCTATCACCCGTCCAGTGACGAGCCCCTGGCCCTGTCATTGCTGCTGCGCAAGGGGCCGCAGCTCATCGGGCGCTACTGGGGTTGTGCGCACACGATCAAGGACCTGCATTTCAATATGTGCTTTTATGCGCCGATTCAATGGGCGATCGACAACGGCATCGAAAGCTTCGATCCGGGTGCGGGCTCGCCCCATAAGATCTATCGCGGTTTTACGGCGGTGGCCAACACCAGCCTGCACCGGTTCTACGAACCGCACTTGCGTCTGTTGTTCGGGCGGTTCATCGGCGATATCAATCAGGTGGAGCAAGCCAACATAGAGGCGTTGAACGAGCAATTGCCGTATGCGGCGGCACGATAAAAAAGCGGTCGCGGGGCATTGATCAAACAAAAAAGGCCAAATCTCCTGCGGACCACACGCGAACCCTTTTCACCGTGATCGCAGGGGGTTCCACCTGTAGGGGCGACCGGCGGTCGCCCGGTGCGGGAGCAAAGCCAGCATGCCACGCAATCATTAGTCTTAAGTTCCCAGCCTGAACTGTTATCATCGAAAGCGAAGAAGATGTGGTGGTCACCGTACAACATGCAAACAGGATAAATGCACCTATCACAGTGTACACGAAAGGTCCCAACAAAATAAAGGACGCTGGGGGGACTAAACAGGATAACCGCCTTTGCGTATGGGCCGCATTTCAGAATGGCACATCGCTCTTGCTCAGGGCGAACCTTGTGTTCGCCCGGTGCGTCGATGTCGTTGGATCCCTGGGACGAATGAACACCTTGATGGTCACGGTGCCCGCTGTAGGGGCGACCGGCGGTCGCCCGCGCGAACCAATGAATTTGGGTGATCGCACAGGCTGGCGCGGCCTTATTCCCCCGCACTCAATTGCCAGGTACGGAGGTTTTGCACCCGCACCGGGCGACCGCCAGTCGCCGCGGTTACCCTGGGGGACTAAATTGCCCCTGTCCCCTTGGCGTATCGGACAATGATTGTCTAAAAACGGCTCTCTCTGCTGAACTTGGAAATAAGCAACCAAGTTGTGGTCGATGGTGTGAATCAATTATGATAACGGATTTCGCGTAGCTCCCCAGCTTTGAAGTTGCTTTTTCTCGAAAAATTCACAATTATTAGAAAAATAGATTGGGGATGGAGTCCCCCATATAAACCGCCCGGGCTGGGCTGATGACTCCTACCGGCAGCAATGTACGGTGGGGTTTATCAAATGTGTGCCCGCAGGCGGTTTTTTTGTTCCCTGAACAGCATTTTGAAAGGAAGCCCGAGTGTTGACTGGGAGGCAGAATGCGGATGGCGCAGTTGGAATCATTCCTTGTGGATTTTCTTGCCAGGGAAAAGTTCAACGCCCTGATGGACGCCGTCTCCTGTCGCACCCTGGATTTTATCAATGCCGTCCTGATGGAAGCCGGAATCGCTTTGCAGGCCTTGCAAATGCCCCAGCAGGAACTTGAAAAGAATATTACCATATTCGAGCAAACCCTGAAGAGGGCCGAAAGCGAACGGCGGCTGATCCAGGATGTTTTGGAAGGCGATAAAAAACGCGTCACGTTTTTTTGTGGAGGAACAGGCGCGCGACCTGCAGCAGGAGGCCGGACAGTTTTTAAAGGCCATCATGAATCGCGGCCCTGTCTCGCGCAGCTGCGGTGTGTCCTCCAAGGCGGGCATTCGACAGGCCTGGGGCCGAAGCAATTCCCGATTTTTTGCGATCGGAGGCCGGCGCATGAAAAATTTCAGGCGGTTAGCTTATAGATAACCCAATTACAAGGAGCTTAGATGGATTCCGAATATGAAGGCATTCGCGTGGAGATACCCGGCAGAGAGCCGTTGGTATTAAGCCAGTTGCTGCTCGATTTTACCGGAACCTTGTCGTGCGACGGGGTGCTGACGCCGGGCCTTTCGCAGCGCCTGAAGGCGCTGGGGCAAAAACTGCGTATCACGGTGCTGACTGCGGACACTTTCGGAACGGCCGCCGGACAGCTCGAGGGGTTGCCCTTGCAACTGCATTTGATCGAAACCGGCTATGACAAAGCCGTATTTCTATCCGGTTTGAATAGCTCTGAAACTGCGGCCGTGGGCAACGGACGCAACGATGTGGAGATGGTCCGGGAGGCCGCGCTGGGCATTGCGGTCATCGGCCCGGAGGCTTGTGCCGCGGAATTGATCTCGGCTGCCAAGATCGTGTGCCACGATGCTGTGGCAGCCCTTGATTTGCTGCTCAACCCGCTACGGATCAAGGCGACGCTGCGGGATTGACGTTCTTGGTGGAAACGGTTTCCCGGAAAGGGATTCCATATGGATTCGATCAGAAATGCTGTTTCCGTAAAACAGCAAGTTTTAGCCGATTCCGACAAGAAGAAGGAACACTGGCTGAACCGCAACGTGGTGGCCTTCGGGCTGACCAGCCTGCTCGGCGATATCTGCCATGAGATGGCCACTGCCGTGCTGCCTCAGTTCATGCGCGCCATCGGGGCCGGCGCCGCCTCGCTGGGGTTGATCGAAGGCGTCGCCGACGCGCTCGCAAGTTTCGTCAAGCTAGGCTCCGGTTTTCACAGCGACAAAATCGGCCACCGCAAGGCCTGGACGATGGCCGGTTATGCCTTGACGGCCATAGCCAAGGCGATCTTCGCCTTCGCCCTGGCCTGGCCGTTGATCTTGGTCGCACGGGTCACCGGCTGGTTCGGCCGGGGCATCCGGGGGCCTTTGCGCGACGCCATGCTGGCCGATTCGGTCGATCCGCGTTAATCGCCTGGGAAGATACCCTCGAAGGCGCTGCGGTGCGGGATTTCACCGACGAATCGACCGCCGGAACCGCCTTCGGGGTTCTGGGGGAAGTCAACGGCATCGGGGATCTGGTGTCAAGCCTGATGGTGGGGCTGTTATGGACTTCCTTCGGCGCCCAATGGGGGGTTCGGGTACGCCGTTGTGGTGGGGTTGGCGGGCGCCTTGTGGATGGCCAACGTACAGCCGAAAAACGGCAGGAACAATCCTAAAGGAGGTGTAAAATGAAAAGAATGAAAAATTTCATGGTGGTGCATAAAGACCCAAAAGTGAGCTGGGATAAAGTTGAAGAAAACTGGTCCAAGATGGTGGATCTGGAACCGGCCACCTGGCTCAGGACTTACTACAATGTGGATCAGAAGATAAGGTTTTGTTTGTGGCTGGCACCGAATGAAGAGGCGCTGAAGAAGATCTTCGCAGATTTTCACATTGCGTGGGAATCCATCCTGGAGGTTGAGGAAACCATACCTGATATCTGGGCCAAAAAGTATCCCTCAAAACGCTGCTCTTTGCGGTAACTATTGTGTTGTCTTTTTTGTGCTGCCTTATCTGACACCACGTTTCTTCAGAAAGTACGGCAATCGACCCTCCGAGCTGGAAACCAAATTCCTGCTGCTGTGCCTCTTATCGGCATGGGGGCGTTGGCCAGCTGGGCCGAAAGCGAAGCCGTTTTACCCGCTTATATCATCGGCATGGTTCTGGCCGGAACTGTGGGTAAGGACCATGTGCTGATCCGCCGCTTGCGTACGGTGACGTTCGGCTTACTGACCCCATTTTACTTTATCCGAGCCGGCTCGTTAGTATCGGTGCCGGCCCTGATGGCCGGGTTTTCAATTTTCCTGATTCTACTGCTGGCCAAAATGGCCACCAAAATGGTGGCGGTGTATCCGGTGACCAAGGTTTATAAAAGCCCCGGCAAGGAAGGCATGTACACCACACTGCTGATGTCCACCGGACTGACCTTCGGCAGCATATCGGCCCTTTTTGGTTTGTCTCATAACATCATCGACACATCCCAATACACCTTCCTGATAGCAGCGGTGGTAGGCAGCGCTGTCGTTCCAACACTGATCGCCAATGCGTTCTTTTTGCCGCGGCACTTATTGAGAAAAGCCCCTATGGAAGAACCGGTGGCGCAACCTGCGACCGCCGCCACACCCATCGAGAAAGGAGCAGCTTTTTATGATCGCTAAAATCCTGGTCGCCTACGATGGTTCCTGCCAATCACAAAAGGCATTCGAATATGGGCTCGATATGGCCACCAAGTATTCCGCCGAAATGGCCGTGCTCTCTGTCGCGCGCCCGACCGAACCGCCGGTCAACGTCGAGATTCAGGCTGTGTTGGAACATGCCACGGAATACTTCAAATCCCATTTCGAGCAGATGAAAAAGCGGTCCTCGGCCGCGAGCATTGCAGCCTCGTTCGAAGTGCGAGTGGGACATCCAGCCGAACAGATCGTGCACATGGCTGAAGAAATCAAGGCGGATGCTATTATCATGGGGCATCGCGGCGAGAGTCTGTTTCAGAAGTGGTTGCTCGGATCTGTGGCCCGAAAAGTTCTGAGTTATGCGCATTGTACGGTGATCGTCGTGCGGTGTTAAGGGCTAACACGGGCAGTGAATATTTCCGTTGAATGTAAAACCAGTCAAAAGAGATTGTTAAAATGGGAGATTGGCTGCACGGTTTGGTTCAGTTAAGCCGTTGTGGAGGAGGCTGTGCAGATGCTATTTAGGAGCACCGGAGCATTATATTCTGGTTGGCGGCAGTCTGGGTGCGGTAAGTCGCTACCTGATCGGGTTTTTGACCGCAACCCCTGGCCGATTTACTGGCCAACAACATGGGAGGTCTGACCCTCACCTTTATCGGCATCTGGCTGTCAGGCCAGAAGTAGAGGCTTTCGATGTTGAATTACAAAGCGATAGAGATTTTTACTAGCGAAGAGGCGCGCTACCGCAGAAAATCAGTCGTAGATGCCGTCCTTCAGTATGTGCGTGAATTGAAAATCGCCGCGCGCTGTATCGTTACCCGAGGCGTTGCCGGTTGCTACGAAAGGATCAGAAAGGGCGGGCTGCCCCTGCGTCTTGGGCTGCTGGCGGAATCCGACCGGAACCGCCGGGAATCCACTTTAGATCATTTGGCCTCCCGCCATGCGGCCGAGGCCATGACTGCTCCGGCGATCGGAATCGCTGCGGATCGAACGCTGACCGAGGCCGTGGAATTGATGCTGGGCAAGGACGTCAAAAGACTCCCGGTCGTGGATGAAAATGGCCAATTGGCAGGCATGTTGTCCAGGTTGGACATCTTTCGCACAGTCATGCGTGAGGCGCCGGATTGGAAAGCGTTTCGAGCGCAAAAGATCGAAGTGAGGCACCTTAAGTATGTGCGTGACATCCTGCGCCGGGACACCCACACCATTTCTGCCGAAACCAGCCTGGACGAGGTTATCCGGCTTATCGACCGCAACGATATCCAAAGAGTCGCCGTGGTCGATGCCCGGGGCAAGCTGCTCGGATTGATATCGGATCGTGATTTGCTGCGTTATTTCAAACAGGAGGAGTCGGGCATATGGCACCTGTTGGCAAAATTCAAAAAGCCCTCAAAGCAGGATGTGTGCGAGACCGACTTGCAAAAATGCTTGTCTGAAATCACTGCTGGAGCGGTCATGACCACCAAATTGATTACGGTTGAGGAAAAAATGCTTATCGAAGAGGCTATCGTCTTGATGATCGACAAGGGACTTAAACGTTTGCCGGTAGTCGATGCCGACGGCAACTTCAAGGGGATGATCAGCCGAGATTCTTTGCTGCGCACCGGCTTTGGTGAATCTGCGTAAAGAAAGGGGTCCATGCTTCAATTTAGCCAGGAAACATATTATTCACGAATCGTGTTGCCCGACGGAAGAATTACCGACCGCCCCATCGAAGCTCGCACCAATCCGATCACAGGCCGCACATGCAGAATCACTTACAGCCGCGGAGAAGAGCGCGAACCCGGCACGGAATCTCTGCCGGAGCCGCCCCCCTTTGCTGGGGACCATGCCACTTGTCCCTTCTGCCAGGCGCTGCTCGCGACGCATACACCACAGCTTACGCCTGAGTTGTGTCCGCAAGGGCGCATGACTCGAGGGAACTCGACGCTTTTCCCCAACCTTTTTCCCTATGGACGGTATTCAGGTGTCAGTCTTTTCGATGATGAGCATTTTGTTGAGATCGGCTCGGCCCATCTGCAATCCTACACCGACAGCTTCCTAAACTGCCAGGGCTACCTGCTGCGAGTGTTGGCCCACGATCCTGCGGCCGTTTACATGGCCATCACCCAAAACCATCTGCCATCTGCCGGCGGATCGCTGCTCCATCCTCATCTACAAGTGCAAGCAGACCGCATTCCAGCGAATTACCAGCGTTTCTTGAAATCCCGTGCTGCCGAACACCGTCGTAAATTCGGCTCACGCTTATTCAGCAACTACCTTTTCCTGGAGAAGCAAGCTAATCAGCGCTATATCGGCGCTACAGGCCCATGGCATTGGCTGGCCGCTTTTGCGCCCGAAGGTTTTTATGAAATCTGGGGTATTTTGCCCGGTGTCACCTCTTTGCGTGAAGCCTCGGAAGGTCAATGGTCCGCCTTGGCTCAAGGCGTTTTGAACGCCCAAAAATTCTACCGCAGCCTCGGTCGCAATGGCTACAATTTAGGCCTGCTCTTCTTAGAGGACGGTTCGGATAATTTGGAGCTTCGGGTGATCCTCACCGTTCGCGCCAATTACGCCCCCTGGGTACGCAGTGACTTTACCGGGTTCGAAGTAATGCTGGGTGATATGGCCACTTTTTCAGCTCCGGAATTAACTGCCGAGCGCGCACGCAATTTTTGGATGTGCGATTAATCACAACCTTCTGATTGACAATTTTATCAGCAGGCGCATGGTCCTTTTCTCCGTTGGCAATTAAAATCAGTGCGGGAGAATATAGCGTCGGGTGCATTGCCTATTGGCAAAGTCTCGGTGGGGCTGAACGAGCGGGGCCTAGTCGGGTTCCATGGTGACTTTGAGGGGAAAGCCGTTTTCACGGGCAATGGTGGTAACGGTGGCAACCTTGGTTTCGGCGATTTCGCGGGCGAATACGCCGGCAACGCCGCGGCCCTTGCGATGTACCTGCCACATCAGTTCCGTAGCCTCGGTGGCGGTTTTGTGGAAAACATGCACCAGGATTTCCACCACGAACTCTTTGGTGGTGTAATCGTCATTATACAAAAGCACCCGGTACATGGGCGGCTCCTGGGTCCGCTCTTCGGTGCTCTCTTTTACTTTTTCAATGACTTCGGGCTGTTGTTGCTCACTCATCGATTGTCCTCGAAAATAGAATACATCAAACTAACACCATTAAAAAATGAATCAACCCTGGTCAAATCAATGCTGGTGCGTGCGGTTTACCCTGGTGACCCTTAGGGTGGACGGCACGGTCCCCCGTTTTCCCTGTAGGGGCGAACCTTGTGTTCGCCCGGTGCGTAGATGATCGGTTGATCCCAGGGTCGAATGAACACCCTTGATAACCACGGTGCCCGTTGTAGGGGCGACCGGCGGTCGCCCGCGCGACCCACTGAATTCGGGTCATGCATAAATGGCGGGGCCATATTCTCCCGCACCCCTGATTGCCAGGCATGCTGTCTTTGCACCCGCACCGGGCGACCGCCGGTCGCCCCTACAGGTGGAAGTCCCTGCGAGACACGACGAAAAGTGATCGCGTAAGGTCCGGCAGAAAGGCGCTCTTTTTTTTGGCACTGGGCATCGTTTTATTATTATGGGCGAACCTTGTGTTCGCCCGGTGCGTCGATGATCGGTTGATCCCAGGGTCGAATGAACACCCTTGATAACCACGGTGCCCGTTGTAGGGGCGACCGGCGGTCGCCCGCGCGACCCACTGAATTCGGGTCATGCATAAATGGCGGGGCCATATTCTCCCGCACCCCTGATTGCCAGGCATGCTGTCTTTGCACCCGCACCGGGCGACCGCCGGTCGCCCCTACAGGTGGAAGTCCCTGCGAGACACGACGAAAGTGTTCGCGTAAGGTCCGGCAGAAAGGCGGTCTTTTTTTTGGCACTGGGCATCGTTTTATTATTATGGGCGAACCTTGTGTTCGCCTGGTGCGTAGATGATCGGTTGATCCCAGGGTCGAATGAACACCCTTGATAACCACGGTGCCCGCTGTAGGGGCGACCGGCGGTCGCCCGCGCGACCCACTGAATTCGGGTCATGCATAAATGGCGGGGCCTTATTCTCCCGCACCCCTGATTGCCAGGCATGCTGTCTTTGCACCCGCACCGGGCGACCGCCGGTCGCCCCTACAGGTGGAAGTCCCTGCGAGACACGACGAAAAGTGTTCGCATAAGGTCCGGCAGAAAGGCGCTCTTTTTTTTGGCTCTGGGCATCGTTTATTATGGGCGAACCTTGTGTTCGCCCCGTGTGTAGATGATCGGTTGATCCCAGGGTCGAATGAACACCCTTGATAACCACGGTGCCCGCTGTAGGGGCGACCGGCGGTCGCCCGCGCGACCCACTGAATTCATGTCAACGGATAAATGGCGGGGCCATATTCTCC